>Ga0209690_1001149_pt1 | contig 14688 bp, 10 predicted proteins | sample GraSoiAngelo_150_FD_186164 | JGI IMG/M metagenome (GOLD analysis project Ga0209690, IMG submission 186164) | Grasslands soil microbial communities from the Angelo Coastal Reserve, California, USA - 14_1009_09_40cm (SPAdes) (version 2) | ecosystem: Environmental > Terrestrial > Soil > Grasslands ...
GGACACGCTGTTCGGGCTGGCGCTGATCGAGAAGTCATCAGGCACGGTCACCGTGAGTGAGACCGAGGTGCTGTGTGTGGCCGAGGCGCCCGTCCCCGTCACCGTCACGGTGTAAGTCCCGCCGGGAGTTGAAGCAGCCGTGCTAATCGTCAGTGTCGAGCTGCCTCCAGCGGTGACTGTGCTCGGGTTGAAGGACGCGGTCGCTCCTGATGGCAAGCCGCCGGCGGTCAGCGTTATCGTCTGCGCGCTCCCGCTGGTCACGGCCGTGCTGATGGTCGAGCTCACGCTCTGGCCCTGGACCACGGACACGCTGCTCGGGTTGACGCTGATCGAGAAGTCATTGCCCGTCTGGGACTGCGGAGGGAAGGTGTACGTCTGAACGTCGAAGGTGGCGCCGTTCTCGTCTACCGGTGTCACAGTCACCGACGAACCGTTGACCGTGACCTTCAGGTAGTGATAGACGGCGCGTGCGTACGCGTCGAAGCTACCGTGTCGCGACACGCTTCCGAGCGCAGCCCCACCCCCTCCCGTAACGTAGCTCAACATGGGACTGCCGGCGATCTGGGGGTAGTTGCGCTCGTAGTCATGAGCGTGACCGTTGAAGACGATGTTCACCCCATTGGAAGCGAGCGCGCCTTCCAGATTTGTCGATCCGTCGAGGTACGTATCTGAGGGTTGCGTGCTGCTATCCGAGTAAAGCGGGTAGTGCCAGAACGCAAACTTATGCGCCGCCGTATGGTTTGCCAAGTCGTTGGCGAGCCATGTCAGCTCGGTGCCGCAAATCGGGCATCCCACGACTGGACCGTTGAAGTGTCCCTGAAAGTCGCCCAGGTAGGCGCCCGTCGAATCTCCCCATGCTCCTTCGAGGACGTAGAAGCGGCTGTTGCCCCAGTCAAAGGCATACCAACTGCTCGGATATGAGTGGCTGGTCGAGCCAAGCGTCCCGGTGCAGCAATACGTGTCGGGCTGATAGCGGCACCCGTTTTGTGCGCACGCGGCGACAGTTGAGTCTTGCGGCCAGTTCTGAAAGTACGGCAGATTCCCAGTGAAGCCGTGATTCCCTTCGATCATGAAGGCCGGGGTGGTTTTCCCCACCAGCGGCCAGTACATCGGAGCAAAGACATTCCCACCGTTGATGTCGCCGTAATCCGTCTGCGTGCCCGAGTTGTAGGCGTTGTCTCCCGCGGAGATGATGAAGTTCGGGGCTGCGGCTGCGATCTGGGTCAGAACCTTGTTCTCGTCCGTGGTTCCTGCACCCCAGTCACCGATCACCGCAAACGTAAAGGGGTCAGTGGCGCCTGAGGCGAGCGCGCTCGTGAATACGGGTGCCGATCCGAGGAGGTCGACGCCCGCCTGGAGAACGCGATAGCAGTAGGCCGCGTTGGGCTGAAGACCCGTCAGCTCCGCTTTGAACTGCTTGTCTGTACTGCCGAACGAGATCACAAACGTGGCGGCGACAGAATTCGGAGGCGATGCGCAGTTACCGGCCGCGGGACCCCACTTGACCACGGGAGCCGGTGACAAGGTGTCCGTGGCCAGGCTGACCATGGCCCACGACTGAGTGACGTCGGTCAGGTACGGGTAGCGCAGAAGAACCGGTGTCGAAGCCAGCGCGGTGATAGGTGAAAAGGCGGATGGAATCGCCGAGGCCAGCCGCGGGTCCAAACACAGCGACGCGCCAATGCACGCAAGTGTTGTGAGCGCTGCAAGAACCAACCGCGCAGGCCGCATCCGGGTGATCGGACTCTAGCGCGGGGTTTATGACATAACAATGGGACCCCTATGGGACCCCCCGTGAGGTTGCCTGACTACTCAGAATCAGTGACCGGTGAACTCTGGCTTGCGCTTTCCAGAAAACCCGGAGTGGAACTCCCGGAAATCCTCGGCGGTCATCAGCAACGACTGAGTGAACGCCTCCAGCTCGATGGCGCTCGAGTAATCCGTCGACGCCTCGCGGTTGAGCATCTCCTTGGTCATCGCCAGGCCCCAAGGAGCGAGCTCCTTCAGCCTGGCGACGTACTCCGCCACCGCCGCGTCCAGCTCGTCGTCCGGAACGACCCTCGAGGCGAGGCCCCACGCCTCGGCCTGTTGACTCTCGATCTTGCCGCCCAGCAAGAGCGCTTCCGTCGCCCTGCCGAGGCCGACGATCCGCGGCAGCAGCCAGCAGACACCCATGTCGCCGCCCGAGAGTCCGACGCTGGTGAAGAGAAAACGGAAGCTCGCGGATGCGGCGAGAATCCGGATGTCGGCCGCGGCCGCGATCACCGCCCCGGCGCCCGCCGCGATCCCGTTGACCGCGGCGATTACCGGCTGCGGAATCTCCCGCAGGTTGCGAACGCACTCGCCAGTCATGTGCGCGAACTCGTATACCTCGCGCGTCCCGCGCTTCAACAGCTCGGCGATGATCTCGTCGACGTCGCCGCCCGAGCAAAATCCGCGCCCGCGGCCCCTGACCACCAGCACACGGATGTCGTTGCGGCGCCTCAGTGAGTCTGTGAGGTCGCGGATGTCCGCGTAAATCTCAAAGGTCAACGAGTTCAGCCGCTCCGGCCTCGAGAACGTGAGGGTCGCGACCCCGTCGCGCTCCTCGTAGTCGAAATGGTCCCAGCGCCTCACTGCCGGCGCACCGCGACGGCATCGATCTCGACCAAGGCGGCCGGGTCGAAAAGCGAGCGCACCTCGATCAACGTCGTCGCCGGATAGTGGCGCCCGAACACCTCACGGTATGCGTGACCGATCGCGGCCAGATTTTGCTTGTAGGTCTTCAGCTCGGTCACGTAATAGGTGAGCTTGACCGTGTCCTCGGGCGCGCAGCCCGCCGCCCGCAGTGCCGTCCCAACGTTGCGAATCGCGCGGGCGAACTGCGCCACGACGTCGCCGTGATCGACGACCTTGCCGGTTTCGTCAGATCCGATCTGACCCCCCAGCCAGACGGTGTCTCCGGCGACGGTCGCATGCGAGAAACCCCTCGCCGGACCTAGCTCTTCGGGGTTGATGTTCCGAGGCCGGCCGCCGGGCTGCATGAAGGTAGTATGTCGAGGCAGAGGGATTGAAGCAGGTCGCACGATCGGCTCATGTCGACACCTTCACCCGGGAGAACCTACCTCCTCGTGCGCAGTGGCCTGAGTTCATGTTCACCCTTCCCGAGCTTGCCTACCCGCCGGCGCTGAACTGCGCGGCCGAGCTTCTAGACCGCCACGTCGAGGCGGGCGCCGGAGACAAGCGGTGCATCGTCACCGACGCTGAGACTTGGACGTACAACGAGCTGCTCACGAAGTCGAACCAGGTCGCGCAGGCGCTGATCCACGAGATGGGTCTGGTGCCCGGCAACCGGGTGCTGCTCCGAGGCCCCAACAATCCTTGGCTGGTGGCGAGCTGGTTCGGCGTCGTCAAGGCCGGCGGGGTTGTCGTGACTACCATGCCCTTGCTCCGGACGCGCGAGCTCGAAACGATGATCGAGATCGCGGCCGTAACCATGGCGATCTGCGATCACCGCTTCATCGAAGACCTCGATGCCGCTGCTCCCGACGGTTTCCAGATCTTTGCTTATGGGGGCGCTGATCAGGACGACCTGACGAAGGTTGCGGCCAGCAAAGGCTCGAAGTTCAAAAACGTATCCACGAGCGCTGAGGACGTTTGCATGCTCGCCTTCACGTCAGGCACGACGGGAAAGCCGAAGGCGACCATGCACTTTCATCGCGACGTGCTCGCCATCGCCGACACGTTCTCGCGCCACATCTTGCAGCCGGTCCCCAAGGATCTCTTCGCAGCCAGCCCACCCCTCGCCTTCACGTTCGGCCTGGGCCAGAGTCTGGTTTTTCCTCTCCGGGCCGGCGCCGCCGTCTACCTCCTCGAGCAGCCATCACCCCAACGCCTGCTCGAGGCGGTCGAACGCCACGGGATAACCGTGCTCGCCACGGCGCCGACCGCCTATCGGGCGATGGTGCCAAACCTCGCCGGGGCCGAGCTGAGCTCCCTGCGTGCATGCGTGTCGGCAGGTGAAACGCTTCCGCAGGCAACGTGGGAGGCGGTCTTTGACGCCTGTGGCATGCGCGTCATCGACGGCATCGGGTCGACAGAGATGCTGCACATCTTCATCTCCGCGGCCGGCGACGAGATCCGGCCTGGGAGCACCGGCCGCGCGGTGTCCGGATACGTGGCCGAGGTCCAAGACGAGGACGGAAGACCCGTGCCCGACGGAGAACTCGGCCGGTTGGCGGTGAAGGGACCGACAGGCTGCCGGTACCTGCGCGGCGACCGCCAGACCACCTACGTCCAGAACGGCTGGAACGTCACCGGTGACGTTTACGTGCGCGACGGTGACGGCTACTTCCGTTATCAGGCGCGCGCGGACGACATGATCATCTCCGCGGGCTACAACATCGCCGGACCTGAGGTCGAGGAAGCGCTCCTTCGCCACCCTGCCGTGGCCGAGGCGGCGGTCGTGGGCGCGCCAGACAAGGAGCGCGGCATGATCGTCAAGGCGGTGGTCGTGCTTCAGCCAGGCGCGGAGCTCGGCCCGGAGCCCGCCAAGACGCTGCAGGACTTCGTCAAGACTCAGATCGCGCCGTACAAGTACCCGCGAGTGATCGACTTCGCCAACGCGCTGCCTCGGACCGCGACCGGCAAGCTGCAGCGGTTCCGGCTGCGTGAAAGGTAAGGGCTCCACGCCGGCGCTGAAGATCGCGATCATCGGCGGCGGACCGGCCGGCCTGTACCTGGCGACGCTCGTCAAGCTGCTGAACCCGAAGCACGAGATCGAGGTATGGGAGCGAAACGCCGCCGAGGACACCTTTGGGTTCGGCGTGGTCTTTTCCGACGAGACGCTGGGGGGCATCGAGCACGCCGATGCCGCTTTCTACGAAAGGCTGGCGAAAGACTTCGCGATCTGGGATGACATCGACGTGCACTTTCGAGGCCAGGTCCTGACCTCGGGTGGGCATGGCTTCGCGGCCATCAGCCGCCGCCGGCTGCTTGCCATCCTGCGCGACCGGTGCGAGGAGTTCGGGGTCGCCATCCACTACCGCATGCCGGCACCCGAACTCGAGCAGCTTTGCGGTTCGTTTGATCTGGTGGTCGGCGCCGACGGCGTCAACAGCCTGACTCGAAACGCACGTGCGGAGGTGTTCCAGCCCCGGATCGATCTGCGACACGCGCGCTACATGTGGCTTGGCACGCCGCTGGTTTTCGAAGCTTTCAAATTCTTAATCGCGGAGACCGACATCGGAACGGTGCAGGCCCACGCGTATCCCTACAGCGACACGATGAGCACCTTCATCGTCGAGCTCGAGGAGGGCACATGGACGCGCAGCGGCCAGATCGACTCGGCCGACCGGTCGTGGAAACCTGGTGAGAGCGACGATCAGGGAATCGCCTTCTGCACCGAGGTGTTCGCCGCCGCGCTGCAGGGGCAGCCGCTGATCGCCAACAACAGCCGATGGATTCGCTTCCCGACGGTGCGCACGGGAGCGTGGCGCGACGGGAACCTGCTCCTGATCGGGGACGCCGCGCACACCGCTCACTTCTCGATCGGTTCCGGGACCAAGCTGGCGATGGAGGACGCGCTGGCGCTGGCCGCGTGCCTGCACGAGAACCCGAGCGTGGACGCGGCTCTGGCCGCCTACGAGACGGAGCGCCGGCCGGTGGTCGAAAGCGCGCAGCGAGCGGCGCAGGCAAGCCTCGAGTGGTTCGAGAACATCTCCCAGTACATGCATCAGGAGCCGCTCCAGTTCGCGTTCAACCTGCTCACCCGAAGCCGCCGCGTCACGTACTGGAATCTCAAGGCGCGCGATCCCGAGTTCGTGGCCGAGGTCGATCGCTGGTTCAACAAGGGCCGCCCGCCCGTGCCGCCGATGTTCGTCCCGATCCGCCTTCGCGAACTCGACCTCGCCAACCGGGTGATCGTGTCGTCAATGGACATGTACATGGCCGTGGACGGTTTGATCGGCGACTTCCACCTGGTGCACCTGGGCAGCAAGGCGCTGGGAGGTGCGGCTCTGGTGATGACCGAGATGGTTTGTGTTTCCCGCGAAGGCCGCATCAGTCCGGGCTGCGCGGGCATGTATCTGCCAGAGCACGAGGCCGCGTTCACGCGTCTGGTTGAGTTCGTGCACGGACAAACGCCGGCCAAGATCGGAATCCAGCTCGGCCATTCGGGTCGCAAAGGTTCGACCAAGCTGATGTGGGAAGGTATGGACGAGCCGCTGGACTCCGATAACTGGGGTCTGATCGCACCCTCGCCTCTCCCCTACCTGCCGAAAAGCCAGGTACCGCGCGAGATGACGCGCGCCGACATGGAGCTGGTGTGCGACCAGTTCGTCGCCGCCACGCGCATGGCCGAGCGGGCAGGGTTCGACCTCCTCGAGCTCCACTGCGCGCACGGTTATCTGCTGGCCAGCTTCATCTCGCCCCTCACCAACGTGCGCCGCGACGAGTACGGTGGCAGCCTCGACAACCGGCTGCGCTATCCACTCGAGGTTTTCGATGCCATCCGAGCGGAATGGCCGGCCGCGAAACCGATGACGGCGCGGGTTTCGGCGGTCGACTGGTATGACGGCGGGCTGAGCGCGGACGACTCGGTTGAAGTTGCGCGAGCCTTCGCCGCCCATGGCGTTGACGCGATCGATGTGTCGACCGGTCAAACGGTGGCGGACGAGCAGCCCAGCTTTGGGCGAAGCTACCAGACTCCTTTCGCGGACCGGATCCGAAACGTGGCCGGAGTCGCCACGATTGCGGTCGGGGCGATCAGCGGATACGACGACGTGAACAGCATCATCCTGGCCGGCCGGGCCGACCTCTGCGCGCTCGGGCGGGCGCACCTTTACGACCCCGCATGGACTCTGCACGCTGCCGCCGACCAGGAAGTCGCCATGACGTGGCCCGTGCAGTTCCAGCGCGGCAGCAGGAAGCCGCCGACGGGACGTACCGACGGCCCTCGGCCCCGCCTGGAGCTGATCCGTGGAGGGTCAGGGCGAGGGCGGCACCTTCGCTGGCGACCCTAGAAAGCCGGTAGCGCTAACCTTTCGGAAAAGGCACCTTCCGAACGGATTCAGGAGGCTGGGAGCCGTGATCAAGAAGATCCTTCTCAACGAAGAGGACATCCCCGAGCGCTGGTACAACATCCTGCCCGACATGCCCGCGCCACCGGCGCCATACCTGAACCCCCAGACCCTCCTGCCGATGGGACCGGCCGACCTGGCGCCGATCTTCCCGCAGGCGATCATCGCGCAGGAGGTCTCGGCTGAGCCCTGGATCGAGATCCCGGACGAGGTACGCGAGATCTACCGGATCTGGCGGCCAAGCCCGGTCTACCGGGCCGACCGCCTCGAGAAGGCGCTCGACACGCCCGCCCACATCTACTTCAAGTACGAGGGCGTCTCTCCCGCGGGTTCGCACAAGCCGAACACCGCGGTGCCGCAGGCCTACTACAACGCCAAGGAAGGTGTGAAGCGGCTGACCACTGAGACAGGCGCCGGCCAGTGGGGCTCGGCCCTCGCTTTTGCGGGCGCGCTCTTCGGCCTCGAGGTCACGGTCTACATGGTCAAGGTGTCCTACGACCAGAAGCCGTATCGCCGGGCGATGATGGAGACGTGGGGCGCGAAGGTGTACGCGTCACCCACCAACCTGACGAACGCCGGCCGCGGCATCCTGGCGGATGACCCCGACTCCCCGGGGAGCTTGGGAATCGCGATCTCGGAAGCGGTCGAGGACGCCGCCACGCACGACGACGCCAAATACTCGCTCGGCTCGGTGGTGAACCATGTCCTGCTCCACCAGACGGTGATGGGTCTGGAGGCAAAAAAGCAGATGGAGATGGCCGGCGAGTATCCGGATGTAGTGATCGCCTGCGTCGGAGGGGGATCCAACTTCGCCGGCCTCACGTACCCGTTCATCGGCGACCGGTTGAAGGGCCGCATGCCGCACACCCGTTTCGTCGCCGCCGAACCGGCCGCGTGTCCGACGCTGACGCGCGGCGTCTATGCATACGACTTCGGCGATGCGGTCGGAATGGGACCTGTGGTCAAGATGTTCACGCTCGGCCACAGCTTCGTTCCGGATCGAATCCACTCGGGCGGGCTCCGCTACCACGGAGACGCACCCTCGCTGTGCGCGCTCGTCGACCACAAGGTGGTCGAGGCCCGCGCCTACAAGCAGAAAGAGGTCTTTGCCGAGGCGGTGAACTTCGCACGCTGCGAAGGATTCCTGCCCGCGCCTGAGTCCGCCCACGCGCTGCGCGCCGTGGCCGAGGAAGCGGCGGCCGCACGAGAGGCGGGCGAGAAGCGGAGCATCCTCTTCGGCCTGTCAGGCCACGGCCACTTCGACATGTCGGCGTATGACGCGTACTTCGCCGGCAAGCTCGAAGACATCGAGCTGTCCCAGTCGCGGATCGATGCCGCCATCGAGGAGCTGCCCAGAGTCCCGGCCTTGTCCTGACCTCGGGCGTTCGCCGGCCTCGGGCCACGCTCCGTGCCGAGATGGAAGGACTAGGATCGGTTGATGGCGCAGAGCCCTGAGCCGGCCGGGTCTGGCCGCCAGCCCGCGAACGCCCCGCCGAAAAAGCCCGACCCGATTGCGCCGATGCGATCGCTTCGTTTCTGGATCGCGCTGGCGGTCCTTTTCGCCGCCAATATCTTGATCAGCAACCTTTTTTTCTCTGCAGCCCAGCCGGCGACCGTCACGATCTCATACAACTCATTTCTTGATCAGGTCAACGCCGGAAATGTGACGAGCATCACGTCCACCGGCGAGTCGATAACCGGTTTCACCAAGAAAGCGGTGAGCGATTCCAGCGGCGCCAGCTCGACCAAGTTCCAGACACAGCGCCCGGCCTTCGCCACCGACGACCTCGAGACCCTTTTGCAGCAGCACAAGGTCGTGATCAACGCGAAGGACCCCACCGCCGCCGCACCTCTGTGGGAAACGCTGCTGTTTAGCTTCGGTCCGACCATCCTGCTGGTGCTGGGATTCCTGTATCTATCCCGTCGCGCGGCCGCGGGCGGCGCGGGTGGAATCCTCGGCAGCTTCGGCCAGAGCCGCGCCCGGCTTTACAACGCGGAGCGGCCGTCGGTCACGTTCGACGACGTGGCCGGCATCGACGAGGTCAAAGCGGACCTGCAGGAGGTGGTCGATTTTCTACGCGAACCGCAGAAGTACCAGCGCCTCGGCGGCACGATGCCGAAAGGCGTGCTGCTGATCGGCGCACCCGGCACGGGAAAGACTCTGCTCGCCCGCGCGGTGGCCGGCGAGGCAAAGGTGCCGTTCTTCAGCATCGCCGCCTCGGAGTTCATCGAGGCAATCGTCGGTGTCGGCGCGTCGAGGGTGCGCGATCTCTTTGCGAAGGCCCGCGCCGCTGCGCCGTCGATCATCTTCATCGACGAGCTGGACGCCGTCGGCCGCAGCCGCTCGGCGGCTTTGAGGATCGGCGGCAACGATGAGCAAGAACAGACCCTCAACCAGATCCTGACCGAGATGGATGGATTCGACTCCCGCGAGGGCGTGATCGTGCTTGCGGCGACGAACCGCGCCGACGTCCTCGACCCTGCCCTGCTCCGGCCGGGCCGCTTCGACCGCCGCATCACCGTCCAGCCGCCCGACCGGCGCGGAAGGGCGGCGATCCTCCGCATCCATACACGAAACGTGTTGCTTGGTCCCGACGCCAACCTGGACCAGGTGGCAGCGCAAACGCCCGGACTTGTCGGCGCCGACCTGCGCAACCTCGTGAATGAGGCCGCCCTGGGCGCGGCGCGCAAGAACGAACCGGCGGTCACAATGGCCGATTTCAGTGAGGCCATCGAGCGGACGCTTCTCGGCGCCGAGCGGAAGATCATGCTCAGCGACCTCGACCGAGAGAGGATCGCGTACCACGAGTCGGGCCATGCTCTGCTCGGCCTGCTGGTGCCGGGCGCTGACCCGGTGAAGAAGGTCACCATCGTCCCGCGCGGTCAGGCGCTCGGCGTGACGCTGCAGAGTCCGATCGACGACCGTTTCAACTACGGGGAGGACTACCTCCGCGCGCGCATGATCGGGGCGCTGGGAGGTCGTGCGGCAGAAAAGCTCATCTATGGCGTCGTGACCACCGGCGCGGAGAACGACCTCATGCAGGTGACGCGGATCGCGCAGCAGATGGTCGTGCGCTGGGGCATGAGCCCGAAGGTCGGGCCCCTCAATTACGGCGACAACGATGGCAGCTCTTTCCAGCAGCGGCCGTACGGCGAGGGTACGGCGAACCTGATCGACGACGAGGTGCGCCGGATCTCGGAAGAGTGCCTGGTCGCCGCTGAGAAAGGCCTTGGCGAACACCGGTCCCAGCTCGACGCGCTGGCCCGGGCCCTCTTGAAGAACGATTCCCTCGACGAGAATCAGATCCTCAGCGTGACGGGGATTACGCGGCAGGAAAGCGCCGCCGCAAGACCGGCCGGGGCCGAGCTGGCCGGTACTCGGCCCATCAGCTGAACAGCCAGGACTTCGCGTCTATTTCCGCACCCGAGGCGAGGATGGCGAAACCAGACGAAGGTTCGCTGATCGGACTCGATGTCGGAACCACGGGAGCACGCGCCGTCGCAATCGATCTCGCCGGTGACATCCTGGCCGCTGCGACCGAAGAGTATCCGATGGCGATGCCGCGCCCCGGCTGGACCGAGCAGGAGCCCGAAGATTGGTGGGCGGCAAGCCGCGCCGTCCTGAGCAGCGTCATCTCGGAGACCTCGCAGACGCCGCTTGCCCTCGGCCTGACGGGCCAGATGCATGGCGCCGTCTTCCTCGACGAGAGCGATAGTGTCATTCGGCCGGCTCTGCTCTGGAACGACCAACGCACCCAGAGGCAATGCCGGGACATCACGGAAAAGGTCGGCCCGCAGCGCCTGGTTCAGGTCACCGGGAATCCCGCGCTGACAGGTTTTCAAGCCCCCAAGATCCTTTGGCTCCGAGACGAGGAGCCTGCGGCGTATGCCCGTCTTCGACGGGTCTTGCTCCCAAAGGACTACGTCCGGCTGAGGCTGACCGGCGAGTACGCCACCGACGTCTCCGACGCGTCCGGGACGCTGCTGCTCGATCTGCGCAAACGCCGTTGGTCGGACGAGATCCTGGACGCGCTCGCGATTCCTGGCGAGTGGCTACCCGCTGTGCACGAAGGGCCCGACATCACCGGCGCGGTCACGGCTTCCGCCGCGGGCGTGACCGGACTGCGGGCCGGCCTGATCGTGGCCGCGGGCGGCGGTGACAACGCCGCCGGCGCGGTCGGCAATGGCATCGTCCGCCCCGGCGCCGTCAGCTCGTCGGTCGGCACGAGCGGAGTCGTCTTCGCCCACAGCGACGAGCCTGTGATCGACTCGCTGGGTCGCCTGCATTCCTTCTGCCATGCGCTTCCTGGCGCTTACCACGTAATGGGGGTGACGCTCTCGGCTGGAGGCTCCTTGCGGTGGTGGCGCGACATCGCTGTGGGCAACAGCTATGACGCGTTGGCCGCGCTTGCGAACCAGGCGCCACCGGGCGCAGGCGGCCTCGTCTTCCTTCCTTACCTATCCGGGGAGCGGACACCAGTCCTCGACCCTGCCGCCCGAGGCGCATTCGTGGGTCTGAACATGACCCATACACTCGCCCACCTCACCCGTGCGGTGATGGAAGGTGTGGTGCACAGCCTGAAGCAATGCCTCGATCTGATCGCGGCTCTGCCTTTGCCGATCACCGACGTCAGGGCCACCGGAGGAGGAGCGCGCAACCCGGTGTGGCGGCAGTTGCAGGCGGACATCTTCGGCATGCCGGTCTACCGGAACGCCGTCGACGAGGGCCCTGCCTTCGGCGCCGCCCTGCTTGCCGGTCTTGCCTGCGGTGCATATGCGTCCGTCCTAGATGTAACGTCGCGCATCCGACTCGGACCAGACGTCACCGAGCCTGATCCCGACGCGTCGCGCCTGTATCGCGAGTATCACGAGGTCTACGCGAGTCTTTATGCCTCGACATCGGGGGCGATGCACCGGCTGTCCGCGCTTGGCGGCGCGAGCCTCACGTTCTAACCGAGGCTGCGCGCTAGCTTAGAGAGAGCCCATGAAGCTCGGCGACATCGATGTGGCTCGCATCGGGCTCGGCACCAACCGGCTGACGAAAACGCGCGATCGCATCGCGCTCGTCAAGGCCGCGGTCGCCGCCGGCGTGCAGATGATCGACACGGCACACTCGTACACCGGCGGCGACAGCGAAGAGACGATCGCCGCCGCTCTCTCCCCCATCCCCGAAACGATCGTCGTGGCCACCAAGGGCGGCATCGGTGGCGCCGGACACGGCCGCCCTGAGGTGCTGCACGCCGAGATCGAGCAGAGCCTTCGCCGACTCAGGGCCGAAACCATCCCTCTCTACTACCTGCATCGAGTCGATCCCGCGACTCCGCTCGAGGAGAGTCTTGGCGCCATCAAGCAGTACCAGGATCGCGGCAAGATCCGGCACGTCGGCATCTCCGAGGTCGGGATCGACCAGATCGAGCGCGCCCGGCAGGTCGTGCCCATCACCGCCGTGCAGAACCACTACAACCTGTCCGAGCGCAAGTACGAATCCGTCGTCGACTACTGCGCCGGCGAAGGCATCGTCTTCGTTCCTTTCTTTCCGCTGCGCGCGCACAGGAGCGCTGCGCTCGTCGAGATCGCCAAGCGACACGAAGCGACGCAGACGCAGATCATGCTCGCGTGGCTCCTACGGCGCTCGCCGGTGATGCTCCCGATCCCCGGCACGCTGTCCCTCGAGCATGTGAAGGAGAACATGGCCGCGTTGAACATCGAGCTGACCGATGCGGAGTTCGAGTCACTCCGCTAGAGAGACGCGAAGCGCGCGAGGCCTTGAAGGCCCCGCGCGCCGCATCCGACCAGTGATCAGTTGTGCTCATCCAACTTCATCACGACGTTGGTGCCCAGGAAGTCGGCCTGCGCCAGTCCGGTTGAGCGATCGATACGGATGGTGAAGAGTGGGCTCTCGCCCTTCAACAGCGATGAACGTTCGGTGAGCTCACCGGTGATGAGCACCTCGTTTCCAGACTGCTTGACATCGGTCACGCGAATCGACCGAGCTGTTCCCGGGAACACCACCCCGCTCATCGCGTTCGGGGCGCCGGCATGGACGCTTTTTGCGAGCTGACCGGTTCGGGCGCGGAGGTTCACCTGGCCCTCGATCACGTACGAGGCGTACGTGGGCAGGGGCGCTTTGGGCATGCCGCTCACGGCGCGAAACCGGAGCACGTCCTTGCCGGTCCATCCGAAAAAGCCGGCCACAGGCATTGCGACGCCGGCGGCGACGACCACGCTGCCCGCTCCGGCGATCTTGAGGAAGTCGCGTCGATCCATCGTCTTCATATGCCCTCCTAGTGCGGCGTCCCGACGTACGGGAAACCAGAGAGATAGTCCGTGTGAGGTCCAACGTGATCGGTGGTGAGACCACCGCCGGTGATCAGGCTCAGCGAGATGTCGATCACATCGTCGTGTAGTCGCCGGCCATTGAGCGCGGCGTAGCTTGTGGGTTTGGAGAAGTCGTAGTTCAGCACGTCCGGCAGCAGGACGGTCGCCAGCGCGGTATCGCCGCCGAGAGCAGCGAGCGTGTTGCGGAAGCTCTGCACAAATGTGATGCCCTCCGTCGTGGTCGCCGTCAGATCCTTGTCCGGATCGATCGAGTTGAAGACGTTCTTGTCCTGGCCATGGTTGAACACCGTGTTGATCGCGGCGCGGGCCATCCGATCGTCACGAACCAGGGTTCCGTTTCGAGCGAGCAGGGTGCGCCCCCAGAGGCTTGTTGTGTGCGGCGTCGTGCCAAGGGCGCTGTTCGGAACTTCCAAGACGATGGCGAACACGTTCTTGTCTGCAAAGAAGTCGCCATGGCTGAAATTGAAATCGTCGATGAACCCGAGGAGGTCAAAGAAGAAGGGATCACTGCGGATCCCCGCGAAGAACCTGTAATCGCCGCGGGTGGTGACCCGAGCAGCGGCGCCGAAAGACACTGGCGCCCCGGCGATGACCGCCGGTCCGCCGTCGTTGAGCCTGGCCGCGAGAGCGCCGGTCGCCAGGTGGACCGTCGCCTTCTGCTCGCCGTCCTGGAGGTCGGAGAACCGAATCCTGAAGGACCTGTCGGCGACTGCGTCCCCGTTCGTGTCCACGTTGATCTGGTAAATCGCGGCGCTGTCGAACGACGAGGCCAGCGCCGGGGCCAGCGGATTGACGTTCAGGATCAGGATCGACTTGCTCGAATCCCCTGGCTTGAGGAACGCGTAAACGTCCGTGATGTCGGTCTTGGGGTCCCCCATCGGCGGGCCGATGTTCGCCGTGTCGTCGTCGACCGTGATCGCAATTGGACCCGGCACATCGAGATGGTCGGCCACAGTCCGTACCTCCTCTGCACTGTCGTGCAATCCGATCCAGAAAGTTGGCGGATCCGGTGGTCCGCCGACTCGGCATTTGTCCAATGTCGAGTCTCTTACCAGTACGGAGATGGGCGGCACCCGGATCAGTCCGAGCCGAAGAAAGTCCTGAAGCGGGTGATCTGGCCCGCCTCACGGCGCGCTGATCTTGTTGCCCTGGGCGTCGATCACGTACCAACCGCCGCCGAACTCGATGGCAGCCTGGCATTTGATCTCGCCTGCCGAATGGTCGCCTGCGTAGTAATAGAGCGGGTGGCCGTTGTAGGTCAGCTGCGAAGTCCCGTCCGTTCGCACAGCCA
>Ga0209690_1001154_pt1 | contig 14660 bp, 8 predicted proteins | sample GraSoiAngelo_150_FD_186164 | JGI IMG/M metagenome (GOLD analysis project Ga0209690, IMG submission 186164) | Grasslands soil microbial communities from the Angelo Coastal Reserve, California, USA - 14_1009_09_40cm (SPAdes) (version 2) | ecosystem: Environmental > Terrestrial > Soil > Grasslands ...
GCGTTCCTCCCTTCGACGATTCGCCTTGTTTGTTTGCAGCAAACACACGGTCTGGAATCGGACTCGGCTCAACTGCCGGACCGCTCTCGGCTTGGGATGCACCGACATTTGTCGTGTCAAACGCGAGGGCAGGTGCGGTTGGACCCTCCGGCCTTTGCATCCACCCAACATCGTAAAAAGCGTCAGCGAAAACACTATTAAGCGCTGGCGAATAAATTTTATTAGCCGAACTGGTCCAATCGGCGGCCTTTTCCGGATTATTATGCTTGTACTCCCACGCTGCCTGGGCATAATAAAGCGCCGGCGTATCGCCCGTAAATTGAAACTCTTCCATCATCGCGTGCGCGCGGCTCTCTTTTCCCTCGAGCAAAAGCGTCATGTAAATCTTGAATTTAATAAGCTCTGCCGCCTGATTTTTATCGCCCCCGGGCGTTCGTTTGTACAATGCCTCGAAACGCTCGCGCGCCTTTGCGTAGTCCTTCTTCTTAAAGGGAACTTGAGCCAGGTTGTATTGCGCCTCACGGAACTTTGGATCCAGCTTGGCCGCCTTCTTAAATGCGGCTTCAGCCTGGTCAAATTGCTGCTGCTGCATCAGAATTTCGCCACGCAGATTAAGGGTCGCTGGCTGGTTCGGGTCTGCCTGGTCGGCTTCATCGATTAATTTAAGCGCTGTCGCAAAATCGCGCTGGCGGAGCGCCTGCTGCGATTGCTCAAATTTTGAACGCGCGACAGCCTTCGTTTTTTCCGAGCGCTCGGCAGCTGTCATTAATGGCAACGAAGGGCGCCTCTCGCCGGCTGGCTTTTCCAACCACCCAACTTCGTAAAGTGATTCTGCGAAAAGTTTGTTCAGCTGCGGTGAGAAATTCTTCTCTGCTGCAGTGATCCAGTCTTTCGCTTCTTTTTGATTCTTCTGTTGAAGCGCGACCGCGGCCTTCACGTAGTCAACCGCCGGGGTATCAGGCGAAAGCTCCAACTTGGCCAGAATGGAATCCACCATGTTCCCTTTGCCCTCTAGCAGGTAGGTTAAAAGAATTTTGTATTGGATCAGCTGCGAAGCCTCTTTTGCCAGATCCGATTCACCGCTGGAGAGCAACTGCTCGAAACGTTTCCTCGCCTCTGGCCAATCTTTTTTGAGGAACGGGATCTCCGCCAAGTTGAAGCGGGCATTCCAAAACTTTGGATCGATTCGCGAGGCTTCCTGCAAGGCGCTTTCTGCTTGATCGTAGTTGCCTTGTCGCATCAGGATGACGCCGCGCAGATTTTTTGACGCTGCAAGATCAGGTTGGCGTGCATCGATGGCATCGAGTTGCTCTAAGGCCTCCGAAAACTTCTTTGAATCGAACGCCTTGTAAGCGGCGTTGTACATCTCCTCCAGTTCGGCTTTGGTCGGCGCGACATTGTCCGCTGCAATTGAGTTTGCCGCGAACGACCCAAGCACCAGCGCGGCGACCGCCGCCATCCCCCACACTCTCATGGAGTAGCGATTGAAGCTCTGTTCAGGGCGTCTGACAAGTGGAAAGTTGCTCGTGCGAATGGATTTTTCAGCGCGCTTCGGAAAAACCGCAAAGCGGCCGTGATCGGCTCCTGCTAGCTTAGTCATTGAGATTGGCCACGATCCGCAAACCTTCTAAAGTGAGGTGGGGACGAATCACATCGATCTCCGGCAAGCGTCCGGCGATGAGGCGCGCGTAGCCGCCTGTCGCTATGACGCAAACCTTCTTGCACGGAAACTGCTCCGATTTGATTCGCGCAAGGATTTCTTTAACCAATCCACGATATCCGAATACTGCGCCAGATAGCATTGCCTCGATTGTCGATTTACCGATCGCGTGTCGCGGCTCTTTCAGCGAGATCTTGGGCAAGAGCGCCGTTCGTTGATACAGAAAGTTGGTCATCGCTTCGAGTCCTGGCGCAATCACACCACCGACGTAAGTGCGGCGCTCGGAAACGATGTCGAAAGTCACCGCTGTGCCAAAATCCACCACGACCGCGGGAAATCCATAAAGCTCCGCAACGGCCGCAGCGTTCGCAAGCCGGTCCGCGCCGATGGATTGCGGCTTGGGATAATCAATTCCCACCCCCAGATTGAGCTTCCAATTTAGCCAGAGCACCTCGGCCCCTGTTCTTGTCGCCTTTGATATCGCAGAGTTTTTTGTCGGCACTACCGACGAGACAACCACCTTGCGCGCCTTTTCTTGTCTAAGCAATCCAGCGACCAAACCACTTGAGAGCTTCCTGGTAGCGATCCGGGCAGGAGCCGAGAGCCGCCTTCTCGATGCAAACGCAAACTTTGCGTACGAGTTACTGATATCTATCAGCAGATAGTCGGAGCTGGGCACCACGACCAAAATGCAGACACTGAACCCCGCATGCCGTCAAGCATCTGTACAATACGTCCCATTCATTTCGGGCCACCCCTCTGGCGAGCCGCTGCTGCTTGCTTGCGACCCAGTTTGGCAAGCGTACCGTCCCGCTGCAAATGAGAAGATTGGTGCATCGCCCACGGCGCTTGCGGCGTTCGCCCGCATTGCGAAATCTCGTCCGCGAGACGCAATTGAGCGTCCACGATTTTGTTTTGCCGCTGTTCGTAAGCGAAAAACTGGATGAACGTCGGCGCATTGCCAGTATGCCGGGAGTTTTTCAGCTACCCGTAAAACAGGTTGTCGATGAAGCGCGCCGCGCTCAAGACCTCGGTCTCCAAGCGATCCTGCTTTTCGGGATTCCAGAACATAAAGACGAAGAGGCCAGCGGCGCTTACTCAGAAAACGGAGTCATTCAAAAAGCCTTGCGATCCATTAAACCCAAGTGTCCTGATCTGGTCACAATCACCGACGTTTGCCTGTGCGAATACATGAGCCATGGGCATTGTGGCGTCACACGCATTGACGGAGACCATTTCCATGTCCTCAACGATGAGACCGTTGAGCTTTTGGTCAAGACGGCGCTCTCTCATGCAGCCGCGGGCGCGGACATGGTCGCCCCAAGCGACATGATGGATGGGCGCATTGGCGCAATTCGCGAGGCGCTTGATATCGCAGGGTTCGATCAAATTGGGATTATCAGTTATGCGGCCAAATTTGCGTCGTCATTTTACGGTCCATTCCGCGAAGCAGCCGAAAGCCCGCCGCAATTTGGCGATCGCCGTTCGTACCAAATGGATTTTGCCAACGCAAATGAAGCCCTGCGCGAGGTGGCCCTGGATGTCGACGAAGGAGCGGACATCGTGATGGTAAAACCCGCGTTGCCGTATCTCGACATCTTATGGCGCGTCCGTGAGCGCTTTGGAAAACCGACTGCCGTTTATCATGTCAGCGGCGAGTATGCGATGATCAAAAGCGCTGTCGAAAAAGGACTCTTGGATGAACGCGCTGCTGTTCTCGAGATCATGACTGCGCTCAAGCGTGCCGGCGCGGACATTATCGTTACTTATTGGGCACGCGAACTCGCGAAATGGCTGCAGGAGTAACAAGCCGCCACGCCGAAACGGCACAACATGCTCGGCTGAAACGGCTCGCGTTGGTGTGGGCGCAGGCACAGGGGTTTTCCGCGTCCGCGATGGAAGTCAGCTTGCCAAAATGCCGGTATCGGGCTGATGTGGCGGCTTATCGCAGTCAGCGCAGACAGATTGGATCGACAGTGATTTTTGAATGTAAACAAGCGCTCTGCGACCTCCGGCGAGACAATTGCGACAGCGAAGTTGCGCGCCGGCGGCTCGAGGTGATTTGCGAACGGCGGCAAATTCTCGAAACGCATCTACGCGCGCACTATCCGAACCTCCGGAACAGGGATTCGCTCTTTCCCGAGTTCGATCCGGAAAACTTCACCGCGATTGGTCACCGCGGTTACACGCGCCTTTCGCGCGAACTACGCGCACTGCAAAATCGTCTGTACGATTGCACCAAGTTCGAAAAATTAATTCGTTACCGCTGCGCGAATTTATTTTTTCTTGTCGTCACTGAGGAGTTGTTCCGCGAGCCGGAGATTCCTGTTGGTTGGGGCGCGCTAGTGGAATCAAACGGCGCACTCACACTGGTGCGCAAACCAATCTGGCACGATACAACAGCCGATGATCGGGTTCGCTTTCTGCAGCGAATCGCCGTTGCAGGAACACGAGTGCTGAATCGTCAGCTGGAAGTCACTTTCGAAGACGTTATAGCTTCGCGTTATCGGCCCTTCTGATTGTCGGTCGCATTCCGCGGGTAGCTCGATTGACGGAAGGTTGTTAGAGCGATTTCAATTAACCATCGGATCGCCCAGAGCTGCGCGAGGAGAGCCGCAATAAAAAGAACAGTGGAATAGCGTGCAACCTCCATCGAGTGAATGACGGAAATGCCGAAAACGTTTCCGAAACTCGTGGAATACAAGAGAACAACAAGCAATGCCGGCCATTTTGATTCTCCTGGACTGCTTCGTTTGAGCACGAACCAACCTGCAAGTGGGAGACTGATGAGCAAAATTGCAAGATAACTTCGCGCACAGCAGACATGACCTATCCGAGCTAATTTGGTCTGGTGAACGACGACGTTACTGAAACGAAGCGTTTGGGTACGCTCGAAGAACGCGATCCCCTCCGGTATGTTAAAAAGGAGCTGCAATGATCGCGGCTCAGAAAGCGCCGAAAAGCTCTGCGCATAAGAGCGCGGGGCTAATTGGAATATCTTGCGCGCACTGAATGCGGGACAGTCCGTTGAGTAAAAAACCGCAAGCTGACGAGCAACTTTTACGGCGAACGCAAGTGGACGGTGTGCCACGCTGTGCCAGTACCAATATTTCAAAAATCTTAAAAATTGCTCATCGCCAAGTTGTCGCCGCCATCGATCGAGAAGGGAATCGGCACCAACCTTCAGATAGTCGGGGGCAAATCCGAGAATGGGAAACGCCTTGGGATAAAGATCATGTGTGCGTTGAATTTCCCTCTCGAGATCATCGCAGGCAAGTCGTAGCCATTCAGGGGAGTAAATATCCGTCCGGCCGCTTTTTAAGTCAGCGGACATCTGCGCATGAATAATCTTCGCATGGATCACAAAGAGGGTCTCTGGGAGAAACATTTTGACCATTCGATCGTTTCGCCTGTGATAATGCTCCGTAAAAGTCAACGCCACGATGATGAGAACGGTGATACTAAAAAACGCAAGCTTTCCAATGAAATTGCCTTTAGCATTGACTATTAACCAGATTACGGGCGCAACCACAAAGAGCGCCATGAGCGTAAAACTCGGCTTCAGCGAAGCGAGGAGAAAAGCGCTTACCCCGATTGCAGTTCCATAAATAACCATCTTCCGCTCATTCGGGGAGATTACCCGGTAATAGAAGAACTGAACTATTAGCCAAGAAATCAAGATTTCGAAAAACATGCACACGCCATCGGATCGAATTTTCATCTCGGAGACGATAGGACCATATGAAAGCAAATAGATGCCAGCGCCTAAGAGCCCGATCGTTTCGTGCGCGACACGGTTCAAACGAGGTTTGGGAAAGAAATCGCCGAGCCTGCTCCAGCTCGCGAGAAATAAACCACCGGCAATCAAGCCGAGGAAATGTTGCATCACCGAGATTGCCCGAAAATCTGCGCAGACTCGCAAAATCAGATAAACCAAGCCTGGATAGAGGAAGTTTAGGCCTTGAATGTGCGCAAAAGCACCGCCGCTCAGCTTCATGAGGGCTGGCCAAAGATATCCGGCATCGGCGTCGGCCAACGGATCTTGCGGCAACGAAAAGCGCTTCGATGCGGCTGAGAGAATAAGCAAGGCGGCAATAACAAAGTAACTGATCCGCCACAAGGCGGTCTGCTTTCCTCGAACAAACGATATAAGATCCCGGGTTTTTCCGACGGCGGCTTTCAAAAAGGTCGTCGCGAGCATGACGCGCCTCTCCACGCACGTTTTAGATCTTGTCAACCGGTCGCGCTTTTTTGAAAAATGGGCACGAGCAAGTTGTGCCCGGTCATCGCTTTTGGTTGCGGCAATCCCAGCAAAAACAAAAGAGTCGGCGCCACATCGGCCAGAATTCCGTCTTCGCAACGAAACTTCGCTGCATCTTTCGCGACGTAAATGAAATGCACAAGGTTGCTGGTATGCGCGGTATTCGGCGAGCCATCTGGATTGCGCATCTGCTCGCAATTGCCGTGGTCTGCGGTGATCAGGCATTTGCCGCCAAGCTCGAGAAGTTTTGGGATAATTCGCGCTATGCATTCATCCACGGTCTCGACGGCCTTGATTCCAGCCTCAACGACGCCGGTATGGCCGACCATGTCGGGATTGGCGAAGTTGAGGATGATCAGATCGTAATTCGCCATGCGCGCGAGCACTTCATCGGTGACCTCAATGGCGCTCATCTCCGGTTTCAAGTCGTAGGTGGCGACTTTTGGCGAAGGAATCAGTTTCCGATCTTCGCCCGGAAACGGTTTCTCGATGCCACCATTAAAAAAGTAAGTCACATGCGCGTATTTCTCCGTCTCGGCGATGCGCAGTTGCGATTTGCCAGCGGCACTTACGACTTCAGCAAGGATCTTGCGAAGTTCTTGCTGCGGAAAAATGAACGGCGAAGGAAACCGAACGTCATATTGCGTGAGGCTGATAAAATGGACTTGCGGCCACACCTCGCGGTCGAAGCCATCGAAATCCTTCAACAAAAACGCTTGCGATAATTGCCTGGCCCGATCGGCGCGAAAGTTGAAAAATAAAACTGAATCGCCGTCGCGCACCCGCTGCTCGTTCGCGTACGAGAAAATCAGCGGCGGCATAAACTCATCGGTTTTGCGAACTGAGTATTGTCGCTCAACCGCTGCTGAAGGCGACGATTTGCAGACCTCGCCGCGGCCAAGAACGATCGCGTCCCAGGCTTTTTTCGTGCGGTCCCACCGCCTGTCGCGATCCATCGCGAAATAGCGGCCAACCACCGTAACTATCTCGGCTCCGCTCTTCTTCAGTTCCTTTTCGCATGTTCTCAAAAAACCCGACCCGCCGGTGGGAGAAGTGTCGCGCCCATCGGTGAAAGCATGGACGAAGATGTCCATTACGCCTGCTTCACGCGCGGCGTTAGCTAGTGCAATCATGTGCGAATAATGGCTGTGCACGCCGCCGTCGGAAACCAGTCCTAGCAAGTGAAGCCGATGACCACGCGCAGCTGCGAATGTTTCTTGCAAGACTGGATTACGCATTAGTTCGCCTTCTTCGATCGCCTTGTTGATGCGCGTCAGGTCTTGATAAACGATCCGGCCCGCTCCCAGGTTAAGATGACCAACTTCCGAGTTGCCCATTTGTCCCTCCGGCAGACCGACGTCAACGCCACTGGCGCTTAACCTAGAGCATGGATAATCGCGGTAGAGCTTGTCGTGAAAGGGAGTGGAAGCGAGCAGCGTTGCGTCTCCATTCTCATTGCGCTTGTCGCAGCCGCCTGGATTGATGCCCCAGCCGTCACGAATGATCAGCATCACCGGACCACTCATACGTCGCGCAGTTTGCCGATGAATGCGAAGGCCGACAAGCGGTTCTTTCGTTGACAACCGAACAAACGCGCGCCTACATCGCCCTCGTGAAATGGCGCAATCAGTTGCTGGCGCTCTTTTGCCTCCTGGCCTTTGCTGGAGTGGGTGTCCTTTATTTCCAACACTGGGTTATCCGTAAACCCTTCGGAATTATCTTGTTTGTCGGAGAGGGGCTTTCACCTGCACGGCTCGCGCCCACGCGTGCCTATGCCGCCGGGGCCGGCACGCGCTTGAACTTGGATTCGATGGCTCATGCAGCTTTGGTGATGAATTACTCTAAGGATTTCGCCGCTCCCGATCAGGCGGCCGCCGCAACTGCAATCGCAACCGGCGAGAGGGTCACCAATCGCACGCTTGCCATCAATGGCGATGGGAAACCGATGAAAAGTATCGTTGAACTAGCGCGCGAGCATGGACGAGCTACAGGCCTGGTGACGGACACAAAGCTTACCGATCCGACCAGCGCGGCTTTTTACGCGCACCCGACCGACTCGAGCGACGGAGAGAAGATCGCCGCTGAGTTTGTGGATCGGGGAAACATCGACATCGCAATGGGTGGCGGCGCGGCGCAATTTCTCCCCGCCGCAAAAGGCGGCGATAGACAGGACAATCGCGATCTCTTGCTCGAGCTCCGCGGCAATGGATTCGATATCGTTCGAACACGAACGGAGTTGGAAACAATTCCTGCATGGCGCCGACCGAAACTTTTCGGTGTTTTCAATGATGGAGATCTCGCGTTCACGAACCAGCTGGAAGAGAGAAGCCAGCAGCCCAGTCTTGGGGATATGGTGCGGCGCGCAGTCCAATTACTTCAATACAACACCGGCGGCTATCTCCTGATTGTCGATGTAGGGCTGACGCGCAAAGCAGCACAGGAAAACAACGGAGAAAGGACACTCAGCCAAACAGTTGAATTGGACCGCGCAGTTGGCATTGCCCGAAGCTATGGAGGACCAAGATCGACAATCATAGTCTGCGGTGACGCGGCCATCGGTGGATTAAACTTGAACGGATATCCTTTTCGCAAAGACAGCGGCATCGCGATGCTGGGCTTTAATTCAGCCGGCCAGCCCTGGATCACTTGGGCAACTGGTCCGCATGGCACTAAATCGTATGGCCCGGCGAAGATACCAGGCAATGAAGACAGAACCGAGACTCAAGAAGCGGAACCGTCTGAGCCGGCGGCGTTCTACACAAAATCCGCGCTAGTCACCGTGGAAGACGTTGTTGCGTTCGGCAGCGGCCCTGGAACAGATACGTTGCAAGGCGTTATCGACAACACAGCTGTTTTCGAAATTCTGCGCGGCGAGCTTTGATATCTGTGGACAGCCGATCCGATAACCTGCGCCCCGTCACAGCCACGACGCTGTGCCGGCGCTGCCAGTGGAAACCCGCTAGACGCCTCAACGCGGCGAGGCGGCTGCAACAAGCTAAACAATGTTATGTTGGGGTAGGTTTCAACGGCCATTCAGGTGACCTACTTTGGCGTTTGTCGCGAGGAGATGCCCAGTTGATAAAGAGCATTTCGAGAAGACGCAGTGCAATGGAAGTCCCTTAGTTGCAAGCCGCTTGTTTGTATTGGAAAAACATCTTTCGTGACCGATAACATCGACATCAAGGGCAAAGCGTTGCGTTTCGACTGGTGGGTCCTAGCCGTAATCGTGTTCGGCCTCGTGATCGCAATCCGGATTCGACTTCTGGGGATTCCGCTCGAGCGCGACGAAGGCGAATACGCTTATGCCGGCCAACTGATGTTGCAAGGCATCCCTCCATATAAGCTCGTTTATAACATGAAGTTTCCTGGAACGTATGCCGCCTATGCCGTGATTATGTCGGTCTTCGGACAAACAATCCTTGGGATTCACTTGGGCTTGCTCCTGGTTAACGCTGCCACAATCGCGCTGATTTTCTTACTAGGCCGGCGCCTGATGAATTCGACGGCAGGGATCGCCGCAGCAACGAGTTATGCCGTTCTCTCTGTGAGTCCCTCTGTCCTGGGGTTAGCTGCTCACGCCACGAATTTTGTGATGCTACCCGTTCTCGGTGGGACGCTGCTGATCTTAAAGTATTCGGAGCCAGAGCGGCATGCGTTCGAACGACTATTCGCGAGTGGATTGCTGTTTGGCATCGGCGCGTTGATGAAGCAGCCCGCGCTGTTGTTTATCCCGTTTGGAGCAATCTACCTTCTCTGGAATGATGTCCGCCAACGGCTTACCCCGAAGAAAATCCTTCTCCGAAATCTGATCTTCGGGGTCGCTGCAATTGTTCCCCTCGGAATTACGTGTCTCATTCTCTGGCACGCAGGCGTCCTCGATAAATTCTGGTTCTGGACAGTCAGGTACGCTGGCCAATATGGCACTTTTCTGGTCAGCGAGATATACAGCGGCAGATGGCCTTTATCCCGAGCCATGCAGGTTTCTCTTCAGAGCGTAACAGAAGCGATTGGAATCGGCTGGGTATTGTGGGCATTGGCTGGACTCGGCTTGATTGTCGGACTCTGGGACAGGAGCAGCCGCGCCAACACAAATTTTCTGCTCGGCCTGCTCGTGTTCTCGGCTTTGGCGGTATGTCAGGGATTTTATTTTCGACCTCATTATTTCATCATGATCCTGCCAGCAGTCTCGCTCCTTGTCGGCGTTGCAATTAGCAAACTGTCCGATCTTCTGACCGGCCGTATGATTGTGGTTAGAGTCGTCCCGATCTTTCTGCTTGGCACGAGCCTGAGCTTGCCAATTCTGTGGGAAAAAACATTCTTCTTTGGGTTTTCTCCAGTTGAAGCTTGCCGAATGCTTTACTCCGAAAATCCATTCGCGGAATCCGTAAAGATCGCAGACTATCTGCGAGGACACACAAGCCGGGATGAGACAATCGCAGTGTTGGGATCCGAACCGGAGATCTATTTTTATGCACATCGGCACTCGGCGACGGGATATATCTACACTTACGGCTTGATGGAACCGCAAAAATATGCGCGGCAAATGCAGGAGGAGATGATTCATGAGATCGAACGCGCACGGCCTAAGTACCTGGTCTCGGTCGTAATGTTTTATTCCTGGTTGTGGCGTCCCGGATCTGAGCGGTTGGTTTTTACCTGGGCAAATGAATACACCGCACAAAATTATACCGCAGCCGGTCTTGTGAACATGACCCCTAAGCAAACAGATTACTTCTTCGGGGATGTTCCGCCGTCGGTCGAGAGCCTCAAAAACTATATCTTGATTTACGAACGGAATCCTTAAGCCGCCTTTTCTCACGACATTTACCGCTGCACGTGCACCGTATTAAGTCTAAATCAATCGTTCTTCCCAAGACACGCCACCACCGGGAATTTGTCGGCGTTTGCATCTGTCTTGTAGTGCTTACATGGGCCGTGTTTGGGCAAACACTCGAGTATGACTTCGTTAACTACGACGACCCGCGTTATGTTTACCAAAATACCAGGATAACCAATGGCCTTAACACCGATGGTATTGCCTGGGCATTCACCCATATCCATGCGGAGAACTGGCACCCGATAACAACAATCACACACATGCTGGACTGTCAGTTATATGGGTTAAAGGCAGGCTGGCATCATTTCACAAACGTCCTCCTACACTGCATTGCCGTAATCCTTCTCTTTATCGCGCTACAACGGATGACGGGCGCGCTTTGGCGGAGCGCGTTTGTGGCGGCGCTGTTCGCCATTCACCCTTCGCACGTGGAGTCGGTTGCCTGGGTGGCGGAACGAAAGGATGTGCTCAGCGGTGTTTTCTTCATGCTCACTCTGTTGGCATACGTCCACTACGCACGCGCCCCGTCGATCTGGCGCTATTTGACGGTCGCATTTGTGCTTGCCCTTGGTCTGATGTCGAAACCGATGCTGGTGACGGTGCCGTTCGTGCTGTTACTCTTGGACTACTGGCCGCTGGAGCGAATCAGAGGTCAGCGGTCAGACGTCGGACATCAGCTGCCAAGGTTGTTCCTCGAAAAGATTCCATTGCTCGCGCTCTCGGCCGTTTCAAGCACCGTCACGTTTCTGGCCCAACGAGGAGCAATCGGTTGGACGGAGCAATTGCCAATGTTGGCACGAATTAACAATGCCATTGTTACCTACGTGGTCTACCTGCGGCAGATGTTCTGGCCGGTAAACCTGGCAGTCTTCTACCCTCACCCTGAAAACAGGCTGCCATCGTGGGAAATCATCCCGGCGCTTACCGTTCTCATTGGAACTACCATAGCAGCGATAATCCTGCGAAAGAATGCACAGTATTTCATCACCGGTTGGCTATGGTATCTCGGGATGCTTGTTCCAGTAATCGGGTTGGTCCAGGTAGGCTGGCAGGGACATGCCGATCGATATACGTATTTACCACAGATCGGCCTCTACATCGCTGGTACTTGGGCTGTTGCCGATTTGACTGCTTCATGGCACCGACAACGAATAGTTCTGGGCGCGGCCGCAGTACTCATAATTGGCGTGTTAAGCTGGCGCGCCTGGGTCCAAGCATCTTATTGGCGCGATAGCGAAACGCTGTTCACCCGTGCGCTTGCCGTGACGAGAAACAACGATGTTGCTGAGAACAATCTGGGTATAATTTTCCTGCAAAAGGGCCAGCTGGATGAGGCCATTTCCAGGTTACAAGCAGCTATCGATCTCCGCCCCGAAAATGGCCCAGCTCATAACAACCTCGCGAAGGCCCTGCTTCAAAAGGGGCGGCTGGCAGAGGCGATGGTTCACTATCGTAAATTCTTGGAGATAGAACCCGAGAACGTAGAGGCACACAATATTTTGGGAACGGCGCTCATCCAGCAAGGCCGCGTGAAGGAAGCGATTGAGCAGTGGCAGGACGCGCTGGCAATCGAGCCTGAAAACGGAAATGCTGCGAGCAATCTTGCATGGGTGTTCGCAACGTGCGCCGACGCCTCAATCCGAGATGGCGGCCGAGCAGTTGAGCTCGCCGAGAAAGCGCTGCGTATCTCGGGCGGCAAGATCCCAATGATTTTTCGGATATTGGCAGCCGCCTATGCAGAGAATGGCCGTTTCTCCCAGGCGATTGAAACTGCACAACGCGGCGCTGAATTAGCAAATATCCAGGGTAATCCCGGATTGGCCACCGAGCTTCAGAGCAATATCGCTCTCTACCAAACTGGTAGACCGCTGCGTGATGCCAGCATGACAAATGGGAGTTTACCTCCCGGTGAATAACAACAAGCGGCGGTTCGAAGGCCGCCCAGGCGGATTACCAAGAGGCGTTCGCAGTCATCACATTACTGTCGCCGTATATCTGTTTCTTGCCACAATCAGCCTGGCCGTATTCGGTCAAACAATCCGCTATGATTTCGTTAATTTTGACGACGACTTATACGTCTATAATGCCTCCGCTATTCAGGGCGGATTAACGCTAAAAGGCATAGCGCTCGCCTTTACTAGCCCACACGCACGCAACTGGCATCCACTGACGACTATTTCGCACATGCTGGACTGCCAGCTATACGGTCTGAAAGCCGGGGGCCATCATGCTACGAACGTCGTCCTGCATACCATCGCAGTGCTCCTGTTGTTTCGAGTGCTGCGGCAAATGACTGGCGCAGACTGGAAGAGTGCGATAGTAGCAGCATTATTCGCGGTTCACCCACTCCATGTCGAATCAATAGCATGGGTAAGCGAGCGAAAAGACGTTCTGAGCGCTGTCTTCTTTTTGCTCATGCTGGCGGCCTACGTTTGTTATGCACGAGCACCGTCTGTAACGCGCTATCTGGCAGTCGCTGTCCTGTTCGCGGCCGGGCTCATGTCCAAGCCAATGCTGGTAAGCGCACCCGTCATCCTTCTTCTTCTGGATTACTGGCCCCTACGTCGCTTTGAACAACCTTCCTCAACCACAGGAAAGGGCAAAATCTCAAAATCCGGTAATCAAAGGCGCGTAATACGAGGCCTGTTCCTGGAAAAGGTCCCCTTGGTCGTTCTTTCGGCCGGCTCTTGTCTCGTCACATTTGTCCTGCAGAAACGTGCTACCGGCGCGATCCCGCCCTTGCCGCTGCCGTGGCGAGTGGAAAACGCGTTCGCGACTTACATGATTTACGTCTGGAAAACATTGTGGCCGACGCGCCTCGCCGTTTTCTATCCTCATCCAAACGATACCCTGGCAATTTGGGAAGTCATTCTCGCGATCGGGCTGCTTCTCGCCATCACTGTTGCAGCGATCGTTTTCCGAAGAGAACGACCGTACCTCTTCACCGGATGGTTTTGGTATGTCGGTATGCTCGTCCCCGTAATTGGTCTCGTTCAGGTTGGAGAACAAGGCTATGCCGACCGCTATACTTACCTCCCCCATATTGGTCTGTTTCTGCTCGCAGTTTGGCTCGCTGCTGACGTGACAGCAGTGCCCCAGTTCAGATCACGATTTGCTGTCGTCACCGCGTTAGTGATCATCATTGCTTTGGCATGGACAGCATTCATTCAGACTTCCTACTGGTGCAACAGCGAGACTCTTTGGACCCATGCTCTTGCCGTGACTTCTGACAACGACGTTGCCCACAATAATCTCGGGTACCTGTGCGTCGACCGCGGTGAACTGGACAAAGCGATCTCGCACTTTCAGACCGCGTTAAGGGTTAGGTCCACCAAGCCGGATCCGCACTACAGCGTCGGTTCAGCTTTTATGCACGTGAACCTCGCGGATGCTCTGGGCCGAAAAGGACAACCCGATGAAGCGATGGTTCACTATGAGGAGGCAATAAAATTGCAACCAAGTTATGCAGATGCCTATTACAACCGCGGGGTCATTCTTTTTGCAGAAGGCCACATCGACGAAGCATTGGCGGACTGGGAGAAAACGCTCCAAATACAACCCAATGACGCAGATGCCCATACCTGCCTCGGTAATGCTCTTTTGCGGCGAGGTTCGGTCAAGGAAGCGATAGCCCATTACGAAAAGGCAATAGCCCTAGCTCCCGAAGATCCCCGTTCTCGCATCAACATTGCCTGGGTGTTGGCGACTGCTCCCGATGCGTCTATCCGTGATGGCATCAAAGCAGTCGAGTTTGCCCAGCGAGCAATGGAGCTTTCAGGTGGCAAAGATCCTAACTTTCTGCGGACGCTCGCAGCTGCTTACGCAGAGAGCGGCCGGTTCTCTGAGGCAATTACAACCGCCAAACAAGCGATAGTTATAGCTACCATGCAAGGCAAATCCGG
>Ga0209690_1001155_pt1 | contig 14648 bp, 15 predicted proteins | sample GraSoiAngelo_150_FD_186164 | JGI IMG/M metagenome (GOLD analysis project Ga0209690, IMG submission 186164) | Grasslands soil microbial communities from the Angelo Coastal Reserve, California, USA - 14_1009_09_40cm (SPAdes) (version 2) | ecosystem: Environmental > Terrestrial > Soil > Grasslands ...
GGGGGGAAGGTCGTGAACGACCGCTTCGCTCGAATCGGCTGGGTTGTAGCGTGCCGGTTGTGCGGGCATGCGGCGCCCTAGGGCTGGTTTGTGCAAAGATATACGAACGGCGGACTTACGCAATACGTTCAGGGAGCAGGGAGCAGGGAGCCGGGAGCCGGGAGCAGGGAGCAGGGAGCCGTACGCAGCGGTGCAACGGAGGGTACCGCTCCCTGCTCCCCGCTCCCTCAGATTCTGAACGGCACCGGCGCGAACGTGACGAGGAAGAGGATTAGTCCCGCCCACGCGAGTCCGCGGCGCGACGGCGGGAGCGGGCGGTGCGCGTCGAGCACGGGAGGGTGACCGAGCCGGCCGCGCGACAGGAGCAGCACCAGCAGCCCCCACAGCAGCCACCCGCGCCAGTACCAGCCTAACAACAGGATCAGCGTCCAGAACGCAAGAGCGATCCGCTGGTGCCACCGCGGCAACGCCGCGTAGAGGACGTGCCCGCCGTCGAGCTGCGAGATCGGCAGGAGATTGTACATGGTCACGACGATCCCCAGCCAGCCGGCGAACGCCATCGGGTCGAGCAAGATCGCGGGCGCCGAGCCGTGGACGAGATGGCGCAACATCAGCGTGAGGAGCGAGTCACCTACGGCGACCGTGTCCGTCCCCATGGCGACGAGCATTCCCGCGTCCGGTCCGTGGCCCGGGAGGGCGTGACTGAGTCGCAGTCCCAGCCACAGCACCGGGATGGCCACGACGAGTCCGGCGATCGGCCCCGCGATCCCGACGTCGAGGAGCTGGCGGCGGTCCGACACCAGCGTGCGCAGCCGGATGAACGCTCCCATCGTGCCGATCGACCACGGCACGAACGGGACCGGGATGAAATAGGGTGGGGACACGTCGAGGTGATATCGCCCCGCCGTGAGATAGTGCCCGAGCTCGTGGCACAACAAGATCGCCAGCAACGGGACCGAGAATCGCAACCCCGTCGCCCAGGCCTGCAGGAAGTGGCGCGGGAACGCGTAGGTGCCGGTGATCAGCGCAAACGGGTTCGGATCGAAGGGGATCCTGCCGTCGAACACCGCGCCCACGAACGTCGTCGTAAAGAGCGTGGCGAGGAACAACGCCACGTGCAGCCCCCAGCGCTCGCGCCGCCGCGTCAGCCGCCGGGTGAGCACCAGGTGGCGCCCGTCCGGCTCGTCCGACCAGTAGTAGCTCCCCGGCCAGTGCGCCAGCGCGGCCGCGAGCGCCGCCGAGGGGCCGGCGTGCCCCGGATGTACAAGCGCATCAATGACTTCCCGGTCCGGCAGGGGGGTCGTCCGCCAAGCCAGGAGGAACTCGCTCAGATCCATCGGCGCTCTTGACTCGGGGTTCGGGGCGCCCTACTATAGCTCACTCGCACTCCTTCGAATCGAATTCCCAAGATTCCATTTTCAACGCGCTCACTCCCCTACCTTGGGGTCTCGCCCGCCGTAGAGCAACGGAGCAAAGGCACACGTGGATATCGCTGAATTGAAGCGGAAATCCGTCGCGGAACTGCACGCGATGGCCGAAACCCTGAACATCACCAACTACTCAGGGCTCCGCAAGCAGGATCTCATCTTCCGCATCGAGCAGTCGCTTCTCGACTCCGACACCGTACTGCGCGGCGAGGGCGTGCTGGAAATCCTCCCCGAGGGCTACGGCTTCCTGCGCAGCCCCGATTGGAATTACCTGTACGGCCCCGACGACATCTACGTGTCGCCCAGCCAGATCAAGCGGTTCGACCTCCGCACCGGCGACACGATCATGGGGCAGGTGCGACCGCCCAAGGAAGGCGAACGTTACCTGGCGCTCCTCAAGGTCGAAACCGTCAACGGCGAGGAGCCCGAGAAGGCGAAGCACCGCGTCGCGTTCGACAACCTGCGGCCGCGCTACCCCGAGGAGCGCATCCGCCTCGAGCGCAAGGACGGCGACCTCTCGATGCGGGTCATCGACATCCTCAGCCCCATCGGGAAGGGTCAGCGGGGCCTGATCGTGTCGCCGCCCAAGGCGGGCAAGACGATCCTCCTCCAGAAGCTCGCCAACTCCATCATCGAGAACCATCCCGAGATCTACCTCATCGTGCTGCTGATCGACGAGCGGCCCGAGGAAGTGACGGACATGGAGGAGAACGTGAAGGGGCCGAACGTCGAGGTGATCTCCTCCACGTTCGACGAGCCGGCGGACCGTCACGTCCAGGTCGCCGACATGGTGATCGAGAAGGCGAAGCGCCTGGTGGAGCACGGCAAGGACGTCGTGATCCTGCTCGACTCGATCACCCGCCTGGGCCGGGCCCACAACGTGGTCGTGCCGCACTCCGGTAAGATCCTGTCGGGCGGCGTGGACGCGAACGCGCTCCAGAAGCCGAAGCGGTTCTTCGGCGCGGCCCGCAACATCGAGGCGGGCGGCTCGCTCACCATTATGGCGACCGCGCTGATCGACACCGGATCGCGCATGGACGAGGTGATCTTCGAGGAGTTCAAGGGCACGGGCAACTCGGAGGTCATCCTCGACCGCCGGATCGCCGAGCGGCGCACCTTCCCGGCGATCGACGTGCAGCGCACCAGCACCCGCAAGGAAGAGCTGCTGCTCACGAAGGAAGAGCTCAACAAGGTCTACCTGCTCCGCAACTTCCTCGCCGACATGCCCCCCGTCGAGGCGATCGAGTTCCTGCTCGAGCGACTCAAGCGCACGAAGAACAACGTGGAGTTCTTCGGGACGATGTCGCAAGGATGACGGGTAGAAGGTTGGAAGGAGGGAAGGTTGGAAGAGAGGACTGACATTCCAACTTTCCAACAGTCCAACTTGCCATCCGCCGGTCGCTTGCTCGCTGTCGACTGGGGCGAGAAGCGCATCGGCGTCGCGCGCTCCGACGAATCCCAGACGCTCGCGCAACCGCTCACGACCCTGACCCGCCGGGCCGGCAAGCGCTTCCCCATGCGCCAACTGGTCGCCCTGCTCGAGACCCATGCGGTGACGGGCGTGGTGGTGGGCCTGCCGCTCGACGAGCGGGGCGACGAAGGCGCACCCGCGCGATCGGCCCGCCAGCTCGCCGCCGCCATCGGCCGGCAGACGGGGCTGCCGGTGGCGCTGTGGGACGAGCGGTTCACCACGGCACGCGTGCTGGCGGCGGTGCGGGAGATGGGCGGGGAGACGCGGGGGCGGAAGGACGACGTGGATGCGCTCGCGGCGGCGCTGGTGCTGCAGCACTATCTCGACGCGAGGCGGGGGGGAGTTACGTGAGAGGGATTGCGGATTGGCGATTGCGGATTGCGGATTGGACGCACGCCTTTCGAATCCGCAATCCGAAATCCGCAATCTGCAATTGCCTGCTCTTCAGCCTTGCCGCCTGCGGGCACTCCGACGGCCCCCACGTCACCGTCACCATCCCCTCGGGCGCTACACTCGACGCCGCCGTCGACTCCCTCGCCTCGAGCGGCGTGATCGGTCATCCCGGCCCGTTCCGGCTGTACGCCAAGCTGCGCGGGCTCGGCGGCTCCCTCAAGAGCGGCGTGTATCTGCTGCGCCAGGACGAGTCGTGGGCGGACGTGGTAGCGGCGGTGGAGCGCGGTCGCGGGGTCGAGCAGCGCTTCATCGTGCGCGAGGGGCTGCGACTCGCCGAGGTGGCGGAGGTCGCGCAGCAGGAGCTCGGCATCCCGCGCGATTCGTTCCTCGCCGCCGCGCAGGATGCCGCGCTGCTCGCCGGGCTCGGGCTCCCCGCCGGGGCGACGAGCGCGGAGGGGTACTTGTTCCCCACGACGTACCTCTTGCCGCTCCACATCGGAGCACGCGAGCTCGCCCAGGTGATGACGCACCAGTTCATCGGGCAGTGGACACCGGAGTGGCAGGCGCGGCTCGATTCGCTGCACTTGTCGCGGCACGAGCTGGTGACGCTGGCGTCGATCATCGAGGCCGAGGCACGTTACGGTCCCGACCGGCCGTTCATCTCCGCGGTGTACCAGAACCGGCTGCAGCGCCGGATGCGGCTCGAGGCGGACCCCACGGTCAGCTACGCCTACGGGCGGCGGCTGAAGCGGGTGTGGGAGAAGAACCTGGCGGTCCGGTCGGCCTACAACACCTACCTCCACGCCGGGCTGCCGCCCGGACCGATTGGCCAGCCGGGACGCGCCAGTCTCGTCGCGGCGCTCTACCCGGCCGACGTGCCGTTCCTGTACTTCGTGGCGCAGCCCGATGGGAAGCATATCTTCTCGGCGACCTACGCCGAGCACGAGGCGGCGATCCAGCGCGTCAAGCAAATGCAGCGCGCAGCGCGCGCGTCGCGGCGGCAGGGTCGTTAGCCTCCCCGCCCCACACGGCCCCGATGACGGCGACGCCCGCCGCTCCGGCTCTCGCGAGTGCGCCGACGTTGGCCGGGGTGATCCCTCCGATCGCGATCACGGGGAGCCCGGCCGGCGCGAGCCGTGCCAGCGCCGCGAACCCCTCGGGTCCGAGCGGGGTCCCGGCGTCCGCCTTATTGCCGGTAGCGAAGCAGGGACCCACGCTCCAGTAGTCCGCGGGCCAGTCGCCCACCCGTGCGGCTTCGGCGGGCGACCCCACCGAGATGCCCAGGACGAAGCCGTGGGGCAGATGGGGCCGCAGTCGATCGAGCGGCGGATCGTCCTGACCGAGGTGGGCACCCGCCGCCCCGGCGGCGAGCGCGACGTCCACTCGATCGTTGACGATCACGGGGACGCTCAGCGCGCCGACCAGCGCCCGGGCGAGCGCGAGCGTGTCGCGCGGCGGCGCGTCCTTCATCCTGACCTGCACCATGGTCGCCCCCGCCCCCCCCGCGACCGCCCGGCGGCAGGCGTCCACGACGGACCGCCCCTTGAGAAGCGCGGCGTCCGTGATCACCATCAAGCGCAACTGATCGGCGAGAGCCATGAGCAAAATCCTGCGCGGGCTGCGCGGCGCGACGACCGCGGCGGCCAACACCCGGGAAGCGATCCTCGAAGCCACGGCGGAGCTGTTGCGCGCGCTCCAGGAGGCGAACGGATTCCAGCCTGACGAGGTCGAGAGCGCGATCTTCACGTCCTCGCCCGATCTCACGGCCGAGTACCCGGCGCGGGCCGCGCGCCTGCTGGGCTGGCGCGACGTGCCGCTGCTCGGCACCGCCGAGGTCGCCGTGCCCGATGGCCTGCCGCGCTGCATCCGCGTGCTGCTGCACTTCTACACAGCCAAACCGCAGCGCGAGCTGAAACATATGTACCTGCGCGACGCGGCCAAGCTGCGGCCGGACCGGCGCGGGCCGTGACGACGGCCACCGCCTCGCGCAGCGTCATCGTCTCCGCGAAGGGGGCCGCCCGCTGGCAGGGGGGTCACCCCTGGATCTATCGGACCGACCTGTACGACGAGCCGCGGGATGCACCGGGCATCGTCGCGGTCACCGACCGCCGCGGCCGGCACCTCGGCCAGGCCTTGTATTCTCCCAAGTCGGAGATCCGGCTGCGGTTGCTCACGCGCGGGCGCGAGCCGATCGACGCCGGCTGGTGGAGCGAGCGGATCGCGGCGGCGGAGGCCCGGCGGGCCGGCATCCCCGCCACGGCGTACCGCGTGGTCCACGCCGAAGGCGACGGGCTGCCGTCGCTGGTCGTGGACCGCTACGGGCCGTACGTCGTCGCCCAGCTGCTCTCCGCCGGGCTCGAGCAGGCCCGCGAAGACGTCGTAGCGGGCATCCGCGGGGCGCTCGCACCCGAGGGCATCCTGCTCCGCAACGACGCGCCGATCCGGCGCCATGAAGCGCTGCCGCTCGAAGTGGTCCCGGCGTTCGGCGGCGTGTCCGACACGCTCGCCGTCGAGGAGCACGGAATCCGCTACCTCGCCGCGCCCCACACCGGCCAGAAGACTGGCGCGTTCCTCGACCAGCGCGAGAACCGCGTGCTCGTGGCCGAGCAGAGCGGCGCCGGCCGTGCCCTCGACCTCTTCACCTACCACGGGTCCTTCGCGCTGCACCTGGCGCGCCACGCGCGCGAGGTGATCGCCGTGGATTCGAGCGCCGACGCGCTGACGCGGGGACGCGAGAACGCCGCGCTCAACGGACTCGCGAACATCGCGTGGCGCGAGGCCAACGCCTTCGACCTGCTGCGCGAGCTCGAGCGCCGGGACGAGCGGTTCGACACGATCGTGCTCGACCCACCCGCATTCGCGAAGACCAAGCAGAGCGTCCCCCGCGCGCTCGCGGGCTACAAGGAGATCAACCTCCGCGCGATGCGGCTGCTCACCTCCGGCGGCGTGCTCTTCACCTGCTCCTGCTCCTATCACGTGAACCGGGCGGCCTTCGCGGACATGTTGGCGGACGCCGCGCGCGACGCCGGGCGCCGCCTCCAGCTCCTCGCCCAGACGGGCGCCGCCCAGGATCACCCCGAGCTCGTCAACGTGCCGGAGACCGGCTACCTGAAGGGCGCGCTGCTCCGGGCGGTGGACTAGCGCCGATCCGCCTGCTCGCGCTTCCACAGCACGTACGACTGCACGACAGGGATCGCGACAATCGCGGCGAACGCACCCGCGATAATGGGAGCGGCGACCGAGGGGGGCAGGACGACGGTGGCGGCGATCGCGAGGCCGCCCAAGAAGAACGCCCAGCCGCCGGTGCGGTGTGCCTTCCGCCAGACGACGTCACTGGAGAGAGTCCACGGCGTGCGGATGCCCAGAAACCAGTTCGGCTCGACGCGCCGGAGATAGTTGCCGAAGAACATGAAGAGCACGCCGAGCCCGAGCGGCACGACCGTGGACACGACGACGCGATGGCCCAGCCCGTTGGCGACGATCAGCGCGTGGACGCCGCCCAGGAACAGGACGACCGCATTCACGATGAGCCAACAAGAGTCGATGAAGCGCTCGTAGTTCGTGTGGCGCGGGTCAATTCGGGGCGCCAGCCTGAACAGGGCGTACAGGCCCACCATCAGTAGCGGGACTCCGAATACGGCGACGAGCCGCGACGAGTACCCGTTCGGCTCACCGCTCAGACCCCAATGGGTGGCGACCCGGTCCGGGAGACCGGGGTATGCCCAGACTGACACGGCGAACGCGAGCGCGACGACGGCGAGTCCGAACCAGCGGCTACGCATCGGTCCCTCCTGAGAATCTGCTCACCAGGTAGCGCGCGATTTCCTGCACGACCGTGGTGTTGAGGCGATAGCGCATGTGTTGACCCTCCCGCTCCGCGGCCACCAGGCCGGCCGCCTTCAAGACGCCGAGGTGATGCGACACGGACGCGAACGCAACGGGGAAGCGCTCCGCGATCTCGCCCGCCGTGCGGTCCCGCTCGGCGAGCAGCTCGAGGATGCGGCGCCGGGTCGGATCGGCGAGCGCACGGAACAGGCCATCATGCACACTTGATATTTAGATACTTGTCTAAATATCATCAAGCGCCATGCGCCAATTGACTAAACCACGGTCCCTTACAACCTTGCAGTCCTGCCCATGCCGGCGTCCGCCCTAGTCCGCCGCGTGCTATTCGGCCTCCTCGCCGCCAACCTGGTGGTCGTCGGGGCCAAGCTCGCTGTCGGCGTCGCGTCGGGGTCCCTGGCGGTGTTCGGCAGCGCCCTCGACTCCTCGGTCGACGCGCTCAACAACGTCCTCGCCCTGATCGTGGTGCGCGTGGCCGCCAAGGCGCCCGACGAGGACCACCCCTACGGCCACGGCAAGTTCGAAACGCTCGGCGCCCTCGCCATCGTCGGCTTCCTGTCGGTCACCTGCTTCGAGCTGGTGCGTGGGGCCGTCAACGACCTCGCGAGCGGGACCCGGCGCGTCAGCGTGAGCGACATGCAGCTCGCCGTGCTGGTGCTCACGCTCGGCGTCAACGTGGTGATCGCCTGGTACGAGCACCGCCGCGGCGCCGAGCTCGGGAGCGAGCTGCTCGTCGCCGACGCGGCGCACACCCGGGCGGACGTCTTCATCACCGTCGGCGTGCTCGCGGGCCTGCTGTTCGCCCGCCAGGGCCTGTGGTGGATCGACCCCGCGATCGCCATCGTCGTGGCGTGCATCATCGTGCTCGTCGCCTACCGAATCCTGGTCCGCACGATTCCCGTGCTCGTGGATCAGCGCGCCATCCCCACGCGGCACATCCAGGAGACCGCGCAAGCGGTCCGCGGGGTGAAGAGCGCCTACGCGATTCGCTCGCGCGGGCCCTCCGACCTGCGCTACGCCGAGGTCACGATCGCCGTGGACCGCCACGCCGACGTGGAATCGGCCCACGCGATCGCCGATGAGGTGGAGGACCGGCTGAAGCGCGACCTGCAGCTGCACGAGGTGACCGTGCACATCGAGCCGTGCTGAGCCTCTCCCAGGAGCAGCCCTCCCGCGCGGTCCACCGGCCGCCCCGCTCGCTCAAGCAGGAGTACCACGAGTTCCTGCTCCAGCGCATCGAGGAGTACAAGAACGCCCTGGCGCGTGAGGAGCTGCTCGAGATCGGCGACGAGGCGGTGCGCGAGCTCGAGGAGAACGCCGCAGGGCAGTACCTGCTTACGGAGGTGCTGCTGCTCGAGCACGTGGACCGCATCATCGCGCGGCGCCTACGGCTGCCCGCCTTCCCGCGCTGGCGGGTGAAGCACCGCGCGCTGCGCGCGGCGCAGCGCGAGCCGACCCACTGGGGCCTCGAGGCGGACGGCCCGCTCGTCGGCTACGCCCGGCGCCTCGAGCCCGGCGACCTGGCGGTCGTGGTCGGCGCCGCAGCGCTCCCCAGCGCCCTCTTCATCGCCGCCCACGACGCCGAAGTCTTCGTCCTCGACCAGGACCTGAGCGCGATCGAGGCCGCTGAGAGCCGCGCCGTGAGCGAGCAGCTGGCCGGCCGGTTTCAGGCGCTCGTCATTCACTTCGGCAGCTGGTTCCCGGACGTGGCGCCGAGCGTCGTGGTGATCGATCCCGCGGCGCTCGCTACCGCCCGGGCGCGCGACCGCGCCACGCTGATCGCCGAGCTGCAGACGCGCACGCGGAGCGGCGGCGTCCACATCGTCCTGCCCAGCCCGCCCCCGCCCGCCGCCCATGTCATCCCGCTCGCCCCCGAGGCGCTGCAGACCCTGTACAACGGCTGGCAGATCACGCGCCGCCGCCGCGCCAAGACGGGCGCGGGCTTCACCGCGCTCAAGCCCGAGCGTCAGGCGGACACAGCGCTGAACGTGTCGGACTAACCACTCCGCCCCACCGCCCCGCACGTTACACGTTGCAGGACGCCAAGTTGCACGAAGCGGCGCGTGGCAAGCGCTTTGCTTCGTGAAACATCTACCTGCAACGTGCGACGGGTTCACAATGACCAGCTTGCCCCTAGTTCTCGACGACGACGAGCCCATCGGCATCATCCTCCGCACCGGCCGGCCGATCCTGCGCCCTGCGAAGATCTGGGCGTACTGCTGGTTCACGGACGAAGCGGAAGCGGGCGACCACACGCACCGCCATCTCCCCGAGCACATAGACTGACGCGCTAAGCAGTTAGCCGCCCGCCGGTTGCCGCGCTCCCTGTTGCCGCCTAATCTTCACGGAGCATGGCGACCCTCACCATCAACGGCCGTCCCGTCTCCGCCGATCCCGAGCAGACGATCCTCGATGCTGCCCGCGCCGCGGGGATCGCGGACATCCCCACCCTGTGCTGGTATCCCAAGCTGTCGATCGTCGGGAACTGCCGCATCTGCCTGGTGTCGGTCGAGGGGCAGGGCAAGCTGTTGCCGGCCTGCGCGACCAAGGTTGCGGACGGGATGGTCGTGCAGACCGAGTCGCACGCCGCGGTGGAGAACCGCAAAGGCGTGTTGCGCCTGCTGCTGGAGCGCTACCCGGGCGATCACCTGATCAACGGTGGGCGCGCCCAGCCCCGCAACGAGTTCGAGCAGTACGTCGTGCGCTACGGGGTCGTGCCCACCCCGCTCGCCCAGCGCGACCTGCCGCTGCGCCACGGGGACGAGCGGCCGGGCGACCCGATGATCCGCCACGACATGAGCACCTGCATCCTGTGCACGCGCTGCGTGCGGGCGTGCGAGGACATCCAGGTGGTGGGGGTGCTCGACGTGGCCCAGCGCGGCGAGCACGTCGAGATCATCGTCGGGGCGGACGGCGATCCCGACAAGGCGGGGTGCACCTGGTGCGGGGAGTGCGTCCGGGTATGCCCCACCGGGGCGATCTTCGAGGTGATGCCGCGGGAGCGCTTCGCGCCCGAGCAAGTGCGGCATCCGGAGCGCGTCGTCCGGTCGGTGTGCCCGTACTGCGGCGTCGGCTGCCAGGTCGACCTGCACGTCGCGGACGAGAAAGTGATCCGCGTGACGTCCCCCGACATCGAGCTCAACACCCCCAACCAGGGCTCGACGTGCGTCAAAGGCCGCTTCGGCTACGACTTCCCGCAGCATCGCGACCGCCTCACGCGGCCCCTCATCCGCAAAGGATGGGTGAAGGCGGCCGGCCGCTGGGTGTGGCGCGGATCCACCGGCGAGGAGCGCCGGGGCGGCCCGTGGCAGACGATCGAGCGCGAGGGCCAAAGCGCCAAGCCGGCCGGCCCGCCACGCTCCGTCGGCAAGTCGCTGCGCGAGCTGCCGCTGCTCGAGCGGCTGGACATGGACATCCGGGACCGCGTCGCCACCCCGCCGTCGTGGTACGAGCCGTTCCGCGAGGCGACCTGGGAGGAGGCGCTGGAGCTCGTCAGCCAGGAGCTGTCGCGCATCAAGGGGCAACACGGCGGCGACGCCCTCGCCTGCTTCTCCTCGGCCAAGTGCTCCAACGAGGAGAACTACGTGCTGATGCGGATGTTCCGGGCGGCGCTGGGCACGAACAACATCGACCACTGCACGCGGCTCTGCCACTCGACCTCGGTGGCGGCGATGCAGCGGGCGCTGAACACGTCGGCGGCGTCGGGCTCGATGCGCGAGGTGGAGCACGCGGCGGACGTCATCTTCATCGCGGGCGCGAACACCACCGAGTCGCACCCCGTCTTCGGCGCGGCGATCAAGCGCGCGCACGAGCGCGGCGTCAAGCTCGTCGTCGCCGACCCGCGCCGCACCGAGCTGGCCGGGCGCGCGGACATCCACCTCCAGATGCTGCCCGGCACGGACGTGGCGCTGTTCAACGCGATGCTGAACCACATCCTGGCCCGGGGCCTCGAGGACCAGGAGTTCATCGCGCACCGCACCCACGACTTCGCCACCGTGCAGGAGTCGGTGCGGGCCATGACTCCGGACGTCGCGGCCAAGATCACCGGCGTTCCAGCGGACAAGATCCAACGCGCGGCGGAGATCTACGCCCGGGGGCCGAAGACGAGCACGCTGTGGGCGATGGGCCTGACGCAGCACGCCAACGGCACGGACCTCGTGACGTCGCTCCTCAACCTCATGCTGGCGTGCGGCATGATCGGCCGGTGGGGCGCCGCGATGATGCCGGTCCGCGGGCAGAACAACGTGCAGGGCGCGTCCGATGTCGGCGCCATCCCGTTCGTCTACACCGACTACCGCTCGGTCAAGGATCCCACGATCCGCGCCGAGTACGCGCGCGCCTGGGGGGTGGCACCCGAGTCGCTCTCGTTGAAGCAGGGGCTCATGGTGACCGAGATCGTGAAGGAAGAGAGCGGGGTGCGGGGCATGTACATCATGGGCGAGAACCCCATCATCTCCGACCCGGACATCGCGCACGCCGAGCAGTGGTTCCGGGAGCTCGAGTTCCTCGCGGTGCACGACCTGTTCCTCACGGAGACCGCGCGCTACGCCGACGTCGTGCTCCCCGGATCGAGCTTCGCCGAAAAGACGGGCACGTTCGTCAACACGGAGCGCCGCATCCAGCTGGCCCGCCAGGCCGTCCGGCCGCCCGGCGACGCGCGGGGCGACCTCGCGGTCCTGGTCGAGCTGTCGCGCCGACTGGGGCTCGCCACGCCCTTCGAGACGGCGGAAGACGTCATGCGGGAGATCGTCAAGGTCACCCCGTCCTGGAGCGGCGCGACCTACGAGCGGCTCGAGGGCGCGGGCCTCCAGTACCCGGTCCCGACCGCCGACTCGCCCGGCACCTCGTTCCTGTTCGACGATCACTTCCCGACGGCGGACGGCCGGGCGACGTTCGTCCCCGTCGAGTACGCCCCGCCCGTCGAGCTGCCGGACGAGCAGTACCCCTTCGTGATGAACACCGGCCGGCAGCTGTACCACTGGCATACCGGCACGATGACGCGGCGGGCGTCGGGGCTCGACCAGCGCGAACCCACGCCGGTCGTCGAGATCCACCCCGACGACGCCCGCGCGCTTGGCGTGGCCGACGGCGACCCGGTGCGCCTCACGTCGCGCCGCAACTCCATGGTGAGCTCGTGCCGCGTCTCCGAGCGCGTCGCACGCGGCCAGGTGTTCGTGCCGTTCCACTTCCGCGAGGCGGCAGCGAACCTGCTCACCAACCCGGTGCTCGACCCCTACGCGAAGATGGCCGAGCTGAAGTGCTGCGCCGTGCGCGTCGAGCCCGCCCACGCCGCGGTCCTGGCGGACTGAACCGGAATCGGGTGACGTGGTAGGGGCGCAGCATGCTGCGCCCCTACTGCTAACCGGCGTGGCCCTTCACCCGTAGATTCCGGGGCCATGGATCTCGGTCTCGCGGGCCGCGTCGCCCTGGTGTGCGGCAGCACCAAGGGCCTCGGCCGCGCCGTCGCGAAGGCGCTCGCGCAGGAAGGCGCGCGCGTCGCCGTGAACGGGCGCCACGACGACGCCGTGGAGCACGTGGCGCAGCAGCTCGCGTCGGAGACGCGCCAGACGGTCCTCCCGTTCGTGGCGGACGTCGGGGTGGAGGCGCAGGCCGAAGCGCTCGTCGAACGCGTGCACCACGAGCTGGGTCGGCTCGACGTGCTGTTCTGCAACGCCAGCGGGCCGCCGGCCGCGCCGTTCAGCCATCAGACGGCCGAGGCGTTTCACCGGGCGGTCGAGCTGAACCTCCTCTCCGCCATCCACCTATCCCGCGCCTCCGTGCCGATCATGCGCAAGCTCCAGTGGGGGCGCATCATCTGCCTCGCCTCGGTGGCTGCGAAACAGCCGCTCCCGGGGCTCATCCTCTCCACCACCGCGCGCGCGGGGCTCCTCGGCTTCGCCAAGGCCCTCGCCGACGAAGTCGCCGCCGAGGGCATCACGGTGAACGTCGTGTGTCCGGGGTTCATCGCGACCGAGCGGATCGGCGAGTTGACCGAGACGCGCGCCAAGCGGGAGCATCGCTCGTCGCAGGACGTGATGCGCGACATGGTGGCGGGAATCCCGCTCGGCCGGATGGGCCGCACCGACGAGCTGGCGGCGGCCGTCGCGTTCCTCGCCTCGGACCGGGCCAGTTATATTACCGGCGCCGTGCTGCAGGTGGACGGGGGCTTCACGCGCTCGATCTTCTGACGCTTCCCCCTTCCCACTTCCCTCTTCCCTAGTCCGAATGCAAGCGATTCTCAAAGCGAGCCGCGCTCCCGGCCTGAAGGTCGCGACGGTCCCGAAGCCGTCCGCGGGCCCGGGCGAGGTGCTCATCGCCGTCCGCCACGCCGGGGTGTGCGGCACCGACCTGCACATCGCGGACTGGGATGCGTGGGCCCAGGGGCGGCTCCATCCGCCGGTGGTCGTGGGCCACGAGTTCGCCGGCGAGATCGTGGGCGTGGGCGACGGCGTCGCCGAGCTGAAGACCGGTCAGCTCGTGACCGCCGAAGGGCACATCGTGTGCGGGCACTGCCTGCAGTGTCGCACCGGCAACAGCCACATCTGCAAGAACACGCGCATCATCGGCGTGGACCGCGACGGGGCGTTCGCCGAGTATATCGCCATGCCCGCCACCAACGTGCTGCCGCTCGACGGCATCCCGACCACGGTCGGCGCCGTCATGGACCCGATGGGCAACGCGTTCCATGCGGTGCTGACCGCGGAGGTTCCCGGCAGCACCGTTTTCGTCGTCGGGTGCGGGCCGATCGGATGCTTCGCGGTCGGAGTCGCGCGCGCGGCGGGGGCGGCGAAGGTGATCGCCTCCGACGTGAACGCCAGGCGCCTGGCCCTCGCGCAGCGGATGGGCGCCCACGTCACCATCGACGCCGGGCGGGACGACGTGGTGCAGAGCGTCCTCGCGGCCACCGGGGGCGAGGGCGCGGACGTCGTGTGCGAGATGTCCGGCGTGCCGTCGGCGCTGCACCAAGCGCTGGCCGCGGTGCGGCTGGGGGGGCGCGTTCAGCTGCTCGGCATTCCCAAGGGCGAGATTCCGATCGACTTCGCCCGGGAGATCATCTTCAAGGGGATCACCGTGTACGGCGTGACCGGCCGCAAGATGTACGAGACGTGGCACCAGATGCGCCGCTATCTCACGGCCGGCCTGCTCGACCCCCGACCGGTGATCACGCACCAGTTTCGGCTCGCCCAGATCGACGAGGCCCTCGCCGCCATCCGCGCGGGCGACGCGGGCAAGATCATCCTGGAGATCGCATGAGCTTCGCCGCCCGGTTGCAGGCCGAACTCGAGCAGTTCAAGCAGGAGGGGGTCTACAAGCGCCTCAACTACCTGGAGGCGCCGCAAGCCGCCAGAACCAACATGCAAGGACGCGGCGAGGTGGTGATTCTCTCGTCCAACAACTATCTGGGGCTCTGCAACCAGCCCGAGGTCGTCGCCGCGGGCAAGCGCGCGCTGCAGGAGTTCGGGGCCGGCACCGGCTCCGTCCGGTTCATCTGCGGTACCTTCACCATCCACCGC
>Ga0209690_1001157_pt1 | contig 14640 bp, 3 predicted proteins | sample GraSoiAngelo_150_FD_186164 | JGI IMG/M metagenome (GOLD analysis project Ga0209690, IMG submission 186164) | Grasslands soil microbial communities from the Angelo Coastal Reserve, California, USA - 14_1009_09_40cm (SPAdes) (version 2) | ecosystem: Environmental > Terrestrial > Soil > Grasslands ...
TATGTAAGGGACTTACTGGTGCTATATGGAGAATATAGGGAATTCTTCTCTAAGGAGCACATAGATGCAGCATGTAACCTTGACCCCCCTACAGAAACATCCCCCCAACCAGCAACCCAAGGTCAAGCAAGCACCTCCACTGAAGGCACCAAAGGCTCAACTTCTCCGATGACAGTATCCTTTGCAGAAGCTGCGGAAAGGGCAAACCATCAAATGGAACGCCAGGCAAGAGGCTCCCCCTCTCCACCCCCGGGCTCCGAGGGCCTAATCCCCCCCTTGCAACGAACCAAATGCATAGTCACCAAACGAGATATTGAAGGACGCAGACCACCCATCTCTGACCAGCCCTATACCCTTTGGTGGGATCTGCATGGATTAAACATTCCGCAGAGTGTCATCCTTGAGGTATTAGATGAACAGCCGATTGTTGGATGGAGCCATCGACCCGGACAGGAATGGGTTGAATTGGCTTATGAAACTGTTCCTGCTAGGGATGCAGCCCTCAAGGAAATAATCACCTTCCCCAATTTCAATCAAACAGTTACTCCGGTCAAATCCAGACGCATTGGTGGACCAGAAGTTTTTATTCAGCTGGTCAACGTGCCACAGAACAGAAATGCTGAATACGATATTAGGGAAATTTTTGCAGAATATGGCTTTATCACAGCTCTGGCTCCAGTTGTATATACCGACTCAAAAACAGGAAAATGGTCCAGAAGATGGAATATGATCCTCAGTATTCCGGATGAAACAGATTTTATAATGCATCCAATTGTCAATGTTGTCGGGTGCGATGTTGCTGTATTCTGGCAAGGAGGCACGCCAGTCTGCTCAATCTGTTTCACAAAGGGGCACTATTCTCAAAAATGTAACCCCACCTACAGACGCAAAGCAAATAAGAAAAGAAGAGACCGCCTTCAACCTACCCCACGACTTAGCAACGATAAACAACAGATCATCAAAGAAGCCAAGAAAAAATCAGAAGAGGAGGGTGTATCTCTTGTTAATGCCATAGCAGAAGTAGCCATCACTAAGGGACAGATGACTGAAGAAACCATTAGAACAGTCAAAGAGGCCACAGACGCCCTCACCCTGGTTGCCCAACTGCAGGCAGAAGGTATGCGAGATGAATTAACTACTAGGGAAGAAGCAGAACTACAATCGCAGGTCAGCCTTGCGAACAGGGGATTTGCTCAACTACCCACGCAGAATGAATTCCAAGTGGTTAAATCAAGGGGCCAGCAAAAAAGGGAACGGCAGCAAGCCAAAACCCAAGCACAAAGCTCCTCAGGCCAGTCCCTACCCCAACCATCCTCATCCAGAACCCCCCGATCCACAACCCCAACAACCAAACATCCACAAAGTAATCCTACAACCCCAAGCAAAGGTGGTGAAAGGAAACGTCAAAAAACAGACAAACGCTCAAATGTCTCCCAAGATGCTTGTTGCCTCTACTATCATCAAGTCGCAAGCACGGATAAAAAGGAAGTAGAAAAAGTATGGCGTATGACTCCTTCTCAATATTCGGAATTCAAATCGACATGGGACAGTAAGACCTACAAAAACATATCAGACTGGGAACGGAAACACAAACCAGTTGTGTTTGATCCCTCCATTGCGGGTATTCAAACTCAAAGAGGTAGGTCCCCCTCCCCCACTCCAAAATCAACTAACCCCTCTCCCCCAACAGCAACTGAAAAACCTAACCTATACTCAAGAAATAAGAAAAATGCAGTACCAACGATCCCTACAGCAAAATTTAGACTCCTTGAGGGTGACCGACACATCACAATCAACTTTGAGGCTGAAGTCCCCAATGCTCCTGGACAAAATGCTCAAGGCAATGTCAAGATGGCGAAAAAATCACTCATCGGCGATCTTAAGAAGGAGATTGGAAAGCTTCTAGGCAGGGGCGACTTCTTTTTACTGTTTATGGGATACAGACTAGTGCATAACGAAATGATAGGGGAAAGACTCAGGGATGGTAACAAGGTTACTGTAGTTGGAAGTTGGTCTACCAAGGATCCGCAGGTCGCAAAGGTTAAAGACAAACTACCTGACCGGGAATTCCAACTAAGCATTAGAGCTGAACATCAACGAAAGACATTGCATTACAATGTCTCCGACTCTACACTTGGCGGCTCCATTCAAGACCAGGTTGCACATTCTCAGCAACTCAAAAGTTACGAACCTATTATTACCTCCAAGAAGAATCCTATTGCTCTCAACAAGTCGCTAAAGGAACAGGGCATAGGTGCAACCACCCAACTTTACCTCAGCACAGTAACTAATTTCCTAGTAAACATACATTACAGAATTGCTGACCAGGAATTGATACATCAAGTTATCATCCCTTTTAACAAAACAGGCCATGATCTTAAAGCTCGAATCACCAGAAAACTGACCATGCTCAAAGACCATGACTTTACCATTGTTAATTCAGTTGGAGACCTTATACCTAACGATCGCCTACTCAAAACCATTATCGAGGATGATGCTCACCTGTCAATTGCCAATATGGATGGGAATGCAGAGATCAATCTCGACTCTGACAGTGAAATTGATGAAGACGAAATGGATGTTGACCCCATTGACGACAAATTCATCCGCTTACACTTCAAGGATGCAGCCGGAACTGACCGCAAAGCAGATGTACCATTCGAGCTTACAGGCAAAACGGTTCAGGATCTCTATGATGAAGTTAAGGAATATTTCCTAGCTGAAGACAATGAAACATCCGGCAAACTCTTCATCCTAAAATATGACTTCCACCCTATGAGACTAACAGACAAAGTTGAGGACATAATTAAGGGTAAACACCCAGTCTTCAATGTGGAATGGGGTAAAGCACTCACTGCTGAATCCCAAGAAGCCATCGTTATCTCATGAGGATTGTATCTTGGAACGTAAACGGCCTTTCAGATAGAAAAAAGGCCAAAAGGGTAATACATAAGCTGAGATCTCTAAATGCTGATGTAATTATCATCCAGGAAGTCTTCAAAAATAACAAAAACCTAAATACCACCCAACTAGCTAGTAAAGTTGAGGAGATTGCACAATACATTCGTTTAAGCTGGAATACTGACACCTTTTTCGAGCCTAATGGACACTTAGCAATCCTCTCAGCTTACAAACATTCCCTATCCCCCACTAACTCCTATCATCAAGGGCGAATCCTCGATTTCACTTTCACCCATATAGCCCGAGGTGATCGCAAAATCCAAATCCCATATTTCTCGATGAACTTTAGAGCAGTATATGCCCCTGCAAAAACATCAGAAAAGCAACCTTTCTGGCGCTCTTTTCCTCCTCTCCCACCCTTATGCTGGGTAGTAGGAGACCTAAACATGGGGCTTAAACAGGGCGACCACACAGCGGCTACTTCAAGTGACAACCCTGGTCGAGCTAAGGAAATCCTAGAACACCATCTCGATACAGCACATATACTGCAGAATGGCAAACCGGACAAAACCTTTTATAGAGACACTATAGTCAGAACAATTCGATCTAGAATTGACTATATATTTGCACCGGAAAGCCTACTCCAACCACATGCGTCCTTTAGAACAATGGATCCCGGAAGCGACTCTGATCACCAACTTCTCATTCTGGACAACAAGAACAAGAGAAATACCAGACCGGAATGGCGCATGAATCTCACTCATCTCCAAAACTCATTTGTGGACAATTTCATTAGAAAGACAATCACACATCCCTATTATTCTTGGGATGGAATCAAGCTTCTTCTGAAAGAATACCTGCAAGAACATGGGCTAAAACAGCAACACAAAATGAACAATCATATCTTGAATCTTACCAATAGACTCTCAAAACTAAGGAAAAATGAAGGAGATCCAAAAGCCATCCTTGACACTAAGGAGAAGCTAGCGGAATTAGAACAGAAATTAGCAGAGCGGCTTGCCATCAAGTCCGGCACTCAATGGCTTGAAGAGGGTGAACGCTCAACTAAATACTTCTTCAAAAGGTTCAAAGATAAACTGCAGTTTGCAACCATGGGCAACCTCAAGGACAAGAATGGAAACCCACTGCAAACAGCAGAACAAAAAATCCAAGCCCTATATGAACATCAACAAAAGATTTGGGACAAGACAGAAACAAAGGACCCAACTTCCTTTCCCTGGTTCTGCCCATCTCTATCTCAAAACCAAAAACAATCTCTTGCAGATCCCATCACTCTAGAAGAAGTTGTTAAAGCAATGACTCAGTCTCCTAACAACAAGGCTCCTGGACCAGATGGCATCCCATCAGAGTTCTATACCCATTATAAAGACATTCTTGCTCCCAAACTCACAATAATGTTTAACAACATTTTAACTCAACAGGAACTCCCACCTGAGTCTTGGAAGCAATCAAAATGCACCCTCATACCAAAAAAGACTACTAATCTTGATCAGCTTGCAAACTGGAGACCAATCACATTGGAAAATTGCGATCTAAAAATCTTCAGTAGAATCCTTTCCAATAGAGTTCAACAGGTCATATCGTCCATCATTGGCCCTGAGCAAACAGGATTCATTGCAGGCAGACGAATACATCACTCAGTTCTGACAATTGAGGCTGCACTTAACTCTGATGCTTATGGATCATATCTTCTTTCTTTAGATTGGTCTAAAGCTTATGATAGGGTAAGCCATCAATGGCTAAGTCATTGCCTTGAAAAATTCAACTTCCCAAATGAGTTCATACGAACAATTGAGGCTCTTTTCTACAACAGAGAAGCTACTATTACTCTTGAAAAAGAAAAAGCCACGATTCAATGTCGCCAAGGTGTTCCTCAAGGAGATCCCATTGCTCCTCTACTGTTTGTCATTGCACTTGAACCTATGTTGAAAGCTGCTAGACAAACAATAGCTGGCATATATACTCCACAAGGAACACTTACCAATACAGCTTTTGCTGACGACTCCACCTTTTTCCTCAGGAACGATGCTCATGTCTACCTTCTGGAATTGTTATTGGAAGACTACTGTGATGTCTCAGGATCAGTAGTCAACTGGGAGAAATCAGCACTAACCCCCCTCTCAAACAAACCACTCACTTTCAACTCCAAGTTCCCCACCAGTCCAATTAAAAAACCCCCTCCTACCCTAGGTTTTTACTTCCCTCTTAATGACAATAGTACCAGAAATACTTGGAGGGAATTAATTAGGAAGCTTCAATATACTTTCAACAGCCTAGGCAGTAGGAAATCTCTAACACACGCGGGCAGAGCACTAGTATGCAGATCTCTAGTCCTAAGCAAAGTATGGTACACTGCTACAGTTCTCTCCCCTACCCACCAACAAATAATACAAATAGAAAGAATGGCATGGACCTTCATCCTTGGCAAAAGCTCACTTCATCCTGCCAAAGCCATTGCTACTCTACCTAAAAGCTGTGGGGGCTTAGGAGCACCTGACATTCAAGTCGAGTTCCAAACCTATGCAGCACATCTGTATTACCAAGCAATGATGCAGCCAAATACCCCATGGGCTCATCATCTACTCAGCAGAATAACAACCAACCTAACAAGACAACCTCCAGAATTGGCTGAATACTTCTATGAACGATCCAAACTTAATGTCGCTCATAGATACAGTGACCCAACAGTATATCAAGCCATAAAAGGTTGGAATTGCATACATAAAGAGCTTGGTGACCTTATGTTACTCGACATGTCACATAAACAAATCCGCCAGCTGATTAAACCCAAACCAACCCTTCCAGTACAACCTCCAGATCTGAAATGGGCTCCGCATCTTGCAAACCCTATCTTTGAGTGGAAACAACTGTGGAAAAAGGAATTTCCTCCAAAAATCAGAGACATTATATGGAGAGGAGCCTTCAATGCTCTCCCATCTAGAAGACGTCTTAGATTCTTTACTGCTACTGAGCCAGAATGCTCCCTCTGTGATCAACCAGAGGACGGTCCTCATATGCTGGCCACCTGTAGTAAACTAACTGGTTTTTGGAGACAAATCCAAAATTTAACTTTATTTATAGGAGTCGATGATCCAAGAGCAGCAAATTTGGTATATGGCATCGCCTACCAGTCTGTGTATCTCTCAAACATCTTTTCCAGACTATTCAACACCACTTACTCACCCCTAATCATCCAAATCAAATTCCGAGCACTAATGAGTCATTATAGACTTCGCCTCCCACCTATCTCCACCAAATACTGGCCTGGACAAAAGGAATTGGACCGATTTCTTCGACCATTGTAAGGCTGGTGCCCCACCTAATATAGAACTATTTATTAACCATAAGGACTTTAAGAACTTTATGCTTTTTATTTATTTATTTATTATAATGATATATATTATTATTGGACTATAGACAAAAAATGCAAAAAAATTTGAAAATAGAAAATTAACGACTTTATAGCCTAGGCTAGCTTCCTTTCTACTCATGTATGTGTTTAGTCAAAAAACAGCCTTGTGAACACATTGCTGTGGAAATAAAGTTCACAAAATCACAAACAACACCAACACTTTCCTTGATCTCATATCTTTTTGACCACTTTGCGGAGCGTTTGTCGCAAAAACCTACTGCGCCACACGCTACAACCAATAAAGTTGACGGAAAGTTATACTACACCAATCAGAATCGTTATCAAAAACCACTATAGCGCGCTTCAAAGGCGCTACACCTCTCTACAGAAAGCACTATGGCAGATGACCCTGGAGCGCGCCTCAAAGCGCGCTCCACCAAACGAAGCAGCTCTGAAAGCGGCTCCCAAAGCTTCAGAGCAAAGCCACTACGCACTTCTAAGAAAAAGCCGTCGCAGCGCACTACACGCTCTCAATCTCAAAGCACTTCACCCGTAGCCACTCCAGAAGAAGAAGCTATGGAACAGGATAGCTGCGATGGACCTGACTGTAACAACACTACACCCAACTACAAGATCATCTTTAATAATGAAGAAGGTGAAGCAACTTCAGCAGATATATGCTGGAGATGCAGAAGTAAATATAAGAAAGGCGGATCTTATAGGCAAGGCACAATTAGATCTATCCACAAATTCGATGAAGTAAGCTCGGAGGAAGAGGAAATGGAAGAAGAAGATGATAGAGAACTTCTCTTTGGCCCACCTGCAAGTAATCTCGATGACTGCAATGCTCCCCTCTGTTTTTCGGGCAAACCGGCCACCCACATAATTGTCTTTAAACGCCAAGGAAATATCATGTTAGACACCTGCTCTATCTGTGAAGATTGTGCAATGCTTTATAGTGACAGAAACACCTTTGATAATGGCACTATCCAGTCTATTGAAAGAAAGCTACTCTTATCAGAGACTGAAGCAGCTACAGAGCAAACATCCAAAGCAGCTACAACCCCAAAGCCGCTTCAACATCCCACCATATCAGAAGCACTACAGGTTACACAAGATATTAAAAAGGTAACTGACGTTACACAAAAACCTGAAAAGGAAATGTTGGTCACACAAAATCTTGAAAAGGAAGTAGAGGTTACACAAAGCCCAAATTGGCAGCTGGACTCACCCAGCCCAGTGGAATCACAAAATAAGAATGATCAACAGCAAATGGTTGATAGTATGTCTGACCCACTTCCAGAAACCCCCAAATTCCTTCCATCTGAGTCATCTGGATCTTCACAAACAACCCCAATGCAAATAAGCAACACCCAACCTGCGGCCAACCCCTCTGGAGAAGCAATCGCAATGATGCCAATGCGTTTCGACACCTGGGACCCTATTCCACTCGACAAATGGTATAAAGCGGACTTCCCTCAAGAAACCATTCCGGAAGAGGTTGAAAAAGAATTCCAAACGCAGTTTAAAATGAATCTTAAGGGGCATCCGGACTACGATCTGATAGTGGCAGCATGGAAAGGCAGACATGCAAATTTCAACTCCACTAAGGAAGTCTTTGAAAATCAAGAAACTCAAAGATGGATCAAGGATGACTGTCCTCCTGACTATATTCCGCCCTTAATACTAAGTGCATGGCGACTCCTAATTGGAAGAACTCCAAATACGAAGAGTCCGAAGCAATTCAGTCTAGATCTAGCTGAGCTCATTGCAGTAGTACCTGAACCTTTTGCAGGATTTATTGAAAAAAGGGAAAAAGAAATAAAGGCAGCTCAACTCCCCAAAACCCCTCCCAACCAAACACTATCATACGCCCAAATTACCCAACAACAAACATCCAAAGACAAGCCTAATGAAGACAACCAACAGAAATACTTCTTTAAAGGCTCGGAATCTCCAGACGTCCCCCATGGTGAACAGCTCATCCCCCCACTTCGCCGAACCTGGTGCCGTATAACCAAAAAAGATGTCGAGGGTAGACGTCCACCGATCTCTGACCAGGCATATACGTTGTGGTGGGACCTTAAGGAACTTAATATCCCCCAGGATGTAATTTTAGCGAAATTGGACCAGGAACCGATAGTTGGCTGGTCTTACCGCCAGGGCCAGGAATGGGTGGAATTGGCATACGAAACAACCCCCCTCAGAGATGAAGCCTTGAACCATACTGTATACTTTGAAGGCTATGAAGACACGGTCACTCCAGTCAAAGCTCGACGTATCGGTGGATCTGAGATTTTCATTGAACTCGTCAATGTGCCTCAAAATAGAGCAGCAGAAGATCAAATGAGAGAAGCTCTATCTTTATATGGATACGTCTCGGACATGGCTCCAGTTATTTATGTTGACTCAACTAGCAAGTGGTCTCGTAGGTGGAATGCCATTCTAAATATCCCAGAAGAACATGACCTTATCATGCACCCAATCATCAAAGTCGTTGGATGCGAAGTTGTAATGTTCTGGCAAGGTAGTGACCCGGCCTGCACCATATGCTTTACTAAGGGACACTACTCCCAGGACTGTAACTCTAAGCACAGACGCCGTGCAAATAAAAAACGTAAGGACAAGCTCATGCCCGCCCCACTCCTCTCTGATGAGAAGCAAAGGGTTATCAAGGATGCTAAGAAAAGATCAGAAGAAGATGGCATCACACTTGTCGAAGCAGTTGCTGCAATTGCAGTGGAAAGGAAACAACTGACAGCAGACCAAATTGATGCTATTCGTAACACCACTGATGTTCTTGCCCTAATAGCTCGCCTGCAACTACAGGGAGCTGACAATGAAGTCTCGACTCGGGAAGAAATCAGCAAAGAAGCACAAATAAATCTTGCTAACAAAGGATTAGCAACCCTACCAGATGAGGATGATGACTTTATTGAGGTCAAATCGCAAAAACAAATCAGAGAAGAACGTAAGAAGCAAAAGAATCCTTCTCAACCAACACCAACACAACGACCACCCCAACAACAACCCCCCCGATCTACTACTCCAACAACTAAACACCCAAGAACTACCCCCAATACACCCTCCAAAGGAGGCGAACGGAAGAAACCCAGACTTGATAAGCGGTCCAAAGTCTCCCAAGAAGAGGCTTGTGCTTATTATCATCTTGTCCTTGCCAGTAAGAAAAAGGATGTTGAAAAAATCTGGAAAATGACTCCCTCGGAATATTTAGCATTTAAGGCCTCATGGGAACCGAAACAATACAAAAACATGAGCGATTGGGTAAGGAAAGAGAGATCTTTCGATCCGTCGGCCCTGGGCATAGAATCACAACGAGGTAAGTCTCCGGAACCTACCCCTGTACCCACTAACCCACCGCAAGCTTCCTCCTCAACAGGTAAACTCTTTTGGAGAAACCAGAAGGAAGCAATTCATGTTAACCCAGAAGCCAAACTTGCGGTAACTCATCCAGAGCAAGAAATCGAGGTAACCTTTACGTTCGAAGATCCTGAAAATCCTGGCAGCATCTTGGAGGGCAAGGAAAAAATCCAGATGAAGGCAAAGTTCTGGGAGCTTAAAAACAAAATTAAGGAGAAACTAGGTCGAGAGGACTTTTTCTTCCTGTTTAAGGGCTACAGAATTGGTTTGCAGGATCGTATCGGAGAAAGACTGAGGGACCGGAACAAGATTATGTTAGTCGGCTCCTGGACAACGAAAGACCCACAAATAGCATCTAATAAAGCAAAGTCTCAAGCCGAGCAATACACCAAGAACATCAGGCTGAGAATATCTTGCGAAGAATTTCATAAACAAGTGCAGGGTGACTTCCCGGATAATACCACAGGCATTGCCATCCAGGAATTTGTTGCGCACTCTGTTGGGTGGAAGGCACATGAACCGATTGTAACCTACAAGGACAATCCTATCAATCTTGGCCAAACCCTCAGACAACAGGGCATCACAGGCTCGTCAATACTAAAACTTAGTAATCTTAAATATCTTGCCATCACAGTGTTCTACCACACAAAGGCGGGCAGACAAACAACAAAAATATATATCCCTAACAATAGAAACGTTGTTGAACTCAAAGCAACCCTGGTCAAACGAATTCCCTATCTTAAAGGAAAATACTTTGACGTTCATGATAATGAAGATGAACCCTTCTCTGATGAAACAATGATTCGAACCAAAGTTCAGGATGGTGGTGGTCTTGCTATCAGCCTTAAGAATGGTGGTCCGATTGACGGTGAAGAGGAGGATATGGTGATTGATGAAGAGCATGAGGGCCAAATCAGCATCACATGGGGTTTTATGTCCACCAGACAAACCAAGTGGCTCGACTTCGACTTCAACGACAAAACGGGTCAGGAATTGTATGAAGCAATTAAAAAATTCCTTGATGAAGCAAAATTACTCCAAGGAGAATTCACCATGACCTACCAATTCCACCCCATCAGACTCAGCGATAAACTCAATTGGGAAGGCAAACAGGATATGCCTGTCACAATAAACTGGGGTAAATCCTATGTCAACCCCACCCAAATTGCTACTATTATAGAATGAGGATAATTTCATGGAATATCAATGGTCTATCTGATCGGCAGAAGACCAAAAGAATAATCAGAAAACTTCGGAAGCTCAAGGCCGATGTTATTATCCTTCAAGAAATCTATAAAAACAATACCAACCTAAACCAAGAACAATTAGCTAAAAGGGTAGAAGAGATTGCTTCTTTCTTTAACCTCTGCTGGCATGCCGACACTCATTTCGATGCCAACGGCCATATTGCAATTCTCTCTCCCTATCATAAAGCTATTAATATAACAACATCCCTATGTAATGGTAGAATTGTGGACTTTACTTTCACCCATATGGCCCGAGGAGATAGGAAAATCCAAATCCCCTACTTCTCAATTAACATGCGTGCATTATATGCCCCAGCCGCTACAGGTGAAAAGCAACCCTTCTGGCGCTCCTTCCCCCCGCTTCCTCCTCTATGTTGGGTAGTGGGTGACTTCAATATGGGTCTGAAGAAGTGTGATCGCACGGCCTCAACCTCCAGCGACAATCCAGGAAATGCTAACGATATCTTAGCTAACCACATTGACACGTCACATGCACTCCAAGATAAGAATCCTAACAAAACATTCTTCAGAAAGAAGCTCCTGGGAATGACCAAGTCTAGGATCGACTACATATTCGCTCCAGAAAATGCACTACAGCCACATGCTTCATTTAGGACAGTAGATCCGGGACTGGATTCTGATCACCAAATCCTAATCCTGGACAACAAAAGCAGGCGGAAAAGTAGACCAGAATGGAGAATGAATATCTCTCATCTTACTAATTCCTATGTAGACAGCCATATCAAGAACCTCCTCTTACATCCACACTACTCGTGGGATGGCATCAAAATACAGATAAAAGAGTATCTTCAAGAGCATGGCCGAAAACAACAGAAAAAACTTAATGACAATATCCTTAATCTAACAAATAGGTTGTCAAAGCTAAGGCAACAGAACTCTAATGTAGCAGAAATCAACCTAGTTAGAAATAGATTGCTTGAACTAGAATCTAAACTGGCAGAGCGCCTGGCTATTAAATCAGGTGCCCAATGGCTGGAAGAAGGAGAACGTTCAACAAAGTACTTCTTCAGTAGATATAAGCAAAAGTTGCAATTTGCTACCATAGAAACATTGAAAGACACTGACGGTAACAATCTTGCAACAGCGATGGAAAAAATCCAAGCAATCTATGAACACCAGCAAAAGATCTGGGACAAATCGAACACACAGGATCCATCTACCTTTCCTTGGTTCTGTCCCAAATTAGAGGATAACGCCATTCGCTCTCTTAATCAAGCCATCACACTTGAGGAAGTTCAGCAAGCAATAGCAAAATCTCCTAACAACAAAGCACCGGGTCCAGATGGTATTCCATCTGAGTTCTACACACACTATCAGAATCTCTTGGCTCCTAAACTCAGAGATCTGTTTAATGACATTTTGCTCCATGGAACTCTACCCCCCGAGTCCTGGAAACACTCAAAGTGTGTATTAATACCCAAGAAAACTACCAATATCGACCAGCTAGCCAATTGGAGACCAATAACACTGGAGAATTGCGACCTCAAAATCTTCAGCAGAATTCTCTCCAATAGAACACAGCAAATAATATCGGACATTATTGGACCTGAACAAACTGGGTTCATAGCTGGTCGGAGAATCCATCATTCAGTACTAACCATTGATGCAGCACTCCATACAGAAGCTGAAGGATCATACCTGCTCTCCTTGGACTGGTCCAAAGCCTATGACAGAGTAAGCTTCAAATGGTTAAGCTATTGCTTGAATAAATTTGGCTTCCCACAGGAATATGTAAGATCCATTGAGAGACTATTCTACTCAAGAGAAGCTAATATCTCCATAGACAATGAAACTGCAACAATTCATTGTGGACAAGGTGTTCCCCAGGGGGACCCTATAGCTCCACTCTTATTTGTAATTGCACTAGAACCAATGCTTCAGGCAGCTAGGCACATGGTAACTGGTATTCATACCCCCTTTGGTATGCTTACTAACACTGCTTTTGCAGATGATTCTACTTTCTTTGTTAGAAACAACTTCAACCTAGCTAAGCTTGAACTCCTACTAGAGAACTACTGTGATGTATCAGGTGCAGTAGTCAATTGGGGAAAATCGGCTCTTACACCCTTATCATCCAAACCACCCCCTACAGAATCAAAGTTTCCATTAACACTCATCAAATCCCCACCACCAACTCTTGGCTATAACTTCCCTCTTGATCAGCAAAATTCTATTACAACATGGAACAAGCTCATTCACAAAATGGAAGCTACAGCTAACCTCCTCAAATCAAGAAAATCCTTAACATATGCAGGAAGAGTACTCTTATGCCGGTCCCTTGTCCTAAGCAAAGGCTGGTATGTAGCGACAGCTCTATCACCTACACTAGAACAGACTCAGAAAATCGAAAGACTCTTCTGGGATTTTGTTTTTGGTAAAGGTGTACTCCATCCGAAACGAGCAGTTGCTATCCTTCCTAAAAAATGTGGAGGAATTAATGCCCCTAAAATAGTCGAAGAATTCCAGACCTATGCAGCCCACTTATATTACCAGGCTATGATGAACCCGTCTACCCCCTGGGCTTACCATCTACTCAAGAAAGCTGCACCAAATAATATTCACCCTTATGATCTTGCTGAATACTTTTTTGAAAGATCAAAAAGAAGTGTAGCTAATAGATATAGTGATCCTACTATATATATGGCAATCAAAGGCTGGAACTCTATACACAAACAACTCGGGGAACTTATGATTCTGGACCTTTCGCATAAAGACATTCGCGAGTTGATACTCCCCAAACCCCAACCTATCCAACAACCCGCTTTAATCTGGCTACCTAAATTAGCTAGTGAAACCTTTAAGTGGGAACTACTGTGGACCAAAGAAATGCCTCCCAAAATCAGAAACCTAGTCTGGAGAGCGGCCTTCAATGCGCTCCCATGTAGAAGACGTTTGAGACACTACACAGACACTGACAAACACTGTACATTGTGCAGGGAGCCTGAAGATAGCATCCACATGATTATCTCCTGCACCAAACTCAGACAATATTGGAGGCAAATCGACAACCTAACTCTCTATGTAGGAGTGGAAAATGAAGCAACAGCTAATATAATCTATGGCATTGCCTACTATTCCGTCTACTTATCCAACATTTTTTCAAGAATGCATGGAACCACCTATAAAGTGCAAGATATATACTGGAAATTCCGGGCTCTATCTAAACACTTCTTTCTCCGACTCCCCCAACACATCACCAAAGATTGGCCCACTGAGGAAGACTTAACTAGATTCCTTAGATAGCAGAACAATCACCCCCCCTAGTAGAATTATTTATTATGTTTAAGGACATTAAGCCATAAGCATCTATTTATTATCTCCTTATAAATATTGGACTTATACCTAGAAAATACCAAAAAAATTTAAAAATAGAAAAATAGCGACTTTAATAGCTTAGACCTATCTTAGCTAGCTTTTCTTTTCAAGTCATGTATGTGTCTTGTCAAAAAACAGCCTTGTGAACGCATTGCTGTAGAAATAAAGTTCACAAAATCACAAACAACCTCCTAGGGCGATCTTTTCACTCTTATTCCTCTACCAAATCTTTACTGCGGTGCTGAATCCCTGTTTTTCTGGCCACCTACTGTCACCGGAGGTTAAAGTGCTAGTTAATCATAACCAGTTCATGGCTAATGCTTTATTCTTACCCACCTAGAGTTATCTCAGGTAAAAGTGGTGTTTATTGCAGAAGTTATGAGTGTGTGTAGTTTTAGACGA
>Ga0209690_1001159_pt1 | contig 14623 bp, 17 predicted proteins | sample GraSoiAngelo_150_FD_186164 | JGI IMG/M metagenome (GOLD analysis project Ga0209690, IMG submission 186164) | Grasslands soil microbial communities from the Angelo Coastal Reserve, California, USA - 14_1009_09_40cm (SPAdes) (version 2) | ecosystem: Environmental > Terrestrial > Soil > Grasslands ...
CAGGCGCCTTCCGAAGGAGAGGCGCAGGCGGCGTACATGTCCTCTCGCGGTGACGTCTGGGCCGCCGTCAGTCAAGATTATGACTCCCTATTGTTTGGTGCATCTAGGCTAGTCAGGAATCTTGCGATAAGCGGAAGGAGGAAGTTGCCGATGAGGGAGGCATTTGTGCAGGTGGACCCTGAGATCATTGAGCTAGCGGCGACCTTGGAATCGCTCGGGCTAACGAGAGAACAATTGATTGATCTCGGAATCCTGATAGGTACCGATTTCAATCCGGACGGGTTCAAGGGAGTCGGTCCGAAAACAGCCCTCAAGCTGCTACGCGAGAGTGGCAATATTGAGAATATAGCCCAAAAGAATCCGAATGTGCAGCCGCCAATCAACCTGAATCGAATCAGGCAAATCTTCCTCAAACCTGACGTTACTTCGCATTACACTCTTCATTGGAGGGAGCCTCAAACAGAGGAGCTTGTCAGATTCCTCTGCGGAGAGAGGGACTTTAACGAGGAAAGAGTGAGGACCGCAGTAGAGAGAGCGAAGAGTGCTATTGCAAAGGACTCGGGAAAACAAACCCTCGAATCATTCTTTCAAGCATAACTGACAGCTCAAAGTTGCCGAAATGAACTAAGTTGGCTCGCGGAAAAATCGTTCTAGCGACCGGAGCGTTCGATCTTCTCCACCTTGGACACGTCAGGTTCTTGGAATCCTCCAAGAGAAAGGGTGGCCAGGGAGCCAAGCTGATTGTGGTGGTTGCCCGGGATAAGACAGTTCTGAATCGGAAAGGACGAAGTCCGATCTTGCCCGAAGATCAGAGAAGGCAACTTGTCGGCTCCTTGCGAGTGGTTGACAAGGCGATCTTAGGCCACACGCATCTTGATCTGTTGGGCATATTGCGGGAAGTAAGGCCGGACATTATCTCTGTCGGCTATGATCAAAAGCAGATCAAGGTCTCGGTCGAGAAGCTTCTCAGAGAGGAGCATCTCCCTATTCGCGTTGTACAGATTCCCAAGTTCGGACCTATCGGACTCAATAGCAGTACAGGGATCAAACAAAGGGTCGCAAAACGCTGGACAACTCGGACTAAGCCCCGAAGATCACCCTGATCTTGACAGAGTCGCCGTCCTTCAGGTTGAAACGGGTCCTCAGCTTCTCGGACGAAATGACTTCGATGACATCTTCTCCATAATGAGCTCTAACCGGAACGATCACTGCCCCCTGAACTTCTCCGTTGATGATAGCTCGATAACCCTTCACTGCGCCGTAGGTACGTGTCTTGTTCGCAAACCCTTCTATTTCGACGAAGGGATTACTGTCAAGTTCCCGTCGCGCACCTAAGTCCTCTTTTCTCACCCTGAGGTTCAGCGTTCCCGGAAATGGGTCGAATCCTAGTTTGGACCTGAACTGCTTCCGGTATCCTTCCATACCCATGTAGTACGCGCCTTCAGACAGACCTGAGAAGACAACAGCGTTAATCTCCACCTCAGCTCTCGGAGCCTCGAAAACCGTTCTTAACACGCGGTACATCTGGGTCAGACTCTCGAGACCCTCCTTTGTTATCCTAACCGTCTGGCTTCTTCCCTCAGACGATCTAATGAGAAGACCCAGCCGCTCCATCTCAATCAGTCTACGGGAAGCAGTCTGCTGCGAAACGCCAATGCTCTTTGCGACGAGGCTCGTGCTATAGGGCACGTCCCTCTGATAGGCCCCCATCTCAGCGAGCTTGTACAGTGCGAGGAGATGCGAAGGCTTCAGCCCGAACCACCCTGTTTGGCGCGGATCGATTCGAGATGCGCTTGTCTCAGTGGAGAGGGATGACCGTTTACGATTGATTTCTCAACCACGTTTGAGGCGGTCTCAAGAGAGATTCTATTGCCGACGCTCACGTAGAATTTTCGATTCTGAGCCGTTAGGATTCTCCCGATCACCTCCCCCTCAGGGTCCAGAATCTTGCTATCATCTGATTTTCCGTATAGCCGGGACTTCGCTACTCCGATTGTGGGCCTGTCCAATGCTAGTCCGACATGACAGGCCAAGCCGAATCTTCGGGGATGTGCGACTCCTTGGCCATCAATTAGGAACACATCGGGCTTTTGTCGGATCTTTTCCGCGATCTTTACGAGCAGGGGGCCTTCTCGGAATCCGAGAAAACCAGGAACATACTTGGTCGACACACCATTCATGATCGTCACGGTCTCAGCAATCTCCTTGTTCACCGCGTCCCAGACGGAGGCAGCGACAAAGGCAGTGTCACCCTCGTAAGCTGCGTCCAGTCCACACAGGTATCGAGGCTTAAAGCCGGGATCGTCGACGCATTTGACATGTGTTGACAGATTTCGCTGTAATGACGCGGCGTGATCTCTGTCCACGAACTGGAATAGTTTTTCCGAGGTCAATTCTTCGAAGAGGCACTCAGCCGCTTCTCCAGCCTGTCCACCGACTGTTCAAGGGCGAAGCGTCTTACCTCGGTGACCACATCGCCTCGAGTGGATTCAATGATTCGCCGGTCAGCATCCATCTTGACCCTAAACGTGGGAATAATCGATGTGTGCTCAAGAATCTGAAGATCATCGTAAATGCCCTCCATCGCTCCCAGAAGTTTCTCCGCCTTTCTTACTTCGCCTCTTCGAAGGCAGTTCAGGGCCATTCTCCGAAACTCGCCCACCGCGTCTAGCAGTCCCAGAACATAGCTCCGATTATCCGTCTTCAATTCAGAAATTGTAGGAATCCTCTCGCTCTGCGCGAAGGATCGAAGGGTCATAGCCTCCACATATTCCTGGAACGCGACGACCACGCCTGATGAGGTCTTGAATTCAGAGAATTCGTTTGCGAGGATCTGTATCTTGTTCAGAGTCTGTTCAACTTTGCGGAGCGTGTTTGACGCTGCTTCCATATCTCCCCGATGAATCTCTAGGATCGACGATCCCGCGAGTCTTGTCGCAGTCCTCGACAAGCTCAATACTGCTTCGCGAGCTTCGTCATAATGAACAAGCTGCTTCTGAACCGAAGCGAGGTCTCTCTTACTCAACAAGCGAGTTCAGCCTAGAGCCCACTGGGGCGAATGACCCTATAACAGAATTTGCCTGCGAGTATCGTGTTTAGGCGAACTTTTGGGATTCTTCCTTTATGCCGTTATGTGTAATTATCAAGAGGTCAACTCCATCGCCGCTTGAGATGTCGCGTGCTACTGCCGACTTTATCGCTCTGAGAATCAGAGGCCTTCCTTCCTCTACAGAGAGACCATCTCTATATTCCGATTCAAGAACCCCCATGGCAATCTCTGCGCCAGTGCCTACAGCCGCAAACTTGTCGCCGAGCACCGACCCGATCGGGTCCAAGACGAACAGTTCAGGGACACCGTCGTCGATTCCTGCAATTATTGTCTGTGCGAGGTAAGGAAAGAGGCGTCTGCTCGAAAGGATTGACGCGAACAGCTTCGCGGTGTTCTTGACTGTGCCCGGTCTTCCCCGCTCGTACCGGTAGATGCTCATGTACGCGTTAGCCTCTCGGGCAAGAACTTGCATGTCCCCAATTATCCCGGCGCAGCCGACTCCAATATTATCTGTAATCTTGAAAACTTTCTTTGCTACCTTGCTCATCACGAACGTGCCGTATGAATATCTTCGTTCAGACGCTAGAATAGCGCCGTCTTTACAGACGAGCCCCACTGTCGTGGCTCCAGGCATGAAGCCTTCCTCACTCATAAATCGCGCCGAAAGCGCAGACCCTAGTTCTGTCGCTATAAAGGTAGCGTCGACTGAAACATCGCCTGTCGCGGCGGTTCAGCCTACGAAGAAATATGGTCTCGCAGCTTTCGCCCGGGACGAGCACTGATCCCGTGAGGAATGTACGGATTGTTCCAGTCGATAGGTCCGACGGAGAATCTATACTGGAAACGTCCAAGCACAAGGTCCCAATTCCAATTGGAGAACTCAAAAAACTCGTCCCACTCTTCACCTTCTAGAAAACCTGAGTGAACTGGGTCCAATTTCAGAACTCCTCCCTTGGCAACTTCCCCAAACGTGATGTCGACTCTCGTACGCAATCTTCGCACGTTTGGAAACTGGGGAGGCGCGATTAACTCGAACGCGAGATGCTTTTGGGCCTCGAGAGCCAGGATCTTGCACCCCTCAGTCCCTTGGAACCCTTTAGGCGATTTCAAACTTGAGAATAGTTCGTAGCGACCGCCGACCACTGGTTCAATGCTGGCCCTTGGGACAAGGAAACTTGTTACTCCTTCGACAGTCGTCCAGGCCTTCCAAGCATCTTGAAGAGTCGCAGTTGTGATAGTTTCTTTTCTTATGACCTTCGAAGAGTCGATCAAGCTTTCACCCCTTTCAAGCATGTGACGACGGTCGTCGGTATCATCGATCTATGCTGCGACCTCAAGTCTGTCTACTGTGACGCCCACCATTTTGCAAGCCTCACAAATCTCTAGGGTAGTGGGCTCGCCACAGGATCGGCACGATCTCAGTTCTGAATCAGGAACGCCTGGCTCTGCAAGGGCTCGAAGCTTTGTCATTGCACGGTAGGACGAGAACAATACTCCTGGATGCGCGAGTTCAAGTCTGTTGAGCATAGTCCGCAGTTCATTCCTCAAAGCCTCAGTCATGTAAGGGCAGGACGCTGACTGGAAGGTTAGGCCCTCTGCATATCCGTACAGTGCCACCTCCTTCTCAGGCACTTCGCACAGCGGCTTGACTCTTGGTAAGAATCCTCCCCGAGGATCGCGAAGGACAGGGTTGAAGCGTGCAAATCTTTCGACATCGCCTTGAAAGAGGTTCAACAAGTACGTCTGAACAACGTCGTCCAAGTTGTGAGCCGTAGCTATCTTCGTCGCTCCGACTCTCTTGGCTCCTATGTTGATCGCCTTTCTCCTGAAGACGCCACAATACGAACACGCCGTCATACGTTCTGGTCTTCCCCTTAGAAAATCGTCCAGACCATCACCATACAATTCCTTGAAAGATACGATCTCGTGATCGACGTCGAGCTTGTGACAGTATTCTTTCGCCAGGTCTACCGCCTCCTCCCTGTAACCAGCGATTCCCTCATCGACAGTGACGGCGGTAATCCTAGTCTGCTTGAACTTAGCCGATAATTTCTTGAGAATCATCAACATCGTAAGGCTGTCCTTCCCGCCAGAGACCGCAACAGCAATGTGGTCTGCCGGAGAGAACATGTTCCAGTGGCTAATTGTTCGTCGGACTCGACGCTCCACCGATTCCGTGAAACAACTCTTGCATAGAATAGAACCCTCGTTCTCGCGTTTATAGAACGCAGTGCGGTGATGACAGCTACTGCAACTCCTCCTATCCAAGGCCCAATCTACCTGGGGAAGACAGTTCCGAAGAGTATGAGCGACAAAATAAGGTTCGAACCTAGCAGGCCCAGGGAGATGACGCTAGCGGCAGTTCTAACCGGTTTAGTGTTCTTGACGTGCAGGATGCCCAGCAAGGTGTCAAAATACCTGTCACCGTCAAAAGGAAACATGGGCAGCATATTGATTAGAGCTACGTTGATCAGAATTAGTTGTAGCCAAAAGAAGGCGTAGGTCAGCTGATATGTTGATTGGGTGGACAGAAAATTGTATCTAAGTGGAACATAGTTCTGGTTGTAGATTCCCAGAATCGCCCGGCTCGAATTAGTATCAGACTTCCCAGTCGTAACGTTGAACACCTGGCCATTGTTGAGACGCACTTGGACTAAAGATCCAGGGGTTGCTCTGTACATGTAAGTTGCAATGTCCTGCACTTGTGAGACACTTGTCGCATTGAGCCCCGTAATCACTGACCACTGCGGCACGTCAGCAGTTGCTGCTGGACCCCCAGGGGTGAATCCCGTGACCAAAACCCCAGTAGGTGCGGGCTGAAAAAGCGCGAATACGAGAAGCAGAACCAGGCCGAAACTAACTGCATTCGTGAACGAGCCAGCTGCAAACACTCTGAGTTTCGTTATAGCCTTCCGCTTCGCGAGTTCTGGCTCATCTATTTCCACGAAACCACCAGGCAAGAATATTGCCATGAACACACCTGAGGACTTAATCGGAACTTTGTCTAGCACGCTTGCTATACCATGAGCAGCTTCATGAGGAATGAGAAGAACAGCAATGGCAAGAAGGATGTATGGAAAAATTTCCCAACTTACGGTTACACCCGGCAGAGGAACTATAACTAGTGTAGGTCCCGCTTGAGAACTACGTTGAAATAACGAAATCGCGTTTCTCGCAATCGCATAAAGAATGAACGCAATAAATCCAACTCCAAGAACTGCTCCGACGTCAAAGTATAACCTCCACGCCCTTTGGAATCTTCCTCCAATCCTCTCCAGTATCCTGTTGAACGCGACGGTCTTTAGCATCAAGTAGTATGGCTTGGCAACCACACCGTGTTTGTCTGACTTTAGAAGCATGGCTATGCCAACAATCACGAACCAGACAACCAGATACTCCAGTAATGGAATGTATGGATCGAACAGAGTGCTCAATACACTTCTCTCAGTCTAGGTTGCGAGCCCACAGTTCGGCCTTCATATTACTCTTTCAACTAAGGCCATGTCGTCTTCGTTACATTCATTTTCAAGTGAAATTGTATACCTAAAGCGTATCGCGGAAAAGGTCTTCGGCCGTCGACACTGAAAGACTCCTGCTCGATGCTCGCTCTTGGAATTTTACTCGTTTCAATCCTCGTACGATCGTTACGGGAGTTCTTTCTCTTCCTTGCCCCATAACAAGCTCAGCCGCTGAGGCCAGTTCATCCGCAAGTGCGACGTTCTTGAATCGCAGTGTGTATCCGAACAAGTCTTTCTGGCCGCGATAGTCAATTAGAGGACTGAGCCCGGCGACTCCGATACTCTCCTCGACCTGACCTTTACGGAACGGGCGACTACGAGTATCGCAAATCACGACAGCTACCTGTTTTCCTGTGAGTTGATTGATCCTCTTCATCAATTGTCGGGCTGACGCATCTGGGTCTTCGGGCAGTAGAGCATAGGTAGTGTCGCCCTTTACGTTGGATTTGTCGACGCCAGCGTTTAGACAAATCGCTCCTCGCTTCGTTCTCACGATAAACGCGTCTTTGTCCGCTCGGAGAACTTTCGACGATTCTCTCAGAACAATTTCGACGAACCCAGGGCTCTTTCCGGTCTTCTTCGCGATCTCTATCGCCCTCACCGATGGACTTACGTCTCTGATGTCGATGATTCTCCCTTCAGCTTTCGAGACTGCTTTCTGCCCGATTACTACCAGATCCCGATTTCTGATTCCAACGCCCAGCTTCTTGGCTCTCGAAACTATTATCCCGGCGAGGTCGTCACCTTTCTTCAGTAGCGGAAGCTGATTCAGCGGGATTATTTCCAATGGTCGTGACATTTCGGAAAAACGCGGTTTCGTTGTGGTATTCAAGCTAGTCGCGCGGAGATTGTCCCGACCCATCGTCGGAGGACCATAAGGCAATTTTATACATGCAAAGTTGCTCCTTTCATGTTTCTTTCTCTCGTGAATAGAGAGCTTTGTCGGGTAAGGTGTTCTCCGCGAATTTACAAAAATTCTCGCGCATTATGGTCGTTCGCGCGGGCAATCACCCCATTAGTCCCAGTCGTCGGATAGAGGAACCTACTCCCCCGTCCGATGCCCCAAAAACCCCACATCAATAATCGCGGATCGTTTGGCGCGAAATCGAAATTCGCAATGACCGCACGTCCATAGGACCGGCTCCGGTGTGTTCATAAGTCGCAACAACCTCTATTACGGTTGTCTCGGTTATGAACGGTCTTACGGCATATCAAAAGAGTCTGATTGCTGATGCTCGGACCGCATTCTGGGATTGGGAGTGTCCGCGTTGTCGTCGCAAGACGCGCGGTCTCGTTGCTGTCGAATCGGGCTTTAGGTGTGTGGATCACGTGGACGCGAAACTTGTGTTGCGGGACAATCTCGCGCTTATGGACCAAGAACTCATTAATCGAATTCTGTTCGGGTGAGTGTCCTCTCGCTGTGGTCCGATGCGATGGGACCCCCCAAAACCCCACCCCAATAATCGCGGACCGTTTCGCGCGAAATCGAATAACACAATGACCGCGCGGACATAGAACCTAAGCAAAACCGCCGACTTAAGGACGAGTGACTCGCGTAATTATTCGGCAGTGACCCGTTGATGCGGGACCGAACGGATGCCTAATTTGGACACGAGCCCGGGACCGTGAGGGGGTTGACAAATTCCGGAAAGAAGTGGTTGTCCCGTGAGCGGGACACGACGTGTAATTACTCGGTTACGTCACTATCCCGGCACGGCTTTGAACGTCTCAATGGTCCCAGATCCCCCACAAACCCCAAGTTCTCGCGCGTCACCTGTACGTGTAAAGGGTCCGAAGGGTATCGCGTCAATCTCGCGGTTTCGCGTTTTCAACTCGGTTCTTGGTCCTCAAATCCGCTTTTTGACCGTGGAATCGTGTAAGCGGTGTCGAGGGTGTTTCGCGGTCTGACGGAACCGCTCATTCGACCTTTTTCAGAATCACGAATCCGACGTTTCTTACGAAGGCGACGTAATCGCCCAACTCTAATTTGAGAAGTCGTATGACCTGAGGTGAGAGAGTGATCTGACTCTTGACTCGGACTTTCGCTGTTCCGAGCGCTTTCGGCATCATTTCTCGCTGCTTCAACCCGAGGCTCGCCGCTTATGCGGCGAGTGCTTCCTTTATCAGTATTCCTACTATACTCTTACTCGTGAGAAAAGTTAGAAAGGTTATAACGTGGTCACTTAGTGTCCTTATTGATAGTGGAAAAATGGACCACCGCGTTGATGGACTTTCTTATTGCCGTGAGTCCGGACGCGCCTCTCGCTCCGGTATCTTTCACCATAACTATCGCGTAGGTAACTCAACATGAAGAAGGACCAATCTCCCCCAAGTTTTTCATCTTCCGAGCAGTATCCCGATACCGGTGAGAGCGGTGATGTTTACGATGAGGAACTAATACACGCGCGTGATGAGAATGCGCGCCGACCCGAGTTTGAGTGGTTCGTTGATGACTTCATGCAACATCACCACTTTGTTTTGGGTAGGGGTCGGAAGTTGAAGGCGCTATGGAATGAATATTGTGTTGCGCGGTTTGAGTTGGGAATTGGAATTAATGTGTCTCTGTGATCAACACTAAATCACGAGCCGCAAAGATGGCGTGTGGGTGTGCTCTTTTTGTGGGCGACCGCGCTCGTATCGCATCAATGACAAGGGCGAGACCGAAAACAACACTCCGGTGAGGTTTCCCCGCCCGCGTTGGACTCGGCTTAATCGTCACTATGAACGGGCGGTTGATACCGTCCGTATCCTCACTGTGGGGCGTACCACGATACATCCGGCTTGGACCTCGGTCCTCACCTTTCGATGTGACCGCGTGATTTTCGATGACCCATCACGGTGGCGGCGGCGATTGTTTGTGTGACAAGTGCACGGAAGAGAGAAAGCGAAAGTTTCGGTCCGGTCTCTTGCTTAACGCTCTCAAAAAGCACCCCGGTTTTCGTGCCCTCGTTAGAGAAGCACCCCGACTTCTTCGCACGCTTTGAGTCGCTATGGTGCTGGACTTGTGGCAAGGTCACGAACCACGAGATAACTTGGCGATGGGGCGGCAAATGTTTCATGTGTAAGGTATGCGCGAATATTGTCGTGGAAAAACTGTGAGGAGATACGACACTCCACGCGACTCTGATTTACCTAATCCCGCCAGCAAGAACACATTAGTGTCCTTGACTCAACCCCAACCCTTTCCGCCTCCATCTCAGTCGAAGAGGACTTCCAAGGGGTTAGGCTTGGTGGTGATCATGGTAATCATCGCCTCCAGCAAATACAAGATCGCCCGAAGCGCTCCGAGTGAAGATAGTTTATGTGCGGGCTGGGTCCCGTTCAGGGAAAACAACGGAGGATTGTCTGATGAGAACGGGGGTTTTCTCCATGCTCAACTTGGTTCTGGACGTGCCCATACTTCAGCCTCTTTACACTTGAGTGGTATCCTCTTCTATGTGAGCAACCAAATGTCAAAAGTCAAACCAACAACATGCTTATATCGGAAAAGTTGATGGTCTCCTGTTGAAGGTTAGCTCGCCGAGGAACGTATGCTGTCCGTTACCGTAACGACCGCTGCTTTCTCCCGTAGCAACCGAAACGAGAACAGACGAAAAGCGGAGGTGGAACATGCCTATGGGTTATGAAAGGAGAGGTTATGGTGGCGGCGCAAACAGATTCGGCCCGAAGCCAGTCGAGGAAGGCAAGGAATACGACGTTGACATCAAAGAGATCAGCAGACGCGGCGAAGGTATCGCTCGCGTTGAAGGTCTAGTTGTCTTTGTGCCCAACACGAAGCCCGGGGACCATATTAAGATCAAGATTACTCGGGTTTCGAACCGCTTCGCATCCGGCGAAGTCGTCCAATAGACCTAGCGAGGGATTTTTCTCCTCCCTCAGTCCCCTTTTTCCGGTTCTATGGTTACGAAGGATTCATCGCTATACGTGATTGTCGGCGCGACCACGAAGTGCATTGTCTCATCACTGGGATAAGCTGAAAACCCTTCGAAGCGGGCTCTACGCAGGTTGGACCGTGTTTACCAAGGCATGCCGTTGTGGGGCGAAGGCTTATGAAAGCTGCCTGCGCGATAGCCAATTCTGATTGTGATTCTGAGTCGCTTTGAAGGTACAGAAGCCGAGCTGGATCAGCACCGTTGAGGTCCGCGATCTCATCCAGAGACGACCCTGGTCGATCCTTTCTTGGGGCGCAGGGATCATCGCTCTGGCATTCATTGGATACTATGGGATTCTATCTATAGGGAACCCTCCAGCTAACATCGGAGCACAGTTTGTGGACGCTGAGTTTCCTTCTCCTTCGATATCACCCTGGTTCTACGGCAAACCAATAACTTGGTTCATCTATGCGGCATTCCTCTACTGGTCAGCAGGACTTGAGGCGCAGAGGATACATTTCCTCAAGTTTTCAGACCGAACTCGACGGTTTCTCTTCATCGTGACTGCCCTCGTAGCTTTTGGAGCCTTCTACGAAATCTTCTACAATTTCATGATCTGGTCAGCGCTAGAAGTCCTGACCCAAAGCTGCAGCCCCTCGCCATGTAGTCCTGATGTGATCTCCAGTAGGTGGCCTTCCTTACCCAAGCCTCTCAACTTGGTCTTCGTTACAAAAGTCGTAATACTCGTGTTCAGCCTTTCAGTCTACTCTCTCTGGTTTCTGTTCAGAGTAGACAAGGAGATAGAACGACGAAATCCGACCCCACCAGTTGCCTTTTCACGGCAGGACCTTTATGATGCGAACACAATCAAGACGAGCCCCATGACCCGAGCATACTCCTTCGCCGTCACAACGAACGCTCAGGTTCCTCCGGAATCCCCTCAGTCAAAATAGTGCGGCGAAGATGGACACTTACGATGTAGCGGTCATCGGAGCTGGACCTGCAGGGGTCATGGCTGCGTGGACCGCGGCCAAGCAAGGAGCCCACACCGTGCTCCTAGAGCGAGAGACTGCCGCAGGCCGAAAGCCCTGTGCTGAAGGAATACTCTCAGAGGTTTTGGATGACGCCGAAATGCCGCCTCAGAATGAATTCGCGACAAACAGAATCACCGGGGCCTTTCTCTACGCCCCGGACGAGAAGAGAAGAGTTCGTGTAGGCGGCGAAGGCTACATTCTGGACAAACCCGCATTCTTGAGGAGTTTAGCGGAAAGGGCCGGCGCTTCCGGAGCAGAGCTGGTCTTCGGAGCTAGAGTCGACAGTGTATCACGACAGGACGGGGCCGTCCTAATTGAAGGGAGGAGGGACTCTCAGCCATATTCCCTTAAGACGAGAGCTGTCATAGGATGCGACGGTACTGGATCAATCCTTGCACGTCAGTTCTTCCCGAGAAGAAACTACCCAGTCATAGCCGCGTTTCAATATGACATGACAGACTGCCAGCTTGAAGATGAGTCAAAACTTGAGATCTTCATAGGTCACAAGAAGGCACCTGCCGGCTACATCTGGATCTTCCCGAAGGGGAAGGGTACAGCCAACGTGGGAATCGGGCTAAAGGGATCCGGGGCCAAATCGCTCCTTGACAAGTTCATTCAAGATCATCCAAACGTTTTCAACCATTCAAAGATTGAGCGGTCACAGGCTGCTCCCGTCCCCGTCGGGGGAGAAGTTGAAGACTACGTCACGGACAACATGATGCTGTGCGGAGACGCGGCTGGACAAGTGATTCCTCTGACAGGAGCTGGGATTCACACGAGCATTGTAGCGGGGAAGATCGCTGGCGAAGTAGCAGGCGCCGCCGCAAAAGAGGGAGAAGTAGGGTCAAAGCGGCTCTCGGCATACCGGGAAAGATTCGAGGCGCTATGGGGCGAAAAAATCTCAAACAGTCTCAAAGCACTGGAATCGTTCGAACGCTTCTCAGACGACGAACTCAACATAATAACTGACTTTCTCGACGGGCAGGACCTGGTTGACATGGCCCATGGATTTCGCCCATCAAAAGCTGTGGGCCTGATGGTCCGACACCCTATCCTCGCGATGAAAGTCGCTCACCAGTTGATTAGCTAGGCAAGCTTACTCATGCCCGGACCTGTAGAATCAACTCTAGTCGATGGGATACGGGAGAAAGGCTGCATACATCTTGCCCTCATTGATCCCGAAAAGTTCTCCAACAATCTGCCCGAGATCGTAAATGATCTCGAAGAACACGGCACCTCCGCGATAATGGTCGGAGGATCGACTCTCAAATCCCCGACTCTTCTCGACAGGACAGTAAAAACGATTCGCGACTCATGCTCACTCCCAACAATACTGTTCCCCAACGGACCCGTGGGAATCAGCAGATTCGCCCATGCGATATTCTTCATGTCCCTGCTAAACTCGTCAAGCACTCGATATCTGATTGAGTCACAGGTGATCGGTGCTTCCGTTGTCAGACGGTTCAACCTCGAGCCTATCTCATTAGGTTACATGGTGGTTGGCCAATCTGAGACAGCCGTAGCCGCGGTTGGAAGGGCGAAACACATACCCTTCTCAAAAGTCGATCTCGCGACAGACTATGCTCTCGCGGCCCAGTATCTGGGAATGAGGTTCGTTTACTTGGAGGCTGGAAGCGGGGCAGAGCGCATGGTAGACCCCCGAATGGTGAGCAAAGTCAGCGAAAGGATCAACGTTCCGCTGATAGTTGGGGGAGGAATTAGAACCCCGAGCCAGGCAGAGCGACTAGCCCGGGCGGGGGCCTCCGCGATCGTTACCGGAACAGTCATAGAGCAAGAAGGACCCGGACGGGTCAAGCAGATTCTTGCAGCGTTAAAGCGTGCCTAGCCCGATGGCGACTGCTCGGAAGACTGGCGTGGGCGGGACAGTTGACGCCTTCAACTTCATCAGACGTGTAGGCTTCCCCACTACCCTCCGAGTCATCGAGATCTTCGCGGGAATTGCGCTTCTATCTGCATCAATCTCGCTACTACCGTCAAACGAGAGTCTAGCCCAGACACTGGTGTTCGTGGGGGCGATACTGGTATGGCCGGCGGTTCTCGGCGAATTTCTGAACGCAACTTTGATTCTTCAGAAGGAGAAGATCTTGGATTTCAGGCGGCTGATGGGACTCGAGATCATTTCACTATTCCCAGTTGCTGTGCTTCTTCCCCTATTTTCCTGGATCGGTCTACTCATCGGGCAGAAGACGCTCTGGGAGTTCGGGTTTCTGGTCGGTCTGGCAGTCTCCCTTCCCATCCGATTCTTATCGACCGACGCAATGTCTTCTCTTGCTGCTTGGAGGAAACTCTCAGCCGGGCTTACAACACCGATTCTAACTACGGCGTCGTTTCTTGCTCTAGGTTACTTTGTCTCGCCAGCTACCCCTCTCCAAACGCTTTTTCCGAAGGTCCTGGTCTTGCTTGTCACCTGCCCAATCGTGTCGGCCTTTGGAGTCTCTTTCATCATCCATCGAGTGGAAGCTTCCGGAAGATCAGAGATAGGTTCTTCTCCAATGGGGCTATTCAGATCGTTCCTTCATCACTGGTTGCGTGAGACCTCGACCGCTCTCGAGGAGAGACTTTTGACTCTCTCGACCGAAGGGTCGATTGAGACGAAGATTCTGAGCTTCTCTGGAGAGGGCTCAAGGCCGAAAGCGTCGCTTGTCGTGTCCAACTTTCATCCAGGACCGTACCGGGACATGGGAAGCGGGGGTCTCCCTTCCGAGCTGAAACAGTCACTGGAAGAATCGCAACATGGTGTCGTCCAGGTGCCACATGGCATCTCGAACCATAAGCTGAACATCGTCTCCCACCGGGACATCGAAAGGCTTCTCTCAGCGGCGAGAGAGAACTATCCCTCGGATCACCGGATCCGCAAAGCCTCCTCGATGATTCGAGAAAAAGAGGAAGAGGCTATCGTTTCGGGCCAAGTCTTTGGGAATATCGTGCTGCTTACGATTACACTGGCTCCTATGGAGATGGAGGACCTGCCGACCTCGGTGTCTACAGACATCGAGAGGGAGGCGTCGAGGCTCGGCTTCGAGGTGCTCATTGTCGACGCTCATAATAGTATCGTGGGTCAAACTTCTATAACACCTCTCCAGGCTGACCGCATCGTCGCGGCAGCGATCAGAGTGCTTGGCAGGTTGA
>Ga0209690_1001161_pt1 | contig 14620 bp, 14 predicted proteins | sample GraSoiAngelo_150_FD_186164 | JGI IMG/M metagenome (GOLD analysis project Ga0209690, IMG submission 186164) | Grasslands soil microbial communities from the Angelo Coastal Reserve, California, USA - 14_1009_09_40cm (SPAdes) (version 2) | ecosystem: Environmental > Terrestrial > Soil > Grasslands ...
CTTACCTCTCAGGCAGTTGAGCGACTCGGGGCATGAGGCTCTTGATGACGACTCTGGTACCCATGGTTGTGAGCCGGTAGGAGCCCTTGCCGACGCGTTCGACTAGTTGTTCGTTGCAGAGTTCGCTTAACCTACCAGCTACGGTGCCGGTTGAGCGTCCCGTGGTCTTGGTTATCTCGTCCAGTGACAGAGTGTCAGTATCTTTCTTGCCCATTTGATGCTGTAGGCGTGATCCCGCAAGATGAATCATCATGAGTTCCTTGTCCTTGAGTTCCCTCAAGTCTTTCAGAACGACCAGGCCTTCTGGTGAAACTCCAAGCACTCCAGTGCAGCTCTGAAGGAACTCCGCCGCATCGACGGATAGTACAAGTTTGGAGACTAGCTCGATCGAAGGGTAGATTTTGGAGAAGTAGGTAAGTAGTTCTCTTAGGACCGTTTCCGGACTGCCGATGATTCGATTCTCGACCCCTGAGTGTTTTAGAATGACTTCAATGGCGGCAACGGCATCCTGGGGGCTCGCCTTTCGTTCAAGGACCTCTAAACCAGACATTATGCTTCTTGCCCACGATGTTCACAGAGTTGAGATATAACGCTTTTCTGTCCCGAGGATAGTCCGACAAGGTGTTACTCTCAGACTTGGGAATGAAAGTGAAAGTATTTCGGCTCACGATAGAAGTCAGGCTGAACGACAAGGTGTTACTCGTAGCCGAACATGGAATCTGCTAAGATGACTGGGCAATTCCGGGACCGAACCTTCATCTATCTCTCATAGATTTCTTCGAACCGCACTAGCATGGACTACAATGAGCTGAAAATACGGGTCCTGAGCCTCTTCGAAGCCTCGAAGGAGTTGGATAGCCAGAGGGTCCGTAGTCTACTATTGGGCATGAAGGTCGAGCTGTCTGACAAGGCTGTAGAGATGGCTCTTTTGCGATATTCGAGACAGGGTCTACTCGCCAGGACGCGGCGGTCTGGGAGATTCCATTACAGAATGACTGACAAAGGACTGGCCCGCAGAATCTGGCTATCCAAGACTAGGTAATCTTCTGAAGGCGGGGGAGGATGTCGTTCTGGATCCACTGGACTCCAGCGCCTGAAAGAACGTAGTTTCCTCGTTCTGTTATGACCTTGCCTTCCCGTCGCAACTCGCTGATTCGGGCCCTAACGATACTCTCGCCCGTAGTCTTCCAAGAGGAACTTAACAGAGAGCTGAGATCATCGTCTCCCAAGGGCTTGGGATGCAGAGAGAACATCACTAGCGATATGGCTTCTTTCGCCGAGAGGGTATCCACTGGAACCGTGAGATGGGGTTTCCCTTCGGAAGTGAACTCGACGATCCCGGCGATTCCAACCGATTGTTCCGGAGTAGGAGTTAGACTGGCGGAGGGCTGTGGCGCGAGGATGAAGCTACCTGTCGGTCTCAGGGATTTTTCCAGATCCTCAAACCTCTCTCTTACGTAATCGTGATCTCCTTCAAGCTCGACTTCAAAATCCCCTTTTCGGATTCTGAATCTCAGCTTCTTCTCCGAAGACAAGACCAGCACGACTCTATTTCGGGCTCTAATTAGGGTTTATCGAATCTTAGAATAATAATTTCGAGAGAGTCGAAGACTTTTGAACATGAGCGGCCTCGGACCGCGGCCAGGCGAGCACCTGTCTTGGATACTGGAACAGTAATTTTCATTGCCGAATTAGGCGCGGTCATCGCCGTGTCTTGGCTAGTTTCAGAACTATTCATCAGACTCATCATAAGGGGCGCCAAGAGAGCAGGCGCATCCGCAGAACTGATCAGGAATGTTCGCGAAGGGCTGAGCCTTCTCTGGCTTGTCTTTGTTGTTGGGTGGCTTGTCATCGTCACGGGACTGGGGTCAATATTTTCTTTCCTGACTCTCTCTGGAATAGTAGGATTAGCGATCTCCCTCGCGTTACAGAATACTCTTAGTAACATAATCTCAGGAATCCTATTACTGTCGGATGGAGTTCTGCGACTTCACGACTCGGTCGAGTACAGTGGAGTGAAGGGGAAGGTCGTGAAGATAGGCTTGAGGGCGACCTGGGTCAAGACGGACAGCGGCGACATCGCGATAATAAGCAACAACTATCTCGTGAACGGTCCGTTGCTCAACTTCACTGCGGGCCAACGTCTTGAGAAGAAGCTGCGTCAGTAGAAACTTGTAGCAACTTCTTCAGCTTTTCCTTTCTAAGAACTTCTGGGTATTTTGAACGAGAATCGCAGAAAAACATGGGGGAGAGACGAACACCTCTGCTGAGGCGTTCGTCCGATCGTCTCTAGAGGTGTCTTATCAGTGGAGTCGCGATGCTCTTGGTCCTTACGGTCGCAACAGTCGTAGTGGGACTTGGTTCTGTGAAGGGCAGAGTTGTTAGGAACTCCGGTTTCTGTCTCGCATGCGTTACCGCCTCGAAGCCTGAGGCTAGCTTGATGAGTGTCGGTTCGCTGAACGCTGTGCTGAAGAAAGACATTCCCACCGGGACGCCGAATGTCAATCCCATTGGAACATTGATGTTCGGGTAGCCGACTATTGCTGGTGGTGATGAGCTGCCGACGACGAAGTGGTCTGCGTTGATCAAGTCTGTTGGCCAGGCTGGGTTATCTGTTGGTGCTACGATCGCGTCAAGGTTGAACTGGCTCAGCAGTGCATCTATGCCTTCGGTCGCGCCGAACAGCTTGTCTGTTGCAATCGCCTGATTGTATGACATGCCAGTTGGTTGGATGGCGTTCGGGTCTGAGCTGAAACTCTGTGCCAGCTCAAAGATTTCTTGTCCGAAGAAAGGCATCTCCTGTGCCGCGTGAGCGTTATTGAAGGCGATCAGGTCAGCGAGGGTTCCGCTTGCGGTGGGTACTCCAGTTCTTGTTGCGAGATAGTTCTGTATGTCAATCTTGAAGTCGAAGAGCAGCACCGTAAACTCGTTGCCCCCACTGAAAATGTCCGAGAAGTGTTGGAATGAGACGTCGACCAGGGTCGCCCCAGCGTTCGACATTGCTGTCAATCCCTTTTCGAAGACAGCGTCCAGCTTCGGGCTGAATCCCTCGAACTCGCGTGCAACACCTATCCTCGCCTTGTGTAACCCATTCGGATTGACAAATGCCGCGTAGTTTCCGGGCAACTTCGGTCGCGGTTGTCCTGACTTTCCTAGAGGGCTGGTGCTCGTTGCCGGGTCTCGGGGGTCGGGCTTCCGTTGAGCGATCGCATCCAACACAATTGCGGCATCTGCTACAGTCCGTGCGTGTGGGCCCACTGTATCTTGCGTATGCGAGATCGGTATGACTCCAGCGCGGCTGACAACGCCGACAGTGGGCTTGATGCCCACGACGCCGTTCGCATTTGCTGGACAGACAATGCTCCCGTCAGTCTCTGTGCCGATGGAGACGGTAGTGAGGTTGCCTGATGCTGCCGCGCCGGATCCTGAGCTTGACCCGCATGGGTTGCGGTCGATGGCGTAAGGATTGTTGCACTGGCCGCCGCGGCCCGACCAGCCGCTGGACGAGAAGAACGAGCGGAAGTTGGCCCACTCGCTAAGGTTTGTCTTTCCAAGGATTACTGCCCCAGCCTTTCTCAGGTTAGCGGCTATCGTCGAGTCTTGAAGCGAAGGTGTGCCGACAAGTGCAAGAGATCCTGCGGCTGTCTGCATATGGTCATGAGTGTCGATATTGTCTTTCAGCAGGATCGGTATGCCCATCATCGGGCCTAGATTAGTTCCCGATTGTCGCTGCTGGTCGATTTGTTGCGCGATGCTCAGAGCATCTGGGTTTGTCTGGAGGATCGAATTGAGCCTTGGGCCGCTCTGGTCGAGCGCTGAGATCCGAGACAGATACATGTTGACGAGCGAGGCGGCTGTCAGCGTTCCCGCAGCAAACATTGACTGGATCTGAGCGATTGTTATCTCCTCGATGCTCGATGCCGGCCCCGTCTGGGGGAGCCTCGTGGGGGGTACGAGTTCCTGTCTAATCTCTGGAATCGCTCCGAGAAGTGTAGTAGAGCTGGCTGCGACCGCTGCGGCTACTGCGCCGTACTTTAGAAATTCTCTTCGCGAAACTTTCTTCTCTGGTTTCTCTAATTCTTGGGTTGTCATTTCTGACACAGACCCATTCTCCGTAGAGAAGCTTCTACCGAGGTCGTTCAATTATTAACAGTTTCTATGAAATGCTCAAAAATGCTTGAGACTGAGGTAACCATCTCGCTTGGATTGTCAGTATAGCATGCGCAAATTTGTACACGGATCTCAGCTAGACGAAGCATGAAGAGTCTCCGTTGACTTGGAAAGCTCTGCGACCTTGGTCTCTATTTCGTCCCTAATCTTTCTCACTCCCTCTAACGGTTTCCCCTTTGGATCTTCCAGATCCCATTCGATCAGCTTCTTCTGCATCTGAGCGATAATCGGTTTAGGGCATGCCTCTTCGATGGAGCAGCCCATTGCTACAACGAGGCTTGCGTCTCGGATCAACTCAGGTGTGAGGGTCTTTGGATGGCTGGAGGAGATGTCTATTCCGCGTTCTCGCATCACATCCACAACTATGGGGTTGATCCTTGTGGAAGGTATTGTGCCCGCGCTCTGCGCGTTCATCCCATGTTTCTTGGCAAAGGCCTCGGCCATCTGGCTTCGTCCCGCGCTCTCAATACAGACAAACAGCACAGGACCCTTGGCCAACTTTGGCCTCTCGAAGAACTTGTAGACAAGTCCGGCAATTAAACCTCCAGCTAATGGTCCTATTCAGTAGACGTAGAGATTAGTCAAGTAACCTGACGCTAGAGCCGGACCCAGACTTCGAGCGGGATTGAGCGAAGCATTGGTCAACGGACCAAGGGCAAGAATGATGACGAATAGAGTCGACCCAACAAGCGCAGCTTCGCCCGGTTTCTTGTGAATTCGTAATGAGGCTAGGAATCCAGACATTGCTAGCACGAAAGTCCCTGCAGCCTCCAACAACGTTCCAACCGGAACGCTCACACCGCTGGCCAGTTTCGTAGTCCCGAGGTCTGCTGGGGACCCGAATTGGCTGAAGATTGGTTTCACCGTGAACGCCCCGAGTAGTCCGCCTAGAACTTGGGACGAGAGGTATGGGAGAAACATCTCTAGAGTCGTCTTTCCAGCGACAGTGTGCGCGAGCGTTACTGCTGGGTTGATGTGGGCTCCGGAAATTCTGCCGAGCAGAAGGATGACCAACGCAACCGTCGCTGCAAATGCAAATCCGATGATGAGAAGGGCCTCTAGGGGAGAGATGTCTTGGGCGATTGAGACGGCTGCAACCGTCCCAGGTCCAATAAGGACCAGCAGGTATGTGCCGAGAAGCTCCGATAGACACCGCTTCTGCGGACTCGCATTAGGACGCGAGGACAACACTGGGCTCTCGCTGCCTTTGGCTCGTGTCTAAACTCTTCTTCGAATGCGGATTGTTGACCGTCGTTAGCTTGAGAATCGTAAGATAGATGAACCCAGAGGTAGACGCGGTGGTCCGTGCGGCCGTAGTCTAGCCTGGTCTAGGACATAGCACAGGGACGTCCAGTGGGCTTCCAACCCAACGACCCGGGAGACCATCAAATCGATGGTCCGGGAATTCAAATCCCGGCGGCCGCACCAAAGCTTCCACACACACAGAAAATATTCACTAGCTCGTTTCGTCACGGTGGAAATCCACGCTACCATTCGGTCGAGCCTCTGGTGGAAGGCTGTGAACCGCTTCGTTTGATCTTCACCTTAGCTGCCACTCTTCCTCAGCCGATGCGCAGTTTTTCGACCTTGTCGTATGATGAAGCCAGCCTAGAGAGCCCATAGACAAGTAGCCATCATGGCGACATCCGTGATTCCTAGTGTGAAAAGGATGAGAGCGCCTGAGGATCCGGCGATGACCTAATCTTCCGAAAGAGACGGGCTATCAAGCTAGCCGATTGGGAGGAACTCGACTCCATATTTCGTCGTGATCGCGTTGACCTTTCCTATGTCCGGTGGTCCCGGCGGCATCGCGCTAATATCCTCGAACACCTTCTCCATCCCACCTGGCACTAGAACGACGAGAGTCTTGCCTACGGTATTCCCGGTATTCTTGAAAGCGTGCGGTGCCTCTCTTGGTAGAACGACAATCGCCCCTTTGGTTGCTTTGAACTTACGGTCGCCGCATTGGAATTCGTACTCTCCCTCCAGGACAATGAACGTCTCTAGTTCGCGACGATGTATGTGCGGTGGTGCGCCCTGTCCAGCGGGGGTGACATCCTCGGATATTGAATACGCGCCCCCGGTCATTTCACTCGGTACCTTAATCGTGATCGTATCCGCGAAAACGTTACACTTCTTTCCTTCACCCAGTGAGACAAAACTAGCATCCTGAGCTGTTATCAAGACGAGCCTAGATCGCTTACTCGTTATTTAATCGTTAAGAGCTGGGTTGGCGCAGATTCCTCTCTGGACAAGCCAACGGCGCCTACTGAAGCGGTTATTGTTGGGTTATTCTTTATGATTTCTTCAAACAACTCTTATTCGAGACTGTCTCGTTAGCCACCCTAACATGAAGCGAGACCTCTCCATCGAAACCAAGCAACTGAGACGACTCTTCAAAGGAGTCCGTGGCCGGAGACGTTGTCGCACTGGAGAGTGTCCGGCGGCCGCACCACACTAATCACACGCACAAAATTCGGGGTCCGGAAAATCTGAAAAGCGAACCGATGTGTGTGCCCACCACACTCGATCCGGACCAACTAGTAACTTGAAGGAGGTCATTTCAAGTTCAGTTCCATGAAGACCGAGACTTGCTTCATTACGTCAGGGATCTCATGATAGGGCTCTATGAGGTGGAAGCCCAGCGATTGGTACAATGCTTGTGCATCTTTCATAAAGGTGGCCGTCTCCAGTCGAAGCGTCCGGTAACCGATTAGGCGGGCCGCCGCGACGATCGCCTCGACCAAGGCCTTTCCTAAACCTCTTCCCCGAAATGCCGGGCGCACGTAAACCCGCTTCATCTCGGCAATCTCTGGGGATAACCAGCGCAGCCCGGCGCAGCCGACCAGCTGCCCGTCAAAGGAAGCGAGTAGCAGTCGCCCATTTGGCGGGGAAAGCTCGGCCACGAGTTCACGCAAACTGTTCTTGTAGTAAAAATCTAGAAGGGTATCCACGTCAGACCCCATCTTGCCCGACATCTGGATATCCCACGCCTTGTATTCGGCGACGAGTTCCTGAAACTGCTGGACATGTTCCGGGGTCTGCGCCTGAATGATCTTGAGCATCTTGTGGTCACGATTCTCGAAAGACGGTTGCGTAGATCAGTCTGTGCAGCCAGTGAGGGCCCAGTTCTTCTCGAGGAGCGAATCGACCTCTGGGTGCGAAGCCGGATCGCGCGCCTTTGCTTACAAGGCTGATTGCTTCTATGTCCTCATCGTCGACTTGTTTGTTGAGCCAGACCTTGTCTCTTTGCTTGAACTTCGATTCGTCCAGTGAATATTGGGACCAGTGAAACTGGGTCCTGTCAGGTCTTCCCGGTACCGGCATGTACTGGTTGACTGATAGGCCCCACGGGTAGAAGTTGAGGGTAAGGTTGGGAAAGATGAACCACCAGAGAGCGAAGACGCGATTGTCGTTATTGTTCGGATCCTTGAACCGGGTCTCAACTTGTTGCGGATCAAAACCATCTTCGGGTCGCCGGGCGTAGGCCCACTGTAGGGCACTATGTTGATAGAGTTCTGTCGTATACGTTTCTAAGTCGATAGCGTCAGCCAGTCCTCCGGGTCCCTTGTGGACGAAGCGAATGTGATAATTGTCCATGTAGTTCCAAGCATGCTGCTTCCAATTACCCTCAACCTCTCGGATTTCGTCGGGAACGGGTTTGTACTTGAGAGACCCAAGGTCGATTCCAGGGATTGACTCCTTGACGTTTCCTGCAATCTCTTTGAAAGGTGCGAACGGTTCTCCTAGGCACACGGAGATCAACGGACCCCAGTTCTCAACAGGCAGTTTTCTTAGATTGTCAGACTCTCTCGGGAAATCCTCCAGCTTCTCAAAGCCCCTATGAAACACGAATCTTCCTTCAGAGTCAAACTCGCGTCCGTGCTGGGGACAGACAATGGAGCCGCCAATCCTGGCCGATTCTACGAGAGGATGCCAAGCATGGGTGCAGACATTCGGAAAGCAATTGATCTCCCTCTTGGAGTTCTTTTGAAGGAAGAGAGGTTTTCCGATGATGGAGAATGGGACTCGAGAGCTTGGCTTGTCGGGAAAACCGTTGAAACCTGTTGAATGCTCAGGTGAACCATGATGAGGGACAAGCATCCAGGTCTTGTCGAAAATCGTCTCTAGTTCGAGTTCGAGAAAGTTTGGGTCTGTGAACGCTGAGTCTGGCAACGATTCCGCTTTTCTAATATCTGGATCTACGAAGAAATCTCTGCTCGAGAACTCCCTCATAATAGAAATTCAACCTCTCGCACAGAAGACCGAAGAGCTAAGTATATAGTGACACAGGTCAATTCGTGCGATTTGACCGCTATGTCTTCACGCATGACGGGTCCGCAGTTGCCGGCTTTCGGCAGTTTGTGTCGTGGGAGCAAATTTTTCTGGGGATTTCGTGATTGGTAACGGGTTTGGTAACGGTAAATGGTACCAGGAATTGAGGCTGGGAATCTCGGACGGTGCCAGTTTGGCCAGAGTGTCAGGGTATCTTCGTTGAAAGGGGAAACTATTGGATCCGACCGGACAGCCAAGACATTGAGCCGATAATACCGTTCTTTTTGATCGTGCCTTTGACAATGGCCGGGTCCGCCACGACATCCAATTCGCCTCCGAGAGTGCGGACCCTTGCCCAGAAGAATGGGTGTCCAGTGATGGGATTCGTCAGCTGAGAAGTGTCTTGAACGGTCCCACAGAACATGATCTCAGGCTTCGGCGGGTCGATCTTCTGTCCTTTTGGAAGGAATAATCCGCTTGGAATACAGGATTCGGGGGCCATCTGGTTCATCCAGGTGTTGCTTGATCGCATAGCTTCCTGATTTTCGAATGCTAAGATCTCCCTGGGAAAAGCGGCCAGTTGAACTGTGACTTCACTCGGCAGCGTCATTTTATCGTGCAGCCGATAATCTGGAGCACTGAAGCAGAACGGATAATCACCTTCAGTAGTAGCACCACTCTGGGGATTCGCCCAGCCGTAGAATGCTCCTTCCAGAACCGTGTCCTTCGGATGGAGAACTCTGTTTACGAGTTTGACCCGCATACGGGCCTTTCCATCGAAGTGGGGATTCAATCCGAGAATCTGAATTTGCTGGTTGACATCCACCCAAAGCTCGACTCCTGCCCCTGGCGACCACTGCCGATAGTATCCTATACCGGGAATCGTGATGGTTTGTGCTGCTTGAGTGACAGCTCGTTTCGCCAGATCCTTGAACTCGTCAACTGATTGAGCTGGAAATCCGATCGACGACATGTGACTTGCCACTTCTCTATCCACCTGCTCTGGTGAAACTGTTAGATGTTGAATTCTCCGGCTATAGCGCAATATGGCTATTGTGACCGAGTACCTCAGGAGGAGCGGGACATGACATTCTACTTGATTGGAATGATAGAGGATAGGAAATCCTAATCAGAATGATCTTGCCAAACTTATCTCGCGGCACCAAATTGGACTATGCGACAGTGTTACTTCTCACGGGGCTTCCTGTGGTCTTTCTTCCTGTCTTCATCTATTGGATGATGAGGCTACGAGCAGATGTGAAGAGTGGCAGACGAATGAGTCTGAAATGGAAAGATCTGAGTCTCCCAAAGAGAATATACTACGTGACTCTCGTTGGCTACTTTGCTCTAATCGTGTTCTTTGACTTCTCCACGGTTATTCCTCAGATGACAGAGATAGGAATACCATTCATAGCTGAGCTTCAAAATGCGATTATTTCGATATGGCTGGCAACAGCAGGACTAGTTGGACTCGGATTACTTCTGACAATGAAGAGCCCAGTAGTAAGACCATAATCAGACTCGTCCCTCCACGGACAGCACTCTTTGGGTTCATGCGTTCGGAAGGGTCCCCAGACTCTGCATGAATCTCTGCCTGACCCACCAGAGAGATGTCCAAGCCACTAGTGAGAATCCAACCAGGTAGAATATTGAACCCGAAAGGAAAGTTAGGATAAGCCCAAGCACGGCATGTTGCTCAGAAAGAATCGCACCTAAGGACATTAGCTGGAAAGCCCGGCCAATTGGATCATAACGCGCCCTTCCGGACATCAGGCTCTTGCTGGTTTGAACGAAAACGGTAATCCCTATCACTGCTAGAGAAAGCAAGATCAGAACAAAGAGAACCTGAAGAACAAACCCGGATCTGTTGCGAAACTCGCGCCGCCCAGCTCCAATAGAACCGCTACCACCAGGAAGATCACCGGCGCAATGGCCAGTTGAAGAAGCAGTGCATTCGCGATCTTGACCATTCGGGACTTATCGGGGGAAAATAGGCTTGTTCGGCAACTGGACCTAACCACATTGGAATCGAATCAGCTGAAAAACTAAACGACTGTCGTTTCCACGACGGTTTCCAACAATGATGTGTGAACGTTTCCAATTCCAAGCCAGTTACAAGGCACCTCTCCCACCACCAGTCTGTGCTCGTACAAAGGCTGCGATGCCGTTTGCGTTTGTCAGGACGGTTCAATGAGTGATTTACAATACTCGGAAGCGAGCGATGCCTAAGTTATTCGATTGACCGGGAGAACTACAGCAGTGCCTCGGCCCTTCGAAATGAGGTCTGTTGTACGGCAGCGGAATAATTCTGATTGGAATAATTCTATTCGGAATACGATGACGGAAAGCGTTAAAACCCGTCTATCTACGTAGTTGCTTCGAAAATTCTAGGAAACGATGATAGACATGACACTTCAGAAAATAGTATGCCTCTCAGCAATTTTCGCGGTTCTAGCCCTAATGCCTGCTGTCCCAGGCGTGAGAGCGGCTCAGCAGACATCCACTCAGTCCCTTCAGCAGCTGAGCTTCCTCGGGTCGACGACAATTCCAGCAACGTCGACGACGGCCACAGTGCCCAGCAACTCACCAAATGACGTAGACTCCAGCTCCTTGATTCTCAATCTCATCGCACGATCCGGAGTCAACGCAGCCCACGTACCGGCCAAGAACATCCCAACACCAAACGCCAACCCAATCGCAACGTCAAACCCCGGCCTCATCGTAGGCTTCAACGCCCTCTCGCACAGAGACGAACGCCTCGCAGGGACCGGACGGTATGTCAACACTCAGTTTAGCACCGAACCACCAGATCAGGGGCTCTGCGTCGGCACAGCCAGCGGGACAGGCAACACAGTAGTGCTCGAAGCCATCAACAGCGCCTTACGTGTCTTCTCATCAACCGGCACGGCTCTAACAGGAACAGAAGCACTCAACCAGTTCTGGGGCCTAGCCCCGCAGATCATACGCTCAAACCCACTGGTCTTCGGAAACGACACTTCAGACCCCAAGTGCTACTTCGACTCGGCCACTGGAACCTGGTTCCTGACAGAGTTAGAGATCGACCGGAACTCTGCATCCGGTGCCTTCGGCCCACGCGGCCACGAACTACTAGCGGTGACTAGCGACCCGACTGGAACCTGGAACCTGTTCACATTCGACGTCACAGACGACGGCACCAACGGAACCCCGACACATGCTAACTGCCCATGCTTCGGAGATCAACCCCTCATAGGCGCAGACGCCAACGGCTTCTACATCAGCACCAACGAATTCTCGATCTCAATACTCAACGGACAAGGAGGCTCATTCGACGGCGCACAACTCTACGCAATATCCAAAACAGCCCTAGCAACAGCCACATCAGGAAACCTACCACCCGTAGTCCACGTCGATGCCTCCCAGGCCCTAGTGCCATTCGGAGGACTATCCTTCTCGATCCAGCCAGCGACCGTCCCACCAGGAGGATCATTCCAGTCCAACGCCGAATTTTTCCTGAGCAGCCTGGACTTCACCTCGACCACAGACAACCGCATAGCAGTCTGGGCTCTGACAAACACCGGTTCACTAAACACGTCAACGCCGAGCTTAGGACTCAGCTTCGCTGTGATAACCAGCGAAGTGTACGGCCAGCCACCAGCAGCCACGCAACAGCCTGGACCCTTCCCCCTCGGCCAGTCTCTCGGCGAGAAGCTAGAACTCCTCGCCTCCAACGATGACAGGATGAACCAGGTCGTCTTCGCAAACGGCCTACTCTGGGCAGGAGTAAACACCGTAGTCCAGGTCCCCCACGACAACCCGACAACAGCAGGAATCGCTTACTTCGCGGTCTCACCCAGCTTATCGACCAGCGGCAGCGTGAGCGGTTCGATCGCGAAACAAGGATACGTGGCAGCCTCCGGCGGCGCCAGCGTCCTCTTCCCCTCAATCGGCGTCAATAACGCAGGCAGAGGAATCATAGCCTTCACACTCACCGGACCCAACTTCTTCCCCAGCACAGCCTACACCACAGTAGACGCAACCAACGGCGCAGGAAGCATCCACATCTCCGCCGCAGGCCAACTACCCGAAGACGGCTTCACAGGATACCACACATTCGGCGCACCAGACAGAGTCGCCCGCTGGGGAGACTACTCAGCAGCAGTCTCCGACAGCTCCGGAAACATCTGGGTCGGAAACGAATACATCGCCAATCTGCCTCGCACTGTCAACGCGAACTGGAACACCTTCATCACACAAGTTACCCCGTAGGACGAAACAGCGCTCTCACCTCCTCCAAACTCCCACTTTTTTAGGCATCCTGTTCCGTGAGCAATTGCCGAAAGATAGCTCAACCCTACAGATGTCTAGTCAGCGGAGGGACTGGCGCGAAAGACTGCACGCTAACCCCTCAAAGCGAGGCAATAACGTCGGCCCTCGATCCTTCTGCTGGGTCCTCGGAAGGAACGGTTTTTCTGGGGTCCAGCCGGCAATAGTTTCTGCGACGATTTTCCTCCCTCCCCTACGTTTGTACTTGGATATGATCCTCGAAGGATCATGCAGAACCTAGATCTAGAAGCGGAGCTAAACCTGCTATTAGGCGCCGTCGCGGCGAAGCTAGCCGCCCCACGAAGGACACAATCCGACGAAACCATTAGCAGCAGTACAGAAGTTGCTCGAAGAGAAGGGACCTAGCTAGGCCCATTGTAACCCACGCCGTAGCGAGTATGCCCATCCTCCCTTTCGGTAGAAAGACTACTAGGAATTGTCTCGGCTTTGTCTGTTTTCATGCCGCCGCTCGCCCTGACCGGGCGACCCAGGTTCTCTTCTTTTCCTAGAATGTTACAGTAAAGCTGTTCGCAATCGTGCCGCAGTCAGGGGAAGCAGTAGTACAGAGAAGAGTGGCAGTAAATGTGAAGGTCTCCCCAATGGAACTCGCTGTGAACACTCGCATCAAGGTGAAAGGCTGAGGTGTGCCGCCCGAGATAGGGACAACTGAAGAGATGACGGAGGCAATATCACCAAGGCTACCCACTTCAATAATCGATATCTGGACCGTGTCCGAGCAACTAGGACAGTGTACATGACCTGTGAACGTCTGTGTGCCTCCGGCCGCTACGCTCACGGGACTAGTGAATGTGAACTGACCTTGGAAGGACGCTGTATTGAGGGCGTGTACGGGGAGAAGCAGAATCGACCCGGCAGAGACTCCCAAGAGTAGCAGAACTGCGGTAGATACTGCTCGCGGATTAGCACCACTACAACTCATTTTCATCAGGCGAAAACCCGACTGAAGTGAAGTTAAAGGCTTTTTTTTGCCGCATATGCCCAAGGTGGAGAAGACGGAACAGGGAAAATCACGTTTTACGGGAAAGGACGAAGCAGTAGCAAGACGACCAGAGAGAGACGATATTCGAAATCCAACTATGTGGGCACGCTTGACGGAACCAAATTCGAGTCACGGCATAACTACCGTTGTGATCAAATGTGAAAAAAGAGAGAGGAGTCCGGGCTCAGGTCCGCTTGTCTACGTGAAATTAATCTTCCCGGTATAGGTTCCAGCGCTGGTCAAAGGTCCGGTTGCGGTGCCCGAGAACGATCCTTCGCCTCTGAGGTTTGCAAGGCCGCCAGTTCCACCTGCAAGTATCGTAAAGTGTCCGTGGAAGAATGGCCCTTGGCCTTGGGCTACTGTAAGGAACGTGAGAGTGCCTGATTTATCGCCGACTGTGCCGGTAAACGTGCAGGTTGCCCGGGTATTGGCCCTACCGTCACGGTGTACTACGGTTACTGTCTGTCCGGAGCAGGTTCCTACAAATGTCCCTGTGGCGGTGAAGGAAGCATCGTAGGTGAGAATCATGTTCCCGCCCGCGGCCCGAGCCGTAGGCGGTGAGTTGCTCACCGTGAAGCTGCCACTGGCAGAAGTAGGTGCAGCATAAGCTACTGGGAGTAGCAGTAATAGTGGTGCTAAGAGCGCTGGGAGAATTCTTAAGGTTTTCATCTAGCTTTTCACCTCCCAACACGTTCTAAGTATTTCCAGTGCCCCTTCGTCTCCTCAGGGCCGAACAATAGAGGCCTAGGAGAATCGTGCCGATTGGAAATGAGGCAAACGAACAGCCTTGGAACTTTAATTTAATACTGCCGGTATCCCAGGATTGAATTTAGAAGACACCGATATAGGATAAGCCCCAACCCCTGCCGA
>Ga0209690_1001162_pt1 | contig 14616 bp, 15 predicted proteins | sample GraSoiAngelo_150_FD_186164 | JGI IMG/M metagenome (GOLD analysis project Ga0209690, IMG submission 186164) | Grasslands soil microbial communities from the Angelo Coastal Reserve, California, USA - 14_1009_09_40cm (SPAdes) (version 2) | ecosystem: Environmental > Terrestrial > Soil > Grasslands ...
TAAGACGATGATCAGTCGCGCCACGGTTTGGCGAATGCGCGCAAGGTATTCGATCTCAATTTCTGTGATCGGCGGATCTGCGGAAACAACTAGCAGCGCCGCGTCACACTCCGGTAATATCGCATCAGCTGCCGCAGTTTGATGGCGGTGCGTCGAACCGACGCCTGGCGTATCGATGAGCACAACGCCGTATTCGAGCAACTCGGCAGGCAGAAACACGTCCACGCGCGCGACATTCAAAACATTGCGGGGATTTGCTTCCTCAGTGACGAACGTAGTGAGCGTCTCGCGCAAGGCTTCTGTGCTCTTCGGTTCAAACGCCTCCACTTTGCCCGAGGCGTAGGTGACGCGAATTCTCGAAGTCGCCGCAGGTTCCAGAAATGTCGGGATCGCAGTAACCGGCACCACGCCGATCGGCAACACGGATTGTCCAAGCAGTGCGTTAAGCACAGTGGTTTTGCCGCGCTTGAATTGACCGAGCACAGCCAACTGAAACCGCTCTGTAGTCAGCCGTTCACGCAATGAATCCAACCGCGTCAGAATTTTCGCCTGACTAGCGGACGGACTCGCGACGCAGGCGACCGCATCGGTCAAAATTCGGGGCAAATCGCAAGTGTGGTCATGCATTGTTCTCGTCGCTCACGTCCTCAACGCTCATGATTCGGAACGCGGATACCTTACGCCGGTAGAGACGGCCCCACGCATGCATCGCCTCGACGCTGGGTTGAAAAAATTTCTGTGCGAAAAGCGTCGGCACAAACGCGCTCAAAATAACGGTGCTCACTAGAATCGTGTATTGCATCTGATCGATGATGTGATTTTGCAGGCCGAACAAGGCGGAGATGGTTCCAAAGGTCAGCCCCGTCGCCATCAGAAGCGTCGTGTAACTCGCTTCACGCACTTTCATGTAGTGCATTCGTGCCAATGGAAAAACACCGACAGTCTTCGTCAGCATCTTGATAATCAGAAACGCGCCAATGATTAAGAGACCGGTCCACAGCGCCGGCAGCGAGACGTACAGGCCGGCTTTGATGAAATAAAACGGCGTGAAAACGGCGAACGCGATGCTGCGCATCCGATGGACGAGCGTTTTGTCCCGCAGGAAAACTCCAGCCACGACTAGACCGATTAGATACGCTGGCAAGACCGCCTCGCTTTTGGCTGTTGTGGCGAGGCCACCGAGAAAGAAGAGGACAAAGAAGATGAACTTTACCTCGGGTTCGCTCACCTGGGTTGCACCAAGGCGCGTGATGATTGATTGCGTCCAACGGGGCATGAACCACAGAACGATCAACGTCGCGATCACGAACAACAGCAGCCAAAGATTATAGTTCGCGAACAGGGTGCCGAGCGCGAGTACGGTTCCGAAATCGGTAATAAAGCACGCAGCCAGGATCATCTTGCCCATGGCAGTATCGCTGAATCCACCCTCAATCATCACCGCGTAAACGATGGCGACCGAAGTGGTGGAGAGTGCGATGCCAGCGATTTGTGCCTGATGCAGAGACCAGCCGAAAACGAATTGCGCGAAGAGCCACACGACAGCAAATGGAATGGCAAACGAAAGAACGCCGATCAGCACGCTCGCGCGCCAATTGGCCTTCAGCGAAATCGGATCGATCTCTGCTCCGGCGAGAAACGTGAGCACGCCGCTGCCGAGGAGCGCGAGAAAGTTGGTCCACTCCGTGGATTGCAATATGTGATGCAGGTGTCCCCCGCCGACACCAGTTCCGGCAAGGCCGATGTGCAACGTGCCGCCTTCCAAGCCGACGGCAACGTTGCCAGCGATCACGCCAACCAAGATCTCAATTAAGGCCACCGAAATGCCCGTGCGGATCGAGATCAGACTGGCGACGAGGGCCAGGCCCATCCAGACCGCCGCGATAAACCAAATGTTTTCGAACATAAAAAACTCCTTCCGACTGGAAGGAGTCATTAGCTCACGCGATTCTCCGCGCTTCAGGCGGGACGGCAAACTCCATTGCCTCGCTGGACTCTACCGCATCGCTATTTCGGATCAACCAAAAGATTCGGGGTCAACATCGGTGCAGATCTGCGCGCTCCTCAAGCCACTGCTCACGCGTACTTGCAAAAACCAGCGTCGGGAATCCGCGAAAAACGGTTTGTTTCTCCAGCTTCATTCCGTTTTTCTCAGCGACACGGCGCGACGGCAGATTGTCGGGATGAATCAGCGAAATGACGCGCGGCAGTTTCAGATCGGCAAACGCGTGGTCACGCACGGCTCGAGCCGCTTCGGTCGCAAGTCCTTTGTTCCAATATTGGCGATGAAGCCGATAGCCGATTTCGATCTCTTTTGTTCCATCGACCTGTTGGTGAAGAAACCCGCAGTAGCCGATCAGTTCGTTGTTTCCGCGAAAAATGACGGCGAATTGCGAAGGCAACACAGCTTGGTTCCAAGAGAGAAATTTCTGCAGCACGGTCTGCGTTTGCTCGCGCGTGTATGGGCCGAGCGAAAAGCGCATGAAATCCGGGTTCGCCATCATCTTTGCCAGAAGATCGATATCTTCATCGCGGAAGGGGCGAAGAATAAGTCGCGGCGTTTCAAGCATCATTTTGGTAAGGGCGATTGACCTCAATCGCCATGGGCGGTTCGGGTGAACCGCCCTACCTTATCGCTGCTGCGGTCAGCAGCCATTACAACATACAATTCAAATGCGAGTTTCGATTTATAATCGGGATGCCAACGGACGACAAAGAATACGCGCGACCGGCGCAGCCTCCAGATACATCCAGTTTGAACGAGGTGCGCGACGCGGCGCGCGAATGCACGGCGTGTCATCTTTACAAGCGTGCCACAAAAACGGTGTTTGGCGAAGGCCCAAAGAGCGCGCCGATCATGTTGGTCGGCGAACAGCCGGGTGATTACGAAGATGTCGCCGGCAAGCCGTTCGTCGGACCAGCCGGGAAAATCATGGACCAGGCGCTGGCGGAAGCCGGAATTGATCGCAAGGAAGTGTACGTCACCAATGCGGTGAAGCATTTTAAGTGGGAGCCGCGCGGGAAGCGCAGAATTCATCAAAAACCGAATTCGCGCGAGATTGCCGCTTGTCGTCCGTGGCTCGAAGCGGAACTACGTTTGGTAAAACCGAAACTGGTGGTCTGCCTCGGCGCGACGGCCGGGCAAGCGATCTTCGGCCCTTCGTTCCGAGTGACCCGTGAGCGCGGAAAAGTACTATCGTCGAAACTCGCACCGCGCGTGCTCGCAACGGTTCATCCGTCATCGTTACTTCGGCAACCTGACGAGGAATCCCGCGAGCGGGAATACAAACGCTTCGTTGATGATCTTCTTGCTGCTTTAAAAGCAGCAAGCGAAGAATAGCGGTTCACTGGGACATGGTAGGCGCGGTTCACCCCGAACCGCCCGAGGCGAACGCAAGCTGGTTTCCCTTGCTGAAAAATTTGCGAGTCGTGTTACGCTTCGTTCGGCAACGAACGGTGGGGGTATAGCTCAGTTGGTAGAGCGTCTCGTTCGCAATGAGAAGGCCAGGGGTTCGAATCCCCTTACCTCCAGCCTTCGCTTGTAGCGCAGCGCAAAGCGATGGCTGCCACGCCGTAGCCTCGGCGAAGGCGGGCTGTGCTGTAGCAACTTTCCTTTAACCGCTCCAAGGCTACGGTTGGCAGGCCCAGCCTTCTTCGCTAATGATTTCGCAGGGGCCGCGGTTGGTTCAATGAAAGGCTTCCATTATGTCTACATACTCGTTAGCGAGGCGAATGATGAGGTGCATTACAGCGGCGTAACGCGCAATCTCGCCGCCCGACTCGTCGAGCACAACAGTGGGAAGTGCCCACATACAGCGAAACGCAGACCGTGAAAAATTGAAACGGCACTCGCGTTTCGATCGGAAGCTAAGGCGCGTCGTTTTGAACGCTATCTGAAGGCCGGATCAGGCCGCGAATTCGCTCGGCGTCACTTTTAAAGCTTTCGGGGCTGTGGCGCCATAGCCTTGACATCATGATCGCGGGGCGATTACCACTCGCAGGGTGAATCCGCTGAAGGCGAGTCGCCACGAGCTCGATTCTGTCGTTGTTAATATCAAGCTGACTCTCGTCAGCATCATCCAAGGTGTTGCACTGTTTTTCCTGACGGACAACGCCCGCACCACTCTGTCATCGCGACATTGGGATGCGTTCCTTTATGTCGTCGCAGGTTTGTGCGTGATTTTTATCTTCTGGTCACGATCCGTCATTCACACGCTCACCCTGATCAGTGGCCACTGGAATTCGGGCACAATTTCTTTTACATCGGTTGCGCCTTGGGCGAAGCGATCTTGTTCAGTCAGCTCGATCGCCCTTTGGCGTGGTTCAAGGTCAGCGCTACGTATGCGGGCGTTGTTTGGCTGCTTTTCATTTACGATATGCGATTGATTCGTGCACGCGTCAGTGAATCAACCAACGATGCCGAGCGAAATCTGTACGCGCGCGCCTGGGGCGATCAATTGCTCAATATCTGGTTACTTGTTCCCTTGCTTTTCCTTTTCAACCTCGGTTGCGCCGTCGCCATCTGGACCCGACCGGATTTGTTCCTTGCTCGCCGCGGCCATGTTTGGTTAATCAGCGCCCAGTTAATCTCGTTCATTGTCTATCTCGCCTACATCGCTCGTTACTTCAAAATAATCGCGCCCCTGGTCTTGCGGAGTCGCCAGGGAGACTAACCAGCATCCTTTGCGCTCCGAGTGATAGTGAACTTCCCGTTGTAGTTGTCCACGACGACAAGACTGCCAACATTTATTCGGAGTTTTTCTGCAAGCCAAGGCTGTATCACCACGTTGAGATTCTCGCCGTCAATCTCGCCAATACCTCGAGCAAGCGGCCCAAGTTTGTCACCGCCTGCTGCCAGCGGAATCTGGAGAGTCAACCGGCCGTCAATTAGTTCGACTGGACCTTCAAGTGAGATTTTTTCGGCCATGGAAGTGTTCTGAAGCCTAACTACGATTCGACAAAGTCTATTTCGCCTATTTCGGCCTTTCTATGGGAAAGGCTCTGCCAAAACCATGCTTCTCCTTTACGAGGACTTTCGACCAGCACAAGCTCGATGCTATCTCTAGTACTCAACTTCGAAAGGTGAACGGCATTCGCATCCGAACTACGACCGGCTGGCCATTTTTGCGCGCCGGAGCGAACCGCCAATTTTGCAGAGCAGACATTGCTTTCTCTGCAAATGAATAAGCTGTGGCGGTTATGGGGCGAATATCGCTGGTCGTGCCATCAGCTGCGACGCTGAACTCAACGAGGGCATAACCCCAGTGCCGCCTTTTGGCTTCTGTTGCAGGAAAAAAAGGGGCATAGCCCTTCAAGAACTTCGGCGGCGTGTCATAGGCGCTGGGAGGCGTAACGGGTGTGATGTAAGTCGCGACTTGTTTTTCGGGCATCGGGTTGCCTTCGATCGCCAGATTTGGCGAGGAACAATCGCAAAGCAGCAGCGTTGTTATTAGACCGAGTGCGGCGCAACCGCGATCAACGAGGTACTGGCTCATAACTGAATTCTTCGAGAGAACGAGCTTTAGCTTTGATCATCGCGGGTTTTGCTGTCGAGGTAAAGCAGGACGAAGGCGATTCCGAGCAACGGTTGGAGAATTCTCTGCACAAGATTCAGAGAGAAGCTGAAAATATCGAAGCTGTGAGCTTGCTGGCTTGCGGTAAGTTTTTGCAGAAGCGCCTGTGGATCTTGCGTGGTCATCATCTCGTTAAAATAATGCTGCAACGTTGACGACTCAGGGCCCAGCGTAATCGCTAGGACAAACGCGAACCAGATGGAGGCGATGAAAACGCCGCGCCATAACGGGCGTCGAAACCATGGAAGATCGCGCCCGCTGCGCGCGAGTTTTCTGCTTTCGCGCAATGATTCGACGACACCGGCGTTTTCGAGAACAGCAAACTGTTGCCAGAAGAGAACGTTGATGAAGAAACGGCCAAACATCCAAACTTGCAGCACGAGTAAAGCCAGCGCGAGAGAGACGACGAACAACGATGACGCACCGATGAGCACCATCGTTGCGATTCCAAACGCAAACACGGTCAGCAAAAAGAAAACGCCGTACACGAAGACGCATAGCACGGCGACACGCGGCCAAAATTTCATGGCCTCATTCAGCGCGGTGATGAAACCAATCCGGCGTCCGGTGACAAATTCAGCAGTGAGAATCTGGATGCCGGCGATATAAATCGGCCAGAGCAAGAGCGTGAGTAACATCATGCAAAACCCGAAAGCGCCTGCGACAACGCTGCGAAGATCGAGATTCATATTCGGCGCCGTTTGCAGCCATGCGGTCGCTAATTGACCGCATACCGAAGGCAGAACCACGAGGAGCGTGAGCGAAAGGAATTGAACGAAGCCTCTTCGGTAAACCCGGAAGGTCTCGACCAAAATCTGCGCAAAACTGCGGCGTTGTAGTTGTGCTGGCGGTTCGGCCAAACGCTCGGCGGCTGACACAGTTGCCTCTACGCCGAACAACCCTGGAATTTCCGCAGCGGTAGTCCAGGGAGTCTCCTCCCCCTTGCCTCCGAAAGGTTTCGGGGCCGGATCGACATCTACGCGGCGGGCTTCGTTTTCAGGAAGCAGACGCCCTTCCGTTTTCCATTCCCGGAGCGTTTCAATATCCGCAGGACCGTATTCTTTTCCCAGCACACGAATGATCCATTGATCGGCCATTTCTCTCATCTGAGCCGAGTCATGTTGACTTTTGGCTGCAACGAGCGTTAGAGCGGCGCTGCGCTCTTGACCACGACGCGCATTCCGTCGGTTTGGATAACCTTGACCGGCGTTTGCGGAGCGATGAATTCGCCCTCGGTGACAACATCGACAACGTGATCGGCAAAACGCGCTTTGCCGCTCGGTCGCAAAACCGTGACCGCCGTGCCGTGCGTTCCGGGTGTGAGCGCCAGTGCAGTCGCGAATTGTCGCGGCGTGCCAGCAAGCGATGGACCCGGCGGATTTGAATCGATCAAGGCGAACCGCCGGTAAATGCTCGTACGCGGCAGATAACGCGCAAGCAGGGCGATCACGATGAACGAGCCCACAATGGCGATGAACATGTTGAGCAGCGGCACGGCGAGCATTTTGCCGGTCGGGAAAAAGTTCTGGCCCGGATAATGATCGACCATCGTCCAGAGCAGCGAGGCTAGCATGAGAAAAACGCCGACGACGCCGAAAACGATCGTTGTATGTGCGAAGAAAAGAATCTCGATCAAGACGAGAACCATTCCGAGAACAAAGAGCGCGACGACTTCCCAGCCGGCGAGCCCAGCCAGATAATGCCCGAGGAAAAAGAGCGCGAAACAAATCGCAGAGATAACTCCGGGCCAGGTCGCACCCGGGATTTTAAACTCGAGATATGCGCCGAGGATTCCGCCCAGCAGAAGCAAAGGCGCAAGCGCGGTGATCCAAAAAGCGATCTGCTCGAAGCCCGTTGGTTCGATTGCTGCCACGTTGCCTGTGAGGCCGGCTTTCTTGGTTAGATCGGCAATCGAATCGACGACGCCTTCCGCGAGCAACGGTTTGCCGTTGATCCGTTCGGTTGCTTCCTGGGAATTGAGAGTGAGGACTGCTCCCTTGGGATGAACGACGCGGTCGCCGATTTTTACTTCCTTGTCCTTGTTCATGAATGCCTCGGCTACGTCGGGATTATGCGCGTTCTTACTCGCGGAACCCCGAATGAGTGCAGACCAATATGAAATTGTCTTCTCCTTCGCGGTAGCCGGAAGGTCTTCTCCGGTCGGAAGGATCGGCGCTGCGGCGCCAATCGCGCTTACCGGCGCCATAAAAATATGCTCGGTGGCGATAGCGATAATCGCGCCCGCTGAGCCAGCGTTTGTGTTGATGAACGTATAAGTGGGAATTTTCGTTTGATTGAGCGCGTTCACGATATCGGCCGCTATATCGAGCCGGCCGCCATATGTGTTCATCTCGAAAATGATCGCGGAGGCTTCGTTGCTTTCGGCCATTTTCACCGCGCGCCGCAAAAACGCCAAGAGGGAAGGCGCGACTTCTCCGCGTAGTGGCACCACTGCCACATCCCCCTTGTGGATGGCATCGCGAGCTTGACCGGTCGCTATTCCCATCAGGCAGCAAACCAAGGCGAAGATCGATAATTTCTTTCTCATCGCTTGGACATAGACCGCCACTGCGTAAGTTTGCCATCTGCCTGTGGCAATTCCATCAGAAACAATCGAGCAGATCGCGGCTGCGAACGACATCGTCGAAGTGATCGGTTCGTATTTTCCGCTCAGACGCGCGGGAGCGAATTTCAAAGCGCTCTGCCCGTTTCACCAGGAGAAGACCCCTTCGTTCTTGGTTAGCCCCAGCCGGCAGACGTTCCATTGCTTCGGCTGCGGCGCGGGCGGGAGCGTCTTCCGGTTTGTGATGGACTACGAGCACGTCGATTTTCCATCGGCAGTGCGCAAACTCGCGGCGCGAGTCAGGATCACGGTAGTCGAAAAGCGTGGCGCTGTGGACGAAGATCGACAACATGAGGCGCGGCGGACACTGCTAAAATTGCATGCGGAAGCCGCGGAATGGTTTCATGAAAATCTGATCAAGAGGGAAGTCGGCGAGCCGGCGCGGAAATATTTGAAGCAGCGGGGGATCACGGCGGAGATCGCGAAACGATGGCAGCTGGGCTACGCGCCGGATGAATGGGAGGCGTTTGGCAGTTGGGCGCGCGAGCGAGGCTACGATGTGCGCGGCCTCATTGCGAGTGGGCTGGTGAAAACGAAGGACGAAAACGACTCGCCCCACCCTCAAACCTTAAACCTCAAATCTCAAAAGTCCTACGATCGCTTTCGCGGACGGATCATATTTCCGATTTGCAACGATGTCGGCGAAGTGATCGCGTTCAGCGGACGGCTTCTGAAGGACGAAGAGGGCGCGGCGAAGTATTTGAACTCGCCAGAGACGCCACTATTTAGGAAGGCGAGCGTCCTGTTTGGTCTGGATAAATCCAAGCGCGCATTGATTGAAACGAACTGCGCGATTGTCTGCGAAGGCCAGCTCGATTTGATCAGTTTGTTCGAAGCGGGAATTACGAACGTGGTCGCGCCGCAGGGAACCGCTTTTACGGAAAACCAGGCACGAATCCTGAAACGCTACGTGGACGAAGTGGTTCTGTGCTTCGATTCGGACGCCGCCGGAACGAAAGCAGCTGAGCGTTCGCTCGAAGCGCTGTTGCAAAACGATTTGATCGTCCGGGTGGCGGAGATGCCAGCGGGCGAGGACCCCGATTCACTGGTTCGCCGGGAAGGAAAAGAGGAATTCGAAAAACGAATCGGGGCGGCACGCGATTTTTTTGATTATTGGATCGACCACGAGATCGCGGCTGTTGATTTGCATTCGCTGGGCGCAAAGGTGCAGGTCGCGCGCCGGTTGGCGGAAATTATCTCGCGAGTGCACGATCCGCTGTTGCGTGGGGAAGCGATCAATAAAGCATCCGCGCGACTCGCTGTTCCGGCTGTAGATTTCGAAACGCTCCTACCAAAGCAATCCCGCTGGGCCGAGACTCCGCGAGAATCTCCGCCCGCCGAAGCTTCATCGCCGGGCCCACGACACGAGATCGCGATGCTGTGTCTCCTAGCGTTGCGAGATGAAGCAGCGCGAAATTTTCTTCAGGTGCAAAATTGGCGCGAGGTTCTCGAGCAAGTGCCGGACGCAGAAATTCTCATCCGCATTCTTGAGAGCGACCTGCATCCCGACGACGCAGCTTCGCTCAACGCTTTTATGGCGACGCTCGCCGCAGCGGAGGAAAGGCTGGTTTCATCGTGGCTATTGCAGCGAGTACCCGCCGCAGCCGGAGCAATGGTTGAGGAATGGTGGCTCGGTATTCGTCACCGCGTCCTGCGGCGTCAGCTCGATGTGGCCAAGGAGCGAATCAAGGTGGCCAAGCTCAGCACTGGTGATATCGTAAATTTGCAGAAACAAATTCTTGACCTGCAAGACCAACTCCACGAACTTTGCCGGCCCGCCAGCATGGACGGCAGTTAAATTGCCGATCCACCAAGGCAGCAGATCGAAGGTCTCAGTCAAATCCTTAACCCCACAAACTTGGCCAGGCATTCGAAAGCAAAGGGACGGAGACGACAGTCGTCGGCGCGGCGGCTCAAAGGCGACCGATTTCGCCGTGGCTCATTACGAAAGTATTCCGCTGTTCGGCGAAATCTCAAGAGACTACCAAAAATCGAGGGTCTCAAAGCGCACAACGTTGCGCGGATAAAGCCGCGGCAGCGCAATGGCGCGCTACTGGCAGGGCTGCAGAACGAACCGGAAATAGCCGCTCTGCATTCAGCAATCGAAATTCAGGCTCGCATTCGTGAACTGATCAAGCTGGCGAAGGAGCAAGGTTATCTCACCTTTGATGATTTAAACGAAGCATTGCCGGAAGGAATCACCGACGCTGACGATCTCGATCTCATTCTGACGCAGCTTCGTCGCATGGAGGTCGACATTATCGAGGCGTCGGAAGTCGATCGCTACAAGGACGGTAAAAAAGACGAGGAAGAAGAGGAAGAAGAGGAAGAGAAGACGGAGGTCAGGTTCGAAACCCTCGATGATCCGGTACGGATGTATCTCAAGCAAATGGGCCAGGTGCCATTGCTGACCCGGGAACAGGAAGTCCAGATTTCTAAACGAATCGAGGAAGCTGAGGACATGGTGCAGAAGCACATAAATCGGTTTGGCTTCACTGCGCGTGCTCACCTCGATTTGGCCGGAAAACTCCTCGAGGGGAAAGAACGATTCGATCGCGTTATTCTCGACAAAAAAATCGAGAGCCGTGAACGCTACATGAAAAAGCTACCGCGCCTGTGCAAACAAGTGGAACGATTGAGCGCCTTGATCAGCCAGCAATACTGCCGTCTTACGCGCAACTCTAATTCCCCAAAGGAACGATGCAACAGACTCAAGTCGCTGCAAAGAGGGATCGCTTCGCTTCAACGGATCTATCCCAATTTTTATTTCAAGCAAAAGGTCACCGAGGAATTCGTTCACTTGGCCGACGATGCCTATGACACGTTGCGTTATCTTCAAGGCGAGATCGCCAAACATCTGCGCGATCGAAAAAAAAGGCTGCACCTCGAAAACAAGGTCCGTGAAATGGAAAAAGATCTCTGGCTTCCCGTTTCCGAATATGCCGACGAGTATCAGGCGTTGAAAGGCTGGGCGCGGCAGGCCTTGCGAGCTAAGACAGAAATGGTGGAGGCGAACTTGCGCTTGGTGATCTCCATCGCAAAAAAATACACTAATCGCGGCCTATCATTTTTGGATTTGATCCAAGAAGGGAACATGGGGCTAATGAAAGCGGTCGAAAAGTTCGAGTACCGCAGGGGATACAAGTTTTCCACTTACGCCACGTGGTGGATTCGCCAGGCCATCACCCGTTCCATCGCCGATCAGGCGCGAACCATTCGGATTCCCGTCCACATGATCGAGACGATCAACAAACTCATGCGCGTGCAAAAACAGCTCGTCCAAGAATACGGCCGTGAGCCAACACCAGAGGAAGTAGCTGAAGAAGTCCTCTTGCCGGTCGATCGGGTGCGCGCAGTCTTGAAAATGGCGCAGCAGCCGATCTCACTTCAATCGCCAGTAGGCGAGAGCGAGGAGACAAATTTTGGCGATTTTATTGAAGATAGGGGCGCGGAAAACCCGAGCGATATGACAGCGATTGTTTTGTTGAAGGAGAAGATCAAGGATGTACTGGAAACCCTGACCGATCGTGAGCGGCAGGTGCTGGAGCAACGGTTTGGGCTGGTGGATGGCTACAGCCGAACGCTCGAAGAAGTAGGTCGCCAGTTCCAAGTCACCCGAGAGCGTATTCGCCAGATCGAAGCCAAAGCACTGCGCAAAATGCGACATCCTACCCGGATTCGGCAGCTCGAAGGTTTCTTGGAAGCGCCGGGAACGTAAATATTGATTTTGGCGCCCGTTCCCAGCGCAACTTTCAGCTGTATGGGTAGTTCAATTTTCGGAAAGAATATGAAACCCGAAGATGACCAGGAGTTGTGGGATCTCCTCGGCCGCGTAGCCGGACCAGAGGTTTCGCCCTTCTTCGCTCGTAACGTTCTGAGGCAAATCCGTGAGGCACCGGAAGCGAGCCGTTTCGAGCAAGTGCGAAGGTGGATCAGCTTGCGCAGGCTCATACCGGCAACGGCCTTGGCCGCTGCGGTGATTGTTTCGATCATTGCCGTTCATCATCCTGTGGTGCAAAGGCCTTCCGAAAAAGAGCCGGATGTGGTTGCAAAGATCGATCCGCAAGACTTTGAAGTGGTCGCCGACCTGGATGACTTGCTCGCTTCCGATGAAGTCAGCTTGTGGGACGAAAAGCCAACCTTGTAAAAGTAATCGTCGGTTTGTGTATCTACGCTTCGTTGTCGGCTCCGGTGAAGGCGCAACCGCAGCGAGCCGGGCCTCGGCAAATGGGGCCTTCTTCACACCGGCCGCCACCAGCGCAGAGTGTACGTGAACGCTGGTCTGCGCTACCTCCTGCGGAGCGCCAGGCTTTTCAGCGAAATGCGGAGCGTTGGATGCGGATGAGTCCTGCGGAGCGCGACCTTCTACGGGCACGAGAAAATTGGCGACGCGAGCAAATCAGGCGAGAAACGGAAGCGGCCTTGCGCCAGTCCGGCCTATCGCTGGATCCCCGGAGGCGTGATTTGTTTGAATCACGCTACATGCAGGAGCGGCGCAGAATGGAGCAGACGCTTCGGCGCCACATCGAAATTGAGCGACAGCAACAACTCCCAGCTTTGATTCAGCAGTTAAAAAGGGAGTTGCAACTTGAGGAGCCATTGAGCGCGAGTCCTCTGCCCAAGGCAACAGAGTCGCCTAAAGGCAAGTAAACTGCTCCGGTGTGATCACGAAGGCGTTCGGCGTCCCGTCTCATTAATTGGTATTGCAAAAAGCTGGCTCGAATTGCTCTCGAGCCAGCTCGATTGATTTTTTCGATCCTACGTCAGCTTAGTACCTGTGATAGTACCGATGATGACGGTGGTGGCGGTAGTAATATCGATGTCCGCCGTACCAATAGAACGAAGGCCCATAATAGTAGCCATAGTACGGATAGCCATAGTACGGATAAGGCCGATAATAGGAATACGGATAATATCCATAATAACCCGGGAACCCGACTCCTATACTAAACCCTACGCCAGCGTCAGTGCGCTGGAACGGAATAAAAGCGATTCCCCCTGCCACCAATGCGATCAAGAGAACTTTTTTCCAGTTCATTATTCTACCTCCCTGTTGTTTTCTATCCTACAAATTAAACAATTAGTACGACGAAAGGTTTCCGGGTTTATTCGGCCCTGTTCAGCTTGGGCCAGGCGGTCACGCAGACATTTTGACCGATGCGTCTGTAAGAGATGCGATCAAGCTTCATCGCTTTGATAGTGTCGCCTGCTCCGACGCCCGCAAAAGCGATCACTGGTCCGCCAGTTAAAATCGGGCCGAGATAAAGTTGGATCTTATCGATGAGACGTGCGTCCAGCGCCTGGCCGAGAACGTCGCCACCACCCTCGATCAGCACGCTCGTCACGTTCTTTTTCCCGAGATCTTTCAACACTACCGCCAAAGATTTTCTATTGTAAACCAGCGTGCGCCTGGCGAACCGATCGGAAAACAAATGAGCTCGCAATGGCAGGCGACCCGAACGGGTCAGGATCACCCGCCAGGGTTGTCGCCGCGCGCGCACACCGCGCACAGTCAATCGCGGATTATCTGCTCGGACTGTTTCTGCTCCTACGATAATTGCGTCCACGCACGCGCGAAGTCGATGCGCGTCTCCGCGAGCGGCAGTGTCAGTGATCCAGCGCCGCTCCCCGAGTCGCCGCGTCAAGCGGCCATCGAGGGACATCCCGCATTTTGCGATAACGAAGGGTCGCCGACTCACAACCCATTTGTTGAAAGCCTCGTTAAGTCGCGCGCACTCCTCAGCCAAAATGCCCTCGCGGACTTTGATTCCCGCAGCTCGCAATTGTGCAATGCCTCTTCCCTGGTGGCGAGGATTTACGTCCAACGCGCCGACCACTACTTCCTTTACGCCGGCTTTAATGAGTGCATTCGTACACGGACGAGTCCGGCCAATCGTAGAACAGGGTTCTAAGGTAACATAAAGGGCCGCGTCCGCAGGCACGGTGCCGGTGAAATTGCGCAGGCATTCAATCTCGGCGTGTTCATGGCCTGCTTCACGGTGGTGTCCCTTTGCGACGATCCGATCGTCTACCACTAGAACCGCCCCGACGGCCGGATTTGGACTCGTTCGGCCGAGTGCCTTGCATGCTTGCTTTAGGGCGACACGCATGAATTGCTCGTCCCGTTGCGCCGAGGTCGTCATCGTAGAAGGACTAGTCGCCTTCGTTTCTGCGGGCAACGTTTTTCGCGCATGGCGGATTGTGCAACTATGTCGCGTCTTCCCGAAACTGCCCGATGTGGCTAATCAGCGCGAAGATCGAGCAAGGCCTTGTGACGTTGACTCTGCCCAAAGCCGAGCACGTCAAGCCGTGTAAGATCACCGTTTCATAATCTCTAGTCTGCTTGTGCAGCAAAGGCCGGGACTACGTGTTCCCAGCCTTTTCATTTGTTGTGAGTCTTTTCCGCTTGGCGAATTGCCG
>Ga0209690_1001164_pt1 | contig 14607 bp, 17 predicted proteins | sample GraSoiAngelo_150_FD_186164 | JGI IMG/M metagenome (GOLD analysis project Ga0209690, IMG submission 186164) | Grasslands soil microbial communities from the Angelo Coastal Reserve, California, USA - 14_1009_09_40cm (SPAdes) (version 2) | ecosystem: Environmental > Terrestrial > Soil > Grasslands ...
GAATGATCAGCGCGGGCCAGTAACTTCCAAACCAGCGCAGCAATGGCTCCGATTGCACCACTCCCATCGTCGCCAGGAGCAGGACTGTCCCGAGGATAATCAGCACCACCGGCCCTGCGAACGAGCGAGGACGCTGTAATGGAGGCGGCGCTTGGACCGGGCTAGCCATTGTGCACCTCTGTAGGCGGCGGTTGGATCTCATTAGGAGGCGGCTGAACCTCGCCGGTTGAGCCGCCAGTCGGAGGTGCTTCACCGGGCGCCGATGGCGGCCCGAGATGGCCAGCGGTCGACGCGTTACCCTGAAAAACCTTTACCAAACCGATCACAATCAGAATTGCAGGCCACGTGTGCGACAGACCGGCGAAGGGCACGAGTTCTGCAATCAGGAATAGCAAGCCGATGGTCAGCAACATGGCAGGTCCCATCAAGCCGCGCGATTTGCAACGTTCGCAACCGCATTCCCCGGGACCTAAACCCAGCAGACCCAATCTCCGCACAAGCAGCCAGCCACCGAGGGCAATAAGAATTAACGGCCAAAAATGGTGTACCCAATGGAATTCAAACCAACCCACGTTATCCAGCAAAAAGAGAAGCCCGAGTACGATGAGGACGATTGCCCCCACTGGAGCTGAATGCCGTGGCCCACGTAGATCAGCAGTAGCCGGAATCACTTGGCCGGGAACAACAGCATTGGGCGGAACTGAACTCCCCGGCACCGAAGCAGCGCCCGCGCTCTGCCCTCCGAACATTCGCTCAAGACCAAATGGATCCGGCACCGGCTGGCCCATCTCAATCGCGTGTGCTGTCTTGTAAGCGTCGAAGACCGAGTAGAAGAAATACGCAAAGAAGACGGGCACCATAATTGGGCCATATTCATTCGCCATCCAAATCATGACAACAAAAACCATGACGTGGATGACCCCTTTTATGAACTGGCCGTTGTACATGGCCCCGACTCCGGGGATGAATCCCAGTGCGGCAGCCAGGCCTGGGCTCGGCAGCCGCGTCTCTGCGGATACCGTCACTCCAGGCTGATATGCGCCCTGTGGCGGATGTCCGAGCCGAGCCGCCAGGCAGTTTTCGCAATAAATCACTCCCTGCACCGGGCGGGTGCAGTTGGTGCACAACGCTTTCCCGCAGGTACGGCAGTAAGCCGCCGCCTGAATAGCGGGATGGTTGGCGCAGTTCATGAATTCCTCCTGTATGTGGTGGTCACCGACACTACAGGGGGCTGGTCTGGCACAGCGGCTAACACTGGATGGTTCTCCCACTGGCTGTAGTTGCGTTCCTGTTTTTGTTCGGGCTGTCCACTTGTGTTGTTCTTGCGCTCCTTTTCCTTTTTCTCCGGAGCGGGTTGGGCAGGCGTGGTGGCCCGCTTGAATTCCCGCAGCCGCGATTCAATTTCGTACACGAATCGAATGTTGTCGTAGTACTTCACGATTCTGCCGGTGGTTTCGTAGTAAGTGCGGCGCAGAGCGCTGGGCCGCAGATCGGCATGACGCAGATCACTTACTTTCACTCCTGCCATGCTCAACGTGATCGAAAGCGAGAAGAAGGCCATGCCAAATGACATCGCGAATCTCGGCTGGCGCGCCACCGCGAAAACCAGGGCAAATATTGGACGCAGCCATCCTGCCGCCGCTTCCTTCCAGGAAATGCCCTCTTTCCGCGCGCGGGTGCTTTCCCGCCCCGTGGTCGCGATAAGGATGTTGTGGACCAGATTAGCCGGAGGATCAACTTCTTCGAGCGACTTCAGCCAACGGTGCCCCTCCTCGGCTTCCGCCAGCAGAGGCCCGCAAACAACACACGCTTGGGCGTGCGCCTGGAAGCTTTCCAGCCGACTCCCGCTCAACGCCTGCTCGACGGCCTCGCTCAACAGCGCCTCAAACTCAGCGCATTGCATACCGTTTTTGCTCTCTCCTGGCATCACATCACCTGCCTATAGGTACGTTGAAGCAGGCGCGCAAGTTCCGTGCGCCCGCGGTTGATTCGGGACTTGACTGTGCCTTCGGGAACCTTCAGGACCGTGGCAATTTCCCGATAGTCCATGTCCTGCAGGTCACGCAAGACCACTGCCTCCCGCAGTTCCGGTGATAGCTTCTGCAACGCCCGATGAACCGTTTCGCGAGTTTCGCGATGCTGCACGCTCGCGTCCGGTGGTGCGGCCTTGTCTTGAATCTGTTCACTCAAGGGCTGGGCTTCTTCGTGTTCGGAAGCTCCGGCATCCAGCGAATCCGTCAAACGATCCTGTTTGCTCTTCCGAAAATGGTCCACCAGCAGATTACGGGTGATGCTTGTTACCCACGTCATGAATGCGCCGCGCCCCAGATCGTAAGAATTCAGAGTGCGATAAATTTTGATGAAGACCTCCTGCGTGAGGTCTTGCGCGTCATCAGCCGATCCTGCGAAACGATAGCAGATGTTGTAAATCCTCCGATGGTACCGCTGTACGATATCCTCCCAAGCCCCTGCGTCGCCGGCTATACAGCGACGGACCAGCAGTGCTACGACCTGGGCGTCTTCCAACCAGCACTCCCCGGAACTCCTGGTCTCGGCGAGAAGCGTCCACCTACGGAGACACTCCAAGCCTCAACACCAGAATATAGATACGTTCTTGTGGTCCCAAAAGTTCAGGACTTCCGATAAAGCAAGGCATTTTAGCAGGGTCGCGAATGAAGGCGAACAATTGGCGAATTAAAATGCCCTGGCTTTGGTTTTGGGCCGCGTGGACTTGGATCCACAAGGGCCCGACGCCAACGTTTGGGACTTTCCGCACTACAAGTGAATGCTGGTCCGCAAGCATTGTTTATAGTGGCGCGAAAGCCGCACTGCACGCGAGTTCTCAGCGGATGGAATGGAGCATGCCACATCAACTGGCCCTCACATCAGAGAATTACGAAAGCGCATGCACGGGGGACATCTATTCGCGCTAGGGCGCGGGTGAGATGGTGAAACCTCATTCAGCTCGAGAAAGCCGGGCCCATGGAACGAGACGATTATCTCCACGATATCAATACCCGCATTGTACGGGTGACCGAGGATTTGCGGGCCATCCAGCGGGAGCTCAACTGTGCGGCCATGCAAGCTCCAACTGATCCTGAACTAATGGAAGCGCTCAGCCAGTTGCCGGAGATGGAATCTCTTCGGGTCCTCAAATCGGCTCTGGATCAGATGCGCCATTTTCTCTGGTTTTACATACAAGTGATGACCAACGAGTCCGAGGCAGGCGACAGGTTGCGCCAGAGCATCCGGCAAAAGCCAGCCGGGGACACCATGCTGGGGGCAGAGGCGTCTCTGTTGGAAAAGTTCAAATGCGCAACCGACGCGGCACTTCTGCGGTTTTTATCGGATGCAAAAGATCGGAAACCCAACTAGGCGGGCCTACTCCAACATTACCGACTTTACCAGGTTGCGCGGGCGATCCACGTCCAGCCCTTTTTGCACTGTCATGTAATACGCGAACAGCTGCAGCGGCACGATCTCGAGAATGGGCGAAAGCAGCTCCGGAGCTTCTGGAATAAAAATCGTTTGGTCTGCGAGCCGGCGAATTGCCTCATCGCCCCGCGTAGCGATGGCGATTACCCGTCCGGATTGTTCTTTGAAGCCCTTTATATTGGCGAGATTCTTTTCGTAGCGCAGCACCGAGCCTGCATCATTGCGATCGCAGGTGGCGATGATTACCACCGGCAGGCTTTCATCGATCAGCGCATTCGGGCCGTGTTTGGTCTCGCCAGTCGGATAACCCTCGGCGTGAATATAGGAAACTTCCTTCAGCTTTAAGGCGCCGTCCATGGCGATTGGGTAATGAATTGCGCGCCCGAGAAAGAGGAAATCCTGAACTTTGTGATATTTCTCACCCAGCCGCTCGCATTCCGGTGCCGACTGCAGCACTGTGTCGACTTTGCCCGGGAGATCGAGTAGTTCCCGGATGTAGCGCCGCACCTGTTCCTTGCTCAATTTTTCGCGCACCTGGCCGAGATAAAGTGCAAACAGAAAAAGCACGGCCATCTGCGCGGTAAAAGCCTTGGTTGAGGCGATGCTGATCTCCGGACCCGCATTTGTGTAGATGACGCCGTCGGCCTCGCGCGCAATGGTGGAATCCACAACATTGGAAATCGCAATCGTGCGGGATCCCTTTGCGCGCGCTTCTCGCTGCGCTGCGGTTGTATCGGCAGTTTCGCCTGATTGCGTGATAACAATTGTGAGCTCGCCTCGGCCAATAAGCGGGTTGCGGTACTCGAATTCGCTCGCGTAATCCACGTCAACCGGAATGTTTGTCAGTTCCTGAATCATGTACTGGCCAGCCATACCCGCATGGCGGCTGGTTCCGGAAGCAACAATGCTGATGCGCCGCAAATCCCTCAGCTCCTCGGGACTGATGCGGACTTCGTCGAGCTTCACGATGCCCTGTTCCAGCGAAACGCGCGGCTGGATGGTGTCGCGCAGACCTTGCGGCTGGTCGAAGATTTCCTTAATCATGTAATGAGGAAATCTCCCTTTATCGGCCATTCTTTTCTCCCCGAAGTGAACTGACGCTCAAATTCCCGCGCCGCGTACGATAGTCTTTCTAACTTCGCCCTTTGGGCCGAGCACCACCAGGTCGGCTGGCGCGCCCTCCTTCACCTCGCCATGATTGTTAAAACCCGCTACCCGCGCGGGGTTTACCGTAGCCAAGCGAAGCGCGTTTTGCAGATCCCAATGGGCATACTGCATCACATTGCGGAGAGCACGATCCATAGTGAGGATGCTTCCCGCGAGTTTTCCGTCAATGAGAGATCTTCCGTCCTTCACTTCTACTTCGCAGGAGCCGAGACGATAGCGCCCTTCGGGCATTCCGGTCGCAGCCGTTGCATCGGTAATCAGCACCGCAGCATCGGCTCCCTTGGCTTTCAAAAAGAGCTCCACCACAGCGGGGTCGACGTGAACACCATCGGCAATAATGTCGGCAGAAACTCGCGAATCAGTCAGCACTTCGGCCAGAATCCCCGGATCTCTATGCGACAGCGGACGCATGGCATTAAAGGTGTGAGTCGCGTGCCTGGCGCCGGCTGTTACCGCTGCGCGGGTGGAATTAAGATCGGCGTTGGAATGCCCGAGGCTGACGCACACACCGCGCCGCGCCGCCTCAGCGATCACCTCGGGCGCTCCGGGCAATTCTGGAGCGATCGTCATAATGCGAATGTGACCACGAGCCGCTTGCCAGAAACGTCCAAACGTTTGAACGGTAGGCGGCAGCAAGTCTTGAGCTGGATGCACGCCGCGACGCGTATGACTAATAAAGGGTCCTTCGAGATGGATTCCCAGTGGGACGGCACGAAGCTCGTCCACGGGATCCTCTTGCGCAGATTCGACGGCCGCCGCCAATCGCTCTAACGCCGCGAGCGTCGCCTCAAGCGGAGCCGTGACTGTAGTTGGGAAATAACTGCTCACCCCGTGACAAACCAGAAGCCGTTCCAGCGCGGGCAGCGCTTCCGCATTCGCTTCCATAATGTCATGCCCGGCGCCACCATGAATGTGAATGTCAATAAGGCCCGGCGCAAGGATTGCGTCTTGCAAATCCACGATGCGGCAATTCGCGGGGATCTCGCTGTTCGCGCGCGTGCCGAGCCTGCGGATAACGCCATCCTCGATCAGCAGCAGGGGCTGGTCAATCCGCTCCATCGGTGTCAGCAACGTTGCCGCAGTCAGCGCAATCATGAAAATTTAGGAGTGCAGCGGACGGAAAGGTCATTCTATAGGAAATCCTCGATCAGACTGTTGAAGCATCGTGGACGGAATCGACAAGGGCGGCGCACTCAACCTCACACGACGGCCTCAATAATGCGAATGTTATAATCACAACAGAATGCGTGGTCACGGCTCGCTTTTCTACCGTCTGCCGTGGGTGCTCGTTCCTTTCCAGCGATGTCGGGGAGTGGCTCAGCCTGGTAGAGCACCTGGTTCGGGACCAGGGGGTCGGAGGTTCAAATCCTCTCTCCCCGACCAATCTATCCCGCTGACAACAAAGCATTACGAGATTCGCCCACCAGCACCTGTACGGGCGCGTGGGTACTATTTGGGTCCAATAAGCGTTTCAACTGCGACGACACCCGATCCACCGCGCGTCGACGCTCAACGGGAACGGACATCACATAAAGTTCGAACGCCAAGCGTGGGTCCGAATGCCCCAGTTGGTGCTGGATCACGCCGGGCGTGGCGCCTACGTCCTTCAGCCACGTGCTGTGCGTACGCCGCAGCGTGTGCCAACTTACGTTGCCGATCCCCGCTGCCGCAGCGGCAGGTTTCAAGAAACGGTTGCTGAGATTGCGCCGGCAGAAGCCTGTGCCGACCGCACTCGGGAAAATGAAATTGTCAGCACCCACTGTCTTGCCTGTCTTCCACTGCAGGAGCACACTGACGAGGAGCTTCGTCATCGGGAGAATGCGCACGCCAGATGTAGTTTTTGGCGTCGAAACCTCTCCCTCGTACAAGCCCTCGTCAACGATGATCGCCTGCCTCTGCCAATCGATCTTGCCCCAGCGCAGAGCCAGTACCTCGCCGATTCGCATTCCGGTCAGGAGAATGAGGATCACCGCCGTACGACATGGTTCCTGGAGCTTTCCAAGGAGAGCTTTCACTTCGTCCGTCGTGAGTGCTCGCCGTTCCCGCACTGAACGTTTGGCCGGTAGGGAAACTCCTCTGACGGGATTAGTCTCCAAGTAGCCCCAAGTGACCGCAGTCCGAAGGCTCGAACTCAAAGCTGCCGCCATACTGCGCACGGTCTTGGGAGCGAGTTTGGGAAGTAGGCGCAGAAAACGCTGCACCTCTTCCGACCGGATGTCCTCCAGCTTCCACTCGCCGAAATATGGCAACAGATGCCGGTCCATGAAATACCGGTATTGCAACCTGGTGGAGAGTTTGTATGCCGGTAGAACGTCATTGATCCACCGGCCCTCGATAAAGTTGCGAAACTTCATCTTGGATTCGGCGCGCTGCCGCCCAGAGTTGGCCTTGTTGAGGTCGCGATCCAGACAGCGCTGGGCTTCGCGCCGGCTGTGCAGTTCGGTTAGTCTGCCGAGCACTCTTGACCGCCGCACACGCCGCGGCGCGCCGTCCCTGGCAAGACCGTATTCCCACCAGCGGCCGACCCAAACCCCATTTCCTTTTTTTCCGCGCTTGAACACAGTTCCTTTCTGATACGACTTGCGACGGGCCATATTTTTGCTCCTTTCTGCTTGGCCCGTCATGCAGACATCGTTCAGCACATATACACCAGTGGCAGGAAGATTGGCAACGCACTTGGGTCGAAGACTCATAGATCTTTATTGCGCCTCGCATTCGTGGCGAGTGAATCGATGTACACAGCTAAGTCAGACATCTGGAAGCGCAGGTACTTGCCGATTTTTATGACCGGCAGCGGATTGCTGCAGCCTGGGCGCACGTGGTCGTAGACCCAGGACGTTGGGACATGCAGGAGTGCGGCGACTTCAGGCACAGTGAGAAGTGCTGCTGGATTCCGCGCAGGTGCCGCAAGACCAGGTGGCTGATTATCGGGTGGCGCGACGCAAGTATCCTCGACGTCTTGCGATGGAAGTGATCTAAGGGTCCTCATAAATCCCAGAAATTTGGCCGCTCACCCGCCGGGGCGCGATGCCCCGACGGCAAAACCTTCATCTCTTCCGAGATGTGCGCTGGTCGCGCCTCTTACCTCTCCGGCGGAGACTCGTATCCAGCACGCGATCGAGAATGTCAAACATGGCTGCTTCGCCTTTCACCGGGTGAAGCTCGCTTGGGGTCTCGCGCCTCATGGGTTGTCCTTCCTCATTGAGGACCTCCACTTGTAGGGGGTCCAGCTCCAGTACCACCCGACCGTTCTCTTCCGAGTACCACTCGATGTAGGGATAGTCCACATAGGCAAAGTATCGGTCGCCCGATTCGATGTGTCTGCGGTAGAGCTCGGTCCACACCTTCCGGCGCTCTTCCCGCTCGGCTGCTGGAATCCCGATCTCGTTCCAGATGACCTCATTTTTCGCAATGAGTCTCTGGGCGAGTTCCTCGGACCAGGTGCCAAGCGGCAGGCCGGCGGTGATGTCGCCAGCAACTCCGCTCTGAACGGGTGCGAACTTCTCCATGTAAGTACCCTTCCGATCGAGCGCGATGTTCTCGTCGGACGGCTGGGGGTTCGTGAGCCGGATCCGTCTGCCGTGAATGTCCTCGCGGAAGTCGCCCACGAGGTCAAAACTGACCCGCAGCGGCGTCATGTCGCGGCGAAAAAAACGCATCCAGCCAGTGACCTTCCCTGGCGTGTCGTTGTTGAGTTCTCCATCGATAAGGTTTGCATAGGGTCGCCAAGCCATATCGGTTGAAGGATTAATGATTATCCCGGGACGTTGTGCGCCCGGCGGGTGAGCGATGTCACAGCTACAGTTATTTTTTATGTCCTTAATAGGCCCGTGCAGCTGAACAGGTTGCAGCCGTGTTTGCAATCTCTTGCGCGCCAATGCCCCTCTTGTCGAGAAGAGACCCTGACAAGAGAACCTAGATAAGCCGAACCGGTTCATATTCTCCACTCCGGTTGAAAACGGGAGCCAATAATCCCTGCGTCCGAACCACGTCCAACGTGCTAAAGAGTATTGGTTGCCGGGCGGCGTTCACGGCCTGCGCCAGATTTTTCATGCGTTGCTTCCCGTCGGTGATGACCAAGACTGCCGTGAGTGGCAGGCCGTCGAGGCCATGGTCATATAAGGCGATCTTCGTCTCGGCAAAAAACCTAACGCCTTCCATGCCCCGGTCATACTCAATGGCAAACGTCCGGTCCGAGAATGCACATAGCGCGTCCGGTATAAGCGGATGCTGCCAGCCGAATGCGGGCAGCTCCCAGCAGGCGAAGAAATACGACAATGATCCGGCGAGCTCCGCGGCTATCCGAATGTCATTGATGCCGGCAAAATGCGCCAGCTGCTGTGGCGGTTGTCGTTCTAGGCGAATTTCGCCCGCACTGACCTGCTCGAGCACTCGTTTCCCTTCCCGTCCAAGCGTGAATAGCGTTTCCATCATTCGGTGCTCTCTATAAGCGACCAAGTGTCGCGTCTCAACCTGCTTGCGCAGTCGCTTGCGTGCGGCATCGAGAGAGGCATTCGGAAAAAAACGCCGGTGGATCTGTCCGGTAGAGAGCCAGCGGGCGCCTCGAAGCAATCGGAAGAGCTCGTTACAGCGTGGTGTAAGTTTCATAATTCAGGCAGTTTCACCGTAGCACCGCAGACAAAACACCGGACCATACGCGGCAGGCTCTGGCATACTGGACAAACCCGCAGTAAGTGGCCAACCGCTTGGAACCCGCAGCGGCATCGCCACATCCCCACCAGTGAGATCGCGGAGCCGCAGACGCTGCAGGTGGTCGCGGGAACGTACGCGAAGCGCCAGAATCGCCAGCGCCGGATAAGCCGCGCAAGCCACTGAACCAGATAGATGGGGCTGGCGAGTATCCATAGGGTTACGTCCCATATGAACTGATTCACGTTCCTCTCTCCTCCCGCGTGCTCTGGTATCTCTGCTTCAGCGCTGTGGCCAGGTCTGGCACCTGGTCAGATCGCTCCTGATCGCGCGGGGCAATGGCCTGGTCGTACTGCTTGCGCGACATGCGCCCCCCGATGCTGGCGTCCATGCGGATCGCGGAAGTAGCCCGCATTAGTGCGTTGCCGTCTGGAATCGGCACATCCGCTACTACGACACGGATCGCTTCGGCGGATCGATTCTTTAGCCACAGGTATCCCTCGCGGTCGGGAAGACTCGCAATGTCCTCGTGGACGAGGACGCGCTCTTCGGCCGGTGAATACAAGCTCTGTTCGGCAAACGGATGCGGGCGCGGTTTGGGCCGTCTGCCGGTAATCGGCAGGGCTGGCTTGAGAAAGCTGCAGTCAGCCGGATCGCCCCGCATAGCCATACACCAGCGGGTGTTAGTGTTCAAGACGCGCAAGGTTCTGGGGTCGTGTACGGCGGTCTGCAGATCCTGCGTAAGGAACAGGAAATGTGTACTAAAGCTCCGTGAAGTAGTCAGCAAATCAATTGCGTTGTCCCGCAGGCTCTCGGTGTGGAAGAAGTTCTGCGCCTCATCGCATAGCCAAAGAAATGGGGATTCGGGTTTTTGGCGGGAAAAGACACTCTGCGTGATATCCGAAAAAACCAGCTTCTGAAGCACACGGCGAACACCGCGTGCAATAGTCTTTCCGAATGTGGTGATGACGACAATCTTGCCTTCATCCTGAAGCTGACGGAAATTCGGAGCTGAAACACCGCCAAGCGCCAGGCGAACCCCGTCCGCAGTAAACAGCGCGTCAATCCTGCGCAGCAGCGCCGCCAAGGTGGACTTTGGCACCTGCGGAAATTGTCGGGTGAAATACGCCGCCAGTGAACGATCATGGCATTGCGCGATCATTCTGGACCGTCGCCTTTCGTTCCCTACAATCTCATCGAGGTCAGTGATAGGAACCCCATGCTCGGACATCAGGAGAATCAGCTTGCTCAGCACGCCGCTTGCTCCCAGGCTTAATTTGTCTGACCCGGAAAGCAGGTCCATGAGCACGTCGGCGCGATTGGCCGCAAAAAAATCAGGTTCGAGACCGGGCCAGCGGGCGAGGATGTTATAGGGTGTCACCGGATCGCGTGAGGAGAAATCAATAATCACAATGCGCCGGCGAAGCTCGCGGGCCGCGTGGGGGTGAGCGCGCTGTAGTTCCTGCAGATGCTTGGCAATCAAGAACAACGTCCCGTGAAAGAGGTCCCCCTTGGCGTCAAGCGCGCCAAATCCGCCGGGATTAGACGCTTCGGCAATGAGTGACTCAATAATGGAATCCAGCAGCGCTTTGATAACTGCAAGAGCCATTCTGGTCTTTCCCGATCCGGTTGCACCGGTCACAACGCCATGGGCCTTTACGATTTCCGAGACAGGCACAATTATCGGCGTTCCCCAAAGGGTCCGGCCGATCGTGATCTTCGGCTCGGAACTACGGTTCAAGCTTTGAAGAAGCGTATCCGTCTGGCGGCGCGATGCCGTCAGGTTGGCTTCGGCGAGCGTCTCGAGGTATCGCGCCGTTTCCTTTGCGAGTTGCGGTCCGAAGAGGTACTCGAAGAGCAGATTCATCTGCCGCCCTCCACATCGTGGCCGCTAGCACGCCTTGTAACAATGGGCACCACCGGCGTGCGCTCTGCCCCGCCAAGGCCATGTCTCTTCTCGCGCTGGGGTTGGCGATATTCGCGAACGAAGTACGCCACCACACTCATGATGAGGAAGCCCACGATCACCGAAACGGAATCAGCGGCAACCAGCGCAGAGACAACGTAGACCGCGAGCAGAATGAAGAACAGCACGCGCAGTTGCTGGAGAAATCGCTGGAGTAGTTGCTTGCCCTCTTTGGAATCGACCAGGTAAAGAAACGCGGCAGCCAGGAGCATCAGCCCGGAAATGCAGGACAACACGATACACAATAACTTCATTTACTAACCTCCACGCCGCGCAGTCAAATGGTTATCTCGTTTGGCATTGCGGAGCGCACTGCAGGACGCTTGCAGGAGCATGCTGGCGACAACAAACAGGCCAAGGGCGATAAAAGCATTCTTCAGCATCTGACGTCCTGTCGCGGGAGCGAACATCATCACCAGTCCGGCAGAGACGAGCGCCAGCAGCGCCAGCGCGCCGAAGATGCAGGTCAACGTATGCAGCATCTCAGTCATTGCTCATCTCCGTCGATTTCCCGCACAACGGACATCCGTCGCGCTTCTGGACAGCCAGCGCCTCGATCGCATACGTTTCTAAATCAACGTAGAACAGATTTTTCTCGCGAAAGACCTGCGTGTGCACGCCGCTGAGAATGGCAACGGCCATGTTGGCGGCCAGGGCGGCTAGGGCGGACGTGACGGTAGAAAGCAGGGTCCCAGCGGGACTCCAATTTCGGTTAGGGTCCAGATAACACCCGGCGCAGGCAGACCAGGAATTCTCAAGAAGGCGTACCGAAATCAGTCCGCCGAGACAATCTCGTCCGTCGAAGGCCGCGACCTGCATCATTGGCTTGCCATATCGGATCGCCTTCTCTTCAGTCACCAGTCTGCCCGGAACGGTGTTCGCGCAGCAGATGACCAGGTCAGCAGCCTGGATAAAGGCGTCAACCTCGTCCGCCTGTATGGGCAACGCAAGCCAGCGGAAAGTGGAGTTCTCGCGCAGCGCCATTCGATGCTTGAGTGCTTTCACCTTCTTCGCACCGATATCCGCAGACGAAAACGCGAAGGTGTTCAGGTTGTCTGGTTCAACCGCCTGGGGATCGTTGCTAGACAACGCACCGACGCCGGCACCCGCAAGAAAGAAATTTAATGCGCCGCCCGCGCGTCCTGCACCCACGGTGTGAACTCGCGCCTCGCGCAAACGCTCCTGGCCGGCGTCGCACAGTGCCGGAGACTGCGCGGCAAAAATTTCGTCATAGGGAATTGTTTTTCTACTCGTGTGTGTCATTTTTTAGTTATCCGCCTTGGGTCTATCTTGAGCGTGGTTGCCGTGGGGCAGAGCAAGGGAGCCGTATCCAGCCGGTATTGCAGGTACGGGCAGTTGCTGCACACCGGCACCACCTCTGTGCGCAACACGATGAGGCAGGCCATCAGATCCTCGTCTTCTACAAGGTACGGATACCGTTCGAGCATGCCCATCGCAGCGGCCGCGAGCCCGACTACCCGCTGGCGCAAACCGTAACACTCCGGTTCGTATGCGACCTCGAAGATGTACCGCGCGCCCACGGCACCTGCCGACTTTTGGTGCAGGCGTAAGCAATGCACGACCGCGTCCGGCAGCGCTTGGTCGAACAGGCGGCGAAGCGCTGGCATCTGCTTCGTCGCCTCGACGGCGTCATGGTCTACGGTGCCGGTCGCTCCGGCGGCAACGGCGAAGCGGCGCTCGACGTGTTTTCGGGCTGCTCTTCGGAAGAGCTTTTCCCGCACTCCGGCGACGCCTGCCTGGAGGTCCTCTTCTAGTGTGCTCAGGGCCCACGCAACGTACGAAAAGCCGCTGTCTGCTAGCCACAGCAGGGCCAGAAGCCCGAAGAGCAGCGCCACAGCGACCAGCGGGATGAGGAAAAGCCATGCCACGGCAGCTCGCTATGAGAGGATCGCCCACTCACGAATCTTGAACACCTGCGTTCGGTCCTCCAGGTCTACTGGGTAGTTGTCGGAGCAGATGGCCCAGCGCTCTTCGTCTACAGACTTCCGGAAGGCAACATCGCGCGAGTTTGCACCCAGCATGGCCTTCAGCGTAGCGACGTTGATGATGCGCGGCAGGCCCACAGGGACATCCAGAGTCACCGGGTTGGTCATCCCGTGCGGCGGTGCCATCAGCACTTGGTACGTTTCGCGGTCGAGTTGCCGCAAGCTAATGGGGAGCGGCTGGCGGCCCAGTGGGCTAAGCTTCGGCATGCGCGCCGGTAGCCGTCGTTCCTGGAGTGGCAGTAGCTCCAGCGCTAGCGGCGGAGCCGACAGCCGGCTGAGGGTCAGCGCGGCGAACCGGGTGCCAATCTTGTGCAGCCCGAGATCTGGAGGAGTCAACTCGCGGCGAGCCTCCTGTGCCTGCACGAGCGAATACACCTTCGCCATGTCTAGCAACACAAGACTGTGACCCTGTTCATCTTTAACGATTGTTTGCTGTCTCATTGTTTTTGCTCCTTTGGGCCAAGATGCCTTTCGCAATGTCTAGTTCTTCGCGAGACCGGGCTAAGCCGGAGGCTGCGGAGTTTTGGGCAGAGTGGGCCAGGTACAGGCGGCGCACGGCGATTCGATCGTCATCGCGATACGGCAGAGCGCGACCGAGCCAATCCTGTGATTCTCGCAAAGCCTCGGCAGCGTCCGCCTGAGCGGCAGCAGCATTTTGTAGGTGCCGTAGGACATCATCCATGTCGTCAGTCGAGTAGTGGACGGTTGGCGCTGGTATCTTCGGATTGCGTGAAGCAATCTCGAATGAATTTGGTGCGTACCACACGACCACAAATGCCGCCGCGCCAATGAGCGCGAGCACCAGCAACCATCCGATCATGTTGGTGGTCTTAGTCGTTACGTAGCCGGGAAGCTGGCTGTACATGTCGAGGACCTTCCTTTCGATTGCCACCGAATATCAAGGCCTTGAGTTGCGACTTTGGAGATCGTGACACGCACGCGGCTCACGATCCAGGGCGGCAGTAGGGCAACTAGCGGACGAAAGGAAACAAGAAAGTTAGCCAGGGGTGACACCTTTAACGCCATATTGGCGTCTTAATAGTTGCGCGCATGGCTGAGGAGGAAATATGGTACCTCGGCCCCACCAGCAATTAGGAAGTATGCTTCGAGAGTTCAGGCGGAAAAGAGACCTGACACAAGAAGAAGTTGTAGAAGCAGTAGCGGCTCTGGAACCAAAATATGGGTCCTATGACGTACGAACCCTTCGACGATACGAGAGTGGTGAAATTTGCCCGAGGCGAACCCTACTGATTTTGACCGTGGTCAGGGTCTATAAACAGACCGATCCCGAGATCGTAAACCGAGTCCTGCAAAGCGCCGATTATGCGGCGCTCACCTTAGAGGAAAGGGGCCGCTACGGTCTCGCACAGGACCGCTTAACGG
>Ga0209690_1001168_pt1 | contig 14584 bp, 14 predicted proteins | sample GraSoiAngelo_150_FD_186164 | JGI IMG/M metagenome (GOLD analysis project Ga0209690, IMG submission 186164) | Grasslands soil microbial communities from the Angelo Coastal Reserve, California, USA - 14_1009_09_40cm (SPAdes) (version 2) | ecosystem: Environmental > Terrestrial > Soil > Grasslands ...
ACGGGGTTTACTCTTTGTTGTAGAGGGCTAACTTGGCGTTCAGCGTCTTGGGAGTGATGCCCAGAAGCCGCGCGGCTTGGGTCTTATTACCCCCGCTCGCGGCCAACGCTCGCTCAATGCATTGACGTTCGGCCTCGGCCAAGGAGAGTGGTTCGCTGTCGGGCTTTTCTTCCAAGACCGAGCTTAGGCAGAACTGTTGAAAATCTGCCGCGGTCAGATTGGGCCCCGCAGCCAATACCGCCAGTCGCTCCATCGCATTGCGTAGTTCACGGACGTTTCCGGGCCAAGAGTGGGCTTGCAGCGCGGGAGCGAAGTCCGTGGCCCATGGCAGTTGTGGTCTTTGATACTTTTCAGCGAACGACTCGAGGAAATAGCGCGCGAGCAGTAAAATATCCTCAGCCCGTTCTCGAAGCGGCGGTAGCTCCAAATGAAAAACGCTCAAGCGGTAGAAAAGATCGTCCCTCAACTTTCCTTCTTTGACGGCGGCAGCCGGGGCACGATTGGTGGCGGCGACCACCCGATTCGCCGCACCTGTCCTTCCTCGAGAACGCGGAGAAACTTGGCCTGAACTTCGGCCGCCATCTCGGTGATCTCGTCGAGGAAGAGGGTCCCGCCGTCCGCTTGCTCGAAACAACCCTGGTGTCGCTCGATGGCATTGGTAAAGGCACCCTTCTCGTGACCGAAAAGCTCACTCTCCATCAGTGTGGGAGAGATAGCCGGGCAGTTAAGCGGCAAAAAAGCTTCCTCGCGCCGCGGTGAAAGATCGTGGATCGTGCGGGCAACGAGCTCCTTACCGGTACCGCTTTCGCCGCTCACCAACACGGCGGCGTCCGTTGCTGCCACCTGACTCAACCGCTGGTAAAGCTGGCGCATCGGAGCGGATTTCCCGATCAGGCCGCCGTAAGATCCCAAGGGCGATTCCAAACGTTGCCGCAGAGCTCCGGCCTCACGCGCTAGGCTCAGCTGTTTGAGCCCTCTTGCGAGGACGCTACGAAGCCTTTCCGCATCGAGGGGCTTGGGCAAGTAATCATAGGCGCCCAGTTTGATCGCTTGCACGGCGGTTTCGATGGTCGCCTGGCCGGTCAATACGACGATTGCGACCTGTTGCACACGCTCGCCCAGGGCTTTCACAAATTCAAGCCCGCTCATTCCTGGCATCATCAAATCCGTGACAATCGCGTGAGGAAGTTCTTTCTCGCAGAGCTTGAGAGCCGCGTCGCCGTCGGGAACCGCGTTGGCACTGTAGCCCCAGCCTTGTAGCAACGCGGCGAGCCCTTCACGGGTGGAAGCGTCATCATCGACGACGAGAATCTTGGTGTGAGTGCGGGCCATGCTCAGCGCAATTCCTCTAGCGGCAGAGTCAAACGAAACGTCGCACCGCGACCGGCGCCGTTGCCATCCTGGTAAACCAAGGATCCGCCGTGAGACTCAGCGATTAGCTGGCTCAGGGGAAGTCCGATGCCGCTGCCACCGGCTTTTGTGGTTTTCCCGAATTCGAAAAGCTCCGCCCGTCGTTCCGGTGGGACGCCGGGACCGGAGTCACTAAAATCCAGCGTCAGTTGACTATCGGTCTTGGACGCGGAGACCTGGATGGCTCCTCCGTGGGGCTGCGCTTCCATAGCATTGCGCAGGAGATTGTCGAAGCTTTGACGCAAGCGTGTTGCATCGCCTCGAATGCTCCACGGACCGGGGGCAAGCTTTTTTACGAGCGCAATTCCTTTTTCGGAGCATTGCGAGGATATGGCCTCGAGACTGGCCGTGAGCACCTCGGCAACGTCCAGCGGCTTTCGTTCCATGCTGACCGGCGCCGAGTAATCGGTAAAGTCGCGCACCAACCGTTCGACTTGCCGAACGCCTGAGTCAATAGCCGTCAAGGAACGCTGTTGCTGACCCTCGGCCGGCGCGTCGTCGCGTGCAGTTGCGGCATTGCGAAGCAACTCCAGATGAATAGCCAAGGCATTGAGAGGCGTTCGAACTTCGTGGGCCAGGGTCCGCGCCGCCATCGCCAGTCGTTGGACGGGAGCGGGCGCGCCCACGGTTTTGCGCTGCTTCATCACCAAGCGATCGATCAAGTCTAAGCTCTGTCCCACCTCGTCGCGGCTTAAGTACTGGGGGCGGGCCTGATAAGTGCCGGCTTCGGCCTGGCGCAGCGCTTCGCTGATCAAACGAAAACGGCGGGTGTAAAGCGCCGTGGTCAGAAGCGCGCTGAGAAGAGCTACCACGCCGCCGAGCGCGAACAAAAGCGTTAGCTGGCGCCACATTCCAGAAAGCAACTCCGTCCAGTCAGCCGGGTTGATCCACAGTCTTAGTCCACCAGGACCGCGTACTCCCTTGGGCATTTCGAGCGGCACGAGAACGTCGTAATAGGTGGAGTTCCCCTCGACTCTGGGATTAACCGTCGTCTCGCCGCGACGCAAACTGTCGCTCAGCTCTGCATCCAACGGCTCGTTTGTTTTTTCGTTACCCATCGAACTATATAGAGTTTTGCCATCGGAGTTCAGAACCCACATTGCTTCAATACTGCCGCTGCGGTCGATGAAGGCGCGCATGAGCCCTTTGACCTCGGCATTGCGGGACGCCGGACGAGGTGAACTCGGTTGAGGCCTGGGGGCTTGTTTGTTGCCCGGAAAGATGTTGCCGAGAAAGCTCCAAAAAGAACCTGGCTGACTTTGAGACTGTGCCATCTTCGGTTGTGATACGGGCCGCTCACGGAGGCTATCAGCCAAGGCAATCTCCACTTGCCGGGCCATCAATAGTGCGGTTTGAAGTGTGGCCTCAGTCGTGAGCCGTTGGGCAATGAGCCAAACACCGGCGGCGAATAGACCAAAAATGACAATCACCGTGCCGAGGAACACCGCCACCTGCTGCTGGCGTAGACTCATGCCCAATAGGATAGCAGATCGGCCATAACCGGCAAAGATCTTAAGGCGCACCCCCCTGACCTTAACTTGCGCCTGCGACACCTTTATTGCATAGTTAATAGGATGCCTGCTGACGCTTATAATCGATCCGTCAAGGATCTCAGAATCTCGGTGACCGACAGGTGCAACTTCCGCTGCACCTATTGCATGCCGCTCGATCAGTACGAGTGGATCTCTAAGAAAGAGATCCTGACTTTTGAAGAGATTACCCGATTAGCAACTCTCTTCGTCGGACTCGGTGTCGAAAAGATCCGTCTCACCGGCGGCGAGCCTCTCGTGCGGCAGAACCTAGATCAGCTGGTTGCCAAGGTTGCAGCAATCAGCGGTTTGAAGGACCTTTGCCTGACCACCAACGGCGCGCTTTTGGCGGAAAAGATCGACTCTCTCAAAGCCGCAGGACTCAAGCGGATCAACATCAGCCTCGACACTCTGGACCCTGAAAAGTTCAGACGCATGACCAAGAGAGGGGATCTAGAAAAAGTTCTAGAGGGAATTTTTGCCGCCAAAGATCATGGGCTTCATCCCATCAAGTTGAACGCGGTTATCGAGCGGGGCGTAAACGACGACGATATTCTCGAGCTGGTCGAGTTTTCCCGGGAACATGGCTTGGCCATCCGTTTTATCGAATACATGGATGTCGGCAACTCCAACAACTGGACGTCGGAGAAGCTGGTTTCCAAAGCGGAGATTCTGGAAAAAATCAGCTCTCGTTATCCTCTGAGAGAAATCGGCCGCGACCAGGGAAGCGCACCGTCGGTAGACTATGAATTTATCGATGGCCGCGGAGACTTGGGTGTTATTGCTTCGGTTACCGAGCCCTTCTGTTCGAGCTGTACGAGGGCGAGACTCACAGCGGATGGCAAACTAGTGACTTGTCTGTTTTCTCAGAGAGGGCATGACGTTAAAGCGCTCTTGCGAAACGGCACATCGGACGAAGATCTGGTGAAATTTCTCAGCGGGGTTTGGCGAGCGCGGCGCGACCGTTACTCCGCCGATCGATTAGAAGCCATGCGCAGTTCCCACTACGATCCCAAAAGCCACAAAAAGATCGAAATGATCTCGCTCGGTGGCTAGCTCCACCCTTTTTCTCGGCTGTCATAAAAAGCCATCCGTTAGAGAAATAGGTTTGGCCGGCGGCGTTGACGATTAAAGTTGATTCAGTTGGACAAGTAATCGATGCGAGCATGAGGGTCGTGATCCGGATCACGTTGCTGGAAAGGAGATATTCCGTGCTTCTGAAAGATAGAGTTGCCTTGGTTACCGGATCGACTCATAACATCGGATTGGCAACCGCGCGGGCCTTTGCACGCGAAGGAGCCAAGGTCGTCGTTCATTCACGCCATCAAGAGGACGCGAGGAGAATCGCAGGAGAGATCGGCGGCGACTCCTTTGCCGCGGACGTGTCTCGATCTGAACAGATCGGTGCGCTATTCGATCACATCGGTAAGAATCACGGCCGCCTTGATATCTTGGTCAATAGTGTCGCTCATTCTTCAAAGCACGGTATCCTTGATCTTCCGCTTGAAGAATGGAACCGAATCATGGCCACTAACCTAACCGGCTACTTTCTCTGCATCCAGCACGCAGCGAGAATGATGAAAGAGCAGGGCGGAGGAGCCATCGTCAACATCTCCGCGGGGTCGGGCGAGAGATCGAGTCCCGGCGGTGCCGCGTACTCAATATCCAAGGGCGCGATCAACTCCTTGACGCGTCAGGCTGCCGTCGACCTGGCTCCCTACAAGGTCAGAGTCAACGGCCTCATCTCAGGGCTTGTCGGCACCCCGATGGGCCAGGACGACATGGGAAGTCGCAAGCCGGAATACGACATCATTCCGCTGCGTCGTATCGGCCGGCCTGAAGAAGTGGCAGAGGCGGCGGTGTTTTTGGCCTCCGACAAAGCGAGCTACATCACGAACGCCATCCTGCCGGTTGATGGCGGGCGTCTGAATGCGATGAGCAGCGGCTCGCGCGGTTAAAATTCGCCTTCGCCCGTAGGGCGCTAAGCTACGATGTGGTCGGGGATTGGCCCTTTAGCAGTTGGACGAACTTTTCGAACTGACCCTCTTCGAGGTCGGAAACAGCCCAATAAGTGATCCCTGCTTGTTCCCAGTGGAACACATGATAGCCTTGTCGGGTTACCGGAGCCGCCTCGCTTCGAGCGTTTTTGTTTGAAGGCCAGACAAATACGTTAATAACGTGCTTGGCTCGTTGGTAAACCAGCGCCGCCACCGGCCTATTGTTGAGGTAATCAAGACGGCCGCCTATCAACGGAAATCCCTGATTAACCAAGTCTTTGACCGGCGGTGAGAAATCCAATTTACCGTTGAACCACGGTTTCACCGTGTGTTCGTCCGATGAAGGAACGTCAGCCAGATGATTTACCATCAACGAGCGAATGTGGTTTGCAACAACTTCTTGAGTAAGAATGCTCTCAGGCGACGGCCCGCGAACCGGTGGAACGAGAATCAAGGCGACGACGGCCGCCGCTGCCAAAGGAGCCACGACTCGAATCCATTGCCAAGGCATCCGGCGCCGCGCCGGTGTTGTTCCGGCGGCTTGACGCAACGACCGCTGAACACGCGTCCGGAGATCGGCTGGAGCCGTGAAATATACGCCGTGAGCGCGAATGCCGTCGCGCAGTGCTCGTCGTTCTTGGTAGCTTCCGGAGCAGACGGCACAGCCGTGGAGATGATCTTCGATCCCCAAGTTACGCACCAGGTCTAGTTCGCCGTCGACGTAACCATCGATTAGCCTTTGACCTTCTTTACAGTCCATTCACGGTTTCTCCTTCAGCCGAGCGCACAGAATGCGCTTGAGCCGCTCTCGGGCGCGCGCCAGGCGCGACATGACCGTGCCCAAAGGAATGTCGATCACGTCGGCGATTTGCTTGTAAGAAAATTCTTCCAGATCACGTAACACTATGACCTCGCGAAACTCAGCCGGTAATTGCTCCAACGATTGTTTGAGCATCTCCATGTCGCTACTCTTGAGCGCCATTGCCGAGGGGTTCAAGGCATTGTCCTCTGTCGTATGTATCTCTTCATCGAATGGTGTCGTCATGTCCCGTGCGCGGTTTTGGTCCAACCATGTATAACAGGTGTTTCGCACGATGGTGAGGAGCCACGCGCGCGCGTCCGCGCCATGAAAACCATCAAAGAATTTGAACGCGCGCATGTACGCCTCCTGCACCATATCCTGTGCATCATGCTCGTTGCGGGTCAGCCACCGCGCCAAATTATATGCAGCATCCAGATGCGGCAATATAGCCTGTTCAAAATGCTCCAGTTTATCTTTTTCCCCCAAAGTTAAGACCGCTCCTCCATCGGTTTAATTCCCGGAAACCAAGAAAAAGCCAAACGGTTTACTGCTTCGGGATTGATCGGCGCAAAGTTTAATAGGCTGCCGATGGCAAGTCAATGAAGCGGGTTTCTTGGGAATAAAAACCTGAAACATTCGGTTGTCCGGATGGAAGGCAGCGTTCACATCATTGATAACTGGTTTTCTGTCGGGAAACTTTTCGTTGAGACAAAATAAAAAACCGCTTCCCTTGCGGGGAATATTTAAGTTGATTTTTAGTCTATTGGAACAAAGGCCGATGATCAGCCGGAAGGAGATAGTAAAGATGAGACGCTTTAGAGTTCTTTTGTCGGCTTTGTTGGTCGTTAGCGTATTAGGTTTTACCGCATGCACTACCGAAATGGTCAATAAGGATGAGCCGACTGCAAAGTCAACGGATGCAGCGACGGTAGAAAAAGGATGAACAGACTGTAAAGTCAAAGGGATCTCGGTCGAACGAGGGCTCTGAAGAAAAAGAAAAGGTTATGAGCTTCGATTAACACGTTGGCCAGGATCGCTTGGGGAGAAGATCTCCCTGGAAGGTCCGGCGACCATAGAGAAAAGAGAAGCATAAATATGGAAGTCGTGACGAGGTTAGCCACTGCTGACGCGAGCACTCTCTTACGGGAGGGTCTTAAGCGGCTACTGGGTGACGCTAACGATTTGCTTGTCGTGGGACTAGCAGCGAATGACGTTGCCCGAAACTAGGAGCAGTCCCAATCCTGTTGGCGATGAAGGAGCAAAACATACCCACCAAAGTTCTGATTCTGAGCCATTTTCCCGACGAATCAAAAATACTGAACAGTGCGAGCCTAAATCAACAACGAAACAAAACCGACAAGGAGAAGAGAAAAATGGCGAACAGATTACTAGGGTTAAAATCATTGGGATTCATGCTGATTGTTTTCCTGTTGGCTGAGGCGCCGGCTCGGGCTGATGATGTAGATCAAAAGATCAAAGCTTTGAAAGATGAGGTGGCGCGGCTCGAGAACGAGCAGGCGCAGATGAAAGCTGAACAGATCGAGATGAAAAAGGAAGCGACCGCGGCGGCAGCTCAGCTGCCTAACTTCAGCTATCGGCCGGGCAGCGGTCTAATGATTGAGGCCGCGGATAAAAGTTGGGCGTTTCGCACCACTATTGAAGCTAACTTCAGATTGGAATTTGAGTCCGGGTTAAGCGAGGCAGGCAGGGAAACCGGCGGAGTTTTCGGCCGTCGCTTCAGGCCGTGGTTTATTTACTGCGTAAACGACTGCTTGTACGAAATACGTGCAGCGTTGGACCTAGACGGTTTTGGAACGGGTAACGGCAAGAATGCGACCGCTACTCAAGTGGGTTCTATATTACAACGCTGCACGTATTTGGTCCATCTGGAGAAATTAAATCCCTGGTTGCCCGTGTACTACTTTGGCATGGATAGCGAGGCGGCTATCAGTTCCTATCGCCGAGGTTCGAGTTGGCTCACACCGCAGAACGAATACGACCTGCTGTCCCGCAATAACGGTTTTAACACCGGCCGGGCGGGCAATAGTATGGGAGTGATCTGGCAAGACCTGCCGCTCAACGCGATCGGTATTCCCGGGAGAATCCCTTTGGCCAATCTAGTTTCAGGCACAATCGGTGAAGGCGATGATGGTCTGCAGAGCTTCCGGGAGCAGCGAAGCGTTTCAGCCTACTTCAATATCGAGCCCTTCTCGCAGTTAAAGAACAAATGGATCCGCGGCTTGGGATTCGAGATGGGAGCTTGGTTCTGTCCAAATGACCCGAACCACACTCCACAGAACCCGCAATCCATTGCTTGCGGTAGCTTGATGATTCGAGACAACGGAGATGGCGGCAGGCAGACTTTGTTTAACTCGACACAGACTGGTTCGGGTCTGACGCATTTTCTCATGCCCGGTTTTGCCTGGGCTGTCGGTCCTTACAAGTTCCGTGCAGTGGGTGGTTTCAACCGTATGGATGGCCAGAACGATCACATCAAGGGAACAGAGTTCTTGATTGCACACGATCTGTTTATCTGGAGCCCTAAAGGAGGATTCTTGAGCGGCGATACCAACACGACGGGGTCGATTCTTCTAGGCACTCACTTTGAGCGGACGGATGTTTCGTGCCCAAGCCCAGCGAGTTGCAACAACGGAACATTTCTTGGTCGACCTCAATTCAGCCGCGACAGGATCCTGCTGCGCGAATGGGACATCTGGTATTTTCTTGCGCCGCGCATGAGCGTCGGCACCACTGTGGGATGGTGGGACGCTTCCAATCTCCGCCAAGCTACTACTCTTGGCGGCATCCAAGCGAACACGAACGTGGCGCGAAATCTCGGTTGCGTTAGTTCCCACCAGCATACTCTTGAACGTGTGGGCGCAGGCTGCAGCTGGACCGACGTCAACATCACCTGGCGCTATCAGTTCTAGCGCGAAGTTTGAGCTTGGAACAGCAGAGAGGGGAGCCAAACAGCTCCCCGCTCTTGTTTGGCGTCGTCATTCCCAACATCGTCCCGCTATGTGCGTTTTTCCCCTGGCTTCGTCTTCCTCCAAGAGGAAAAGCCAGCAGATGCGGCGGATCAAACCCTAAACGGCCGAGAGCGTTTCGAACACGGAAGGCAAGTGGCTACGTCCTCTTGATCCGCTGGTTTAGTCTAACGGTCACTCATTCCGCCTTGGATTTGCTTTAGTCCCTGCTGACGATTCGCCGCTGCGGGCGAGCGTGAGGCCCAAATAAAGCCGGGCCATATCTTCTTCTTTGTTTAGTGAAAGTGCTTTTTACAGACTATTCCGCGCCTGCAGTAGTTTACCGGTCGAGTACTCGCTTCTTCCCACGTAACTCCAGATGTTTTGCTGAAGCGCGGTTCCATAGACGTACGCGGGATCTATCTGAGCGGCTCTCTCAAAATATCCGAGAGCGTTCTCGTCCTTATCGATCAGAAAAGCTTTTCGACCTGATTCCACGTTGGTGCCGGCTTGGAAGCTGGCGCAGCCGGACAGGAAACAAATGATGTAAGACAATATCAGCGGGTATCTGGTTTTCATGGTCATCTCCTATTACCGCAAGTAAGCTGAAGCGAAAACTCCCGGGCCGATCGCTCTCATCTTTGCGGTAGCCATAACTTGATGACCGGTTTTTTTTTGCGAAATTCCACAGAGACGAATTTCAAAATAATTTTCCGCCGCGGAATTTTTCCAGTTGATTCTGGTCTGAGATGACAAAGGCCGACGATTGGCCGGAAAGGAGGAAAAAACAATGAAGACTATGAAATCAATTTTATCGGTGCTGTTTCTGGCCGCAGCTATGGGTTCGAGCATAGCGCCAGCGGCGGGCGCCGAAGGAGTGATCTCCAAAACGGCTTTGACCGAGGGTAGCTATTGCCACATGAAATTCCCGGCGATTGAGGAGACAACTTTGGGCTCGAAACGTCCGGTTCTTAAGGATCCTAGCTCGGGTGACATCATCGACTTCTACGGGCCGTGCGATCACGATCCGCTGGGAAAGGATGAAGTCTGGGCGCAGCTTCTCGAAGCGCAGCATCGTAGAGCCCACGACTACATGGATTAACGGCGCGGCGCCCAAAGGGGAGAGGGGTCATGCCTCTCCCCACGGGAATATTTATTCAAATGAAAGAGTCATAGAGGCATGTACAATTGCACAAAGGAAGCGACGACAATATGACAACTCACAATACGCAAACACGTAAGGGCTTTCGGTGGCTGTACGCCTTTATGGAGGGCTACCATCCTCACTACAAAGGAGGCTGCATATGAAATCGCTGTTGGCTGTTATTACATTGGTTCTTGGTTTGGTGTTCATGCAAGCTCGGGCCTTCGCCGCTCTACCAAAGGCGAAGCCTGAAAATCCAAATGTCGCCGCCGGACGGGAAGCTATCGAGGCGAAGGACTTCAAGTCTGCCGTGGGAAATTTAACGAAAGCCGTTCAGGAAAACCCGAAAGACGCCGACGCTCATACCCTGCTCGGCTACAGTTATCGCAAACTCGGCACCTTCGACAAATCGATGGAGCATTACCAGATGGCCCTGAAGATCGATTCCAGTCATCGGAGCGCGCATGAATATCTTGGCGAGCTTTACCTCGAGATGAATCAACCTGTCAACGCCGAGAAGCAACTCCAGGCGCTGAAAAAGGCGTGTCCCTTCTTTGGAAAATGCGAGGAGTACGAGGACCTGAAGGTAGCAATCGAGAAGTACAAAACGAAGAAGGTCACTGGATAGACACAGGGATAGAGCCAGCAAAACTGAGAGGCGCCTCTTGCGGTCGCGAACGCCCGACAGGCTCGGCGCTCGGCAGCATGATTGGCATCGAAGAGTTGTCTAAATATCCGTTGCTGAGGGAGAGAGCTCATATGCGACGGTACTATGTTGTCTGCAAAGAGTTGCGGACATCGCCGTATGTGGGTCATCGGTAAAATGTGGAAGATGATCCGTCGCCCCAAGCACCAACCGAGCGTTAGGTCCGCGAATGTTTATTCAAATGAGAGAGTCATCAGCGATAAAGGAAGCAACAGCCATGATTCCAACGTACATTACACAACTCGTAAGGATTTTTCGTGGATGCGCGCCTTGATGGAGGCTACCTTACTGCTGCGCGCTGCCTGCATCGTCTCGGAAGCAACCGAGCCGATATCGGCAGTCAAGCTTGGTGATCGTGGAGGGATGACGATGAGTCTAGGACCGACACGGATCCTCATTTTGGGCGGCGGCTTCGGTGGGGTGTACACGGCACTGACCCTGGAACGGCTCCTCCGGGATGACCTCCGACGTGGGGCCGTCGAGCTCGCGCTGGTCAACCGAGAGAACTACATGGTCTTTCAGCCGATGCTCCCGGAAGTGATTTCTGGCAGCATCGGCCTCGTGGACACGATCATCCCAATTCGACGTCTGTGCCCAAACACGAATCTTTACACTCGCCCGATCGAAAAGGTCGACGTGCAACGCAGGCGCGTCCTCACTGCCGCTGGCCTAGGTACGCGGCCTTGTGAGCTCGAGTACGACCACCTCGTCATTGCTCTGGGCAACGTCACGAGTCCCGCTAACCTGCCCGGGCTTGCAGAGCATGCGCTTCCATTCAAGTACTTGGGGGATGCCCTCACCCTACGCAACCGCGTCATCCACACCCTGGAGGAGGCGGACATCGAGCCTGATCCTCGGGTACGTCGCGCTCTCCTGACATTTGTCGTTGCTGGCGGCGGCTTCTCCGGCGTTGAGGTCGCGGCCGAATTGAACGATTTCGTCCGCGCCGTCGCTCGAAACTTCCGCCACCTAAATACTGGCGACATCCGCGTCATCCTCGTGCATGCAGGCGAACGCATCTTCCCGGAGCTTCCGAGGGCGCTCGCCGAGTTTGCTCAGCGGCTGCTGAGCAAGCGCGGTGTGGAGGTCCGGCTGCTCACGCGCTTGGCCGGCGCCACAGCCGAGGCCGCACTGCTCCAGGGCGGGGAGCGCATCGACACGCGGACGCTCGTGAGCACAGTGTCCTCGGCGCCGAATCCCCTGGTTGCAGCCCTGCCCGTGAAGAAGGAGCGCGGCCGCATCGTCGTCGATAGCCACCTGGCAGTCCCGGACTACCCTGGGGTGTGGGCCGTGGGCGACTGCGCCTTTGTCGTTGACGGGGAGAGCGGGGAGCCGTGCCCACCGACGGCCCAACACGCCATCCGACAGGCGCGGCGCCTCGCGGAAAACCTCGTGGCCACCTTGCGAGGTGCGCCGAAGACGAGGTTCGCCTTCACAGCGCTCGGTAAGATGGCGTCGCTCGGGCACCGTTCCGCAGTGGGCGAGATCTTCGGGGTGCGGGTCTCAGGGTTCCTCGCGTGGTGGCTCTGGCGGACGATGTACCTCATGAAGCTCCCCGGGCTCGACCGAAAGATCCGAGTTGCCACGGATTGGACCCTCGATCTGATCCTGCCCCCCGACATCGTCCAGCTCACAGCTGAGAAACCTCTCGCGATCCGGCGGGAGCACTTCGAGCCGAATGAGACCATCTTCCGCGAGGGCGACTGGGGTGACTCACTGTATATCATCCTTAACGGCGAGGTCGAGATCACGCGAGATGTTCCAGGTCAAAGCGATGTGCCGCTCGCCCGACTCGGGCGTGGCGAATGCTTCGGAGAGATGGCACTGGTCAGGCAGATGCCACGGTCGGCGACGGTCCGCACCGTGACCCGAGTCAATGTCTTGGCGATGGACCACTATACGTTCCAAGCCCTGTTTGCGCACCTGCCGCCGCTGCGGCTTTTTTTCGAACAGCTGATCCAGCTGCGCGCCAACTAGCACTGCTCGACCCTGGGAGCATTGCAGGTTTGAAATTCAATTAGTTTTCACCGACACGGGTGCTTCTTTGTATGACTGATTGGAAACTCTTTCTATCGACGTTTGTTCTGATCTTTGTTGCCGAGCTACCCGACAAAACAGCTTTTGCAACCCTGCTTTTAGCGACTCGAAAACACCCTTTGGCGGTTTTTATCGGTGTAGCCACGGCATTCGTCATTCAAAGCGTCGTTGCCGTCAGTTTCGGAAGTGCTTTGGGCTTACTACCAAAGCAATGGGTGAGCGTTGGTGCTGCTGTTTTGTTTATGCTGTTCGCGCTTCTGATGTGGCGGAGAAAGGACCACGAGGAGGAAAATCTCCATTTGGAACCCCAAAGATCTAATTTTCTGCGAACTATTTGGAGTTCTTTCGTCGTTATTTTCATTGCCGAGTGGGGCGATCTTACACAATTAGCCAGTGCTACAGTTGCTGCAGAACATAAAAAACCCGTGACCGTCTTTCTGGCAGCAACCTTGGCTCTTTGGGCAGTGACAGCCCTCGCAATACTCGTTGGTAACCGGGCCAAAAAAATCATTCACGCCGTCCTTCTCCAAAAGATTGCAGCGGGAGCATTCGCCTTGGTTGGACTTGTCCTTCTTCTTCAAGCCTTGAGAGATTCCCGGGGCTGACTTTGGTGTGGCTTTGGGGTCTTGCAGGCAGCGGGATAGCAGAAGCTCTTGTATAGAATCTCTGACGGGGGTGTGACTCTTGGGGTCAACGGCGTGTAGTTTAAATATGGAGGCCGAAAATTTCAGCGCACAGTAAAAACAAAAAATTCATCAAACGGAGCCCGTGCAGATTGCCTTGTCTGCTTGAAATTTTCAGCGGGAGGATCATCGTCACCGCTGCGGCGACAGTAGTTATCAATCCAGGGCTTTTCGACGATGTCCAAGCAGCCTTGTCTGTGCCGTTTGAGTATTGCCGAAACGTCACAAGAGGATTAGTCAGCCTCCTCCGCGATATCGATAGTTCGCGTTCGCCAGCAGAGCTCTAAGGAGAGCTTTAAGGGGCGAGCCACTTCCCACGGGAATATTTATTCAATTGAAAGAGTCATACAGATATACAGAAGAGCTTTTATAAGGAGGAACTACAAGATGACAACGCATAATATACAGATCCGTAAGGGCTTTCGGTGCCTGGGCGCCTTACTGGGGGTTACCCTACTCGCGCTGGCTGCCTGCACCCAGATGATGTCGCCTGCGGCTCCCACTCAGCCGGCCAAGGCCTATATAGGCCTATTCAAGGACAACGCCGTCGCCGTGGTCGACACCGGCACTAACCGCGTGCTCCGCACCATTCCGATCCCCTCCGGTCCACATGGTCTGGTTGTTACCCGCGACGGACGTAAGGTTTACGTGAGCAGCGATGGAGCTTCAACGGTAAGCGTCATCGACACTGCGACAGATCGCGTGGTGGGGAGTATAGAGGTCGGTCCGACGCCGCACGGCCTGGCGATTGCACCTGATGGAAGCAAAGTGCTGGTATCGGGCTTTGGCGCCAACCAATCAATGATCATAGATACCGCCACGGACCGTATTGTTGGAAGGGTTCCCGTGGCGCAGCCTCACAACAGCGCCATCAGCCCAGACGGACGCACAGCCTACGTTGGGTCACAACAGCAAGGTGCCACGGCCCTCGTTATTCTGGATCTAGTCAACAAGATCGAGATAGGGCGCGTGCCTTTGGACAAGACACCTCGCGCGCTCGACGTCAGCCCGGACGGCAAGTTGCTCTACTTCACAGTGGCAGGTGCAGACGCCGTGCAGGTGCTCGACACAGCGACCAAGCGGGTCGCGGGGGAGATCCCCGTTGGAGCATCGCCCCACTATCCACTATTCACGCCCAACGGAAAATCGGGCCTGGTCGTCAGCCAGGGCCCCGGACATCTAGAGATTCTAAACCCCAGCAACAAGACCGTTAGCGCCAGCGTCACTGTTGGTAAGTTACCTCATTGGATCGCAATCAGTACCGATGGACGCACTGCTTACGTAACGGACGAAGGCTCCAATGACGTATC
>Ga0209690_1001170_pt1 | contig 14576 bp, 15 predicted proteins | sample GraSoiAngelo_150_FD_186164 | JGI IMG/M metagenome (GOLD analysis project Ga0209690, IMG submission 186164) | Grasslands soil microbial communities from the Angelo Coastal Reserve, California, USA - 14_1009_09_40cm (SPAdes) (version 2) | ecosystem: Environmental > Terrestrial > Soil > Grasslands ...
TAACCGCGAATGATCCGACCTTGCTTTAATAAACTCTCGAGTGCAGTGCGAATCGTGTTTGATGGAATGGCAAAACCGATTCCCTGCGAACCGCCACTGCGTGAAATGATGGCCGTATTGATCCCAACGACTTCGCCGCGAAGATTAATCAATGGACCTCCGCTGTTGCCGGGATTAATTGCGGCGTTTGTTTGGAGGAGATCCCCGAAAGCGTCGGTGCGGTTTGGCCGCATTTTCGAACTGATAATGCCGTCGGTCACCGTTTCCTCGAATCCGAACGGATTGCCAATGGCCAAAACAAAGTCTCCGGCCTGCACCGTGTCTGAATCGGCCAGTTTGAGCGGTTTAACGCCGGGATCGTCGATCTTCAGAACGGCCAAATCGGCCTGAGAATCTGCGCCAACTAACCGTGCTTTTTTCGTCCGGCCATCACTTAATTGCACTTCGATCTCATCGACCTGATCGACCACGTGATTGTTCGTGATAATGTGTCCCTCATTCGTCACAATTACGCCGGAACCGAGCGAATTTTGAACCAAAGCCTGGTCATTTGGATTCCGAAATTGTCGCTGGTTCCCGTAGAAAAACTCGAAGAGATCGAGCCCGCGTTCCCGCGGTATGAGAATCTTCTTGGATGTTTTCACCGCTACAACGGACGGGATCACGCTACTGACGAGTGCGCGGCGCTCCCGGTTCAATGCCTCAAGCGATGCGACTTGCTTTGGATCTACGTTCGGAGACGAGGCCAGCGTGTACTTTTCCGGCGTTCGAGTCGAAGGCAGATTCAACCCTCCGTGTTTGAGGCGGTAGTCGTAGAGCGCGGAAATTCCCACGCTGACCAGCAGGACAAAAAGCAAGAATTTCGCTAGATTCTTCATTAGCTCACGTTGGAAAAAGTTCGTCCCTGTTGTTCGACAACCAAACGCCGGAAACGTTGATTCTCAGGCAATTCCAGGCGTGGGTCGGCCTCGAAGATCGACGTGGCCGCCGCACGCGCGCGCCGCATCAAGCCCGCATCCGACTTCAAATTGCCGATCTTAAGCGCCGGCAGGCCGCTTTGTGCTGTGCCAAGCAAATCGCCCGGTCCACGCAAGTCCCAGTCTGCTTCAGCCACTTCGAACCCATTGCTTGTTCTCTCCAAGACGGCGAGTTTTCCCGAAGTCTCCTTGGATTGGTCGGATGTTAGAAAAATGCAATACGATTTATGTTCTCCGCGGCCGATCCGCCCGCGAAGTTGATGAAGCTGCGCCAGTCCAAAACGTTCAGAGTTTTCCACGAGCATCGCACTGGCGTTAGGAACATCGATCCCGATCTCGATCACTGTAGTGCTTATCAATGCGCTGGTCTCGCCGCGACGGAATCGTTCCATGATTTCCTGCTTCTCCGCGGCCGGAATACGGCCGTGAAGTAATTCACAGCAATACGGGTGCAACCGTTCCCGCCATAACTCGTACTCGGCCGAGGCCGCTTTCACGTCCAACTTTTCACTCTCATCGATCAACGGATAAATCACGTAGAGTTGTCGTCCAGCTTCCAATTGTGTTCGCAAAAAGCTGAGGACCTCGCCGAGTTTCGATTCGTCACGCACCGCAGTAACTATTTTTCCCCGGTTACGCGGCATCTCATCGATAATCGAAACATCGAGATCGCCGTAAATAGTCATCGTTAGCGTGCGCGGAATCGGTGTAGCCGTCATCACCAGCACATCGGGCGCTGGTTCGCGGGCCGTCAGTCTGGCGCGTTGCGCGACACCGAATTTATGCTGCTCATCAATGACGACGAGCCCCAAATTCGAGAACGAAACCGTGTCGTAAAGAAGCGCATGCGTCCCGACGATTACGTCCGCATTTTCATCACCGGCAACCAAAGGGAGAAAACTTTCTTCCTGGCGCGCTGCCGTTCGCAGGGCCATGCGCACGCCGAGCGGTTCGAGCCAGCGCCGCAAGACGGCGTAATGCTGCTCACCCAGAATTTGTGTTGGCGCCATGAATGCGGCCTGATATCCCGCCTCAACCGCGAGTAACATCGCGGCGTGCGCCACGACAGTTTTGCCTGAACCCACATCGCCTTGCAGCAAACGGTTCATCGGATGGCGCGCTGCGAGATCGCGCCGAATTTCCACGATCACTTTCGACTGCGCGCCCGTCAACTCGAATGGTAACGCCTTAAGAAATTTGTCGAGCAGCGCGCCAGACCCACAGTGTGCCTGGCCAACGCGAATCGATGCGTCGGAGCGTCGCGATGCGATCAGCATTTGCATCGCGAAGAATTCGGAAAGAACCAGATGCTCGCGAGCGGCGTCACGCGCCTCCCAATTTTCCGGGAAATGAATCGCGCGAATCGCATCACCTCTTTTCCCGTGAACCAGACCGCCCGGTGCCAACGTTTCTAGTGGCTCATCGGAAATTTCATTCAACAACCGGTAAATGATGCTACGCAGAGCGCCCTGTGAAAGACCTTCCGTCGCCGGATAAATGGGTGTGATACGCCGAAAATGGATCGAAATCTCCTCGTCATTCTCGATAACCTCGAACTCTGGGTGATCCATGCAGATCCTCTTTCCCCGCAGACGTGGTTTGCCAAACACGACCATGCGCTGCCCGGTCGCGATCATCTTCTGCACATAATGCAAGTTGAACCAGCGACACACCAGCGTCTCGCTTAACGCGTTCGGGCTCGATTCTTCCAGTGTGGCCTCGAAGATTTTCTTCCATCCGCCAAAACGGCGCAGCGAAGTTTTGATTACCTCGCCACAAAGACAAATCGGGACATCACTTTCCTCGCGCGGAAAATGTGGAAACTGATATCGATCTTCATAACGCCGCGGAAAATGGGTGAGCAAATCTCCCACCGCCTCGATGCCGAGACGGCGCAGCGCGAGCAAACGCGGACGCGGTATCCAATCAAGCTCGGCGAGCGGTTGCGAGATTTCCATCAGTCGATCGCTACGGCCGTTCGAACCGCCCGAATCTGCATGTCCAACCGCGTTTCGCCTTCGTATTCATCCGCTCGAATCCGAAAGGCGATATCCCACGGCGGACGCGGCAGCGAAGCGTTTACCGAATCGAAGAAAACGGCGCGCCGATGATAATTGCCCTGGCGCAGGCGCAAAATAAGATGCTTCTCCTTTACCTCCTGCGGCGGCGCGACCGACTCCACTTCGCGCGCGAAAAAAAGCGGCGCGGGATTCCCATTTCCGAACGGCCGGAGCATCTCGTGCCAGTACAGAAAATCGCCATTGAGATCGGAAAACGTCAGTTCGTGATCAAGGCGCAAATAAGGCCGCAGATCTTCATCCGACAAAAGTTCACGTGCCGCGCAACGAAACGCCTCCGAGAAAACAGCGACATCTTTTTCAAGAATCGTAAGGCCCGCCGCCATCTCGTGCCCGCCGTACTTTTGCAGACTGCCGCTGCAACGGTTCAACGCTTCAACCAAATTCAGGCCTTCTATGCTGCGGCCGCTTCCTTTTCCAATACCATTTTCTTCGATCCCGATCACAATCGCCGGACGATGATATTTGCGCGAAATTCGCGAGGCGACAATTCCCAGCACGCCCGGATGCCAGCCACGTGCGCCAACGATGATTGCCGGATCGCGCGCAGGATCGAACTCGCGGGCGATTCGCTCGTCCGCAGCGAGGAAGATTTCTTTTTCGACTTCCTGTCGCTCACGGTTCTGTTTGTCAAGCAACTCGGCCAACGACGCCGCCTCGGCTTCGTCCTGGGTTAGCAGAAGGTGCAACGACCTTTGTGCGTTGCTCAGTCGCCCGGATGCATTAAGTCGAGGACCAAGGCGAAAGCCGATATGCTCCGTTAAAATCGGCGGCCGCACCCCGCTTACCTCGATCAATTTTTTCAATCCGGGCCTTGTCGATCTCGCAATTTCAACCGCGCCACGCTGGACAAAAGTCCGGTTCTCGCCTCGCAACGGAACGATATCGGCAACCGTGCCTAACGCCACCAGATCAAGTTTCGATTTGAGATCCAAATCGGGCAACGACTTCGTTTTCAACAATGCATGACAAAGTTTAAAGACGATTCCAACACTGCACAGATAATGGAACGGCGACTCGGGATCGATTTTCGGATTTACGATCGCGAGGCAATCGGGCAGTTCCGATTTTGGTTCGTGGTGATCGAGCACAATCACATCCACGCCGCGCCGCTTAAGATCGGCAATCTCGGCGACAGACGACGTCCCACAATCGACCGCTATCAAAAGCTGCGGATGATGTTCCCCCAGACAGCGCTCGAGACTTTCAGGGCTTAGCCCGTAGCCTTCCTCCATCCGCAGAGGCAGGAATAGTTGCGGCTCGACACCGTACGCGCGCAACATTTCCGCAAGCAACGCGAGTGAAGTCACGCCATCGACATCGTAATCTCCGAAAAGGACGACGCGCTCCTTCCGGCTCAATGCAATGAGGACCCGTTCGACCGCAGTTTGCATATTTGGGAGCAAGAAGGGATCGCTCAATGTGCTGAGACGCGGTCGCAAGTATGCTTGTACTTCCTCCGAGCTCGCGAAACCTTTGCGCATCAGCAGCCGTGCTATGCACGGCGATCCGCAGATTTCCGTCCACGAAATCGGCCCGCTATTCAGCTCCTCGGGCGGCGCAATAATCCATCGGCTTTGCCGCGTAAAGCTTCCAGGCGGCTTTCCACCGACTCGCTCGTCCCCTACGCGGCTTTGCACCGATCACTTTATTCGCGGAGAACTTCCTGACAAGATGCGGCGGACCCTTCCGTCTGGATCGCAATCACGCTCGACTCGACAAACAGCCGTTTCGATGCAAAGAGCACGCAAGAATCGGAGTTCTAAAATGAGACTCGTCCGCTGGTTGGCGCTCGTTTGCGTTGTTCTTCTGCTACTTTATGGCGTGTCGCCGTACTTTTCATTCTGGCGATTTACGGTTGCGCTTCGGGCTAGCGATAGCGCAGCACTAAGTGCGCGCGTGGATTTTCGCGCTATTCGAGGGTCGCTGAAGAAGCAGCTTGTCGCGCGCTTCGCTCGTGCAACGACCAGTCACAAGCGATGGAGCAAACTCGGCCCGACGCTGATCGACGCCGTTGTTGATGCGTATGCCACTCCAGACGGTCTCGCGGTGCTGATAACCAATCCAGGGGCGCTGAAAGACCTCCGGACTCCGCAGCAGTTCCCCACCAGCAAGGCTGTACACTGGCCAAAAGTAAAATACGCATTCTTCACAGGCCCGCGGACGTTTGTAGTCGATCGAGAGGGAATTGAACTCCGATTCCGTTTCGAGTGGCTGCGCTGGCGACTCAACGAGCTCGACCTCGACCTGGGCGGGACGAAGAGTTGAGTTCGCAGTGATCTCAACCGCCACGAAGACGGTCAACTCATTCTGGCTGATCCGCAACTCGCTGCCGCGCTTCATACGCAGCGAAGCGAAAGATCCGAATCCCTGGCTCCAGCTCTCAACTGCTCCTGCGGCAGAAGACGCTGATCCCAGCAACGTTTGCTAAATTCACGCAAACCTGCCTTTTCCGTTTCTCCAAAGCTAAAGCGCAAGTTTTCGCGGTAATAGCGGCGGCAAAAATCGTGATTAAAATCTTTTTCCTCGGCGATCAATCCGTCGATGTTGGCCAAATTTTCATCGCGTATTTCGCGCAAGCGGTTCGCAAGGCGCTCGAAGTGGCGAACTTCAGGTCGGATCAACCAGAGCGCGTAAACAAATGGAAGGCCAACAAGCTTGTTCCATTGTTCGCCGAGGTCCCAGAAATCAAATTCCCCGACATGTCTTTGCCGGAAGCGGATGGCTTGATCGCCGATCAATAATCTCGCGTGCCGGACGCCGATCACAGATGCCATTGTGCCGTTGAGACGCGGAGCCAGATTCAACTCCGCAACCAAACATCGCAACAGATTGCCAGAAGTTTTCGAAGCCGGATCGATCTCAATTTCGTCGATCCCGGAAATCTCTCCGCGATGCGCGACGACAACGCTGTAAACCGGCCCAGCCGACGCGATCGAAATATCATCAACGATTCGATAAGTCGGATTGCGCAGAAATTCGAAACTGGAGACAAGGGCAAGATCGAGTTCGCCAGCGGCAAGTCTATTGCAGAGCGCCGATGGATGATCGAAGTCAACGTCGCCTGCCCATCCTCGAATGAGCGGACGGGCGTTGAGATATTTGACGCAGCCGATCCGTGCCGATTTCAAAGTGAATAGTGATCAGTGAATCGTGAATGGAATCGGTGCCCTGCTGTCACAGCAAGACAATTCACTACTCACTTATCCACTATTCACATTTCGCGCTCAGGCACAGGCGGGCTCCACTGGAGCCGGGATCGTGCGCGTCGCGGCCGTTGGGCGGGCAGAGATATGGCGATAGTAACTGTCGCGCTGGACCGGCTCGCGGCCAGCTTCTCGGATGGTGTGCTCGAGTGCCGCCACACTTTGTTGTTGCGGAGTAGTCGCCCCGGCCATGTGAAAGATCTTTTCCTCCAAAATTGTGCCGTGCAGATCATCCACACCGTAGTTGAGCGACACCTGCGCCAGTGGCAGACCAAGGCTGACCCAGTAAGCGGTGAGATGTTCGATGTTATCGAGATAAATGCGGCTCACTGCGAGATTACGGAGTTGTTCAAATGCGGAAGCACGTTTTATGTGGGCAAGGATCCCGAGGGATCGGGACGGTTCGAAGGCAAACGGAATAAACCCGGTAAATCCGCCTGTCTCATCCTGTAATTCTCGGAGTTGGCGCAAATGATCGACGCGATGGGCGAGCGTCTCGATGTGTCCGTAGAGCATGGTGCACGTGCTTCGCCCCCCCATATGGTGCCAGGTGCGATGAACGTCGAGCCACTCGGGGGCGGTTTCTTTGCCGCGGCAAATTGTGTCGCGCACGACCGGGTCGAAAATTTCCGCGCCGCCGCCGGTAATAGAGCCGAGCCCGGCTTCACGTAAAATTTCAAGTGTGTCGCAGATCGGCACGCGGAAGATCCGTTGAGCCAAATGACGCACCTCGATGGCAGTAAAAGCTTTGATGTGAAGATCGGGATCGAGCGCGCGCAGTTCACACAAAAGCTGGAGATACCAATCTTTTTTCAAGGTCGGATGGAGCCCGCCGACCATGTGGACCTCCGTGATTCCAAGGCCGAGCGCATCTCTCACCACGCGGATAATTTCGTCAATCGCGTATTCAAAGGCGTGTGCATCGCGCTTCTTGGCGGCGAAAGCACAGAACTGGCAGGAGAGGATGCAAATGTTGGAATAATTGATGTAACGATTATGAATGTAGGTCGCGTAGTTGCCGTTCTTTCGCTCGCGCACGACGTTGGCGATCATCCCAAGCGCGTTAAGATCGTTTGAACGATAGAGAGCAAGAGCGTCAGCCTCTGAAATCCGCCGCTGCGCCTCAACTTTTTCAGCAATCGGCTTAAGTTCTTTTGGAATAAGCAGGTAATTCATCCACAGGCCCGGGCAATGCCCTCGCCACCCAAGCATGCACAGAGCGCTTCCGGCTTGCAACAAAAACCATGGCGGCGAATGTGACAAAGGGAGCAGATCTTTGTCACTCGCCAGATTGTTAGCAAATTGCGGCCGTGTACACGTCTAAGTGACCGATGGGTGGCAACGATCCAGGAAATCCAGGGAGATCGGAAGAAGACGCTGAGGACGTGCGACTCATGCGGCTGGTCGGTCGGGGCGATACGAGTGCATTCGAGAACCTTGTTGAACGGCACCAAAGTCTCGTCACCGGCACGGTGGCGCGCATGCTCGGGAGCAACTCGGACGTGGAAGATATCGCGCAGCAGGTCTTTATTCGGGTCTGGAAAAGCGCTCGTCGATATGTCCCGCGCGCCAAATTTACCACCTGGTTGCTGAAAATTACTCGCAATCTGGTGTTCAACGAAATGCGCCGTTCCAAACGTCGTGGGCACGTTCCGCTTCAATCCGAGCCAGGTGGGGAGGATCATCCCCCTTTAAAGGATGAGACGAACCCGGCTCCAGACGCGTCACTTCTGGAATCGGAGCTGCAGCAAACCATTGAGGAGGCGATCATGCAGCTTCCGGAGAGTCAACGTATGGCGCTGGTGCTGCGGAGATATGAGCAGCTTAGTTACGAGCAAATTGCTGAGGTCCTCGATCTCTCCGTTCCCGCTGTAAAAAGCGTTCTGTTTCGCGCGCGAACCGAACTGCGCTCGCGGCTAAGCAAGTATCTTGCGTAAAACCGGCTTCACGATTCGCATGAACGTCGCGTCTCTCGCGATTCTTGAACCTCACTCGGTGATAGGAAAATGACGAATGTCTAATGACGAATGACGAAATAATGACAAAGCTCGAATGATCGAATGACCCATTAATGTCAAAAATCGCTACTGTTTCGGCATTCGGATTTCGTCATTCCTTCGTGCTTCGGCATTCGTGCTTCGTCATTCGTGCTTCGTCATTTCTCAATCACCCGACCTCGGACACGCCGGATCTGGGTATGATGCGTGAGCACGTGGACACGTCCGTCGCTTCCACGGAAAAATGCACTGAGCAACCAGCTCACGATGGAAATTATGATCGCGCCGAAAAATGCGCGCCAGAAGCCGGGAACTTCAAAACATGGCACTATCTCGCCGACGAATTTCAACATCAGCGCATTGATGATCAAAATGAACACGCCCAGCGTAAGGAGAATCAACGGCAGACTCAATAACAGCAGAATAGGACGAATAAAAGCGTTCACGATGCCGAGCAGAAGCGACGCCGCCAGCAGACAGCCGAGGCGATCGCCGTAATTGATCCCGACAATCGGCGCGGCCACAAACACCGCAAATGTCGTTACAAACCAGCGGAAAACGAAATGTTTCATAAGAACAAGTTATGGTGATTTCTGATTCCACCAAACGCAGGCGAGAAACTGCTTGCGGATCGTCGGATGCGCGGTAAACGAAAATGAAATCATCAACACCATCAATCTGTGCCGAAAAAGAACAAAATTTTCCAAAGTAAAAATCAGGCGCCACCGGAAGCCGGCGCGTCACCTGCCGGAATGAAAATCAGAAAAACGCCGACGGTGCGCCGGACATCGACTACGCGAAGAGCCTCCGGACCCGCTCGCAAGAAGAGCCCGGCTTCGCGCAAAGTCTCGATGCCTCCTGAAGCAGGAACCATGGCGGGACCGTCCGATGAGGAAATCCGCCTCCGCGCCTACTTTATTTCCGAACGCCGCCGCAGATTTGCGCTGCCGGGCGACGCAGATTCAGATTGGCTCGAAGCCAAGCGACAGCTCCTCTCCGATTCAGGCCCGCGCTGAGCGGACAGCATGCAACCACGAATCAACACTAATGAACACTAATTCAAAAAGGAATTCCTCCAATTATTCGTGTGAATTCGCGTCCATTCGTGGTTAATGCGATGGAAAACGCGACTGCCGATCTTAAAGAAGCTTTGCGGGAACGCGTCGCCATCATCCGTGACGAACAAAGCCGTCGCGACGAAGAAAAACACATGGTGCGGCTGCGCGCCATTTCAGAAAAGATCGACAAATTGCAAGCTGCGTTGCCGCGTCCGATCGATCCGCAGTTGGCGCATTATCTCAAGCGCCACAGCTACGACAAAGCGCTCGAATTCCTGGAGGGACGGGCTCCGTCCCGTCCCTAAAACTGGTGCGCAAAACACGTCGTCCCCTCCAATCGTCGGGGCGATTGAGACCCTGCCCGGTGAGCGAAGTTGAATGGGTCAATCCCCCTATTTCGATACAATTCGGCAATTGGTCAAATGGTCCCCGCCACCCGCCTGGACGGATAGGAGTACGAGCCGCTGGAAACAAAACCAACGAGTAAAAAGGAAGCCTCCTGCGCGCCAGAGCGCTCCGGCGGCGGCGCGAGGAAGCGCTCCAGGAGAAAACTTCATCCTCCATTAGCAACCTTATGAACTAACCAACCACTTACCACACTCGCCCGCCACTCTTGACACCCTTCATAGGGGTTAGGCGACGTGGTTACATTATGGAACCACTGCTCACTCTGTTTGATCGACCACCTTCATTTGTTCTTCATTCATCCGGCCACCCTGCACTTTGATTTTCGAGAAAGCAGAGTCTAGCTCACGAAGATCGTCAGGCGTTAGCTGGATGTTGATAGCTCCCAAGTTTTCGTTCAGGTGATCGATGTTGCGTGTGCCAGGGATCGGAACAATGAATTGCTTCTGCGCGAGCAACCAAGCCAGTGAAATTTGGGCCGGCGTTGCATTCTTTTTCTCAGCAAACCGCTTGAGCTCCTCCACAATCGGCGTGTTTGCTACCAGGTTCTCAGGAGAAAAGCGGTCGAAGCCGGATCGCAGGTCCGTTTTCGCGTCGAGCTGCGTGCGGGCATCTATTTTCCCAGTCAGGTAACCCATTCCAATCGGGCCCCACGGCACGAAGCCGATTCCGAGCTCCCCACAAGTTGCGAGCACCCCGTTCTTTTTCGGACCTCTTTCCATGAGCGAGTACTCAGTCTGAACTGCGGTCACCGGCTGAACCGCATGCGCGCGGCGGATTGTTTTGGCACTCGCCTCCGAGAGGCCGAAGTGCAAGACCTTCCCTTCTTTAATCAAATCCTTAACCGCCGCAGCTACCTCTTCGATTGGCACTTTCGGGTCGACCCGGTGCTGATAAAACAGATCGATGCGATCGGTTCGCAGCCGCTTCAGCGACGCCTCGGCTACTTTCTTGATGTGCTCTGGCCGGCTATTGAGACCACCACTTGCATCTTCAAGGTTAAAACCAAATTTGGTTGCGATATGAACTTTGTCGCGGATCGGCGCGAGCGCTTCTCCGACAAGTTCTTCGCTTGTATATGGGCCGTAAACTTCAGCGGTATCAAACAAGGTGACGCCTTTCTCATGGGCTGCACGAATGACCTTGATGCCCTGGTCTCTGGGTGCGGGGGCACCGTAGTTGGCGCTAATGCTCATGCACCCGAGGCCAAGCTCCGAGACCTCTAATTGTCCGAGTTTTCGTGTTTTCATTGTGTTGATTCCCTTAGTCTGATCGGATGATGCGGCCCACAAGGATGGCCCGGCGGCCAATCCTGCTCCGAGAAGGGCCGTATTAGCCAAAAAGTCACGGCGACTGAGCACTCGATGATATTGAATGTTTGATCCCGTTGGTTGCTTATTCTTCCTCATGATCGGGACTTTGAAAGTCGCCTAACGAGAACAAGATCAGCCACCGCTGGTGAGAGCGAGGCTAATCAAAATCGAGAATTTTCTCATAAAACTTTATGAACTTTCGCGCCGCTCAGCGGTTGGCTGCATCGTCTGGTTAGACCGTTTTGCGCGATTCGCAGACGTAGATCGGTTCTGTGAGATGCTGGAAACATTCTGCACACGAAAAGTGCGACAGTGGTCAACGCTGACGCGCTCAGAATAGTCAGAAAAACTAAAGCGCCGTACAAGCGAATTGCTCCGTGTATGCCGTTCATTGCTGACAGCTCATCGGAGCGATAATGCGCCGCTGCTTCGTTGTGTAGTCCGCCGTGGATGCCCACCAGCATTCCGATGCTAATGCACAGTGCAAATGGCAAAACTACGGCAAAACCGCGCCAAGCTGTATTACGCTTAAAGACAGGCATATGAGGTCTAATGACCCCAGCTCAGCGACGGCGGCCACGAGGCGCGCCGATTGCAACCGCGACGACCCGCCGCCGTTCGCTGCAGCGCATGGTTAGGACGCGTTTGTAATCTCATACAAGTTGCTCAAAAATAAATCCACGTCACTCAAATCGGGGAACACGCAAACCGCACCCTCCTCGGACAACCGGGAGGCACGACCATCAGTAGCAACTCCAATAAATGGAATGCCAACGTTGCGACACGCGCGAGCGTCCCAAACACCATCGCCAACGTAAACAGTGCTGCTACATTCGCCATATCGTTCGCCTGCCCTTCGCATGGACAACCTGATGATGGACTCTCTGTCAAACGCATCGTCGCTCGACGCCGCCGGATAATCGTCGTAGCACAGGCCAGCACTTGCCATCTTAAGACGGGCCGAATCACGCCACGCCCCGGTAGCAAGTGCAACTCGATGCTCCGCACTGTCAGCCAAGCGCGAAAGTAACAGAGGCGCTCCTGCGACTGCTCCGAAAGCTGCCTCGGATGAAACCCGTGCAAGCAAACCAACAAAATGCTGACGGAATTGCAATATTTCCCGTTCAGTTGGCGGCCGGCCAATGCGTGAGGTGAAAACGTCGTCGAAGATGCCGGAATCAGTCGTGTGCGGATAATGCGACCAATCCGTATCGATGTCGACGAAACCAAATACGTCCTTGCATGAGCGGACAAGGCACCCCTCGTCGGCGTTCATGGTCGGTGTCCGCGTGCCGTCAATATCGAATATTACCAAGCGCATGGAAGTGGCCTAACGAGACGGAGCTGAGCCACCGCTGGCGGGAGCGGGTGTGGCAAACATCGACAACTGTTTCATAAAATCATACGTGGACTTCACAGCGGCCAGCGGTTGGCTCGAGCGATTGGTTCGGTCCCGTCAGAGCAACTCATCGGTGATCGTCCGCTTCATCAGGAGGTTCGACGGCACGGCTGCAGGGTCGAGCATCTTGCGCGCCGTCTCGTCCCCGGCTACGGGAAGGTTCGTCGGGTCCAGCAAGCCCAGCTGCACCAGGGCCGAGGCCTGGTCCCAGTGGATGTGCTCGTGGTGAATTTTCCCACCCTCGAACGAGACGACCACCACCGTGACCAGCTCCAGCCGCCGCCCCGTCGGCGGCACGCCTGGCAGCAGCCAGTCCATCCGGACCGTGTGCGTGCAGCGGAAGACGAACTCATCCACGATGCGGTCGTAGCCAACGGTCCGCGAGATGGGCACCAGCTCCACGTCGGCTGGCATGCCCGGGATGAAGTAGCGGCCGTAGAAGTGCTCCAGCTGCGGCCGGCCCACCCCGCCGGTCAGAACAGGTACGTGGTTGACGTAAGGGTATGCAACCATCGTATCGCACGAGGCGCGAGCATCCTTGTCCTCGAACTCCGCCCGGAGGTGTCTCTCCCACAAGTCGACCATCGCCCGCTGCTCGGGCGTCAGCTTCTCCAAGTCGAGCGGAAACATTAGGCCTCCTCTTGGATCATGTTCTCATACCGGTGCTGCCGTCCCGGCGCCGGGATAGGGGCCGAACGAGAACAAGATGAGCGACGGCGGACGAGGGCGCGCGTCGCTCGGAGTGAAAGTGTGGAAGTCATCTCAAAAAGTGGAGAGTACAACGGTCCGCCGTTCGCTCCATCGCATGGTTAGGTCTTTGTGGGTTTATTGGCGGCCGTGGCGCAACGATCTGAGCGCAGCTCCATAACAAGTTCTTCGCCATCATCGCCATCGCACATATCCTCTCGTGCAAGTTGGAATCCGCATTTTTGTAAGACACGTATCGAAGCGAAATTGTGCTTTGCCACATGCGCGTAAACTGGTCGCGCCTCTATCTTGGTCAAGAATTGGGCCAGGGCCGCACTAGCAATCCCCTTCCCCCAATGTGTCTTGCCGAGCCAGTAGCCGATGTTCGGCTCCCCCGCCGCTTCCCAATAGACGACGTTGCCAGCCACGGTGTCGTCCGCGAGGATGGTGTTTAGGATTCCGGTCTCGTTACTCATGATTCTGGCCCAGTGCGCCATAAAGGCGTCGCGGTCGCGGCTGGGAAACGCCGCCATACGCGTCGCCTCGGCATCCAGCTGATGTTCAAAAAAAATCGGAAGATCTTCCTGGGTCACTTCGCGGAGTGTAACAGTCATCTGATCAGACCTAACGAGACAAAGCTGAGCCACCGCTGGCGGCGGCGAGCGTGGCAAACACAGAAAACTGTTTCATAAAATCAAATCTCGTCATCACAACGGCCAGCGGTTGGCTCGAGCGATTGGTTAGGTGACTTGGTGTGTGACATGATAGTGACATCGGTTTCTCGATAGCGTGTATGCTCCACGATACTCCAGCCGAGCCGGGAAAAGAAATGCTCAGCGCTCGGCGTGAAAAGATAAACCGTGGGAAAGCCGAGCGTCTCTGCCGTGTGGATGACATGCTGCGTGAGTGCGCTCCCGATGCCCCGCTGCCGGTGCGCAGGAGCAACGAAAACTCCGGCGAGCCACGGCGTGTAATCTGGCCGCGTGTCCATCTCATGGTGGATGAGCATGGCCGAACCGAGTAACTCTGCGTCAGACGAAGCAACGAACGTGATGGGCAACTCGCGTCGACCAGAGCGCTCATGAAGAATCCGAACGCGATTGGAGACAGAATCACCAGGCCTGAGATACGCCCACTCGTGGAAGTGCCAATCGGCGAGTGTGGGAATGAACTCTGGCCGATCTGCGAGCAGCTCGATCTGCATGACGTGCGTTCAGTCACCTAACGAGAATTCGGCCCAAAAAATGGGTCTTTTAAGGGAAATGCCCAATTTTTGGGTCTAATCCGGCTTGAGTTCGGGGTTGAAGACGGCAGAATCGGCGTCATGCTAGGGGACGCTAGCCGGCATGCCGGCGGAAAACAAACCCAAATTACTCGACCAAGTGCGCAATGTCATTCGCATCAAACATTACAGTATTCGCACCGAGCAGGCTTACGTTGATTGGATTAAGCGCTT
>Ga0209690_1001173_pt1 | contig 14561 bp, 9 predicted proteins | sample GraSoiAngelo_150_FD_186164 | JGI IMG/M metagenome (GOLD analysis project Ga0209690, IMG submission 186164) | Grasslands soil microbial communities from the Angelo Coastal Reserve, California, USA - 14_1009_09_40cm (SPAdes) (version 2) | ecosystem: Environmental > Terrestrial > Soil > Grasslands ...
CTGCTTATTCCCTTCTGATCATTGACTTAGAGCTTGAGACACGTTAGTTTCGGCTCATCTCTCCCCACCAAAGGACATCTCCTTGGCGCGAAAAATACTGCTCGCCGACGACAGCGTGACCGCCCAGAATATGGGCCGGAGGATCCTTAGCGATGCCGGCTATGAGGTAGTCACTGTCAATAATGGCTCGGCGGCCCTGAAGAAGATTGCCGAGCACAAGCCCGATCTCATTGTCCTGGATGTCTACATGCCGGGCTACACCGGCCTGGAGGTCTGCCAGCGGCTCAAGGAAAATCGCGAAACGGCTCGCATCCCGGTTCTACTGACGGTGGGGAAACTGGAGCCTTTCAGGCCCGAGGAAGCACGCAAGGTGCGGGCCGATGCATACATCGTCAAGCCTTTCGAGGCCAGCGAACTTCTAGTCGCATTGACTAAACTCGAAGACAAGATTGTTCCCCAGGCAGAATCCTACAAGCCTGGCCGTTTCGCCAAAGCCATTGCCGCGGTCGAAGAGTTCAACCAATCCGAGACCGGCGAGCGGTTTGGGGATGCAGAGTCTGGGTGGAAGGAGCGCCTAAAATTTCCAGCCGCTACCCCAAAACCGCAAGAGCCGGAGCCTGAGCCCGAAGTTGCAACTCCGAAGAGAAGAGGCATTCGCGACCTCTTTCGGAGGGACCCGCCCAAAAAGGTTGAAACCCCTGGGCGTTTTGAGCGTCCCCAGCCAGCCGATTTGCCACGGGACATCACCCCGCAGGAGATTGCGGCCATTACCGCGGCTGCGGCACAAGTCAGCGGCGCGGAGGAGACGCCTGGTTCTTCTTTGGGCAATGAAAGCGTCGACGCTTTAGGGCCAAAATCGGCTCTCCCACAGGCTGCTGAGGTGGAATCGCAACCTGCTACTAAACCAGTTTCTACAGCGCCTGTACTCTTGGAAGAGCCGATCGCAATACAAGAACCAGTTGCGATGGCAGAACCAGTCGCGACAGAAGCAGGTGCAGCGGAGGAACTCCCGCCAGCGACCTTTGCCGGTGCATCGCAAGCACAGTTTGAACCCTCAGCAGAAATTAGCGCTGCTGAGATTACCCTGGCCGAGGTTGTGGCGACAGAACACTACGAGGCGGCGCCACTTGCCGCGGCCCCCGCACCGGAGATTCCTGCACTCACAACCGCAGTAGTTGATGATGATGCCGAAATCCTCGCGGCGCTGCAGACTCTGTCGCCCTCCAACGCCATTGCTGCGGCTGCGAGTGTTGGAGCCGACGTAATGCAGAGCGCTGGCGCCGCGGAAACCAAGCTAGAAGCTACAGCGACAGGAGAGAGAGAAACTTTGTGCGGGGACTTTGCTCGCAACGTCCTCGAAGACGCATCAAGCTGCGTCTCTAATGCTGAACCCGTCACAGTTGTGGCTGAGGCGGCAGAATTGGCTACGGCAGGAACGACTCCAGGAGAAACACGATGGATCGCGGAAGCCGTTCCGCTCGATCCCTCGGAAGCTACGCTACCCCTGCAAAAAGAAATGGAGAAGGCTTTCGCTGCTTTCGCTGCTGTGGAGGGGGCCAGATCGAGATTTGTGTCACGCCCCGTAGCAGCCGCAGCAGCCAGCCATGTTGTAGACCCGGTTTCACCAGAGATAATTGCGCAGGCGCAGCTCGCATCTGCAACGCTTCTGGCCTCGAATGACTACGTGCCTGAACCGGAGGCTGCGGTCGCATCAGTCCCAGAAGAAACTGCCACGCTACCCGCCAACAGCACCGAACCCGAGCTGGCATCCGAAGCTCTTCTACCTTCCCCTGCGGACGCAATTGAGTCCGTGGCCAGTGCGGAAGCATATTCCACGGCCATGCCAACCCTCGGCGGCGAAAGCTCAAGCTCCACGCCGGAGCAAGGTGCGGCAGCAGCTGTGGTTTCGGACGACGCCAGTGCAATTGAGTCGAACTGGGATGCTACGCCCACATCTCAACCAGTAGCTTCCACAACGCCGCCGGATGATTTCTCTGCGGGAAGTCAGGACGACACCGACTACAAGCTGGATGCGGCCAATGCAGCGGCGTGGGCGAATTGGAGAGAGATCCGCGACAGCATCATCGACTCGACACCCAAGGTTGTCGATGGAGCTAGCACTGCGTTCAGGGATATCCAGCAGGAGAAACCGCCAGTACCCGAGCTTGGAGCGATGGCGGCAGCGGCCTCTTCGAACGGCAGTTCTTCTTCTTTAGCGACCGATTCGGACACCATCGCCAGTATCGTCGATAGCGTGCTGGCTGAGCTGAAACCGAAGCTGATGGAAGAAATCGCCCGGAAGCTCAAGAACGATTCGAGGAAATAGTAACCGATCAAACTAGAGCATTGTGGTTGGCCATCATCTCTGCCGGGATTGCTCTGTTCCTGACTATCTGTAACAAACTGACAACGGACCTCACAATTCAGAGGCCAAGACCTGAGCGAAGTCCTCGGTTTGACCGCATTTTCCGCCCGCCTGTAATATCGAAGTTCAGCATTTAGCACTTAGCAATTCGCATTTAGCCCCCCGCAGCGCTGCTTCCATTCGTGGGCACTGCCGCAAATGTTGTTTGCTAAGGGCTAAGTGTTAATTGCCAAGTGTTGTAAAAAATGCCTCACGATCTCCCCAAAACGTACGAGCCGGGCGCGATTGAAGCGTGCTGGGCCGAGTACTGGATCAGAGAAAAGCTCTTCTCGGTTCCCACACCCCCGCCGGGGGAATCGCGTCCGGTGTTCACGCTTTTGCTGCCGCCGCCGAATGTGACCGGACGCCTGCACATGGGCCACATGCTTAACCAGACGCAGATGGACATTATTGTCCGCTGGCATCGCATGCGCGGATTCCTGACACTGTGGCTTCCGGGCACCGACCACGCCGGCATCGCCACCCAGATGATGGTGGAGCGGCAACTCGCCAAAGAGGGAAAGAACAGGCAACAGCTCGGCCGCGAAGCCTTCGTCGAGCGCGTGTGGGAATGGAAGCGGCATTATGGCGGGGCAATCCTTGATCAGATGAAGCGACTCGGCGTTTCCGTCGATTGGACCCGCGAGTACTTCACCATGGACGAGAACCTTTCACGTGCCGTACGCGAAGTATTCGTTCGCCTCTACGAAGAAGGCCTGATTTACCGCGGGAAGTACATCGTCAACTGGTGCCCACGATGCGGAACCGCAATCTCGGATCTCGAGGTGAAGCACGAAGAGGTACAGGGCAAGCTGTACGAAATTCGCTACCCAGTGATCGGTAGCAGCGAGTACATCACAGTCGCGACCACGCGTCCGGAGACCATGCTCGGGGACACCGCTGTCGCGGTAAACGAGAAAGACGAACGCTACCGCCATCTGCACGGCAAGAAAGTTCGCCTGCCATTGATGGACCGTGAAATCCCCATCATTACTGATGATCTGGCGAATCCGGAGTTCGGAACTGGAGCTGTGAAAGTCACCCCGGCACATGATCCTAATGATTTCCAGGCCGGGCTGCGTCATCAACTTCCGCAAATCGATGTGATGGACGAGCACGCGCGCATGAACGAGAACGCGGGGCGTTATGCCGGGCTGGATCGCTTCAAGGCACGCGAACGGATTGTCAAGGATCTGGAAGCGCAAGGTCTGCTCGTTAGGGTCAAGGACTACACGATCGCACTCGGGAAATGTGATCGCTGCGGCACGATTGTTGAGCCGCGCCTCTCAACCCAATGGTTCATCAAAATCAAGCCGTTGGCGGAGCGCGCCATTGAGCTGGTGGAGAACGGCGAGATCACTATCGTCCCAGAAAACTACCAGCAGATCTACCTCAACTGGATGCACAACATCCATGACTGGTGCATCTCGCGCCAGCTCTGGTGGGGACACCGCATCCCGGCGTGGCGCTGCGCAGATTGCAAGGACATGATGGTCGCTCGCGAAACGCCCACCAAGTGCGCCCTTTGCGGCGGAACGGTCTTGGAGCAGGATACCGACGTGCTTGACACCTGGTTCTCCTCCGGCCTCCTGCCTTTCACGACGCTGGGCTGGCCGGAGAAGACGCGCGACCAGGACGTCTTTTATCCCACCACGCTGCTGATAACGGCGTACGAGATTCTGTTTTTCTGGGTGGCGCGCATGATCATGTTTGGCTGCCACTTCATGCAAGGCCACCGGCAGGATCCGAAGCTGAAGCAAGCTAGTGGATGGTCCGATAAGAAGGACGACAGTGTGCCGTTCCGCCAAGTCTACATTCACGCGCTGGTACGCGACGCCGAGCGCCAAAAGATGTCCAAAACCAAGGGGAATGTGGTCGACCCGATCAACATCATCGAGCGCTTCGGGACCGATGCCACGCGCTTCACGCTGGCAGCCATGGCTGCCCCTGGCACCGACATTGCATTTTCTGAAGATCGAACTAAGGGGTATCGTAATTTTGCCAATAAGATCTGGAATGCAGCTCGTTTCATGTTCATGAGTGTGGACACGGCGCAGCAGGCCGGTGTCTGGTCGCTGGAGGAGTTCAGAGAGGCCGCGAGCGAGGGCACCCGCGCTACACAAGGGGTGCGCGGATTCGAAGCGGGAAGCTTAGAGGATCGCTGGATTCTTTCTCGCTTCAACGGCGTGGTCAACTATGTCAACCAGGCGCTCGAAACTTACCGTTTCCACGAGGCAGCCAACCTCATCTACGACTTTTTCTGGGGCGAGTTCTGCGATTGGTACATCGAGCTGATCAAGCCACGGTTGACGCCGCAGAGTGGGACCGCTACGGAATCGGTGCGCGTTTGCAAAAACCTGGTAAGCCTGTTTGAAGCGGCCCTGCGGCTGCTGCATCCGGTGATGCCATTCATCACCGAGGAAATCTGGCAGGCGGTATACGATGGAAAGCCGCCGCAGAAATCCATCGCGCTTGCGGTGTATCCGCAGACGGATGAGAAGCAGATGGAGCCGAGAGCGGAGACCGAAATGGCCGTACTGCAGGACCTGATCGTCAGCGTGCGCAATCTGCGGGCAGAATTGAAGGTGGAAACCAAGTCGAAGGTCCCGATTCAGGTCTTTGCCCACGAGCCAGAAATTCGGATGCTCATCGAGCAGAATCGCGGGGCTGTGGAACGATTGGCGAACGTGGAAAATATCAGATTTGTCGAGAGCTCGCTGGCCAAAGAAGCCGGGGCACGAAGCACACCGAGATTCGATGTCCATGTAGTCTATGAAAAAACAATTGACGCGGCCGCCGAACGTGAGCGCCTCAAGAAAGAATTGGAGCGCATCGAGAAGGAAATCACCAATGGGCAACGGCAGCTGGGAAATGAACAGTTCCTGTCCAAAGCGCCGGCACAAGTGGTCGAGGGAATCCGAAGGCGGGCGCAGGAACTACAGATTCTGCGCAGCAAGACCGAAACCGCGCTAAATGAGTTGAGATAGTTCAGCGGTCAGTGGGCAGTGGTTAGTGGCCAGTAAGAACTTGCCACCTGTTAGACTGGCCACTCGCCACCGATCATTATCCACTGGTTCTATGCACTGGAACAGCCGACGCATCACGACGATTTTGGAGAATGCGTTGCTTGAGGACCGCGCTACCCGCGATGCTACGAGCTACGCCTGCATTGAACCCAACCAACGCGCTGCGGCGAGTATCATTGCCAAGCAGGATTGCATCCTGGCCGGACTGGGCTGCATTGCGCGCATCCTGGATGTGTATGCTGCGCTTGACGGCGCCGTCACTTCACATTACGAGGTTACCAGCCATCCGGAGATCTTCGATGGTGTGCGCCTGCACGATGGGCAGTCCGCGGCAGTAATCCGCCACAATGCGCGTGTGATCCTCTCCTGTGAGCGTGTGATTTTGAATTTCTTGCAGCGCATGAGCGGCATCGCCACTCTAACTCGCAAGTTCGTGGAGGCAGTGTCGGGAACCAAGGCACGCATTCTGGACACACGTAAGACGGTGCCGGGCCTCCGGCTCATTGAGAAATACGCAGTGCGTTGCGGCGGTGGTCAGAATCATCGGCTCGACCTGTCTGACGGCGTTCTAATCAAGAACAACCACATTGCACTCGCTGGCGGAATCGTGCCGGTGTTGGAGCGTGCTCATCTCAATCGCCGCGGGGAACAGCCTATTGAGATCGAAGTGCGTTCGCTGGAAGAGTTGGAACAGGCATTGGAGCATGGCGCCGAAATGATCCTGCTGGACAACATGTCTGTCGAAGATGTGAAGCGTGCTGTAGAGCGCTGCTCGCGCCTGGAACGCCGCCTTCCACTCGAATGCTCCGGCGGGATTACTTTGGAAAACGTCCGTGCCTACGGTGAAACTGGTGTGGACTTCATCTCTGTAGGCTCGCTCACCCACTCCGCTGTGGCCGTGGACATGAGCCTGCGGGTGGCGCCCGCGTAGAGCGGGGTCGCAGTGGGCTTCGGGTGTGCCGAGAAGCCTTTCTTGACAGAGAACGCCGAGGATTCGCCTCGAGTTCGCTGAGGCCTGCCACCTGCGATCTCCGGCGCCTGCGCTAAGCGAAGACGTGAAGCGTGTCCTTTGTCGTTTAGAGTTTGTTCTTTCGGCTTGCGTCCCTATAATTCCCCCATCACGAAACCGGCTCAAACTCGTGGCAGGAAGCCTTCGCGAGCGAGGGCTTCCGCGTCACCCCATCTCACTCCCAAGAAAACCGATGTTCGTCTCGGCCGCATCGTTCGCCTGTTGATGGACCACGCTACGGTAATAGTGAGCGGCACCAAAATCGCAGAGGAAATCGGAACGACTCGTTCGGAAGTCTGGCGACTGGTGCAGCAACTACGCGGCTTGGGTGCTGATATCGCGGGACACCCTGCAACCGGGTATCGTCTGCAAGCTGTCCCCGACTTGTTGTTGCCGGATATTTTGGCGCCCTTGGTCCAGGGGACAATTTTCAGCAAACACCTTCATCACTATTACAAGATTAGCTCGACCAATGCCGTAGCGATGGAGGCTGCGGCCGCCGGTGCGCCCGAAGGAAGCGTCTTTCTCGCGGAAGAGCAGACTGCCGGCCGAGGTCGCGGCGCGCACACTTGGCATTCGGCACGATCGAGCGGGATCTACTGTTCAGTAGTATTACGTCCCGTGGCGCCCCCCTCGGAGGTGCTGATCTTGTCGTTAGCGGTGGGATTAGCTGTCCACTCCGTGATTCAGGAGATCGATCCCAAGGCGAATCCTGATCTGAAGTGGCCTAACGATCTGCTGCTCGAGGGCAAGAAGTTCTGCGGGATCCTCACTGAAATGAACGCAGAGGCCACGTGCGTGCGGCACATCGTTATTGGAGTCGGCGTCAACGTCAATCAAGCGACTTTCCCGGCCGAACTACATGAGCAGGCGATATCGTTACGTCTTGCAACAGGAACGGAATGGTCACGGGTGGATCTGACAGCGGCTTTGTTAAAATCACTCGATCGCGAGTATCGTAATTTTCTGGAAGAGCCCGGTACGCACGGCTCGATTCTGCGGCGATTTCAGGAGCTGTCTCCCTCAGTGCGCGGGCTTAAAGTTCGTGTCGAGGAAAACGGCGGCTTTGACGGAGTAACCGCAGGGCTAGACGCGCGCGGGTTTCTGCAGGTGAGAACGGCGCATGGAATCAGGATCGTGCTGAGCGGAACGGTAAATCCCTGTTGAGAACCCCATCGCCGACTGTGTGGATGCGGGTCCACGCATCGACCCTGTTGAAGAGAGCTTTCGCATGTCAATTTGCCGAGCTTTGCTCGGCCGCCCAGAAGAGGGAGGCCTCACGTGAATCGGGACGGTGAGGCGCCTGTCCCTAGGCATGCCTTTATCTATGCTACTCGTTCTTGATGTGGGCAACACCAATACGGTGCTCGGTGTTTTCGGCCACGCGGGGAAAATGGATTCGGGACAAGAGAATCCTCCTGACCAGGCTCCGCACTATAAACGTCTAATGGCGAACTGGCGCGTGGCGACGATTCAGACCCAGACCGTTGATGAATATGGCGTCCTCTTCCGCAACCTGTTCGCCATGGATAACCTTGAGGTCCCGGGTGTTCGCGGCATCGTGATTTCTTCCGTTGTACCCCCACTCGATTCCACCCTGCGACAAGTTTGTGAGCGCTACTTCAAGACCAAGCCATTATTCATCGAGCCGGGCGTCAAAACCGGCATGCCTGTGCTTTATGACAATCCGGCTGAAGTTGGAGCGGACCGCATCGTTAACTCGGTGGCGGCATTTGAGAAGTACGGTGGCCCATGCGTGTCTGTGGATTTCGGAACTGCAACCACTTTTGACTGCGTTTCAGCGAAAGGGGAATACATCGGCGGAGTGATTTGCCCGGGCATCGGGATCTCAGCCGAAGCGTTATTCGGACATACCGCGCGCCTGCAGCGAGTCGACATACGAAAACCCACGCGCATCATTGGCACGAACACCGTGGCCAGCATGCAGTCGGGTCTCTATTACGGATACCTGGGACTGGTGGACGGAGTTCTTGAGCTCCTGCTGAAGGAAATGGGAAAGGAAACAGAGGTGGTCGCCACTGGCGGATTGGCTTCCTTGTTTGGCACGGAATCAAAGTACATTAAGCAGGTGGACGATTTCCTAACGTTGGACGGTCTGCGCATCATCTGGGAGCGCAACGCGACCGGAAAGCCAGCACCCCCGAAGGCGAAGATTGTCAGTTCATCGAAACCTGCCAGCGAGTCAACAAGCTCCAAACCCTGGCCTGGCAGCAAGTCCCGAACTTCCCGCTGAGCGGTCGTGGAAAATTACTTCAACTACTTCACCGAAGTCGAAGAGCACTTCCAGAAGCGTCGTGGCACCGGTCTGCTGCTTTCGACGCTAGACTGGGCGCTGATCGAGACTTGGAAAGACGCAGGAATACCGATGGAAGCAGTGTTGCGTGGGATTGATGCCGCCTTTGACCAGTACGAACAGCGTCCGTCAAAAACTCGCAAGGTAAACAGTCTTGCTTATTGCGCGCAGGAAGTGCTGGCCGCAACCGAGGACATGAAAGAAGCGGCGATTGGCGCGGCGCATGAGGAACGCGCGGGCGAGGCTCGAGGATTTCAGCCGGCTGAGATCGCGGCATTCTTACGGCGTAATGCGGCCGAGTTGGATGCGGCGAAGCTGCCGCAGGGAAATGGTATTTCCGCGCAGAGGTTAGCGCAGGAAATAGCACTCACGCTACGTGAGTTGGCGACTGATTTGGAGAAGACGAAGCTCGCCACTCGATTGGAAGACTTGGAACGACGCCTGACAGTGATGGAAGAGAAGCTGTTTGCAGTGCTGCTAACCATTACGTCTGATGACGAGATCGTTGCTGTGCGCGCCAAAGCCGATCGCGAACTTGCGCCCTACCGGCGCAAAATGCCCGGCGTGCAGATTGAACAACTTCAAAAACAATACGTTCACAAGCGGCTGTTGGAGCGCTACGGGCTGCCGCGGTTGAGCTTGTTCTATATGTAATTGCCCATTGGCGATTTCCAACTTTCAATTTGGAAAGGACTTCAGAGCAATACGCGTTAGATTTTCAATTGCGCCCAATCGGCAACCGGAAATTGGCAATGCCTGCCTGAGCATTAGAATCATTCCTTGCAACTCACCATCGAAAAACTGATCTACGGGGGCGATGGCCTCGCGCGCATGCCTGCTGACGAGCAGGGCCCTGGCAAGGTCGTCTTTGTGCCATTCGTGCTGAAAGGCGAGCGGATCGAGGCATCGCTCGTCGAACAGAGACCTGGGTTTGCCCGGGCACGCGCCGACCAAGTTATCGAGAGTTCCCCAATTCGAATTGCACCGCGCTGTCCGTATTTCATGCGTTGCGGCGGCTGCCACTATCAGCACGCCGGCTACGACCATCAGCTTGAGATCAAAGCTGAAATCCTGAAGGAAAATCTCCGACGTATCGCGAAAATCGAGTTAGATGTTGAGCTCAAGGTTCACTCTTCTCCTCCCTGGAATTATCGAAACCGCACGCGGTTACGAATCCAGACGGTGCCAGAATTTGCCATCGGATACTACCGGTTCGGGTCGCATGAACTGCTGCCGGTAGAGGAGTGTCCGATCAGCTCTCCGCTAATCAACCGCGCCATCGCGGCAATGTGGCAAATGGGCCGTGCAGGACATATTGTGGAAGGAATCGCCGAAATCGAATTCTTCGCCAATTCAGATGACACACAACTCCTCGTGCAAGTTTTGTGTAGTCCGAAAACGCTCGCTGCGGCGGTAGACAGTTGGGCCGAGAAGCTGAGGAGCGAGTTCCCACAACTGCTCGGAGTCGTAGCGTTCCACCAAGCACGTTCCGGATCATCGGTCTGCACGCGGGCCGAGCCTGAGCGCATCGCAGCAGTCGGAGTCAAGAATCTCACCTATCAAACCGCCCGAGCTTCCTACCGCGTGAGCGCTGGATCGTTCTTCCAGGTGAACCGCCAACTAACCGATGAACTCGTGACGATCGTCACAGAAGGATGTTCCGGGGGCATGGCACTTGATCTTTACGCCGGCGTCGGCCTGTTCTCCACAGTTCTAAATCGGGAATTTGATCGCGTCATTGCGGTGGAATCGTCACAGACTTCTTTCGCCGACCTTCAGTACAATTCGCCTGCGAACCTGAAGGCTGTCCGCGCCACAGTGGAGCAGTACTTGCCAGAGAAGGCGGCGAAGCTGCGGCCTGACTTGGTCGTAGTCGATCCGCCGCGGAACGGATTGGGAGGACGTGTACTTCATGGCTTGGTAGGTCTGAAGGCGCCGCGGATTACATACGTATCTTGTGATCCAGCGACCCTGGCGCGTGACCTCAAGCACTTGATAGCAGCGGGATACAAGCTGGAGCAGGCGCATCTGGTGGACCTGTTCCCGCAGACGTATCACCTTGAAAGCGTGATGCGGTTGGTGCGATAGGGTCTCCTTCAAGTAGCTTCAGCTTGAGCAACGTTGATTGGAAGTGCTGAAAGGGCAGCTCCACCCTAAAGCAATTCTCCTTTGATTTTGCATAGCTTCGACATATGACAACTAGCAGATTGCACCTTGTAAGGAAGAAGTGAGTTCGCAGCCTACCCCGCCTGACGGTCATCGCAGTCGTGCAGCCGAATCCCGTCAACCGCTCCTATGGGCCGCGTTCGCATTTGCGGCGGGAATTCTCCTTGGCTCATGCGCTTGGCGGCCTCCCTTGTGGTGGGCTCTGGCTACCGTTGCATTCCTCGCGGCTGCGGCTTACTTCGTGCTTGAACGATCCTGGGTGTCGAAGGCACTCGCGTTGGCAACGCTGTTCCTGATCGGCGCCTTCAGCAGTCAGATACGAGGCGGAGGCAATTCGCCCGATCTAGAGATCCTGAGGTTCGCAGATGGGCGAGAGGTCGTGATTACTGCCCACGTGATTGCCGAAGGCCGTATCCGTGCGGCGAGCTTCGGAGGAGTGAGGCAGTCACTCGATCTGGAAACCGAGGAGATCACTTCTGGGGCTGACACAATCAACATACGATCCGGGCTGCGCCTCGGTGTCTATGCAAAGCAGATCAAGGAAGAGTATCAAGACGAAAACTCTCGTTCCATGCGCATCTACCGCTATGGAGAGCGGCTCAGATTTCCGGCCAAGCTTCGCCCGCCACGTAATTTTCGCAACCCCGGGGCATTTGATTATCAGGGTTACCTCGCCGAAAACGGCATAGTGGTCCTCGGCTCCGCCAAGGCGGAGAGTATTGAACCGCTCCCCGGCTTCGTCGGAAGTCGAATCGAACTCCTCCGCACGCGCATCCATCGCAGCGCAATCGAAAAAATCCATGCCCTATGGCCACCAGCAGAGGCAGCGCTAATCGACGCCATGGTGATCGGTGAAGCGGCTTTCATTGACCGGGACACGCGGGCCGATTTCCAGCGTTCCGGGACCTACCACATCCTGGTTGTTTCCGGAATGAATGTGAGCATTCTCGCGTTCGTGATCTTCTGGGTGCTAAAGCGCATCCGCTTGGGCGAGACCGCCGCCAGCATACTTACCGTGCTGCTTTCCATCGCGTATGCATTGCTTACGGATGTTGGCGCACCTATCTGGCGGGCGACGCTCATGATGATGTTGTACCTGGGCGTGCGTCTGCTGTATCGCGAGCGTTCCATGCTGAATGCTCTGGGTGCAGCCGCCTTTGGATTGCTGGTTCTCGATCCGCACGCGCTCTTCGGACCAAGTTTTCAGCTCACGTTTCTTTCCGTGCTTATCATTGCCGCTATTGGCATACCCATTCTGGAGCGTACGTCGCAGCCCTACTCCCGAGGACTCCGACATCTGACTTCGCCAGACTACGACCTCTCCCTTCCTCCGCGTGTGGCTCAGTTCCGGCTCGACTTGCGAATGATAAGCGCTCGGCTAGCGAGATTTCTGGGACTACGAATTCCTCTGCGAATGATCGGCGGCGGAACGCGCGTTGTGCTGGCCACCTTCGAAGTATTGTTCATTTCCGCTCTGATGCAAGTCGGTCTCGCGCTGCCAATGGCTTACTACTTTCATCGCGCCACGGTGGTTGGTTTTCCCGCCAATGGCTTGGTGGTGCCACTCACAGGCGTGCTGATGCCAGCCGCGGTGCTGGCGGTAGCCCTAGGATACATTTCTCCGGCACTAGCAAAGTTTCCCGCGCTGATCGCCGCTGCTTCGCTCGAGGGCATCACCGGTACTGTGCGCATACTAGGCGGGCTGCGGATAGCTGATCTCCGCGTGCCTACGCCGGGGTTACTGGTCATCGTCGCAGGTGTGGGAGCATTGGCGGTCGCGATGGTCCTGTCACGCCGAAGGCGTGCTTTGGCTTATTGTGGGCTGCTTCTGCTCGCCGCGGTCGCCGGTTGGATCGCTCTCGTCCCACCTCACCCGCAAGTTCGCTCTGGCATGCTGGAAGTTACGGCCATTGACGTCGGCCAGGGAGACTCATTGCTCTTGGTTGCGCCGGAGGGAACCACCATGCTGGTGGATTCGGGCGGTCCGATCGGAGGACAGCGTTCGGAATTGGATTTCGGCGAAGACGTGGTCTCGCCCTATCTCTGGTCACGAGGCTTTTCGCACCTCAACGTGGTCGCGATCACGCACGCTCACTCGGACCACATCGGCGGGATGCACGCTATTCTCAAAAATTTTCGTCCGCGAGAGTTGTGGGTGGGGGTCATTCCACCCAGTGCAGAGCTCTCCAGATTGTTGCAGCAGGCAAAGGAGGAGGGGATTACGTTGGTGCAGCATTTTGAAGGCGACACTCTCAATTTTGGAGGAAGTACCGTTCGCGTGCTTTCGCCAGTTCGCGATTGGGAGATTGCGAATCAGCCTCGGAACAACGACTCGCTGGTTCTTCATTTCACCTATCGCCAATCCTCAGCGTTGCTGGAAGGTGACGCAGAGAAGAAAATAGAAGAGAGAGTTGCTGCCCAGCATCCGCGAGCCGATCTGCTAAAAATTGGCCACCACGGCGGCCTCACTTCAACCATACCGGAGCTGCTGCAAGCGGTACGGCCGCGAATTGCAATCATTTCGGTGGGAGCGCGAAATACATTCGGTCACCCGCGCATTGAGGTGCTGCAAAGGCTGGCGGATTCGGGCGTTTCAACTTATCGCACAGATCTCGACGGAGCGGTCACGTTCTATCTGGACGGGCGCTCCGTCACTCCGCAGCTGTCGAATCGTCATTAACCTCAAGCTCATCGTCGGATCCAGGCGCCCGGCGGTACTCTTCGATGACACGGCGCGCTTCTTCGGCTTGTTCTTCGCGAACCAGAATGATGGTGCCGCCAACGCCGGGAAACGTATCCTGCGAAGCATCGAGAGCAGTCATGTCCGTGTCGATGCCTGCCGACTCGAGCAGCCCTTTCACGACCAGGGCTTCCGATTCCTGCCCCGCATCAAAGACCTTGACCAGCTTTTCATTAGGATCGGGGCGCCCTTGGTTAGCTCGTTTATGATCCTGCATTACTCCTCCGCGAGAGCCAGTCGGCCGGGGATGCTACGCACCACCAATGTGATTCATCCCACGGTCTGCTTTACCAACGTCGAAAGTATGGACTGAATCATACTCCATTTTGCATGAGGTTAATCTGGAATGGAGAAATCGCACCCTTCGTGTATTTAGACGAGCGGCGTGACATCACCGCCGCAGTTGACATGACGTAGGGAGCCCGAGTAGATTTTGCTCACCTTTCTTTTTGCTCTTTCAAAAACTCTTTGGTTCGCGCGTCCTCATCACCACGATGAGCCATGGGAAGCGGGTGAGAATCCCGCGCTGCCGCGCAACTGTAAGCGAGGAAATCTGCAGTCGGCCACTGGTGCGATATGCCCTGGGAAGGCCGGTTGTGATACTCGGACGATAGCTACGGGGCAGGACCTCGTCCTTACACGTCCTAACTCGCGAAGCCAGGAGACCGGCGCGAACCGCCACCATCAACCCCTTTCGCGTGTCAAAGGAGGATTGCATGCGCCCGGTTCTCGCGCTCGTCTCAATTGCTGCTCTTGTAGTGGGAGTATCCGCTGCTGAGCTCAAAATCAAAGTCATCGATCCACAAGCCGCCGCTGTAGCGGGAGCCCAGGTCTCGCTGCTGGAGCAAGAGCACGCGGCCCCCATTACCGTGCAGACCACCTCGGGTGAGGGGATAGTTTCG
>Ga0209690_1001175_pt1 | contig 14557 bp, 12 predicted proteins | sample GraSoiAngelo_150_FD_186164 | JGI IMG/M metagenome (GOLD analysis project Ga0209690, IMG submission 186164) | Grasslands soil microbial communities from the Angelo Coastal Reserve, California, USA - 14_1009_09_40cm (SPAdes) (version 2) | ecosystem: Environmental > Terrestrial > Soil > Grasslands ...
CCCTGCGCGACCCGATCGCGCCGCCTCGCTCGCCCGATCGGCGCGATCTCGGCGCCGCCGCCCGGATCGGAATCCCGGTCGGGCTGCAGATGGGAGCGGAGGTCGGCGTGTTCGCGCTGGTCGGAGTGCTGGCAGGGAGGCTCGGCCAGATGAGCATCGCCGCTCACCAGGTTGCCATTTCGCTCGCCAGCTTCACCTTCTGTGCGGCGGTGGGCGTCGGCAACGCCGCGTCCGTCCGCGTGGGCTGGGCGATCGGCGCGCGCGATTCGCGGGCCGCGCGGCGCTCGGGGTTGACCGCGTTCGCGGCCGGGGCCTCGATCATGGCCCTGTCTGCGCTCGCCTTCTGGGTCTTTCCACGCCAGGTCGCCTCGCTGCTCAGCGATCGCGCCGACGTGGTCGCCGCCTCGGCCCCGCTGCTCGCGGTGGCCGCGGTCTTCCAGATCTCCGATGGGGTGCAAGCGGTCGGGGCGGGAGTGCTGCGCGGCGCCGGCGATACCCGCTTCGCCTTCCTCGCCAACCTTGTCGGACACTACGCGGTCGGGCTCCCGGTGGCCGTGGCGCTCGGCCTCCTCTGGGGACACGGCGTGATCGGGCTGTGGTGGGGACTTTGCGCCGGGCTGACCGCCGTGGCCGTCGCCCTGCTCTCGCGGTTCTTGCGGCTCTCGTCACGCGAGATTGCTCCCCTCGAAAGACACCCGATTCCGCATATGTAGGGAGAGGTGCGGAAGAGGCGCTTGGCTGCGCGCATCAGCTGAGCGATCCTGACACGGGGGGTTTCCTGCACATGACCCGGTTCCTGGCTGCCGCCGCGCTGGCGCTGCTCGCCTTCGACGCGCGCGGCGCGGAGAAGAAGAAGCCTGCTGCACCGCCGGAGATGCCGCTGCCGACGGTGGAGCAACTGCCGCTCCCGATCGTGCCGCAGGAGCAGAAGCCCGCTCCGGCGGCCAAGCCGCCGGACGCGCTGCCGCCGCTGGCCAGGCCCGTGCGGGTCGGGGTGGGCGTGGCGGGCGATCTGGACGCGGTCGCCGCGGGTCGCCTGACGGCATCGTTGCGCTCCATCGCCGCGCTGGCGCCGCTGGCGAAGGAATCCGTCGCGCTCGCGGCCGACCGCTGCGAGGCGGACGCGTGCCTCCTGACGCTCGGCGCGGCGCAGCAGGTGGACCAGGTGCTCTTCGCGCGGGTGTCCGGCGGCGCGCTGGCGGTGCGCGTGCTCGATCTGTCGGGCGCGAAACCGACGGACGAGGCCCGGCTCGCGGCTCCCGCGGACTCCGCCGAAGTGCGCGCAGCCGCCGAGGCGCTCGCGTGCAAGCTGCTGGTGCCCGCGGGATGCACGGGCGAAGCGCACATCGACGCGCCTGGATCGGAGATCCAGGTCGACGGCAAGCCCGGCGGTCCTCGTCTCACCCTGCCCGTCGGAGTGCACGCGCTGGCCGTGCGGTCCGGCGACTCGCTCGTCCGCCGTTCGCTGCCCGTCTTGCACGAGAAACCGGTCGCGCTCGTGCTGCGGCGCAGTGAAGCGCAGCTCGCGCTGCTCACGCCGGACGAGGTGGCCCAGCGGGCGGTCGTCTCGGCGGAGGTCCCCGCCGCCCCACGGCGCCGCTGGACACGCACCGCCGGGTACGTCGCCGCGGGCGCGGGGATCGTCGCCGCCGGCATCGCGGTGGCGGAAGGGGTGCACAGCCGATCGATGCTCGACCAGGCGGAGAGCGGTTACCGGAGCAACGGGAACGTCTACCGCCCCGCCGATCTCGCGAACCTCCAGTCCGGGAACTCCGCGGCGCGCGCGGCGAACGTGCTGTTCGCGACCGGCGGCGTGCTGCTCGCCTCGGGCCTCCTGCTCGCCTTCGCCTTCTGACCATGCGCGCCCTCCTCGTCGCGACTCTCCTGATCGCCGCGGGCTGCCGCATGGGCAGCCTGGGGCGCTGCAATTCGGACTCGGACTGTGCCGCGGGCGCCACCTGCGATCCCGCGGAGAGAGTCTGCACCGTCCGCGCAGCCGACTGCTTCCCGACCTGTGCGGCGGGCCTCACCTGCCAGAGCACCGCGTGCGTGGACGTCACGCCGCCGTCGATCACGGCCATCGCAGTCACCGCGCCGCCGGACTTCGCGCCGGCCATCTACAAGGGCGACGACGCCGGGACGGTGTCCGTCTCGGCGCAGATCGCCGACGTCTCCGGAGTGCAGAACGTCTGCTTGCAGGTGTCGGGCGAGACGGGCTGCCGCCACGCCGGCAGCAGCGCGGACGGAGCCCTGTGGACGTTCACGATGCCGCGCGCTCCCACCTCGGGCACCCTCGACGGCACACCGGTTGCGTTCACCATCCAGGCGGACGATGCGCCCGCGGGGAGATCGCCCAACCACGCGACCGCGACGAGCTTCGTCCGGTTCGACAATTCCGGGCCGACGATCCAGATCGCCGCCGACCCCCAGCCGTATGCGCGAGTGCTCGCGGACGGCACGACGGCGGACATCATTCCCCTGGCGGTCACCATCACCGACGCGACGGGAGTCTGCCAGGCGGGCGCGTGCAGGCCGAAGCTGACCGTCGGCACGAGCAATTCGTTCTTCACCTCTCAGGATGGCGGGACGTTCTTCTTCGATCTAGACGCGACCAAGGCGGCTATGGGCGCCGAAGGACCGCTGGGCTTCACGGTGAGCGCCCAGGATTCGCTGGGCCATCAGGCGACGGCGAGCGGCTCGCGGTTCGTGGACGACAAGGCTCCGGTGGTCACGCTGAAGGTCTTCCGCGACGGCGACGCAGAGCCTGCGAGCGGTGTTGGCTTCCCGGCGGCCGCCCCGAATACCGGGTACGACGGCGACACCTTCCTCTACTCCGACGTGGTGCGCATCAAGGCAACCGTCGCCGACGTTGGCGGCATCGGGGACATCTCCTGGCGCATCGCTGTTCCTTCAGCCTTGCCGTGGCGCTGAATGCGCCCGGCAACGGCGAGCTCCACACCACGTCGCTCGACCTCGAATCCCGTCCGAACCTGACGGCGGCCAGCGGCGGCGCGACGATGATTCCCGTCGCGAACCTCCAGCTCGTCGTCACCGCGAAGGACCGGACGCAGTCCGGCGCGCATCAGGCGCTCGCGAAGCAGACCACGCAGACTCTTCCCGCGCGGACCACGCGCTTCCTCTGGCTGGCCAACCTGCCCGGCAAGAGGATCGTGCACGGCCTCGCCATCCATCCGAACGGCGATCTGATCGCGACGACCGAGAGTCCGGGTCCGGGCTTCGCTGACGAGGTGTTCGCGCTACCGACGCAGGCGCGGCCGCTCGCCGACGGCGGGTTCCCGCTGCACTGGAGCTTCGGACAGGACGCGGGATTCGGCGCCGGGGGATTCGGCGACATCTTCGATATGCCCGCCGTCGGCGCCGGCGACGGCGCCAGTGCGCCGATCTACGTGGCGACCACCGACGGCGGCGTCTTTGCCCTCTCGCCGTCCGGCGGGACGCTGTGGCATGCGGCCAACCTGCAAGAATTGTGGACGGCGCCCGCAGTTGCCAGCGCGCCGGCGGGCGAGATGGTGGTGATCCCTTCGGTGGCGCCGGGCGCCGCCGGCGCCAGCGTGTTCAGCGTCAGGGCTGGAACGGGTGGCGGCGCGATCGTCCTCGACGCGGGCATCATCGGTGACGACTTCGATTCCGCGCCGCTCGTCCTGGACGGCGGCGCCTACTTCGGGACGGTGAGCAGCCTCTACCGGCTCGACGTGCGCGACGGCGGTCTCAGCACCGCAGCGGACGCAGGCGGTGAGATCTGGAGCCCCGTCACCGACGGAGGCGTCATCCACACCGCGACGATCGGCGCGGCCACCTCGACGTTGAATACGTTCCAGCAATCCCTTGGCACCCGCATCTTGGAAGTCACGGTCGCGGGTGGCGTGAACCAGGACCTGATCGTCGACATGACGGGCCGCGTGATCGCCTCCACCAGGAGTTCGCGGCTGGTCAGCATCGATGCCGCCGACGGCGGGCTGCTCGACGTCGGCCTCGACCTCGAGAGCGCGACGGGAGACGGCAAGGTCCCCCTGCAGGGTTCCGACGGCACGATCTACCTGCCGCGCAGCACGGGGTTCCTGCTGGCGTTCCGCGACGGCCAGACCTCCTGGACGTTCGACCCGAGCGGCACCGTCTTCCGCGCCCTGGCGATGGACTGCGCCGGGCGGCTGTACGTCGCAAGCGACGAGACCATCTACGCGTTCGTGACCGACGACCGCGGCCTGGCGGACGCCCCCTGGCCGACCTACCGGCGCGACTCGCGCGCGACAGGGAACTTCGGCGCGCCGAAGTACGGGATCCGGCTGCCCGGTCCGGACGGCGGCGTCTGCAACAACTGACGTTACAACTCCCATGGCTACCGCCTGGTCGGCGGCGGCTGGGCAGCACCGCTTGCTTGCCCGGCTGCGTTCTATAGAATGTAGATATGCACCCCTGGCTGTCCCGCTTGCGCCACGACCTGGTGAAGCGCGCCGTCTGGCCCGCGCGGGACCTGCGCGACGCGTCGCGCGAGCCGGCGCAGGGCGATCTGCTGCAGCTCCGGCGCGGGCTCTTCGACCTGCGCGACGAAGACGGCCGCGTCTCGAGAGCCACGGAGCTGTGGGAGCGCCTCCGCGCCGAGGCGCCCGCGCTGCCGCCGGCAGCGCTCGACGCGTTCGGCACGGCGGTCCTGCAGGCGGAGGGCGCGGTGACCGGGCTCGCGGGGGATCGGCGGAGCTGGCCTGCGGTTCTCGACGCAGTGCTCCGCATCGAGCACGCGTTCGCCGATCTGGCACGAACCCTGGAAGAGGAGTGACAGCGTGGCCCGGCTGCTCGTCATCGACGATCGCGACCAGACGGTGGAAATGGTCCACCGCCACCTGCCGCAGTTCGAGACCGTCACCCGGTGCGGGCGCAGCATCCCCTGCCAGGTTTGCGAGGAGCGCGATCGCGGCTGCACGCTCAAGTGCGCGCACGACTACAGCGAGGCCGCGGAGGCGCTGTCCCGCCAGGCGCAGCTGCCGGACCTCGTGGTCCTCGACTTGCACTTCGCGCTGCCGGAGGAGCGGCTCCTCCCCGAGGACAAGGCGCAGCACCAGGGGCGGCGCGCGCTGGAGGAGCTGCGCCGCAAGCAGGGCCTTCACATCCTGGAGCGGCTGCGGCGCGACTACCCCACCCTGCCCGTCGTGCTGCTCACCACCACCGAGGCCGATTTCGAGAAGCCGCAGGGACCGCTCGTCTATTTCTGCGAGAACGAGGTGGTCGACAGCCGCACGCTCGCGGCGGAGATCACCCGCGCTCTCGATCTGCAGCACGCTTCCCAGGAGGGACCGGTGTTCTGGGGCCGCGGCGCAGCGATGGCGGCGCTGCGCCGACAGACCGGGGTGCTGTCGCGCTCGCCGCTTCCGGTGTTGATCGAAGGCGAGACGGGGACCGGAAAGAGCTACCTCGCGGAGCACGTGCTGCACCCGCGGTCGGGCGCGAAGGGTCCGCTGGTGGTGACTGACCTCAGCACCATCCCCTCCACGCTGCTTCCGGCGCACCTCTTCGGCGCGCGGCGGGGATCATACACCGGCGCCATCGAGGACCATGCCGGCGTCTTCGAGCAGGCGCACGGCGGAACGCTGTTCCTGGACGAGATCGGCAACCTCGACCTCGAGCTGCAGCGCCAGCTCTTGCTCGTGCTCGAGCGCGGGACGGTGACCCGCCTGGGCGACGTGCGCCAGCGGCCGGCGGCGCCACGCCTGGTCGCCGCCACCAACCTGGACCTCTTGCAGCTCGTTCGCGAAGGCCGCTTCCGCCACGATCTCTACATGCGGCTCAACCCGGCCACGCGGCTGCGCGTCCCGCCGCTGCGCGAGCGCCGCGAAGATTTGCCCGATCTGGTGCGGTTCGCGCTGATCGACGCGCTCCGCTCGGAGGCGTTGCGCCCGCTGGTGCGCGCCTACCTCGCCCGGTTCCCCACGCCCGACGACTTCCGCGAGGATGCCAGCGCCTTGGTGGTGGGCAAGCCGCAGGCCTCGCGCGCGCGGCGCGACGCGTTCACCGTCTTCCTCTCGCCCGGCTCGCTGCAGCGGCTCGCGTCACACGACTGGCCGGGCAACCATCGCGAGCTGAAGCTGTTCGCCTCCAACGCGCTGGTGTTCGCGCTGGCGCAGCACCTGGACGCAGCAGCGGGTGCGCGCGAGCGAGCGCCGGCCGTGCTCTCCATCCCCGACCAGCTCGTCGATCAGCTGCTGGGCTCCGACGCAGCGCCGAGGTCCCGCGGCGATCGCCGGCCGGTCTCCGCCGTAACCGAGCTGGGCCGGCGCATCGAGATCACGGTCAAGTCCGGGCACAGCTTCGCCGAGATCTCCGCCGACGTGGAGCGGCAGTACCTGATCGCCCTCTTCAAGGCCCTCGACGGGGACCTCGACCGGATGGCGCGCGAGCTGTTCGGGCCGGGAGCCACCCGCCGCAAGGTGCACCTGCGCATGAACCAGCTGGGCCTCCGGCTCCGAGAGCTGCGCGGAGCGCAGGCATGATCGCGCTCCTCTGCGCGCTCCTCGCCGCGCAGGGCCCGCACGCCGCGGGCCTCCAGCTGCTGCGGGCGGGCCGTCCTGCCGAGGCGCTGCCGCTGCTCGAGCAAGCCCAGCGGCGCGATCCCCGCAACGCGGCGGTCGCCGCCGATCTGGCGACCGCCCTGGGCCGGCTAGGCCGCCACGCACAGGCCGAGCAGCAGCTTCGTGCCGCCATCGCAAAAGATCCGCGCCGCTGGTCCACGTACGCGGCCCTCGCTTCGCTCCTCTCCGAAGACGCGCGCCGGTGGGATCTCGCGGACGAAACCCTAGCGCTCATGGACCGGGCGCTGGGGCAGGCTCCCGGCGAGGCGGCGCAGCTCGGGCTCCACCTCGCGCGCGCGGACTTCCTCCGTTCGGTGGGCCGGACGGCCGAGGCTCGAGCCGAGCTGGAGTCGCTGACTCCCGGCGACCTGACCGCCGCGCAGCAGCGGCGCATCGCCGATCTGCTCGATCGGGTAGCGGCAGACGAGCGCCTGCGGGCCGGCGAGGACTGGCCCGAGCCCGAGCTGACCGCTGCGGACCGCGCGGATCTGGTTCGCGCCGAAGAGGACCTCCGCCGCGGCGACGCGCGCACGGCGCTGGGGAGGGCCGAGAAGCTCTGCGCCGCGCACGCAGGCTGGCGCGCTCCGCGCTGGCTCCGCGCGCGGGCGCTGGAAGAGCTGGGGCGCGTCGACGAAGCCGCCCGCGAGCTGGCCGTGCTGGTGCAGCTGGCTCCTTCGCAGGCGCGGGCCTGGCGCAAGCTGGGCGAGCTGCTCGCCGCGCACGGTGGCCTGCTCGAGGCGGAGCGCGCCGACCAGGCCCTGCGGCAGGCGCTCGCGCTGGATCCGTCCTGGACGGATCTGTGGCTCGTCCGCGCGCGGCTCGCGCTCCGGCGCGGGCGCCCGTCGGAAGCGGTGCGCGCGCTGAACCGACTACTCCGCGACGGCTCGGGCGACCAGAGCGAGCTGAAACGGCTCCTCGACGTCGCGCGCGCGCAAGCGGACCTCGCCCCCGCGCCGGCCGGCGCACCCTCGCGCGCCCCGGAGCCGACCCCTGAAGCGCGCGAGCTCTTCCGCCAGGCGCAGGAAGCGCTGGCGGCGGCGCAGCCCGGCGACGTCACCCAGGCGCTGCTCGCGCACGCCCTCGAGGTCTCTCCCGGGTTCGTCGAAGCCGCGGCGGCGTGGGCGGTCCTCACCGGCGAGGTGCCGCCGCGCACGCGCGAGGCGCTGTGGGGCGATGGCGCCGCGCTGTTGGATCTTTCCGCGCAGGTGCAGCGCGCGCGACCCGCCGAGGGGCGCGCGCTGGTGGCGCCATGGATCGACCGCGCCGTCGAGCTGGGCGCACCCGAGGCGCGCTATCAGCGCGCGCTCCTGCGGCTCGCCGCCGGCGACCGATCCGGCGCGCTCGGCGATCTCACCGAGTACGCTGCTTCCGCGCCGCCGCCGGCGCATCTGGAGGAAGCGCGCGGGCTGCGGGCGCAGCTCGTCCCGCCGGCGCGCCTCGACCCCATCGAGGCGCAGGCCCGCGCGCGACTCGCGGAGGATCGTCCCGAGGCAGCCCTGGTCGCGCTGGGCGGCCGTTGCGACGCGGGGCGGCCCGCGCGCGTCCTGCTCGCGGTCGCACAGGTGCGCGAATACTCCGGCGAGGTCACCGACGCGCTCGTCTGCTACCGCGCCGCCCTCTCCGCGGATCCGGCGTCGACCGACGTGGCGGAGAGATTCGCTCGCGCCGCCGCGCGCGCTCCTGCGGCCGAGATCGAGCCTTACGCTGAGGAGCTGCGGGCGGCCGCGAGCTCCGGGGCCACGGCGGCGCACTGGGCCCTCGCGCGGGTCGACCTCGCCCATGGCCGCACGGACGAGGCGCTCGCGCGGGTGGACGGATTCTTGCGCGCCGCGGCCCCCGACGAGCCGGGCGTCGCCGCGGCACGTGCGACCCGGGACCGCCTGCTGCGCGCGAGTGACGACGCGGCCCGGGCGCGCTGGCACAAGCGCGCCGCGCTGGCTGGGGCCGCCGCGCTGCTCCTCTTCGGCGCGGTCATCGCCTGGGTGCGCGGCAGCACCGTCTCGCGCGCGCTTTCGCTGCGGCCGCGGCTCTATCCGGCCGTGGCGCGCACCGTGGCCGCGTTGCGCCACGACGTCCTGAAGCACCGCGCGAGCGTGCTCGCGGCCGCGCTCGATCCCACCGCGCGGGACGAGGTGGCCCGCGCGCTCCTCGAGCCGCAGCCGGTCTCGCGCTCGGTCGCCCAGGCGTACCAGCGGCTGGCGCAAGACGCGCGCGCGCAAGGCGTGACGCTGCGGCCGCTCGCGCGCGAGCCAGTCTTCGGAGCGCTGGTGCGCGACCTGGCCGCCGCCGAGTCGGTGCTGCGCAAGCCCTCCGCCCCGGCAGCGCCCCTCGCGGCGATCGACCGCCGGCTGCGCGAGGTCCACGGCCCCGCCTTGTCGGAGCTGCTGCGCCTGGGACCCCGCACGCGGCTCTCCGCGCGCGAGCTCGAGGGCTGGATCCGTGGCGTGGAGGCCGAGGTGAGGCGCGGAGGCGCCGGGTGGAGCTCTCCGTCCATCCTCGTGCAGGGAATGGAGGTGGAGTTCCCGGTGGAGCGCGAGGCGCTGGCGACCATCTTCGCCAATCTGCTCCGCAACGCGCAGGCCGCCGCCGCTCCGGACGGACGCGTCCTCGTGCGCCTGGGCGAGGAGCTCGATCCGGCGGGGCGGCGCGTCCACGTGCTCCTGGTGGGCGATTCGGCGGACGGCGAGCTGACGCTGGAGACCATCGAGTCTCGCGAAAGCGGCCGCGGGCTGGCCATCGTGCGCGATCTGACGCGCGAGTGGCATGGCCACGTGGTCGTCCGCGCGGAGCAGGCGCCGCTGCGCAAGGCGATCGGCGCCTGCTTCCCGGCGGGCGGCGGCGGGGCCACCGCATGAGGCCGCGGTGGATCGTCTGCGAGGACGGCGACGAGTACCTCTCGCGCTTCCGCCGCTTCCTCGGCCACGAATTCGAGTTCGTCCCCGCCGGCGATCTGCAGGACGTGCTGCGCGCGGCGGCAGGCGCAGCTGGCCTGCTCCTCGATCTCGACTTCCTCCGTGCGGATCCGGCGCGCCTCGTCGACGAGACGGGAAAGGCGCGCGCGCGGCTCCCCGCGGACGAGCGCCGGCGGCTGGCCGAGGTGCAGGGCGTCCTGATCCTGCGGGCATTGCGCGCCCGCGGGATCGCCCTGCCGGCGTTGCTCTGCGCGGACCTGGACGACCCCGCGCAGGCGCTACGGCTGGAGGAAGAGCTGAAGCCGCTCGCGGTGGTGCCCGGCAACGAAGGAGTCGCCCGGATCGCCGAGCGGCTGCGCCAACACGGCTGAAATCTAGGCTGGGGCGCCGACGCGTGGTACGCGGCCGGCGTGCGCCCCATCGAGGCCGAGCTGCTCGCCAACGCCGAGCTGTACCGCGAGGTGGTGCTGCGCAGGCTGGCCCGTGCGCGCGAGTCGGTCTGGATCGCGACCGCCAACGTGAAGGAGATGCTGATCGATACGGGGTCCGGTTTCCGCTCGGTCGTGGAGCTCTTCGACGAGCTGCGCCAGAGGCGCGTCGAGCTGCGCCTGCTGCATGCGGAGCTTCCCTCCCGCCCGTTCCGCGCGGCGTTCGACCGCAAGAGCGCGCTGGTGCGCGGCGGGCTCGAGCTGAAGATCTGTCCCCGCGTCCACTTCAAGGCCGTGCTGGTGGACGGCGCCTGGGTCTACCTGGGCAGCGCGAACCTCACCGGCGCCGGCCTGGGCGCGAAGGGCGACGGGCGGCGGAATTTCGAGCTGGGCTTCTGCACGGAGGACTTCGAGACGATCGACCGGGTCACGGCGCTCTTCCAGTCGGTGTGGACCGGGGCCGAATGCGGCGCGTGCAAGCTGCGCGACGTCTGCCCGGATCCGCTCGGACCTGCTCGCGCGCCGGAGCGGCCGCTCCGCCTGGGAAGGGCGCGGCGTTTGAGGGCCTAAGCCCGACTGGCGAAAAAGTCGCGCAGCGCGGCCGTGATCGTCTCGGGCTGTTCCAACGAAGAGGTGTGCCCTGCTCCGGGCACCAGCAGGAAGCGCGCGCCCGGGATCCGCTCCGCCGTGCGTCGCGAACGCTCCGGCCGCACCGCGACGTCCTCCTCGCCCGAGAGGACCAGCGTGGGCGTGCGGATCGAGCGCAGCTCGTCCATCAGGCCACCGCGCTCGAGGACGCCGCGCAACGCGAGCATGCTGCCCCGCACGTCGTTCGCCAGGAGCTCCTGCTCGAGCGATTCGCGAAGGCCCGCCTTGGCGGGGTCCCGCAGGAAGGTGCGCCCGAACATGATCCTCATGATCGGCTTCAGCAGCGGCCGCGTGCCGAACGCGCGCGTGATGAGCCCCATCAACGCGTACTTCGGCTTGTTCAGCGCCGGCTCGGGATCGGCGGCGGTCTCGATGAGCGTGAGCGAGCGCAGGAGCTCCGGCCGGCGCAGCGCCAGCCGCATGCCGATGAAGCCGCCCATCGAGAGCCCGACGAAGTGGCAGGGCGCCGCGCGCAGCTTCTCGATCAGTGCCGCCGCGTCGCGCGCGAGCGTGTCCATGTCGTAGCCCGAATCGGCGATCGGGCTGCGGCCCTGCCCCCGGAAGTCGAAGGAGATGCAGCGGTGCGAGCCGCGGAGCGCCTCGATCTGGAAACGGTACATCTTCCCGCTCCAGAGCAGGCCGTGGGAGAAGACGACGGGCGGCCCACCGCCACCGCTGTCCTCGTAGTGCAGCTCGGCGCCGTCGACCTGCATGCGCGGCATCCGGCGAGGTTGCCCGAGCGGCTCGGCCGGCGCATACTGAACGGCCGTATGGGTACCCGGACCGGCAGTGCCGATCTACCGCTCCACGGAGGGCGGGTCCCCGCCTGGCTCGCGCAGCGGATGGCGCGGCTCGGCACCGTGATCGTCGAGGCGCTCGTGCTGCACGAAGGGCCGCACGGGGTCCTGCGGCGGCTGGCCCACCCCTTCTGGTTCCAGGCGCTGGGATGCGTGCTGGGGATGGATTGGCATTCTTCGGGGATCACCACCAGCGTGCTCGGGGCGCTGAAGCGCGGGCTCGCCGGGCGCGAAGACGAGCTGGGCCTGACCGTGTGTGGAGGCCGCGGCCGCCACTCCCGGCGGACGCCCGGCGAGCTGGTCGCGCTCGGTGAGCGCACCGGGATCGACGGCGCGGGGCTCGCGCGCACCAGCCGGCTCGTCGCCAAGGTCGATACCGCCGCGGTGCAGGACGGGTTCGCGCTCTATCTGCACGGCTTCGTGGTCGCGCGCGACGGCGCGTGGACGGTGGTGCAGCAGGGCATGAAGCCCGAGGCGCGCACGGCGCGGCGGTATCACTGGCTGAGCGAGTCGGTGCGCAGTTTCGTCGAGGAGCCGCACGCGGCCATCGAGGGCGAGCCGCAGGGCGCGATCGTCAACCTCACCGACCGCCGCGCGGCGGCCTCGCGCGGCGCGCAGGTGGAGCTCGCGGCCGATCCCGACGGGGTCGTCCGCCAGCTGCGGAGCATCCCTCATCTCCAGATGCCGGGCCATCACGAGCTTCGCCCGACCGACGTGTTCCTGCGGCGCGTGCACGCCACCTTGGCCGCGGCGGCCGAGCAAGGACCGCGCGACTTCGCGGAGCTGCTGCTCCAGCCGGGCCTTGGCGCGCGCACGGTGCAAGCCCTCGCGGCGGTCGCCGAAGTGGTGCACGGCGCGCCCTGCCGCTTCACCGACCCGGCGCGGTTCTCGCTCGCGCACGGCGGAAAGGACGGTCACCCCTTCCCGGTGCCGCTCCGCGTGTACGATCGGACCATCTCGGTGCTCAAGCAGGCAGTCGCGCAGGCACGCCTCGGACGCGACGAGAAGCTGCAGGCGATCCGCAGGCTCGACGAGCAGGCCCGCCGGCTCGAGGGCGCGGTCTCCGGGCCGTCCCTGGACGCGCTGATCGAGAACGAGCGGGACCTCTCGCACGAGTACGGCGGCCGCGACGTCACCGGGCCCGCGCAGCCCCGGGCCGCGCGAGGCCAGCTGGCGCTTCTGTAGCTGCCGCGTTGCCACCTGCCGTGGCAATGATGAAATTTCGACACGGCGGTGTTGGGGGGAAGAATGACCACCGGGTCGAAAGGCGCGTCCGCTCTTGCGGCGGCTGCGCTCTTGTTCGCATGCGGCAGAACGGTCGCGACTGATCCGGGGGAATCCGGGCCGATACCGGGTGCAGGACCGCCTGAAGGCGCTGTGCCACCTGGCGCGAATCCGGCGCCGCGACCGGCGAACGGAACCGTTTACGAGGCGCTGGACGTGTCGCGCCTCGACGGTCCGAACGCCGTCACTGACGCCGACGCTCTCGACGATGCTGGCGCGGTGGCGGGCAGGATCTGCGACAGCCCACCGCTCTGCGCCACCCTGGCGTGGGACGTGTTCCTCTGGAATGGCGCGCTGCACCGGTTCCAAGTCCCCCAAGGAACCCGCGCGTCCGTGGCCGCCACTGCCGCGGACCGCGTGGCCGGAACGCTGCTGGGGACGCGGGGCGGAGCCGCGGTCGTGCGCGGCCTGCTGGACATGAGCCCCCTGCGCGAATCTCTGGCAGCGCGCCTCGACTGCACGGGGATCGACGCCAACATCGTGGGTTCATCACCGCCGGCGACGACCTCGTGGAACTGGAAACGCTCGGCGGGAACAGCTTCGTCAATGCGATGAGCGCATCGGGCATCGCCGTCGGCTCGTCCCTCACGCCGTCGGGAGAAGAACATGCCGTCGCCTGGAAGGACGGCAGCCTCGTCGATCTCGGCACGCGGACCGGCAGCAAGGCCCAGAGCATCGCTCTGGCGATCGACGACAGCGGCAGGGTAGGCGTCCTCGCCTGCGACCAGCTGGAGGCGCGATCGGGTTGCCGCGCCATCGTCGTCACCGACACGGAGGCGCTCGACCTCGGGCCGCTCCCTGACGCGCTGTATCCCTGGTCGATGAGCGCGCAGGGGCAGGTCGTGGGGTTCGTCCTCGGGTACCCCAACCACGCCGCGATATGGACAGCTGGCGAGACGATCGATCTGAACGAACAGATCGCCGCGCGTGCATGGCCAAGCTTCGGACTCCCGGCAGGCGGTCGGCTAGGCAGCGCGCTCCAGGCAGTCGCTTCATCGGGCCAGGCGGTCGGTGCGGTGGACATCCCCATCTCCGAGGGCAGCGCCGCGACCGCCCTCCTGTGGAAGGACGGGAAGGTGGTCGACCTGCAGGCCGCGGTCAATCCTCCCACCCATCTGCACTCGGCATTTGCCATCAATGCGAAAGGGCAGATCCTGGCGCGCAGGGGCGAGTACGGGTTCGGAAAGGTGCTGCTGACGCCGCGCTAGCGCGCGTCACCAGCGCATCTTCCAAGCGATGCCGCCGTCGATCACGTCGAACCGCTCCAGCACGGCATCGAGCCTCGCCTGCGCACGCGGAGGGAGGATCCGCCGCGCGTCGGGCGCCGCGTCGATCCGGAGCGGTTGCGCTCGGATCGCACCGGGCGGCGCCGGGGCAGCGTGCGACAGGGCGAGATGGGCGGCGGCCGCGAGCCGGAGCATCGACGTCTCCTGCGGCCGGGCATTCCACGCGGCGTGCCAGGCAAAGGAGCTCGTGGACACCAGGGTTTGCGGTCATGGCAAGTCGCCGGCTCGCAACCGACTCTATCTTTCGTAGCCGCGCTCCCTAGAATGCATTTCCCATGACCGACCGCCTCTATCTTCGCGACCCGTATCTGACTCGCTTCTCCGCACGCGTCGTCTCGCTCGCCGACCTCGCCGGCCGTCCGGCCGCGGTCCTGGATCGCAGCGCGTTCTACCCCGAAGGCGGCGGCCAGCCCGCCGACCGCGGCACGCTCGCGGGTGCAGCGGTGGTCGACGTGCAGGAGAAGGACGGAGCCGTGCTGCACGTGCTGGACCGGCCGCTTTCCCCTGGCGAGGTGGAAGGGGTCGTCGATTGGCAGCGCAGGTTCGATCACATGCAGCAGCACCACGGCCAGCACCTCCTCTCGGCGGCCTTCGAGCGCGTCCTGGAAGCGCAGACCACCT
>Ga0209690_1001178_pt1 | contig 14541 bp, 17 predicted proteins | sample GraSoiAngelo_150_FD_186164 | JGI IMG/M metagenome (GOLD analysis project Ga0209690, IMG submission 186164) | Grasslands soil microbial communities from the Angelo Coastal Reserve, California, USA - 14_1009_09_40cm (SPAdes) (version 2) | ecosystem: Environmental > Terrestrial > Soil > Grasslands ...
GCCGGCGCCAAATGTGAGTTAGATGGCAGACACTCAAGTCGCGACCCCACCAAGCCGTCGTTCGCGGCTCATCGCGGCCACGCTCTCGGTCGGACTCACTTTATCCATAATCGCGGCACTAATCATCTTCCTGCCGAGATTTGTAAGCTACAGCGACTTGTGGGATGTCCTCAAAAGCTTGTCCTGGCTCGAACTGAGCGTACTGACGGTCGTCGCCGCGATCAATGTTCTCACCTACGGTCCTTCGTTAATGGCGGCGCTGCCGGGAATCCGTTACCGGCCGGCGCTGGCGGCCACGCTTGCCGCAACGGCTTCCACAACCATCGCGCCCGGTGGGCCAACGGTTGGGCTGGGCATCTCGTACCTGATGCTCCGCGCCTGGGGCTTTAGCCGTAGCCGGATCACTCTGGCGCTCGGCCTCGTGACGATCTGGACGCAGCTTGTCACGCTCTCATTCCCTCTGATGGCCTTCGTCCTTCTCTGGATTTCCGGGGAGAGCGACCCCATCCTCGAGACGATCTCCCTCGTGGGCCTCCTCGTAATGCTGGCCGGAGTCGGCACCGTCTTCCTGGTCTTCCGCAGCGCCTCCGTCGCCCGAAAGCTGGGCGATGGCGCCGCCTCGATTGTCTCAGCGGGGTTGCGTTTCGTGCGCCGCCCGCCGGTCGGCTGGTCCGGCGAGCAGTTCGCTCGCTTCCGCTCCGACGCGATCGATCTGCTGCGGCAGCGATGGCACTGGCTAACCCTGGCGACCTACGGTGGCCACCTGTCGGTCTTTCTTGTCCTGCTTGTAACGCTGCGAGCCGTCGGCATCGGCCGCGACGAAGTCAGCATCGCTGAGTCATTCGCCGCCTGGTCGATCATCCGGGTACTAGGCGGAATACCCATCCTGCCAAACGGCATAGGCGTGGTCGAAGTAGGCCTGACAACAGCGCTAGTCGGTTTCGGCGGCGACGAGGCGAGAGTCGTGGCAGCCGTCGTCGTATATCGCTTCCTCTCGGTGGTGCTGCCCTTCGTTGCCGGCGCCATCGCCGGGGCGCTCTGGCGGCGCCATCATCCCGGCGTCGCGGAGCAGACGCGCGTCGCGCCTGTCACCAGCGCAATTCCGCCGGCTTCTTAGTGTCCGGCCGGGCCGTCGCTATTTCGCCTTCCAGTTGTCGTTGAGCCACGGGCCGCTAAGGCACCAGCCACCGAGACGCGCATCCCTCGCGACGTCTGTCAAACCGCGCTCGTCACTACCGTCGGGCTTGACGGTAAAAACCCCGAGGTTGTGGACGAGCGCGGGCCGCTCTGAAGCGGTAGGGACTGCGATCGTGCCGGCGAACGCGATAAGAGAGCCATCGGGAGCCCAGCGTGCAAATGCTTTCGTCACATTGGAGCTCGTGAGCTGCGTCTCATTGGACCCGTCGGCGTTCATCTTGTAGAGCTGGTGAATTTGGCCCGGGCCCAGCGCCACGAAAACCAACGCCGAGCCGTCCGGGGACCAGTCCGGAGCAAACGCGTTATCGGGCCTTTCCTTCAGTTTGGTAGCCGCGGCATCACCCATCTTGTACTGGAAAATCTGGTTCAGTTGACCGTCCGACGCATCGAATACGATGCGTGACCCATCCGGCGACCAGCGCGGGGGGCCGATCGCGCCCTTGCCTGTCGCAACCCTCGACACCTGGCCGCTCTGGACATCGACGACTTGCAGCTGATTGACCGAAGTCTTGGTGTCGAAGGTGGTCAGCCCTATCTTCGAACCGTCCGGCGCCCAGGTAATGCCGGATGATTGCCCAGAAATCGGGATCGGTTCAGACCTGTCGCTAATCTTCAGGCGAAGGCCGCCATCGGTGCTTTGCATCAAGTAGGCGGCGCGCTTTCCATCCTCAGTACAGGAGATGCCCAGAAGGAAGTCTTTGTCGGTCTCTGCCGTGAACTGCCAGAAGCGCTGACCGGGAGGAAGCTCTGCAAAGACAGTATTTGCCGCGGTGTCCTTGTAGACGACGAGACTGAGGCCATCGGGCGCGGCGGCGCCCGTGCCGCCGCCATCCTGTTCGGCGCCGCCGGAGCCGCCACAGGCAGCAGCCAAGACGAGAAGCGTGGCGGCGAGGGCAAACGGGCGATACACTCCGGGAATTAGCCTAGCAAGGGACAGAGAAGGCGGTCTAGGGAGCCGAAAACAAACGCGCCCCGGAGGGGCGGCCGGGGCGCTGTGCCGTCGCGGGGCTCCCGCGATCTTTAGTTGTCGAGGAACTGTTTGAGCATCGGGTTCATGCGCTCGCGCCGGTCGCCGAGGCCGGCGACGTTCAGGCGGTGCATGTACTCGTTGACCCGCTTCTTCTGCACCTGCATGGACATGTTGATCCCGCTGTCGATGTTCTTTATGCCGCCGCCCATGAGGATGGCCAGGGCCTCGAACAGAGCGAAGCTTACCGGATCGTCCGTCGGGTCCGGCGCAAGCGTCGTCTCGACACGATCCAGGTAGTGATGGATCTCCTCGCGCCGCCAGGGCTCGTTGTCCATGACGTACTTGAGGTGCATGACCCCGAAGCCCAGGTGACGGGATTCGTCCTGTCCGCACATGCGGAAGATCCGCTTCTCGGCGTCGTTCTGGCCGATGTACTCACCCATCCGGAACAGCGATTGCACGAAGCCTTCGGCGGCGACGTGCATAATCGCGGACATTTCGGTGAAGTCCTTCGCCTCGATGATCACGCGCAAGCCGTCCTGCGGAAGCGAGCTGAGCAGCCCACCACCGTTGGCGAAGGCCCGCTTACGGAAGACGTCCAGGTGGCGTGCCTCATCCATGATCTGGGTGAGGAGGAACAGCTTTGTCTCGTGATGCTCGCTGTTGATCTTCGGGAGCCACTGTCCGGGCGTGTCCCCGGCAATGAACTCCACCTCGGTCAGGAAGGTGCAGAGCTGGCACATTGCGCGCTCGATGTCGTCCGGGAGCGGCTGGAGCTCGTTCCAAGGGATGTCGGTCGCCGATGACCACTGACGCTGTACGGCCTCTTCATACAGCAGACGCGCATTGTCGGAGTACACATCTGCCCGGCCGACATAAGAGCCGGGCACGCGCGGCGCCTCAGGCCTTGGGTGCGAACCGCGGACACGAATCGAACGGTTGTCGGACTGCTCGGGGACCTCCCCGGGCGGGCCGATCTCGATCTCATCGAGGGTAAGGCCGCGCTTGCCGGGCTTGGCGCGGAGGCCGTACGTATGGCCGTCGTTGAGGTTGAGCCAGCTGAGATCTAGCGCAGGGACATCCATGGGAGTCCGCAGCTTCTGAAGGGTGTCGACGTCGATCGCCATGACCGAATCCTTCCTTCCCCGACCAGATCGGGGTTACTTAGCGCGCACTAAGTTTCGTGGACACACCCAATTCAAGCACAATTCCGCGCGGCCTGTCAATGCAAAAACGGGCCATTGGGGTGCCGAAGATGGAACATGGATTTGCTAATTCTACGACCTCAGTATACTGCCTTCGGCATGCAACGACTGACGTTACGGAAAGCGACCCCGGCCGACACGGATCGGATCGCCGAGCTGTTCGCCGGCGATCCCGGCGACGAGGCAATCGGGATTGCCGGAAGCCGCGAGAAGGCAATCGCCTTCGGGACCGGCATGGTCCGCCTGCCTGACAGTCCCCAGGGTTGGCGCCAAACTGTCGTCGCAGAGCTAGACGGCCTCGTCGCCGGCATTCTCATGGCAGGCGGCGACCACGAGGACACGCCGGTGACACCACGGCTCGTCTACCTCGCGCTTCGGACATTCGGGCCGCTCGGCATTCTCAGACTGCTACCCCGCCTCCGCGCCCGGGTGCGTGTTCAACCCAAGACACCGGATGGCGCCTATCACATCGCGGAAATCGACGTGGACCCGGCATTTCGCAATAAGGGGATCGGTGGCGCGCTGCTCGACCATGGCGAGGCGGCGGCGCACACGGGAGGCTATCACATTATGTCGCTTACGACATCGACCGCGAACCCGGCGAGGCGGCTCTACGAACGGCACGGATTCCAGGTCGCGGAAACGAGGACGGACACCGCCTACAAGCGCTATACCGGGATCGACGGCCGCCACTTGATGGTGAAGGAACTCAGATAGGCATCGGTGTCTCCGAGTTCACGCTCGCCGGCGGTGCTACACTGAAACTGCGATGCAGAAACGGCGCCGAGGCGATATCAGCGGCCCCCAGCACGGGGACTTCGTCGATTGGGACAACCCAGAAGACTCGGAAGACGACACGCCCGAGGGCTACTACGACGACGAAGAGGACGGCGGCTCATACATCCCTGGACCGGATGATCCCGATTACGACTTATCGGAAGCCGCCGGGTATGCAGGCTGGCAGCCGTCGCGCCGGGCGGGTGTCTTCCCTCAGTGGGTCATCGTGGCAGTATCGCTGTTGCTGATCCTGGCGATCCTGACACCCCTGATCCTGCGGCTAAGCTAGCAGCCTCGCGGCCCCTCGACCACCCTTATGCCGGAGCGCCCACCGGCTCAAGCTCCACCTCGACATACGGGTTGCCATAGCGGTCCCGCTTGACCTCGGCAGCTGTAACTCGGCCCCGGACCAGGCGCCTGTCGTCTTCCCAGTACGTCATCACCTGGCCGACCAAGCTTGGGGCGAAGGTCTTGATCCCTTTCTCGTCAAAGGCGAAGCGGAGTTCTCTCGTAGACATTTGCGATCCTTGATCATGATAGCCTGCCGCGCCGTCGGGCGGCCATCCCTCGATGGCGGTGCGGCTGTAACCCAAATGCAACAGCGCCGAAGTAGTGCCGATAGGGTTGACGAGATATAGTAGAACAACGAGGTCCGGCCGACGCCCGGGGCTGGACGCCGAGCCCGGCGCGCGCAGGAATGCCCGCATGCGCACGTCCGTACATAGTGGATGCAGGGGGGGTAAGGAGGTAAGGATGAAAATCCTACAGATCGCACCTCTGTGGGAGACTGTGCCACCGCCCGCATACGGTGGCACCGAGGCGGTTGTGCACCTACTAGTCGAGGAGCTCGTCCGGCAAGGGCACGATGTCACTCTGTGGGCGTCCGGAGACTCGAAGACGTCTGCTCGCCTCCAGTCTTGCTGCCCGAGCAGCTTGCGCACGAAGGAAGACATCTATTCGAAAAGCGTCTATTCCTGTTTGCATGCATCCCTGGCGCTCAAGGACGCTCAACACTACGACATCGTTCATAACCACGCAGGCGAAGAAGTGATGGCGATTTCGCACCTCCTTCCCGATTTACTCATGTTAACGACGATGCATTGCGTCGTCACGCCCGATACACGACGTGTCTGGGACAACTACCGGGCGTATTTCAACAGCATTAGCTGGTCGCAACGGCGCCTCATGCCGGAGATCCGCGGCGGCCGATTCGCCGGCGTGGCGTATAACGCGATAGACGTAGCTAGCTTCCCGTTTCAGAACCAAAAGCAGGACTATATCTTGTTCCTATCTCGCATGTCGCCGGAGAAGGGGCCGACGCTCGCAATCGAGGTTGCGCGCCGGACCGGCCGCCGGCTCGTGATGGCCGGCAAGGTCGACGCCAAAGACCGCGACTTCTTCACCCGCGAAGTCCAGCCCCTCATTGACGGCGAGCATATCGTCTTCATGGGAGAGGCAGACGCCGTGCTCAAGCGCGAGCTGTACCGGGAGGCGTCGGGCGTAGTAATGCCCATTGAATGGGACGAGCCGTTTGGCCTCGTTATGCCGGAGGCGATGGCCTGCGGTACCCCTGTCATCGTCTTCAACCGCGGCGCCGCGCCGGAGATAGTGGAGCACGGCGAGACCGGTTTCGTTGTCGACACCCTCGACGAGATGGTCCAGGCCGTGGCCAAGCTGCATACTGTCGACCCGGCCTATTGCCGGGCGCGGGCGGTGCAGAGGTTCGATGCTCCTATCATGGCCAGACGATACCTCGGCATCTACGAATCGATCATCGAAGCGCGGCGTCCCTGGGCTGCAACAGCTACCCCGGCGCCTGGGTCATATGTTGCGGAGCGAGCCGAGGAGCTTTCACCTACGCGAGTGGCATAGCATGATAGCATCGATTCGTCACGCCCCGCGGACTGCAGGTTGAGCACTACAACCGACTAAACGGCTAATGAAACAAGCCGAGGATGCCTCGGCCGTGGACGCGCGGCTGGATGAGGAGCTGCTGCCGGAAGCGGAGCCGATGGCCATCCAGGACATCCGTGATGCCCTGGTAATCCGCGAACGGGACCTCTTCCTCCTGACCGATATGGCGGGCCAGGTGCCTCGCGGAAATACAAACGGCTACGGGCTCTACTACGAGGATACCCGGTACCTCTCCGGCTACGAGTTCTCGTTCTCGCTCGCCAAGCCAATGGTGCTCCTTTCGACGGCAGAGCTGGGTTACAGCTCAGAGCATGTCCTCACTAACCCCACGCTTACCGACCTCGAAGGACGTCGCGTACCCAGCGGCACGATCGAGGTCCGTCGTCTGCGAGTGCTCGAGGACGTACTGGAAGAGACGTTGCTCGTCACCAACTACAACAGCCACCCGGTAGTGCTGGACCTCGTCTTTCGGTTCGCCGCCGACTTCGCGGACATCTTCGAGGTGCGCGGCTATGAGCCGGAGTTTCGCGGAGAACTCGACCCACCGCTTTGGCGCCACGCCGCTTTAGCGATGGGATACAAAGGCAAGGACGGCCGCCGCAAAGAAACCCTGATCATGTTTACTCCGCGTCCGCTGTCCGTTCAGACAGACGCTGAAGTTGGTTTCGCCACCTTCCACGCGCAGCTGGCATCACAGGGGAGCATCTCTATAAGGCTCGTGGTCACCGTCGACGGCCGGCTCGAAGCGGCCCAGGGAGTCGAGCGATACGGAGTTGTGACGCGCGAGTACGACACGTGGCTGGCCGGCGCCACGGAAATCAGGACCGACAACGAGTTCTACAACCTCGTCCTCCAGCGCTCGCTCAGCGATCTGCGGATGCTCTGGAATCATCATGTTACCGGCGCGGGATACCCTGCGGCCGGAACGCCCTGGTACGACACGCTCTTCGGACGTGACTCGGCGATTGTCGGACTCCAGACGCTGGCACTCAAGCCGGACATTGCACGCGACTGTCTTGTCTCACTCGCCCGCTGGCAGGGCACTAAGTTCGATTCTTGGCGTGATGAGGAGCCAGGGAAGATCCTCCACGAGCTGCGTCAAGGCGAGCTGACCGAGACCGGCGAGCTGCCGTTTTCGCCGTACTACGGCAGTGTCGACTCGACCCCGCTTTTTCTCTGGCTGGCCGGCGAATACTTCGCCTGGACAGGCGATCTCGGCTTGCTCGGCCAGCTGGAGACGAATCTTCGCGCTGGCCTGCATTGGCTCGGCAAATACGGCGGTCTGTCAGACGGTGGCTACATACGCTACCAGCGGCGTTCGTCGCGGGGCCTCGTAAACCAGGGTTGGAAGGACTCGCGCGATGCCATCTGTCACGTCGACGGGCGCTTGGGCGTCCCGCCAATCGCCCTGGTCGAAGTGCAGGGCTATGCCTACGCGGCCCAGCGCAGCCTGGCGCGCGTCTTCGCAGCGCTCGGCGACGGCCGCCTCGCCGCACGTCTCGAGGACCAAGCGGCAGCCCTTGGGCGGCGGTTCAGCCGCGACTTCTGGCTCGGCGACTTCTACGCGCTTGCCCGCGACGGTAGCGGGCAGGCCTGCGCCTCGATCGCTTCGAACGGCGGACACGCTTTATGGACGGGAATCGCCGGCGGGGGCCACGCGGCCAGGACCGCGCGGCGGCTGATGGAGAGGGACATGTTCAGCGGCTGGGGTGTCCGCACACTGAGCGCGACCTCCGTAAGGCACAATCCACTCGGATACCACATGGGCACTGTCTGGCCTCATGACAACTCGATAATCACGATGGGCTTCAAGCGCTATGGCTTCGAGGACCAGGTGAACGCCCTCGCCGGCGCGTTATTTGATGCCGCGCGCGCCTTTCCCTATTATCGGTTGCCGGAGCTCTTCGGCGGTGATGAACGGTCCGTCCACCAGTCGCCTGTGCCATATCCTGTCGCCTGTCGGCCGCAGGCCTGGGCTGCCGGCGCGATCCCGCTTGTGACGCAGGCCATCCTCGGCCTCTGCCCCGACGCTCTCAATGGCGTCCTCTATATCGTCCGCCCGCGCCTTCCCAAGTGGCTGGAGGTTGTGCACGTAAACCGGCTGAAAATCGGGGGCGCGGAAGTCGACCTGCTCTACAAGCGGCGCGGCGACGTCACCCAAGCCGAGGTTCTCAACATCCGTGGTGATGTCAGAGTCGAGAAGAGGCGTTCGTGGCCAGAGCCGGCGCCTCTCGCCGCTGAATCCGTCGACGCACCTCGCGCTTGACCCACCGGCGCCCGCCGTCCATCATTTTGCGCGTGACTCCTCAGGCTAGGCCACTAGAAGATCAGGTTGCCGTCGTCACAGGCGCCAGCCGTGGCATCGGCCGGCAGATCGCCATCGATTTCGCCAAGGCCGGCGCGCACGTCGTCGTCACTGCCCGTAGCTCCGAGAACGCGCCCTCGAGGCTTCCCGGCACGATCGAAGCGACCGCGCGGCAGGTGGAGGCGCTGGGCAGGCAAGCGCTGGCGATCCCGGTAGACGTCACGAAGGAAGAGGACATTCAGCAGATGGCAGAGCGGACTCTCAAAGAGTTTGGGCGCTGCGACATCCTTGTCAACAACGCAGCCATCAGCGCGCCGGCGCCGTTCCACGAGACGCCGCTGAAGCGCTGGGACCTCGTGATGAACGTCAACCTGCGCGGCCCCGTCATGTGCATGCAGGCCTTCCTTCCCTCCATGATCGAGCGCAAGAGCGGCCGCATCATCAACATCTCTTCGATACTCGCGGAAGAAGTGATCCCGCCGATGGTCTCGTATTCGGTCTCGAAGGTTGCCCTCGAGAAGCTGACCCAGTACGCGGGACAGGAGCTCAAGCAGCATGGCCTCCCGGTGAACTGCCTGCGCATCGAGATGAGCATCGCAACCGAGGGCTGGATGTACCGCAACCCCGGCATGGACTTCAGCGACTGGGAGAAGCCCGATGCCGCTTCTGAAGCGACGCTCTGGATCGCGACTCAGCCGGTCGACTGGACCGGTAACGTTGTTACGATCGCGGACGCGCGTCAGGCGATGGGAAAAGCGGCGGAGGCAAAGGCGGGCGTCGAGGAGTTGCGGCAACTCCGGCCGCAGTAAGCAAGCCGGCTCTCAAAACCGGAGGCGATATGACGGCGACTTCGCCGCCGTCCTGGCTCCCGGCTCCTAGCTCCTGACTCCTGACTCCGGCCACATCTCCCGAAACGCGTACCACTGTCCCGGATACCGCCGCACGTAGCGCTCGAACGCCGACCCCAGGCGCTGCGTCAGGCAGTGCGCGTCCTCTTCCGGCGAGAGCGACCGCTCAGAAAGCAGTGGGGGCTCGATGTGCGCCCGAAATCGCCCCCCCGGCAACCGTGCAGCGACGGCGAAGATGACCGGCGCGCCGCTCAAGCGCGCGAGCCGCGCCGGGCCATCCGGGAACATAGCCTCGCCGCCGAAGAAGGTGACCGGCACGCCACCGCCGCGTTCGACGCCTGCGTCGATCACGAACGCCACCATCTCCTTGCGGCGCAGCGCACGCAGCAGACTGATGCCAGTACGCCCAACCGGCAGCAGCCGAATGCCCATCGCCGCGCGGCAGGCCACCGCCCAGTCCATCAAGAACCGCGGCTGCAGACGCTCGGTCACAGCGGTGATCTTGTACCCTCGCAGCACGGCCACAGCAGCCGCGACTTCCGCGCTTCCCATGTGCGCGCTCACAAAAATGATGCCCTTGCCGAGCGCCTCTGCTTCCTCGAAGTGCTCTTCGCCTTCGATCTTGAGCCTTGCGAGGACCGTCCGCGTGTCCCATCCCTGGACGTGCAGCATCTCCGCGATGTACAGCGCGAAGTGCCGAAAGCATCGGCGCGCCGCTCGCTCGACGAGCGGGTCTTCGATCGACCGGTCGAGCACGCGCGCGTAGTTGTGGAGCGCGGCCTCGCGAGGGCGCTTCCAGGTCGCGTAGGCGAAGTCGCCCCAGGGCAGTGCTATACGTCGGGCGAGCCCGAAGGGGACGAGAGGCGCGGCTGCGCGGTTGAGGACATAGCCCCAAGGCCCCGGCAGCCAGCCGAGTGTGCTGGTTCGCTCGAGGCGACGTTCTTCGCTCATTCCTTCGATACCTCAGGATGAGCGGGGAGTAGCCTCACCTCAGGAAGAGCGGGAACGCAGACCGGATGAGCGGGAATCGGCGTCTTCGCTGATAGGGGTTCCCTGCGTGGGTACACCATCGCCCAGAAACGACGCGTCCAGCTCTCGGGCGCGGTGGGCCGGTACTCGGAGGAAGAGTCCAAATGCCTGCGCCAGGACCTCACCCGAAGCTGTTCGCACTTCGGCCTCGGCCTCGAGGCGGCGGCCGCGGTCGCGCGTCACTTCGGCGGAGACCAGCAGTTCCTCGCCGAGCGGCAGCGGACGTCGGTACTTGACCTCCACGCGCACCGTCATCGCCCACGCTCCGGCGGCGTACATCGCCCAGCCCATCGCTTCGTCCAGGACGGCGGCCGCTACCCCACCATGGGCCAGCCCCGGCCACCCCTGATGCGTATCACGCGGTCGAAAGCGCCCGCCTACCCGCGTGCCCTCGATCTCGAAATCGATATGCAGCCCCTCCGGGTTGCGGTCACCGCAGCCGAAGCACCAGCGGCGAGGGCTATCGGGAGGTTCCTGCATCACGCGTCCTCAAATTGCCGGAACGCGACAACCCCGTTCTGGCCACCGAAGCCGAAACCGTTCGCCAGCGCCACTCGCACCGGCATCTGCCGTGCATTGAGCGGCACGTAGTCGAGGTCGCACTCCGGGTCGGGCGTCTCGAGGTTGATTGTCGGCGGCACAACATTGTCGCGAATAGCGAGGACGGCAGTCATCGCTGAAACAGCGCCGGCCGCTCCTAACTGGTGCCCGACCATGGACTTGGGCCCGGTGACGGCCACGTTGTAGGCATGCTCGCCCAGTGCACGCTTGATGGCCGTTGTTTCGGCCGCATCATTGAGCTGCGTGCCGGTTCCGTGGGCGACTACGCAGTCCACCTCATCGGGCCTAAGTGATGACGCTCTTAATGCGCGCGTTATAGCCATCGCCGCAGCCTCGCCGCTCGGGTCTGGCGCCGTTATGTGAAAAGCGTCCGACGTGACCGCGCCGCCAGCCAGCTCCGCGTAGATGCGGGCGCCCCGCGACCGGGCGTGTTCCAGGGTCTCGATTACCATTGCCGCTGCCCCTTCACCGTAGACGAAACCGTCGCGATCGCGATCGAATGGGCGGCAGGCGCGCTCCGGCTCATCGTTGCGGGTAGAGAGGGCGCGCATGTTCGCCATGGCGGCGATCGAGATCGGGATGATGTTCGCCTCGGTGCCTCCGGCGATCACCACCTCGGTTTCCCCGAGGTCGAGCAATCGCTTGGCGTCCACGAAAGCGAAGATCCCAGCCGCGCACGCCGCGACCGACGTGATTGTGGGGCCGCGAACGCCCAGATTGATCGCGACCTGGCAGGACGCCATGTTTGGCGCCATCGCCGGCACCGTGAACGGGCCGACCCGCGCGGCGCCTTTCTCGAGGTAGGTCCTCTCGCCGTCGGCGATCACGTCGATGCCGCCACCCCCCGTGTTCAACACAATCGCGATGTCGTCCCGGTTACCGGCTGTAATCGCCAGTCTGGAGTCGTCGACCGCCTGTCTCGCGGCAGCGACAGCGAACTGCGAGAATCGCGCCGCCCGTTTCGCTGCTTTCGGCTCCATGTAGCAGGTGGGGTCCCAGCCCTTCACTTCGGCCGCGATCTGGCACTCCTGGTCGCTGGGGTCGAAGAGCGTTATGCGCTTCACCCCCGAGACACCAGCCACGAGGTTCGACCAGAACTCGCTGACGTTCAGCCCGATTGGGGTAGCACAACCGAGGCCCGTCACGACCGCGCGTACCATCAGCGGCTGCACCCCTCAAGCCCAGGCACGTGGTTGAGCCGCCAGCTATCTCCCACAGCGGCGAACGTCCACTCGACCTCAACCTCTTTCGTTCCGCTGCCGTCTTGAACGCGCTGGACGATCTTTGCCTGAGCGCTGTCGCCGTCAAAGTTTACGCTAGAGGTGCGGACGAACCCTTCGGGGACCGGCTGACTGGCAAGCGCCGTGGCCAACCCCTGCTTCGAGCAGTTCGCGACCACCACAGGAGCAAGATAGTCGTACAGGCCATCTGCGCCGGCGGCCGCATAAGCGTTGGCGGCGAGTTCGGCGACGCCGCTGACCTGCCTCGCCCGTTCGTCCTCCGGCACGTCCTGACCGCCTCCGCAGGCAATCCCGATTGCCAGAGGTGCGACGGCCGCAGACACGAGCGCCAATCTCAGCGTATCCCAACCTCCCCGTCGCCGGACACGAGCAGCTCGTCCGCTTGGTTACGGCACTCGACATCGCAGAATATCTTGCCGCCTTCGTCGCGAACGATTCGGCCGGATGCCGTCACCCTATCGCCGGGGCGAGCTGCCCCTCGGAAACGCACTTTAAAGCGCCCGCCCCTAAGCCACGCCGGGCCGAACGCTGCCGTCATCATCTCAGAGACGTAGGCGAGCACCAGCATGCCGTGGGCGATCGTGCCGCCGAACGGAGTGGTCGCCGCAAACGCGGGGTCAAGATGCAACGGATTGTGGTCGCCGCTCGCTTCGGCATAACGGTTGATCTTCGCCTGCGTGATCGTCTTGGTGACCGCCGGCAGGACATCGCCCACTCTGTACGTCCGCATCTCCTCCGTCCACTGACTCATCCCGCCGGCCCGCCGCTCACGGGAAACGTTATCGTCGCGCGGCCGGACATCATGACTGCGCCGCTCTCGCTCTCGACGCTCAGCTCAATGCCCATAAGCACCCAGCCCTGCCTCTCGCCGCGGCTGGCGACGCGAGCCCGCGCGACGACCTCCGATTCGGTATCGCGATTGAGCGAGAAGCTGAGCTCCTGCCCAACGTGGATCGCCCCGTCGGGCAAGGCAGCCTGATCCAGCAGTGCGCGGATCGAGCAGGCGGCGAGTGCCAGCGGAGGGAAGCCGAACTCCACAACAGAGCCAATCGCATCATCCTCAACCGACCGAACGTACCCGGCCACCCACTCTGATGTCAGCTTGATCCTGGTCTCCGCGAACTCATGTCCCTTGGGCAAAGCCGCGAGGCTGAGCGTCATCCGGACTTCGGGGCGCCGGCGAAGCGGGTGAGGTCAATGACGCGGCGCTCATGGATGCCTTCGCCTATCTTGGTGCCGCCCTCGTTGTACGCCTCGACCTCGAAGACAACTTTGCGGCCGTCCTGCTCCTTGACCCGCCCTTTGACGGTCACCTTCTGGCCGATCGGCGTCGGCGCCATGTGCCGGAGGTCCACCCGGTAGCCGACCGAGCTTTCGCCGGGGTCTTGGAAGGGAATGAGCATCTTCAAACATAGCCCCTCGATGTGCCCGACCATCGCCGGCGTCGAGTACATCGGCATCGGCAAGTGCCGGACCCCCATCTCAGGCGTCGTCTCGATCACCATCTCCTCGGTCGTGTCCGTTGGGATCTCTTTCATACGCGTCCTTTCGTACTATCTGAGGTCGCAAATCAGTATACGGGAGCAGAATCGTCCTCGTGTAGATGCGTCCCGGTGGGGCGCAGGTCGATGCTAGACTGATCGTGGGAGACTTAGTGCCGAATATCAAAATCCTCCCGCTCGATCGCGTGATCGAAGCGGCCGACGGCTCGACGATCATGGAGGCAGCCCACGAGCACGGCCTCTACTGGCCGACGACCTGTGGCGGCGAGGGCATCTGCACCTCTTGCGCCTGCACGATCGACGAGGGCGAGGCCAACCTCGAGCCGCTTGGGCGCGGCGAGCTCAAAACCCTGGCCGAGGAGCTCGGCGAGGCCACCGTCCGCACCCGCCGCCTTCGTCTCGCTTGCCAGGCCCGCGCACACGGCGACGTCACGGTCACGAAGCGAGGGGTGCGGCCAGCCGAAGCGTCTCTCCTTACGCCCGAGTAGATTTGCGCTTGTGGCCCTGACCCCCGCCGGATAGAATTGTCGCGCGAGCCTCGAATCCATGACTTACGTCATCACCGAGCCCTGCATCGGCGTCAAAGACGCCTCCTGCGTCGACGTCTGCCCGGTGGACTGCATCCATAGCTCGGAGGAAGACCAGCAATATTACATCAACCCCGAGACCTGCATCGACTGCGCCGCCTGCGAGACCGTCTGCCCCGTAAACGCCATCTTCTTCGAGGACGATACCCCGGACCAGTGGAAGAGCTATGTCGACATCAACGCCGATTGGTTCAAGACCCACGATGTCGGGACCGGCTTCCGCGCCCGCACGGAACGCCATTAGCCCCTGGCCCCTGGCTCCTTGACTGCGATAGCCCTCAACCGTATCCTGTTCATGCCTGCTATAGGCACGATTAATAGCTCACGAGGTCGTCCCCTTGGATTTTGGTCAGGTTGAGGCCTTCGCCCAGGTCGCTTCCACCCACTCATTCAGCCGCGCTGCCG
>Ga0209690_1001179_pt1:0-10000 | contig 14530 bp, 9 predicted proteins | sample GraSoiAngelo_150_FD_186164 | JGI IMG/M metagenome (GOLD analysis project Ga0209690, IMG submission 186164) | Grasslands soil microbial communities from the Angelo Coastal Reserve, California, USA - 14_1009_09_40cm (SPAdes) (version 2) | ecosystem: Environmental > Terrestrial > Soil >...
CTTCGACCCGGCGAACGCCCTTGGGTGGGCCGTGCCGGTCCTGCTCATCGCACCGTTTGCCTCGTTCTTGCTTGCGCTGTCGAGCGTCCGCACGAGACGGTCCGCGTCGGCGACGGCGATGTTCGGCACGGTGGTGTCGCTTCTGCTCACCCTGCTCGTGGCGTGGGGCCTGGCCCGTAGGTCGACGCCGTACGTCGCCAGCTACCAGTACATCAACATGTCGGTCGCGTTCTCCGGACCGACCAACTTTCAGACGTTTGCGATCAACCTCGTGTTCCACGTCGACCACCTGACCGTCATCGCGCTGCTGGTGATCGAGGTCTGCGTGATCGCCGCGATCGGCTGGCACCAGCTGATGGGCCGCTCCGAGCCCGGCGCGGCTCGCTTTCATGCGTTGATCACCCTGCTTCTCTTCGCATGCACCGGCGTGCTCGTGAGCTGGGACCTGGCCGAGCTGTTCGGATTCTGGGCGCTGGCGGGTGCGTTGACGTATCTCCTGCTCACGCATCGCTGGGGGTTCGACGAGGCGGCATCACGGGCCCGCATCGCGCTCGCGCTGCCCTTTTTGACCGACCTTTCGCTGCTTTGCGGGATCGCGTGGCTCTACGCGCGCTACGGCACCCAGAACCTGGCAACGCTTTTGCCGATCCTGCACACGAACCCCGGATGGACGGTCCGCTCGATCGTGGTCGGATCAGTGCTCCTGTTCGTGGGTGTGGCGGGCCGGCTCGCCTTGTGGCCGTTGAGCGGCTGGCTCAGCATGACCTCGGCAACTGCCCCAACCGCGGCGTCCGCCATCGCGCAGTCAGCATGGCCCGTCGTCGGCATGGTCGTCCTCTACCGGTTGACGCCGATCTTCGCTGCCTCCAACAGGCAGACCCTGCAGGCGTTCCTGGTGGCGTGCGCCGTGTCGGCGGTGATCGCCGGCGCCACCAGCCTGGTCGGCAATGGACCGCGGCGCGTCATCACGCTTGCCGGCTCTGGCGCGGTCGCGGTCGCCGCGGCGGTCGTGATCAACGGCGCCTATCACCAGCCCGCGACGTTTGCCATCGCCGGGGTCGCTGCGGTCCTCGCGGTTGCGCCGGCGCGGGCCGCCGCGCTACTCGCTGCTTCGACCATCGCGAACGCGATGCGCACCGACGATATGGCTGAGATGGGGGAGGCGTGGCGCCGGATGCGCGCGAGCTCGGGTGCGCTGCTCGCGTCCGCCATTGTCATCGGACTCGCTGCGAGCGGAGCGCTTGCCTTCGGGGTCAGCTCGCGCTCGCGGCTGGGCATCGCCCTCGGCGAGGCGGTGCTGCTCCTCGCGGTGGGCGCGATTCGTGTCTTCGTCGGCGCGTCATTCGGCATCCTGCGCAGGCGTCGCGCCTTTGATCCCGATCGCGTTCGCGAGCCTGAGGGCGCGCGCGGGTTTCCGTACTGGCTGGCTGTCGCCGGCGCCGCTTTGCTCGTCGCATCGTTCCTGACCGGTTGGTTGAACTTCCTTGACGGCCAGAAGCACCCTGCCGCGGGGCCGCTGGCGATCGCGTTGTGGGCCGCCGTCGCGATCGTCGGCTTTGCCGCGTGCGCGCTGGTCTTCACGCGCGACAAGGACGGCGCGCTGGCTCTCTCGGCTTTCGGCGGAGGTTTTCTGGGGCGCTACGCGGCGGGCGGACTCGGCGTCGTGGACCGCTTCCTGGTCGAGCCCACCACGGACGCGGGGCACCGCGTCTCCGACTGGATCGCCGCGGGCGACGGAGCGCTCGGCCGTTTCGCCACTGCGTCGGGCCAGCTGGCGCTGGCGGCGGGACGCGGACCCGCTCTGCCGATCGTGGTCGGCCTGGCCATAGTCCTCGCCGTCGTGTTTGCGCTGGTGGCGCCAGGGATCGCGCGATGACGCTGTCCGCGATCACCCAGCAATCCGTCGGCGCCGGCATCTTCTCCTCGGCGTTCTTGCTCAGCATCCTGATCTGGCTGCCCGTGATCGTCGCCGTCGGGATCGCGATCATGCCCAACCCGCGCGGCCGCTACGACACGTTGATCAAGCAGATAGCGTTCTTCGCGAACCTCGTGACGATGTTCATCCTCTTCATCGCCTACAACCAGTTCGAGAACTTCCTGCCGACGATGCAGTACGAGGAGAAGATCGCTTGATCAAGCAGATCGCGTTCTTCGCGAACCTCGTGACGATGTTCATCCTCTTCATCGCCTACAACCAGTTCGAGAACTTCCTGCCGACGATGCAGTACGAGGAGAAGATCGCGTGGCTGCCCGCGATCGGGGTCACGTATCACCTCGGCGTCGATGGTCCCGGCATCGCCATGCTGATGCTCTCGGGCCTGGTTGGCATCGCATCGGTGCTGGCCTCGATCGGCATACGCGAACGCGTGCGCACATACTTCGCCCTTCTCCTTCTCGCGCAGGCGTCTGTGAATGGCGCGATCGTCGCCCGCGACATGTTCGTGCTCATCCTCTTCTGGGGTGCATCGATCGTTCCGATCGCGCTGCTCATCCTCGGCTGGGGCGGCCCGCGGAGGGTGGGGGCGGCTTGGCGGCTCGTCGGTTACTGGGGGCTCGGCACGGCGGCGCTCGCGGTCGGCGTGCTCGCTCTGTACGCGGTGACAGGCGGCCGCACCTTCGATATGGACACGCTCCTCGGGACCGCCCAGTCGCCGCGCATCCAGATTGGCGTCAGCATCGCGATGATCGTCGCCGGCGCGACGCGGCTGCCATTGTTCCCGCTCCATGGATGGCTGCGCGACGCGCTTGCCGAGGCGCCGGTCGGCGTCGCGGTTGTCGTGTCGGGCGCGGCGTCGAGGCTCGGCGCCTTTCTCCTCTTGCGTGTGGTGATCGGTGCCGAACCCGCGGCCGCCCACCTGCTTTCGCCGGTGCTCGCCGCCCTGGCGGCGTTGACGGTGGGTTACGCCGCCCTCGCCGCGATTCGATCCGTCGACATCCGCCACGCGGGCGCCTACCTCGCGATGGTGCCGGGCGGCATCACTTTGCTGGGCCTCGCCGCGATCTCGCCGTTGGGCATCGCGGGGAGCGTGCTGAGCCTCTTTACAGGCGGACTTGCGGCAGCGCTCATCGCAGGTGTATGCGCCACCGTGTCTGAGCGCGCTCAGACGCGCAGCCTGCTCCTGCTGAGCGGGCTCGCGCCCCGCATGCCCAACATCGCATGGATCTTCTTGCTCGCCGCATTCGCGCTGCTCGGCGTGCCCGTCTTCGCGTCGTTCGCGAGCGAGGTGATGACCTTCTTCGGCGCGTTCAAGACCCAGCCCATCGGAGCGTTCGCCGTGGCCATAGGCCTTGCCATCACCGCCGTGGCCCTGGCCGCACTGCTTGGACGCGTCCTGTTCGGCTCGCCCAACTCAGACGCGCCTGGCGTGTCCGACGCGGCTCTTGGCGAGACCTGGTACCTCGGCATCCTCGCTGGAGCGCTGCTCTGGATCGGGCTGTTCCCCGGCGGACCCAAGATTCCAGGGACCGACACGCCGCTTTTCGACCCCGGCTTCGTGAGTCAAATCGCAGCGGGCGTCTCCGACATCACGTCCAACTACACGCTGCCGGCGTCGGCCGCACCCGCCGCTCAATGAGGTACGCGGTTCTGGTTCCGGAGGCGCTCGTGGTCGCCCTCGCGGTCGCCGTCTTGCTCGCCGGGCGCTTCGGCTGGATGCCCCGGACGTCTCGCGCGTACCTGCCCCAGGTGACCGCGCTTGTCGTCCTGGTCGCGTTCGGGATCGAGCTCTGGGCGGGCGCGTCGGTGACGACCTATTTCGGCGGCGCGCTCATCCAGGATCGGTTTGCGTTGTTCGCCAAGGCGGCCGCGTTGCTGACGGCGGCCATCGCCCTCGCGGCAACCGACTGGGCGGCCGAGGACTCCCTGCACATCGGAATCGCGATGCCGCTGCTGTCGGCCTTCGGTGTGATGGTCGCCGCTTCCGCCGGCGACATGCTCGGACTGTGGGCAGGACTCGAGCTCGCCGCAGCGGCCGCGGTGGTGATGGTTTCCCTGCGCCGTCCCGACCTCGCGCTGCGCCTGCTGCTCGTGGGCGGCGTCGCGACCGGCCTGATCTTGTTCGGCCTTGCATTCCTCTACGCGACGACGGGCAACTCCGACCTGAGTGCGATTCGCGACGTGCTCGCGAACAGGGCTCCGACCCTGGCGCTGGCGCTGCCCATGCTTCTGCTCGCGGCAGGCCTTGCGGTCCGTGCCGGCATCGCTCCTTTCCACGTCGCGGGGCTGCCCGCCGGTGCGGTGGCGATGGTCGGCGGCGGAGCGGCCGCCCTGGCCGTGCGTTCACCTCGGCCTCGCCTCGCCTACCTGGCGGTCGGCCAGCTCGGGTGGGTGACGGCGGGACTGGCGACGCATTACCGATCCGGGATCGCGGCCTCGCTGTTCCTCCTGGGCGCGTTTGCGATCGCGGCCACGTGCGGTCCGGCCCTTCTCGGGCGGGCCGAAGGTGGGGAGCCGGCGATCGCGGGACTTGGAGCGGTTCGCCCGGTGCGGGCGGCCGGTATCGGGCTGGCCATGCTGTCGCTGGCCGGGGCGCCGCCGCTGGCGGGTTTCTTCGGCGAGCTGACGGTCGCCGCGGCCCTCGCGCAGAGCGGGAACTTCGTCCTCCTTGGGCTCGGGCTCCTAGGCTTGGTGATGAGCATCGCCGCGGTCATCGGCACCTTGCGCGTCCTCTCGGTGATGAGCATCGCCGCGGTCATCGGCACCTTGCGCGTCCTCTATATACAGAGCCCTCTGGAGGAGGCCCGACGAGGGGCGGCCGCCGCGCTGCCCGCGGTCACAGGGCTCTCGACCGCCGGGGCGGTCGCCTTCTGCGTCGTGATCGCCGCCTACGGGGTGTTCGGCAACCCGATCTTGGGACTGGCCGATCAGGGGGCCGAAGCGCTGGGACTTAGGTAAACTGAGCGCCAGCGAACTGAGCACGCGTCGCAGAAAACGTCCTGGAGGTCCCCGCCCTGACCGCGCAGAAGAAGCGGGCTCGGGCCCGAGCGCGCACCCGACGAGTCCCCAAGCAGCAGCCCACGAACCGCCCGCTGATGCGGTTCACTTTGCTCGCGCTGATCGTCATATCGTGCGCGGCGTTGCTCGGCACGGGCACCACGATCGGCGTCGTCGACTACTTCGCCGGCGACCTGCCCTCGATCGATGCGATCCAGACCGCCAACCTCAGCCAGACGACGCGCATCCTCGACCGCAACGGCAAGCTGATCGAGGCGCTCTATCACGAAAACCGCACCGTCGTCCCGCTTGGCAAGATCAGCCCCAAGCTGCAAGCCGCGACGATCGCCACCGAGGACCGCACGTTCTACGACAACTCGGGCGTCGACTACCGGCGCCTGTTGATCGCGGTCTTCTATGACCTGACGCACCGCACCGCGACGCTCGGCGGTTCGACGATCACGCAGCAGGTCGTCAAGAACGACGTCCTGGACACCGAGGAGGCGCAGAGTCGGACCGTCAGCCGCAAGTTTCGCGAGCTGCTCCTCGCCGAGGAGATGGAGCGTCGCTACACGAAGCCGCAGATCCTCGAGCTCTACCTCAACACGATCAACTACGGCAACGGCGCGTACGGCGCGGAGGCGGCGGCGCAGACCTACTTCCAGGTCCACGCCAGCGATCTGACCTGGGGTCAGGCAAGCTTCCTGGCCGGGCTGCCGCAAGCGCCGAGCGATTACAACCCGTTCGGCACGCCCGACCAGGTGGACGCGGCAAAGGGGCGATGGCGCCAGGTCCTGGACAGCCTGGTCGCGGTCGGCCAGCTCGCGGGGCCGACGGCCGACAGCATCTTTGCGGAGAACGTGATCCAGAAGATGATCGCCGCGCGCAAGGCGCTGCCCGCGGCGCACCCTGCGCTCACCGCGCACTTCGTCGATTACATCGTCAAGTACATCAAGCAGCGCTACGGCGAGCTGGCGCTATACGAAGGCGGTCTGACGATCACGACGACGCTCGACCTCAGCACGCAGGCGATGGCCGACAAGTGGGTCAAGTCCGGCGTCCACGCTTACGCGAAGCGGGGCGTGAACACCGGGGCGATGCTGGTGATGAACCCGAACGACGGCGAGATCCTCGCCATGGTCGGCAGCGCGGACTACAACAACGCGGCGATTCGGTCTGACGATCACGACGACGCTCGACCTCAGCACGCAGGCGATGGCCGACAAGTGGGTCAAGTCCGGCGTCCACGCCTACGCGAAGCGGGGCGTGAACACCGGGGCGATGCTGGTGATGAACCCGAACGACGGCGAGATCCTCGCCATGGTCGGCAGCGCGGACTACAACAACGCGGCGATTCGCGGGCAGATCAACTTGACCGGCACCGATCCGCTTGGGTGGCGCGGCGTCGGGTCGTCATTCAAGGTCTACACGTACGCGGCCGCGCTGCAGGCGGGATTGCTCACGCCGTCGTCTCTGCTCAACGACCAGACGGGTACCATCGGCGGGCACACCTTCAGCGACTGGGACGGCAAGCACCAGGGCTACATCACGCTGCGCACGGCGCTGGCGCAATCGCGCAACTTGCCCGCGCTGTGGACGTACTCGCAGGAAGGCGGTGACCGCGTCGTGTCTCTGCTGCACAACCTGGGCGTGACGGCCAAGATCGAGAACCCGGCGGGCGTGTCGACCACGCTCGGCCATGACGCGATCTCGATGGCTGAGCACCTCGCCGCGTATTCCGCGTTCGACAACGGCGGGTTCCGGGTCAGCCCGCACGGCATCCTGCGGGTGACCGACGCGAGCGGGAACGTGGTCGAGGCTTTCGACCCGAACTTCGGCCACGTCCAGGTCATCACACCCGAGCTCGGTTACGTGATGACCGACCTGCTGCGGGGGCCCGTGAAGCTGTACCTCGGTTCGCTGGGTGCCCGTCCCGTGGCCGGCAAGTCGGGAACGACCGAGGCCTACACCGGGTCCATATTCATCGGCTACACGCCGAACCTCGCGGTGGCCGCGTCGTTGATGCACATCAACGATGGACCGAAGTGCAACTCGGGCTTCGCGTACCTGGCGACCAACTTTCGTCCGTCCGGATGGCAGTGCCCGACGTCGGTCCTGTTCGGCGAGAACGTCGGCATCTCGGTGTGGAAGCCGTTCGTGGCGGAGTACTACACGAAGCATCCGTGCGTACCTGGCGACCAACTTTCGTCCGTCCGGATGGCAGTGCCCGACGTCGGTCCTGTTCGGCGAGAACGTCGGCATCTCGGTGTGGAAGCCGTTCGTGGCGGAGTACTACACGAAGCATCCGTGGCCCGCGATGTGGAAGCCACCGGCCGGTGTCGTCACCCGTCAGGTGTGCGCGTATGACGGCGGGTACATATCGAACGGCGGCTACAACGAGATCTTCCTCAAGGGTTTTGGCGAGCCGCGCATGCCCTGCGGCGCGAATCCGTATCCCGGCGAGGCGCCCTACACGCCGCCGTTAACGTCGCCGTTGCCCTTGCCCGCGCCCACGCCGAAAGTGACGCCACCGGCACACTAGTCGCCGTGCGTCTGAACCGGACCGGCGTGGTCGCGGGTGCGATCTATCTCGCCGTCGGATTGGTGTGGCTGCTGGTCGCGCGCCCGGCGGGTGCTGTTTGGCTGGTGGCCTTGTGGCTCGTGGTGGTCGCCGTGGTTGGCGCCTTCGTCCCGGGCGAGGCGAACCAGGTCACGCTCGCGCGTGCCTATCTCGCGGCGCCCGCGCTCGTATATGCGGTTGCGGGCCAGTTCGGGTTTCTCGCGCTGGCGGTCGCCCTGGCCGGCCTGACGGACCTGGTCGACGGCACGGTCGCCAGGCGCTTCGGGCATCCGTCGAACTTCGGCGGCGCGCTCGATCCGGTCGTGGATGGCGCCTTCATGGGCGGGCTGGTACTCGGGCTGGCGTTGGGCGGAACCTTTCCGCTGTGGCTTGCGCTGGTCGTGGTCGCTCGATACCTGCTTCCGGCGTTGGCAGGAGGAGCGCTGATCGCAGCCGGCCGCCGGCCCGAGCTGCGCCACACCCTGACCGGGCAGGTGTCGACGACGCTGATCCTCGTCCTGGTGGGCGGTGTGTGCCTGTTTCGGGGACTTGATCAGGATTCGAGCGGACTGCTGCGCGCGGCGGAGGTGGTGATACCCCTGGCCACGGTGGCCACCTATGTGCACCTGGCGTTTGCTTTGCGGCGGCCGGCCAGGGCGGCGGAGGCCGGGTAAACTTCGTCGTGGTCGCGCTAAGTGGGGTGCTGGCGGTACCCTGAACCGGCAATCCGCCTTAGCCGGGCCGAATTCCATCGCTGAGGTCTGGGTTCTCAGAACCGGCCGCGGCAAACGGCGTTGAAGGTCGGGACCTGCGCAGCTCGGGTCTCTGAACCCCGTCAGGTCCGGAAGGAAGCAGCGGTAAGGAGAAACCTGGGGGTGCCGCAGCCATCTGGGCCTGAGCCGCGAACCGAGGCGCGTGCTGGGGGTCTTCGATCGAGGCGGGGGTGCGCGACCACATGAATAAAGTCCGAACCTCTAACCTCTCTCCCCCTGGGGGGAGAGAGCCTGAGAGAGGCGCGTGACGAAGTTCGGTCCGTGAATATGCCTGAGTATCAAAGCCTCTACCGCAAGTACCGCTCGCAGACATTTGCCGACCTTGTGGGCCAGGACGCTGCCTCGCGGGCGCTGCAGGGCGCGATCATCTCGGGCCGCGTCGCCCACGCCTATTTGTTCAGCGGTTCGCGCGGAACGGGTAAGACTTCGGCCGCGCGGTTGCTCGCCAAGGCTCTGAACTGCACGGGCCGCGCTCGCGATTCGGCGGAGCCGTGCAACAAGTGCCAGTCGTGCATCGAGGTGACCGCTGGGTCCGCGCTCGACCTGATCGAGATCGACGCCGCCTCGAACCGAGGCATCGACGAGATTCGCGATCTGCGAGAGAAAGTGAATCTTTCGCCTGCGCTCGGACCTTACAAGGTCTACATCATCGACGAGGCGCACATGCTCACCGAGCCCGCGTTCAACGCGCTGCTGAAGACCCTCGAGGAGCCGCCCGCGCATGTCGTGTTCGTGCTTTGCACCACCGACGCGCAGAAGATCCCGTTGACCGTGATCGGGCGATGCCAGCAGTTCGTGTTTCGGCGGCACAGTGAAGAGCAGATCATTTCGCGGTTGACCCACATCGCGAAGACGGAGAAGGTGCAGGTCGACCCCGAGGCGATGCAGCTCATCGCGCGCACAGCGCAGGGGTCGATGCGCGACGCGGTCGGTTTGCTCGATCAGCTGGTCCCACTTGCGTCCGCTTGGGGGGGGGAGCATGCCCCCCTTGCGGAGGGCCTGGCGAAGCCAGATCCCGCCGCGCCCCCCCTAGGTCCGATCTCGCTCGAGTCGGCGCGTTCACTGCTTGGCATCGCGGACCCCCGGCTGCTCGATGCGCTGCTCGACGATGTGCTCGCCGGCCGCGCGGCCGAGGCGTTGACGGAGCTGAACCGGATCTACGCCGCGGGGGCCGAGCTGCGCCAGGTCGTGCGGGGATTGATGGAAGGTTGCCGCGACCGGTTGGTGGCGGCGCTGACGAAGCATGACCAGGTGACGGCGCGCCGCCTGTCGAGCGTGCTCGATGCGCTGCTGCACCTCGACGGGGAGGTGCGGCGCCACGCCGAGCCGCGGTTCCTGGTCGAAGCGACACTTGCGCGATTGGCAGTCGAGGGCTCCGACGCGGTGGTTATGGCTGAATCAGCACCCCCACCCGAGGCGCCTCGCGTCTCGACCTCCCCACGCGGAGGAGAGGTGAATGTTGCCTTCCCGGAGAGTGTGGAGGTGAAGAGTGCCGCCTCGATCGCACCCGTTATGGGGTGGAGCGAGGTGCTCGAGAAATTGAATCGCACGGTTCGCGCCGCGTATCTCGACGCGCAACCTGAGGTCGACGGCTCGCTGCTCGTGTTGTGGTTTCGTTACGGCTTCCATCACAAGAAAGCACAGGAACAATCCGCGCAGTTGATGCCGCATGTGCGCGCTTGGCTCGGCGACGACGTGAAGATCGATTTCCGCTTGCGTGAGAACGATGCCCAG
>Ga0209690_1001180_pt1 | contig 14521 bp, 11 predicted proteins | sample GraSoiAngelo_150_FD_186164 | JGI IMG/M metagenome (GOLD analysis project Ga0209690, IMG submission 186164) | Grasslands soil microbial communities from the Angelo Coastal Reserve, California, USA - 14_1009_09_40cm (SPAdes) (version 2) | ecosystem: Environmental > Terrestrial > Soil > Grasslands ...
ATCAGCTCAACGCACTCGCGCAGCGCCCCCTGCCCGCCCCGAGCCCGGGTGACGACGTGGGCGATCTCGAGCACCTCCGGCGCGGCGTCGGCCACCGCGATGGCGAGCCCCGCTCGCTGGAGCGCGGGGACATCGAGCAGGTCGTCACCGATGTAGGCGCTGGCGTCGAGAGAAATGCCGAACTGGGCGCACAGGTCCTCGAGCACCTCGCCTTTGCGCCGGGCCTCCAAAACCACGGCGTCCACCCCGAGCTTGTCGGCTCGGGCCTGGACCACCGTGCTCTTCTCGCCTGTAACGAAGGCCGTTCGGAGCCCACCGCGCTTGGCCAGCGCCACCGCCACCCCGTCGCGGCTGTGGAACGACTTGAGCTCATCGCCCCGCTCGCTGAGCACCATGCGGCCGTCGGTGAGCACGCCATCGACGTCTGTCACCAGGAGCCTGACCCGCCGCGCTCGCCGCGTGACGACGCCCCGGGGCGTCACACGATGCGCCTGAACTGCCGCGCCGGCGTGGCGCTCGCCTCCGCCGCCGCGAGCGCCGGTAGGCTAACGACCACTGCGGCGAAGAACCAGAAGGGCTCCATGATCCTGACGATAATGAAGGTGTTCGCCCCGGCCGCGTGCACGAGGAGGCCGATGGTTCCCGCCAGGAATCCGAGCGCCAGCCCGCGTTCCTCCGGGTCGCGAAGCGCTCGGAACGACCCGAGACTGGACTTGAGCGCTGACCACGCGAGCCAGAGGAAGACCGCGAGCCCGACGATGCCGGTTTCCACGAGGGTTCGCGCATACTGCATATCCATGAGCTCCGTCCCGGTGACGCCGTAGCCCAGGATCGGACGCCGCGTCCACTTGTCGAGCCCCCGCTGCACACTGATGAGGCGCGCGGAGGTCGACGGGTCGAAGGCGACCTTCCCGAGCTTGACCGTCGCCGAGCCCGCCTCGGGCTCGAACGTGTAGAGGATCCGGTTCACCACCGGCTTCGGGAGGAGCGCGACCCCGATCACAGGAGCCGCGACGAGGAGCAGCAGCAAGGCGCCCACCACCACCCGCCGACTCGACGAGAGGAATCCGAACGCGAGCAGCACGAAGGGGACGGCGAGGAACGAGGCGCGCGAGAGCGTGTAGGCGAACGGCAGCGCCATCAGCGCAAGCAGCGCGAGACAGGTGAGCCGCACCCGGAGGCGCTGCGTCTCGAGCGCGATGCCACCGGCCAGCGCCATCATGAAGATGAGATAGCCTCCGAAGGTGTTCGGCTCGCCCTCTGTCCCTTCGAATGGCGCGGACACCCGCTGGCCCGACGGGATCTGGGCGGCGCCGATGACGCTCACGATGGCGGCGGTCAGGAAGGCCGCCCCGACGAACCGCCACGCCTGGGAACGGTCGCTGAGGTTGTTGGCGACCATGTAGTAGACGACGAAGTATTCCATGTACTTCAGCACGTAGAAGAATCCTCCCAACCCATGCACCGTTCCAGTCGCGTATCCGACGAGGGTCGCCATGACGGCCACCGTGACGTACCACAGGATCGGCCGGTTCAACGGGGTCTTCCGCGCTAGCCCCAGCTCCTTGTTCACCGCAGTCTTCGCGAGCCAGGTGAACGCGACGACGATGAGGACGAGATCCTCTGTTCTGATGACGACCCGGCGGCCCTCGGCCAGCTCACCGCTCCCCGAGCCGAGCTTCGGAGACAGCAGCATCGAGAAGATCACGAGGTAGAGTCCGAGCTCCGTCCTGACGAAGACGACGAGGAAGACGGCGAAGGCGATCAGCAGGATATAGGCAAAGTCCATCGTCAACCCGCGGCCGGACGGGAGCCTACTTCACCCGGACGACCTGATTGGCCAGGCCGAGGCCCACCAGCTCCTGGCTCTTTGCCCGGGCCTCCTCGGCGCTGGTGAAATTGCCGTGGCGGATCACGAATGTCGCGGCCTCGCCTGGCTGTGCCGACACCCTCACGTGATGGCCGGCGGCCCGGAGCCTCTCGGCCACCTGCACCGCGGCCCGGAGCGGCAGCGGCGTGCCGACCCGGACCCTCAGCGGCTCGCCCTCGCCGAGCACTACCACACCGTCCAACCCCTCATCGCGCAGGCTCGCGACGAGCGCCTGCGCGTCGCGCGCGGTCGGGATCTTCTCGACGATGACCGCAAAGACCGCGGCCCCGGTCTGCCGACGGAAGCGCGCGGTCTGGTAGCCGGCCTGGTTCAGCTGTCGCTCGACCCGCTCCGCCTCCACCGGCAGGAGGAAGGGGCCGAGCTCGACGGTGAAGCGCGCCCGTGCGGGTGTCGGCGGAGCCTCGAGCGCGGCGACGGCAGACGGGCGAGCCGCGGGCCCGACGGGTTCGGGCCGGCCCACCCCACCCGCCTTTCCGACGGCTTTCGGCGTGTCGCCGAAAACGGGCGACTCCACGCCCGGCTTCTCGATCGGGTTCGCCGCAGCGCTCGCGTTCTCCGCCGGGCTCGCCGCAGCGGGCGGCGGCGACACCGCGGCCTCCGGCGCAGGCGCGGGCTCACGGTCGGGCGGCAGGGCCGGCGGGAACGCTGGCAAACTGGGCGCGACCGGAACGGGAGCCGGTGCGAGCGGCGTCTGGAGTTTCTGCCAGAATTGCGCCCTCGGCCGGAGCTGGCTACCGAGCCAGCCTGAGAGCCGCCAGCCGAATACGCCCCAGAGGATCGCCCCCGCGAGGACGATGATCAAGATTATGAGCAGCGTGATGCGGCGCCTGGTCGTTGACCGCCGCGCCGTCGGGGCCTCCTCGTCGAGCTCGATCTCACTCGCGCCCGGCGCCGCCTGCGCCAGGTCCGGCTCGGCGACGGAGGAAGAGTCGGTCCAGGATGCTTCCCCCTCCGTCGAGGGCTCACTCGTCGCCTCCCCACGTCGGCCGCGGCGGCCGAGGTTCTTCAGCCACCCGGACGCCCGCCCCAGCATATTGCTCGCCCTCGTCGCCGGCGGCGCGAGGTCCGCCTGCGTGGGCTCGATCTCCCCCGCGCTCGTCGGCGGCGGCTCCAAGTCCGGCCGCGTGGGCTCGATCTCCCCTGCGCTCGTCGCCAGCGGCTCCAGGTCCAGCCGGGCCTCTTCGGGCGGGGCGATCTCGGATGCGCCAGCCTCCGGCGAGGGCGCACCGCGCGGCTCCCCACGTCGGTCGCGGCGGAGGAGCCGCTTGAAGAGCGTGCCCGCCCTCCGCAAGCGCTCCTTGTGGGTATCGATGACGGTTTCCTCGCCGTAGTAGTGGGTGTAGTAGTGTGTGTACGCGTACCCGGCGATCTCCGTCTTGACGTCGTTGAGGACCACGCCCCAGACCTTGCCGCCGACGTTCTCGATGTGGATCTTGGCCCGCCTGAGAACGAGCCGCCCGACCTTTCCCGCCTGGTAGACCAGGATCACGCCGTCGGCCTGCGACGCGACGATCGCCGAGTCGGTGACCGGCAGGACGGGCGGCGTGTCGATCAGGACGATGTCGTATTCGTCGCGCACGGCGCGGAGGAACTCGGCCATCTTGGGGGTCGAGAGGAGCTCGGAGGGGTTGGCTGGGATGGGGCCCGCTTCGATGATGTGGAGGTTGTCGAGACCCGGGGCGGCCATGATGTCTTCCATCTCGAAGCGCCCCATGAGGATGTCGGCGACGGTGCGGACGCAGTCGCGCCACGGCGTACTCCCGACGAGGATGTCGGAGAGGCCGGGCTCGCGCTCGATGCCGAAGAAGCGGTGGATGCTCGGTCGTCGCATGTTCCCACCGATGAGCAGCGTGCGCTGCCCGCTCTGCGCGAGGGTGAGCGCGAGGTTGACGATGGTCGTCGTCTTGCCTTCCTGGAGGGTCGGGCTGGTGATGACCAGGATCTTCCCCGAGCGTTCCATCCTGGCGAACTGGACGTTCGTGCGGAGCGTCCGGTAGGCTTCCGCGACGGGCGACTTCGGATCGAAGTGCGTGATCAGGAGCGCGTGGCTCAGGAGCGCCTCGGGATCCATCTGCGCGAGGGCGGGTCGGCGCTCGAGGATGCGCTGGACGGTCTCGCGCGAATCGATGTGCGGCACCACGCCGAGCACCGGGACCTCCAGGTAGGTTTCGACGTCCTCGATGGTGCCGATCGAGGTGTCGAGCGTCTCCTGCACGAAGGCGAGGACCAGGCCGAGCGAAAGGCCGAGCAGCGCGCCAACCAGGACGGTGTTGAGGGCCTCGGCCCCGACCGGCGTGTCGGATTCCGTCGCCGGGCGCACGATCGTCACTTCCTCGATCGTCTCCGACTCTTTGATCAGGGCCTCCTGGTGCTTCGCTTTGAGCAGCGCCAGGAGGTCGTCGTTGTTCTTGGCCTCGCGCTGCAGGCGCTGCATCGCCAGCTCGACGGTCGGCACCTCACGGTTCTTCTGCAGCAGATCGCCCATCTGGCGATTGAGGATCTCCTCGCGCGTGCGGAGCGCCGCGATCTGCGCCGCCACCTCGCGCCGCATTTCCACCCGGACCTCGCGCAAGCGGTCGTCGAGCGCCTGGAGACGCGGGTGCCTGTCCGTGACCTCGAGCGCGAGGTTGTTGCGCTCGAGGAGGAGCTCCGAGTACATGGTCTGGAGCTTCTGCATCGCGGGATTCGTCGAGTCGACGAAAACGCGCTCGGACGCGTTCGCCGGGTCGGTCCGCGCGAGGCGCCCCTGGACGAGCTCGAGCTCGGTGCGCTGCTGGCGGGCCTTCTCGATGTCGCTCCGTGCCTGGGTGAACAGGGAGAGCAGCACCGTCGACTCGGCGCCGGGCGAGATGACGCGGTTGGCCTCGCGGAACGCCCATACCTCGGACTCGGCCCGCTTGACGCGCGCCTCGACCTCCCTGAGCTGGGTCTCGATGAACTTGCGCGCTTCCGTCACGCGGAGGCCCCGCTGCTGCCGGTTGTAGTTGCGGTAGGCATCGGCGACAGCGTTCGCGATGTCGCGCGCCTCCCGCGGGTTCGTGGAGGTTACCGTGATCTCGAGGATGCTCGTGCTCGGGACGCGCGCCACTCTGATCTTCGAGCCGATCGCGTCCAGCGCCGCCCAATACCCCTTCGACTCGCGGACCACCTCGCCCGAAGCGGTCCCCGGCAGCTTACCGAGCCGCTTGGCGACCTCCTCGAGGATCAGATAGCTCTTGATGAGGGTGACCTGGGTCTCGATGTTGTCCGAGCTCGAGTACGACAGCACCTCCACCAGCAGGCCCGAGAGCTGGGTCGACTGCTCGAACCTCACCGCCGCGGTGGACTGGTAGACCGGGACCTTCTGCCTGGCGAACCAGAAGCTGAAGAGCGCGACGAGCACCGTCGAGGCGATGATGATCAGCCGCCGCCGGCGGATGATCAGCCAGTAGTCGCGGAGGTTCATCTCGTACTGCGCCACTAGCGGAGCACCTCGCTGAACCTCAGACGTTCGACGACCGTCACCGCGCGCCCTCCGCGACGGGCCCGGTGACGTAGAGGAACGGCGCCTCGGAGAGATCGATCGCCTTGGGCGTGATGAGACGCTGGCCCTTGCCGTCCGCGACGATCTCGATGCACGGTCGGAGCGGGTGGTTGCGGTTCACGGAGACGACGCGCCCGACCTCGCCGGTGTTGAGGCGCACGAGCGTGCCGGGCGGGAACACGGAGATCTCGGAGAGCAGCGCCTTGATGAGCGGCGACGAGAACGATTCGTGCTTGGACTTCACGATCTCCCGGACCGCCTCGTGCGGTCTGAGGCGCGGCCGGGAGGACGGCGGGACGGTGAGCCCGGTGTAGGTGTCGACGAGGCCGAGGATCTTCGCGTCCGGGTGGATTGCCGCGCCCGCGAGCCGCTCCGGGAACCCCTGCTCCTGCTCCCGCTCGTGATGCTGCAGCACGGCATCCGTGATCCCGTCGCTCGGCGAGCCCCAGCGCTTGATCATCTCGGCCGAGAGCCTGGGGTGCGAGCGGTACTGCTCCTGCTCTTCGGGCGTGAGCGCGTCCAGCCGCCGCAGGACGCTCTCCGGAAGCTGCCAGAGGCCGACGTCGAGCAGGCACCCTGCCATCCCGAGCAGGACGAGCCGCCGACGGTCGTACCCGATATCGGCGCCGATGCGTATCGACAGCACGGCGACCTGCGCCTGGTGGAACGCCAGGTAGTCGATCCCCGGCGGCGCGGCCGGATTGTTGGCAACCCAGAAGAGCTCGCCCGACCTCTCGAGCGAGGCGACCGCGCGCGCTATGAGCCGCTCGAGGCCCGCCCAGGGAAACGCGACGCTCCCGTCGTTCACGAGATCGCGCACGCCCGCCACGAACTGCTGGATCTCGCCGTAGAGCGCCTCGGCGCTCTCGGCGGGCGCCTCGATCACAGACGGCGGGGGTGCCGGTGCGTCGAGGGCAGGCGCAGGCTCCGGCTCCCGCCGGGGGGGCGGCGCGGTGGCGCTCTGGGGCAGGCCCGCGGCCAGGCGTGTCGGCGGCGGCGCCGGCGCGGGCGCGGGCCGGGTGGGGATGCCGCGCACGAGGTCGCTCATGCGGACCATATCAGACGCCCACCATGTCCTTGATCACCGCGGCGATGATCGTCTCGTCGATCTCGCTCGCGCGCTTCGAGTAGCCGACGAGAAGCGCGACGTCGCAGAGATTGTTGATCTCACGGGGTGTCCCACGCGTGAAGTCGAAGATGAGCTTGATCGCCGCCTCGGTGAAGAGCGGCTTGAGCTGCCCCGCCATCTTCAGCCGGTAGGCGACGTAGTTCGCCGTGTGCGAGTAGTCGAGCGTGTTCAGGTGGTAGCGGAGCGTGATCCGCTGGTCGAGGTGCTTCATGCGCCGCACCTTGACCGCGAGCTCCGGCGAACCGACGAGCAGGAGGGTCACGAGGAACCGGTCGTCCGTCTGGAAGTTCAGCAGCAGCCGGAGCTCCTCGAAGACCCCGTCGTCCTCGATCAGCTGGGCCTCGTCCACGATCACCACGCTGTCACGCCCGGCCTGGTAGTTCTGGTAGAAGATATCGTTCAACGCGTGGAGGAGCGCGGGCTTGGTGTTCGCCTCCGTCTCGACGCCGAGCTGGTAGAGGACCTCGCGGAGGAAGTCCAGGGCGTTCCAGCTCGGGTTCGTGAGCAGGCCGATCTCGTAGCGCTCGGCCTCGAGGCGCTGGATGAGCGCGCGCGCGAGCGTCGTCTTGCCACAACCGTACTCACCGGTGAGCATCCCGCAGCCCTTGCGGTGGCTGACCGTGTAGACGAGGCGCACCAGCGCCTCCTCGTGCTCGGGCGACAGGTAGAAGAACTTCGGGTTCGGCGAGTTGTCGAACGGCGGTTCGCTGAGCTCCCAGTACGCTTCGTACATCGGCTATTTCACGATGGGCCCGTTGAAGATGACGAAGAGCCCGGTGACGCCCAGGACCAGCGACGCGACCGCCTGCGCGATCGCCAGGTAGTCCTGCCACCACTTCATCGAGACCTCGGGCACCGTCACGACCGCGCCCGGCTCGAGCGGCGGGGCATCAGCCATCGCGTAGCTCTTGCCGTTGCGGAACGTCACGAAAAGGCCCTTGAGCTTGGCGCGGGGGGTCGGCCCCCCGACGAGCGTCACGTACTCACGGGGCGTAAACTCTGGCCGGAATTCGACGCCGCCCGGGTTCTTCACCTCGCCGACGACATACACCTTGTCCTCGACGACAGGCAGCGTGAGGACGTCGCCGTTCTGGAGCAGAATGTTCGGCGTCTCGTCCTTCTCGACGATCAGCCGCTCCAGGTCGATCGGGATCCGCTGCCGTGGCCCCGTCGCCCCGCCGCGCTCGACCACGGCTTGCCGGAGGTCGGCGTACGCGGCGGCGCCGCCCGCGCGGAACACGAAGTCGCGCACGCGGTCGCCCTGCGCCAGCTCGAAGCGCTGCACGATCGTCGTCTTGCCGGCGACGGTCGTCTTGCTCGACTCCGGCGTGCCGCCGAAAGCGCCACGCACCTCGACGATATCCTGGAGCACGGAGAGCGGCGGGACGAACAGCGCGTCGCCGGGCTCGAGTGAAATATCCGCGGGCGGCTTCAGCGCGGCGCGAAGGTCAACGGGCAACGTCTCCTTGCGCCCGTCCCCACCGACGCGCGTGAGGCGCGCGTCGCTCTCCACGGACGCCAGACTCAGGCCGCCGACGAGATCGAGCAGCGCACGCAGCGAGGCGCTCGGTCCGATCTCGTACTCGCCAGGACGCCGCACGGCGCCCGTCAGGGTGACGGAGGCGCCCTTGGGCGGGACGTGGATTCGCATGCCATCCTCGACGAACGGGTTTTGGCTGAGATCGCCGCGCAGCTCGAAGCGCAGAAGATCCACCTCGGTGTCGCCGCTTCTTCGGCTCACGTGGACGCGCCGCACGCCGCCGCGCGGCGTGACGCCGCCCGCGTCAAGGATCACCTCGTGCAGCCGCCGGAGCGCGCTCACCGTGAGCGTTCCGGGGCGCTCCACCTCCCCCGACAGCGTGACCTCGAGCGTGCGCGGCGCGGACACCGAGAGCGTGACGTCCGCGAAACGGAACACCGTGCTGGCGCGCTGGACGACGCGCCGGTGGGCCTCGAGCAGGCCCAGGCCGCCGACCTGGATCGAGCCGAGCGGCGGCACGCTGATCGCGCCCGTGGGGTCCACGACCACCTGGAACCGGTCGATATCGAGTCGGCCTGCGATCTGTACCTCCAGCGTGTCACCGGGACCGAGGCGGTAATCCGGCCCGGGCATTATTCGACCACCAGCAGGCCCGGAGGTTGTCGGTGCCGTGACAGGCCGTCCAGGGGCCAACGGCGCGGTCGACGGCGCCGGTGTCGTCAGCTGCTGGGCCGGGCAAAAACTAGGCTCCAGCAAAGACGCCACAAGGACAACGCATAGCGCCTTGCGAAGGTTATGCCGGTTCATTTAGTGCGCAAGGGACCGGTCTCGCAATCGGTTCATTGTCTCTTTTGGCGCTCAGAAGCGTCAAGGAAAATGCATGATTGCAATACTTTCCTTGACACTTGAGCGTTGGCCCGATAGCATCGGGTCCGCAAGTCCGGCCCGGGCGGCGTCTCGAGTCGGCAGGCGAGTCAGATGGCTCCCAACAGTGCCCGTACCGTCCTCCTGGCCAGCACGTTTTTCGCCTTCCTTGGCGGGGGTTTCTGGCTCCATGCGCTTCTGATGGGCCCCGCTCCGGCTGCGCGCTCGGCGCCGCCTGCTTCCACGAACACTGCCGAAGCCTTGCAGTCAGCCATTGTCAGTGTGGCCGAGCGCGTCCGACCGGCCGTGGTCCACATCGGCACGGTGCAGGTCGCCCGCCTCCGCCGCCCTCCGGCACTCGGGCCGTTCGCCGACGACCCGGCGTTCAAAGACTTTTTCGACCAGTTCTTCGGGCGCGGGCCGGGGCGCCGTGAGGAGTTTCACCAGCCGGGACTCGGCTCGGGCGTCATCATCGACAAGCGGGGCTACGTCCTGACGAACCTCCACGTAGTCCGCGGCGCCGACGGCGTCACGGTGCGCCTCTCCTCAAAGGAGGAGTCCCGCGGGCGGATCGTCGGTACGGACGCGAAGACTGACCTCGCCGTCATCCTCTTCGAGCCGACGACGCCGCTCACCGTGGCCACGCTCGGAGACTCGGACAAGCTCCGCGTCGGTGAGTGGGCGATCGCGATCGGCAACCCGTTCGGACTCGACCAGACGGTGACGGTCGGCGTCGTGAGCGCGACGGGACGATCCGACGTCGGCATCGCGACCTACGAGAACTTCATTCAGACGGACGCGTCGATCAATCCCGGTAACTCGGGCGGGCCGCTCGTGAACCTGCGCGGAGAGGTCATCGGGATCAACACCGCGATCGTCGCGACGGGCCAGGGCATCGGGTTTGCGATTCCCGCCAACATGGTCAAACGCGTAACGAGCCAGCTTATCGATCGCGGCAAGGTCACGCGCGGCTGGATCGGCGTCGCGATGGAGCCGCTCACGACAGAGCTGGCGCAGGCGCTCGGCCTGCACGACACGCAAGGCGCGGTGGTCGCCCGCGTCTATCCGGGGGGACCCGCCGCCATAGCGGGCCTGGTCCAGAACGACGTGATCGTCACGTTCGACGGCACGCCGGTCGAGGACTACCACCACCTCCAGCGCCTCTCGGCGGACGCGGAGGTGGGCAAGACCATCACGCTCGGCGTCGTGCGGAGCCGCGAGCGCCGGACCCTCGAGCTCCGCATCGCCGAAGCTCCCGAGCGCGCCGCCGACACCACGGTCCCCTCCCAACAGCCGCGCTAGGCGACGAAGGGCGGGATCGGCGGGATCTCGACCTGCTGCGTCCGGACCTCGCGCACGCCCGGGACCTTCTGCGCGACCTCGACGGCGCGCTCGAGCGCGGTGGTCCCCTCGAGCGTCACGACGTCGCCCTGCGCCTCGACGTTGATCCGATAGCGGCGCGTCTCGGCATGCGTGGCGAGCGCCACCTGCACCCGGGAGGCGAGCGCCCGCGAGGCGACGGTCCGCCGCCCCTCCTCGGTGGTCGCCATCTCCGGACGGCGCACGAGGCGCTCGAGGATGTCCACGACGGCCTCATGCTGGAGCTTCTCGGTATTGATGATGAGCTCGTACAGCATGGGGTCCGCGATGTCCACCTCGTACAGGTAGCGCATGCGGCCCGCCTTCTCGGAGTCGTCGCGGCGCACGAAGTCCGTAGCGGCCCGCTGGTTCGGCGTCTCGCCCGTCATCTCCGCCGTGCGCTTGATCCACTGCTTCACGCGGTGCTCGAAGGGCGCGACGAGCCGGACGCGCAGCGCGTGCGGCACGCCCCGCAGCAGCCACTGCCCGCCGCCGCGCATGAGGACGGCGTCGTCCTTTTCGGCGAACTCGAACTGCGTCGTCTGCAGCACGGTGATGTGGTGGCGCGTCTCGGTGTCGAAGCGCTCGAACAGTGTCGGCTTGGACTCCTCGAGGTGCGACAGCTTCTCCTCGGCGAGCCCGTACCGGCGCGCCGCGTCCAGCAGGAGCTCCTGATTCACGTAGCGGTACCCTAGCCGTTGCGCGAGCGCCATGCCGATTTCGGGGCCTCCCGCGCCCATCTGATGCGAGATGACGATGATGGCCATGGTTCACCCCCGCCGGTATTTCTCTTTCAGCGCCGTGGGCGCAATCGCGATCCGCTTGCCGCCGACATCGTCCAGGATGTACACCTCGTCCGTGAGCGATCCGCTGGCGAACACCTCGAACACCTCGAGCGCCGCCTCGAGCGTGGTGTCCGGACTCGCGTTCATCATCTGCTCGACGGCGGCGCGGGAGAGACGCGTCATGAGGACCCCCTCGAACCGGGGCAAGGGTATCCGAAACGCCTCAGACCGGCAAGGCGTCGGCCCGCTCGATGCATTCACCTGCCGTGTGCCCCCTGCGGCCCCTGGACGGGGCTGGCACCATTGAGGATCGCGTCGCAGATGGTGGTGCGAGGGTACGGAGCCGGGCGGGCCACGTCAAGGCCTAAGACATAATGCATAATGAGACGGCCGTGCGGTTCCGAGGCCGTCCGAGACGCGTGCTGGCGCTCGCCGGCACGTCTGTGGTGCTGCTGCTGTCGAGCGCGCTCGCCGCCCGTCCCGGGCCGGCCCTCCCCGACGAGATTCCCGCGTCCGAGCGGAGCCAGCTCATCGAGGTCACAGAGAACGCGTCGCTCGCGACGCACGCCGCGGGCGAGCCGTTCGTCGCCAGGCCGGAGGTCTTCGTGTATTTGCTGGACCACCCCGAGTTCGCGACCCACGTGACGCGGACCCTCAGGATCGCCCGCTATCGCGTCTGGCGCGAGCCCGACGGCCTCTGGCTCGACGACGGCTGGGGCGTCGTCGGCCGCTTCTCGATCGTGTACGCCGGCAACGGGGCCCGTGTGATGTACGCGCGCGGTCGCTACAAGCAATGGTTCCTACCCGCGATCCACGGGCGGGCGGTGGTCGTCATCGAGTACGGCGCGGCGCCAGCGGCGAATGGCAAGAGCGTCATCAACGCGGCGGTGACGGGCTTCGTCAAGCTCGACAACCCGCTGGTCGAGATGATCGGCAAGCTCCTGAGCGCCGCGGCCGCGGCGAAGGCGGAGAAGGAGGCGCACCAGCTCGTCAAGGTGTTCGCACGGACCACGCGCGCGATCGACAACGACCCTGCGGGCGTCCACGAGCTGCTCAGGCAGCGCCCAGACGTGCCGCGGCGCGAGCTCGAGGAGTTCCGCCAGCTACTACAGCTTCCCTAGCGCTCGCGCGAGGCCCTCGCGGAACCGCGCGACACCCGGGTTGAGTCGGATGGCCGTCTCGTAGGCCGCGATCGCGGCCGCGCAGCGTCCCTCTTCCAGGAGTGCCTGCCCCAGGCGCGCGTGCGCGTCGGCGTGGTCGGGCCGGCGCTCGACGACCGCGCGCGCGGCCTCCGCCAGCTCGCGGAACTTGCCCTGCGCCTCGAGGGCGTCCCAGAGAGTGAAGTGCGCGTGGGCCTCGTCGACGTTGAGACGGACCGCCTCGCGGCATACCGCTTCGGCTTCGGCGTACCGCCCTTGGGCCAGCAGCGTTGCGCCCAGTCCCGTCTGCGCCCTCACCGAGTCCGGCTTGATCCGGACCGCGGCCTGATACGCGGCCGCGGCGTCCGCCCAGCGCTGTCGCTCGCCGAACATCTCGCCGAGGTCGCAGTGGGCCCGGACGTAATCGGGCTTGACCCGAATCGCCTCGCGAAAAGCGACCTCGGCCTCGGTATGGCGGCCCTGCCAGTAGAGCGACACGCCGAGGCCCCGGCGCAGCGCGGGATGCTCGGGCCGGAGCCGGAGCGCCTCGCGGTACGCCGCCTCCGCCTCGGCGTGTCGGCCCTGGCGGCCGAGGCCGAGCGCGAGGTTGGCCCGCACCTTGAGCGAGTCCGGCCGGAGGCGCATCGCCTCGCGCAGCGCCGCCTCGGCCTCGGCGTGCTGGCCCTGGCGGCCGAGCGCCACGCCGAGCTCGTAGTGCAAATCCTCGTTGTCGGGGCGGAGCGCCAGCGCGCACCGGAACGCGGCCGCCGCACCCGCGTAGTCGCCGAGGGCACCGAGCGCCAGCCCCCGCCCCGCGTGCAGGTTGGCGTCGTCCGACTTGATTGCGAGCGCCTCCGCGTACACCGCCGCCTCCTCCGCCCAGCGGCCCTGGCGCCGTAGCGTCACGGCGAGGCCGACATACGGAGGCAGGTACGCTGGGCGGATCCGGATTGCCGCGCGGTACGCTGCGGCGGCGTCGTCGTAGTGGCCCTGACGGTCGAGCACCACGCCGAGGTAGTGGTGCGAGCGAGGATCGTCCGGCTTGAGGCGGATCGCCTCGCGCAGAGCCGCGGCGGCTTCCGTGTAGTGGTGCCGGCGTCGGAACGCCAGGCCCAGCCGCTGACGCAGGTGCGCGTCGTCCGGTCGGAGACGGATCGCCGCGCTGTACGCGGCGATCGCCTCCCGGAGCATCCGCTGGCGCTCGAGCGAGAGACCGAGACCCAGGTGAGCCTTCGCAGCGTCGGGTCGGAGGCGGATCGCTTCCGCGTACGCCGTCGCGGCCTCGGGAAACTTGCCCTGCTCGAAGAGCGCCGCCGCGAGATCGAGCTGCGCCGCGGCGCGCTCCGGCGCCGGCTGGGCGGCGTCGCGATGAAGCGCCTCCGCCTCCGCCGGCCTCCGCTGGCGGAGGAGCACCATGCCGAGGTTCGCGCGCGCCACGTGATCGCCCGGCCTCAGGCGGAGTGCTTCGCGAAACGCGGCTTCGGCGCGACCAGGGTCGCCCTGACGCATGAACGCGAGCCCCAGACTCACGTGCGCCCGCGCAAAGTCGGGCCGCAGGCGGCTCGCCTCCCGGAACGCCGCGGCAGCGTCCGTGTACTTGCGCTGCTCGAAGAGCGCGCCGCCGAGCTCGGCGTGGATAGAGGCGCTGCCCGGCTGGAGAAGGACCGCCTCGCGGAGGACCGCTTCGGCGTCCGCCGGGCGGCGCTGGCGGCGGAGGCAGAGCCCAAGGCCGAGGCGCGCCCGCACATCGTCCGGTGCCAGCCGGAGCGCCTCGCGGTACGCGGCCTCGGCGTCGTCGTAGCGGCCCTGGCTGGCCCAGCGTCGCGCGCGCTCCCAGAGGGCGTGCGAGTCAGGCGTCATTTTACTCAGGCAGAACGGCGATCGCCTCGATCTCCACCACCAGGTCGTCGCGCACGAGGCGCGCGATCTGGACCAGCGTCGAGGCCGGCCGGTGCGGGCCGAAGTACTCGCGGCGCGCGATGTTGACCTTCTCGCGATCCCCGACGTTCTTCAAGAACACGGTGACCTTGCACACGTCGGCGAACGTCGCGCCCGCCGCGGCAAGGCACTTCTTGAGATTCTCGTGCACCTGGCGGGCCTGCGCGACGGCGTCGTCGCCGCCCACCGTGCGCCCCTCGGCGTCCGTCGCGACGCAGCCCGAGACGAAGACGAGTCTCCCCGTCTTGACGACGTGGGTGAAGTGGCTGATGGGCTCGGACATTCCTGGAACCCGGATCTCTTCGCGACGACCCAGATCGCTCATCTCTCGCTCCGTGCGGTGGGGGTGGACTGGAGACTTGGGCCGGAGCCGGCGGAGGGACTGTGGCAGATCGGGGCGGGAAATGCAACCG
>Ga0209690_1001189_pt1 | contig 14476 bp, 15 predicted proteins | sample GraSoiAngelo_150_FD_186164 | JGI IMG/M metagenome (GOLD analysis project Ga0209690, IMG submission 186164) | Grasslands soil microbial communities from the Angelo Coastal Reserve, California, USA - 14_1009_09_40cm (SPAdes) (version 2) | ecosystem: Environmental > Terrestrial > Soil > Grasslands ...
GCGCGACTGCGCGGGCTGTACGCCATCGTCGACGACTCGGCGGCGTGGCCGCCGCTGGAGCTGTTGCGGGCATTCCTGCGCGGCGGCGCCGCCGTGGTGCAATTGCGGCTGAAGGCGTTTCCTGCGCGCGACCTCTGCGAAGTGGCGCGCGAAGCGGTGGCGGTCTGCCGACCGCGGGACGTGCTGCTACTGGTGAACGACCGCCCCGACGTGGCTCGCGCCGCGGGCGCCGACGGCGTGCATCTTGGCCAGGAGGACCTTCCGGCCGGCGCGGCGCGCGAGGTACTCGGCGCTGACGCGCTGATCGGCGTGTCGACGCACTCCGACGCGGAGATCGACGCCGCGACCGCGGCCGGCGCGGACTACCTCGGATTCGGCCCGGTGTTCGAGACGCGCTCGAAGCGGGGCGCGCGGCTGCCGTCTCCCCACGGCCTGGCCGGGCTGGAACGCGCCGTCCGGCGAGCCGCGCCGCTCCCGGTCGTCGCCATCGGTGGCCTGACCGCTGGGTCCGTCGGGGGAGTGGCGCGCGCGGGCGCCGCCTGCGCCGCGGCGATCGGCGAGATCTGCCACGCTCCCGACCCCGAGTCGGCTGCGCGGGCTCTCGCGGAGGCGTTCGCGCGTGGCTGACCGCCGGCCCGTAGTGGGTCTGACGCCCGACGTCGGGGAGACGTTGGCACGGCCGGCGCGCCCGGCGCTGCCGCAATACGAGCTCAAGCAAGCCTACGTCGAGGCCGTGCTCAGCGCGGGCGGTCTGCCCGTGGTCCTGCCGTACAGCGACGACGAGGACGCCGCTGTCCAGGCGGTGGCGCTCTGCGACGCGGTGGTGGTGACCGGCGGCGGATTCGACATCCCTCCCGAGGCATACGGGGCGCACGCGCACCGGATGATCGGCCGGCTAAAGCCCGGGCGGACGCGGTTCGAGCAGCGCGTGCTCCGCGCCGCGCTGGAGGCGCGCAAACCCGTCCTGGGAGTCTGCGGGGGCATGCAGCTCCTCGCGGTCGAAGTGGGCGGGACGCTCTGGCAGGACATCCGGGAACAAGTGCCGGGCGCCGCGGACCACGAGCAGAAGATCGATCCGCGGCAGCCTGGCCATTCCGCCCGCGTGGTCTCCGGGACGCAGCTCGCGCGCATCGTCGGGGTGGACATCGTGCAGGTGAACTCCACCCACCATCAGGCCGTGCGCGATGCGGGCCCGGCGGTGGTCTCGGCGATCGCTCCCGACGGGGTGATCGAGGCGATCGAGCTTCCCGACCGCTTCGCGCTGGGCGTGCAGTGGCACCCCGAGCTGATGCCCGGCGCCGAGCATCTGGCGCTCTACCGCGCGCTGGTGGACGCCGCGCGAGCGCCGGCGCGCTGAGGCTCTGGTGGCGGACGCTGACACCCCTTGCGTGCTCGTTCTGGCGGGCCTCGATCCAAGCGGCGGCGCTGGGTTGCTCGCCGATGCCGAGGTCATCCGCGCGGCCGGCGCCCGGCCGCTGTGCGTGGCTACGGCGCTCACCGCGCAGACGACCCGGCGCATGCACGGTTTCCAGCCGCTCGCGCCGGCGCTGGCGCTGCAGACCGCGCAGGCGCTGCTCGAGGAGGAGCCTGTCCGGGCCATCAAGGTGGGCATGCTGGGCACTGCCGCGATGGCGCGCGCCGTCGCCGATCTGCTGGCCCGGGCGGCGCTGCCTGCCGTCGTCGATCCGGTGCTGTCCGCGACGAGCGGGGCGGCGCTCTTCCAAGGTGGTCCGGAGGCGGCCCGCGCGGCGTACTCGGCGCTCTGGGCCCACGCGCTGCTCACCCCGAACGGACCCGAGGCGCGCGTCCTGCTCGATCTGCAGGAGGACCCGCGCGACGCCGACGCGCTCGAGCGCGCGGCGCGCGAGCTGGTCCGCCGTGGCGCGAAGGCGGCACTGGTGAAGGGTGGCCACGCCGGAGGCGCCGAGGCGGTGGACGTTCTCTGCACTGCGAACGGGTGCGAGCGCCTCTCGGCAGCGCGCATCGGCGGATCCGGCGCGCGGGGCACCGGCTGCCGCCTCGCCAGCGCGCTGGCCGCCGGGCTCGCCCGGGGTAGGTCTCTGCCGGACGCGGCCCGCGGCGCGAAAGAATTCGTCACCGGATACCTGCGCGCGACGGCTGAAGAACGGTGAGTCCGAATCGGAAGCCTCCGCTGGTCTGCCGTGTTATCGTCGCACTGCTTCCCGGAGGAATTCCCATGCGCACGCGCCGCTTCTTGCCCATCGTTCTCCTGACGCTCGCAACGGGCTGCGGCTACAACCGCATCGTCAACGAGGAGCAGCAGGTCGAGGCCTCCTGGGGACAGGTGGAGAACCAGCTCCAGCGCCGCGCCGACCTGATCCCGAACCTGGTCGAGGTGGTGAAGGGCTACGCGAGCCACGAGAAGTCGGTCTTCGACAACATCGCCAACGCGCGCTCGGCGATGGTGGGCGCCGGGTCGCGCGCGGACAAGATCGCCGCCTCCAACCAGCTCGACGGCGCCATCTCCCGCCTGCTGGTGGTCACCGAGAACTATCCGCAGCTCAAGGCGGACGCGAACTTCCAGCGGTTGATGGACGAGCTGGCGGGCACCGAGAACCGGCTGGCGGTCGCGCGCAACCGCTACAACGAGGCCGTGCAGCAGTACAACAGCGACGTGCGCGGCATCCCCGGCTCGTGGTGGGCGCGCATCGGCGGGTTCCCGTCCCAGAAGGAGTACTTCAAGTCCGAGGCCGCGGCGAAGACCGTCCCCAAGGTGTCGTTCCAGCGCTAGTCGCCGCCGTATTCGGCGGCGCTACGCTTTTCCACGGCGCGGAGGTATCTGATGCGATTCGGGCGCGAGCGATGAAGACGGGTGGCATCCTCTTCTTCGGCGGCGTGGTCCTCTTGCTGCTCGGCGGGGTGGGCGGTCTCGTGTTCGTCGGGCCCCTCCTCAAGGGACAGGGCGGCACGTTCTCCAATCTGCTCGCGGTGCTCGTGCTCGGCGCCCTTCCGGCCGCCGCTGGCGTCCTGCTGATGGCCGCGGGAAGCCGGCGCAGCAAGCTCGAGCGTGAGACCGAGGATCGCGGGTTCACCGACCTGGCCACCTCGCTCGCGCGCAAGAACGGCGGGAAGATCGCGCTCGACCAGGTCGCCCGCGCGAGCGGCGTATCCAAGGACGAGGCTCAGGCGAAGATGCGCCAGCTCACCGGGCGCGGCCTCTTCGAGCTGGACTTCGACGAGAGCGGACAGATGGTCTTCAAGCTCTCCCCCGACGCGGGCCGGGCGCAGCTCGCCGAGCTGGGAGCGAGGCGCTGATTGGGCGGCCGCGCGCGCGCGCCGCGCCGCGGCCCGAAGGCGCGGAGCCCGCCGCCGCGGCGCTCGGTCCAGGCCGTCCTCGCGTTGGCATTGCTCAGCGGTTGCGCTGGCGCCGGGAAGCGCCCTGCGCCAGGACCGCCCGCTCCGCAGTCCGGAGAACCGGCCCTGGAACCCGAGTCGCCGCGGCGCTACGTCAGCGCGCGCGCCCACCAGCACGTCCTCACCGCGTTGCTGGCCCGCGAGCGGGACGATCACGTCGCCGCCGCGGGGGAGCTGCGCGAAGCGCTCCTCTACGACCCGGACTCCGGCTATCTCCGCACGCTGCTCGCCGAAGAGTTGCTGCGGCAGGGCAGGATCGCCGAGGCGGAACGCGAGCTGCGCACCGCGCTGGATCGCGACTCGAAATACGCGCCGGCGCACGTTCTGGCCGCCCGCGTCGCGTTGGCGGGCGGCAGGACGGACGAAGGACGCGTCCAGCTGCGGGCGGCGATGGCGGCCGCGCCCCAGGATGCGGATGCATATCGGGACCTGGTGCGCCTGGACATCGCACAGGGCGAGCTCGCTGCGGCCGCGGCCGTCGCCGAGGAGCTTGGCGCCGCGGCCGAGCGGGTCGAAACCGATGAGGCGCCTGGCGGGCGGTCGGAGCGGTGGCAGGCCGGCCGGTTGCGTGCGCAGGCCGCCGACGCGTGGCTGGAGGTGGCGCGCGCCATGGCTGACCGGGACGACGATTCCGGCGCGCAGGAGGCGTTCGCGCGCGCCTCGGCGCTGCGCCCGGACACCGACGATGCGCTCGCCACGCGTGCGGCGTTTCTCGAGTCGCGCCGCCGGTGGGAAGAGGCGCGCGAGTTGCAGCTCCGCCTGCTCTCGCGGCGGCCGGATTCGCCGGACGCGCTCTCGGCGCTGGCGCGGATCTCCCTCGCCGAGGGCGAGCTCGAGGCCGCTTCCGCTCACGTGCAGAAGCTCCGCGCTCTCGCGGCGGCGACCGCCGCCGGCGCCGGCGACGACGAGCGGCGCGAGGTCGCGGGCGCGCTGTTCCGGGTCGCCGTGCCGCTGCTCGGCGCGCACCGTCCGAGCGATGCCGAGGCCGCCCTCGACGCGGCGCTCCGGATCTTCCCCAGGCATCCCGAGCTGTCGTTCTACCGTGGGCTGGCGCTGGAGGAGCGCGGCCGCCACCGCGACGCCGCCCAGGTCTTCGAGCAGATCGAGGCCGCGCTGAACGCCCCCGGGCGGCCGCGCGAAGCGGCGCTCGCGGCGGTCGCCGACGGTCCTGCCTTCCTGGCTCCCGATCCGGCGCAACTCCTGCTCGATGCGCGCGTCCAGGCGGCCCTGGCGCGCGGCCGCGCGGGAGAGACCGCCGAGGCCGCCCGCCGGATGAAGGTCCTCTTCTCGGCGGACCCTGGCGACGAGGGCGTGGCGCTCGGTCTTCTCGAAGCGTTCGAACGCGCCGGGCGCGCGCACGCAGCCCTGACGCTGCTGGAGGAGGCTGCGCGCAAGCACCCCGACAGCCCGGCTCTGCTCTATGCCGGCGCTTCGGCGCTGGACCGAGCCGCGCGCGTTCCCGAGGCGCTGGCCGCCATGCGCAAGGTCCTGGCCGTGGCGCCCGCGCATGCCGGCGCGCTCAATTACGTCGGCTACGTGATGACCGAGCAGGGCGGGGACCTGCGCGAGGCGGAAGGCCTGCTGCGGCGCGCCGCGCAGCTGCGCCCCGACGACGGCGCAGTGGCCGACTCGTTGGGGTTCTGCCTGCTGAAGGAGGGCCGCGTCGAGGCGGCGCTCGCCGAGCTTCGCCGCGCGGACCGCCTCGCGCCGGGCGATCCGGTCATCCTCGGTCACCTCGGCGACGCGCTGCTCGCGGCCGGGCAGCGGGACGCCGCCGCCGACTCGTTCCGCCGCGCCCTGGCGCGGCTGGCGAAAGCCCCGCGAAGCGCGCGCGGGAAGCGCCCGCAGGAGGGCGCCGACGAGCAGGAATCCCGGTCTCCGGAGCCCGGAGACGCCCGCGTCCGCGCGGATCTTTTGGAGAAGCTGCGCTCCTTGACTGCGCGCTGACGCCGTGGTCTTTCCGCGCCGGAGGAAGGACGTGCCGGATCCGAAGATCGACGAGGGCTTCTTCAGCGCGCGCGACGGCTTGCGCCTGTTCCGGCACGGGGCGCAGCCGGTCGGAACGCCGGTCGCGGACGTGGCCGTGCTGCACGGGTACGCCGAGCACCTCGGGCGTCACGAAGAGGTCACCCGCGCCCTGTGCGGCGCCGGCTACGCGGTGCACCTGTTCGACTGCCGCGGACATGGGCAGAGCGGCGGGAAGCGCGCGCACGTCGATTCGTTCGACGAATACCTCCAGGACCTCGACGTGTTCCTCGCCCGCGTCCGTGAAGAGGCGCATGGGCGGCCGCTCTTCTTCCTCGGCCACAGCCACGGCGCGCTGATCGGCATCCGCTACCTTCTCGACCGTCCCGACGCCGTGCGCGGGGCGGTGTTCTCCTCGCCCTATCTGCGCCTCAAGCTGCGCGTCTCGCCCGTGAAGATCCTGGCGGGGCGCCTCATCGCCCACGTGCTGCCCTCGCTGCCGATGCGCAACGAGCTGAAGCCCGAGCAGCTCACCCGCGACGTCGCCATCCAGAACGCCACCCGGACCGATCCGCTCTACCAGCAGATCGCGACGCCGCGCTGGTTCACCGAGTCCAGCTCCGCCCAGGAGACGTGCCTGCGGCGCGCGACCGAGTTCGTCACGCCCTTCCTGGTCCTGACCGGCGGTGCCGACCCGATCGCCGATCCGGCCGCCGGCCGCGAGTTCTTCGATCACGCGACCAGCAAGGACAAGCAGCACAAGCGTTACGACGGCCTCCTCCACGAGCTGTTCCATGAACCGGAGCGCGACCTCGTCTTCCGCGACTTGATCGGCTGGCTCGACGAACGTTCGCGAGGCCTGCAGGCGCGCGTGGCCACGGGGCAGCGCGCGTGAACGAGCGGGACCGTCTGCTCGAGCTGCTCACGCGGCTCGCGTACGAGAAGCGCAAGGTGATCCTCGCCAGCGGACGCGAGAGCGACTTCTACATCGACACCAAGCAGGCCACGCTCTCGGCGGAAGGGCACTATCTGGTCGGCCGGCTGGTGCTGTCCGAAGTGCGGGCGCTCGTGCCCGGCGTCGAGGCGGTGGGCGGGCTCACCATGGGGGCCGACCCGATCGCCAGCGCGGTGAGCCTGACGAGCTTCCTCGCCGGCCAGCCGGTGCCTGCCTTCTACGTCCGCAAGGAGCCGAAGGGACATGGCACGAACCAGTGGGTCGAGGGGAAGAAGGGCCTGCCCCGCGGCGCGCGGGTGTGCGTCCTAGAGGACGTGGTGACTACCGGGGGGAGCACGCTCAAGGCCGTGGAGCGTTGCCGGAGCGAGGAGCTGGACGTGCGCGGCGTGGTCGCCCTGATCGACCGCGAGGAGGGGGGCCGGGCGGCGGTGGAGGCCGCCGGCGTGCCGCTGCGGTCCTTGTTCCGGAGGAGCGATTTCCCGTGAAGAGTGGCCGGATGATTTTTCGAAGCTTGCTCGCCTGGTGCGCACTGCTCTTGCCGACCGCCGGGTGCAGGACGCTTCCGTTCCCGGAGCCCACCTTGGAAGGCGACTACGGCAAGGTGCTGGCGAAGTGGACGCGCGAGGTGGCGCTCTACAGCGGACTGGAGACGCGCGGCTTCTGCCGCACCGTCTATCTCTCCACCGAGTTCGTCGACGCGCAGGCGAAGAAGATCTCGGACATGCGCGCCGAGCTGCCCGACGAGGCGCAACGCACGCGCGACCGGCTACGCGCGCAGGCGGCAACGCCCACCGTTTTTTCCGTGTTCTACACGCCGGACAAGCTGTCCAACGATTGGAACGAGAAGAACTCGGTCTGGCGCATCGCGATGAACCTGGGGATGGGGCAGGTGGAGCCGCAGCGGATCGAGCGCATCGAGCGTCCCTTCAACGCCGAGCTGCGCTCGCTCTATCCCTACCTGGACGATTACTCGGTCGCATACGTGATCCATTTCCCCGGGCAGGCTACGCCGGCCGATTTCACCCCGAGCGAGGCCGACATGGTCGTCGCCGGCGCGCTCGGCAAGATGGAGTTCAAGTGGAGCCTGCTGCACCCCGAGAAGGACAGGCGACACTGACGCACCTTCGCGCACGTTGCCGCGCCGAAGCTTCCTTGCCGGAGCGGTGCGGCTCGCGCATCGTGGCGGCATGCGGATCCCGCTCGGAATCCTGATGGCGTGGTCGCTCCTCGCGCAGCCCGCGAGCGCGCAGGCGCAGGTTCAGATCACGATGGGTCTTCCGGTGGTGCTGCCGCCGATGGTGGCGGTGCAGCCCGGCGTGCAGGTGGTGAGCGAGCTCGACGAGGAAGTCTACTTCGTCGACGGCTGGTACTGGGTACGCCGCGGGCCGCATTGGTACCGCACGCACGACCACCGCGGACAGTGGGTCTGGGTCGCTCCGGTGCGCGTTCCGGTGATGCTCGTGCGCATCCCGCCGGGCCGTTACCGGAGGCTGCACCGCGCGGAGTGGAAGCAAGCGCGTCGCGAGCGCAGGGAGCGCGAGAAGGCCGAGCGCAAATACTGGAAGCAACGCGACAAGGCGGAACGGGCCGCCTGGAAGGAAGGAAAGGGCAAGAGGCGCGGCCACGACCGGGACGACTGAAGCACCGCCCCCTCATCTGCAAGGCGGAGCCGGCAAAAGTGCTTAGAATGCCGGCATGACCTCGCCATCACCTTGCTCGGGCTTGCGGCGCGTCGCTCGGCTGGAAGATCTGCCGGAGCGGGACAAAAACCACGACTGCGGCGGCTTTGGACCGCACCGGATCTGCGTCAAGGTCGACGGGGTTGCCGAGCTGCCGACGCGATTCGGCCGGTTCAAGATCGTGGCGTTCTGGAACAATCGCGACGGGAAGGAGCACGTCGCGCTGGTGCACGGCGACGCAATGGGCGCGTCTGAGCTGCCCACGCGCCTCCACTCCGAATGCCTGACCGGCGACGCGCTGGGCTCGCTGCGCTGCGACTGCCGCGACCAGCTGGAGGTGGCGCTGCGCCGGCTCAGCTCGATGGACCGCGGCCTGCTCCTCTACCTGCGGCAGGAGGGACGCGGGATCGGGCTGCGCAACAAGGTCCGCGCGTACGCGCTGCAGGATCGCGGGCTCGACACCGTCGAGGCAAACCGCGCGCTGGGTTTCCGCGACGACGAGCGGGACTACGAGGTGGCCGCGCACATGCTGGCCAGCCTGAACGTCGAGTCGATCGCCCTGATGACCAACAACCCGGACAAGATCGCCCAGCTGCAGCGCTACGGGGTCAAGATCGCGCGCCGGATCCCGCACGTGATCCCGCCCAACGAATTCAATCGCAACTACCTGCTCACCAAGGCGCTCCGCTCGGGGCACCAGCTCGAGATCGACGGCAAACCGATCCTCTCGGAACAGGACGACCCCGTGGTGATCGAGCAGCCCGGAGCCTCGACCTAACGCGGCCAGGCCTCGGGCGCGGGCTTCCCGCGGACCAGCACGGTGTCGCGCACCGAGGACGGATCGGCGCCCGGCCAGGAGAGCGTGTAGTGCAGGCCGCGGCTCTCCTTCCGTTCTTGCGCGCAGGCGACGATGAGGCGGGCCACGTCGGCCAGGTTGCGCAGCTCGACGATGTCGCGGGTGACGAGGTATCCCCAGTAGTACTCCTGGATCTCGCCCACCAGGTTGTCCAGCCGGCGCTCCGCGCGCGCGAGCCGCTTGTCGGTGCGCACGATGCCGACGTAGTTCCACATCAGGGCGCGGATCTCGTCCCAGTTCTGCTTCACGATGACGCCCTCTTCCGGCGGCACCGCACGGCCCGGATTCCAGTCCGGAACGGAAAGTGCGGGCGGCTTCGCGGCCGCAAGCTCCGCCGCGCACTCCGCCGCGCGGTGGCCGAAGACCAGCCCCTCGAGCAGCGAGTTCGAGGCCAGCCGATTCGCCCCGTGCAGCCCGGTGCAGGCCACCTCGCCGACGGCCAGCAGCCCCGGAATGGTCGTCTGGCCGCGCAGATCGGTGCAGACCCCGCCGCAGACGTAATGGCGCCATGTCGATCCCGAACGCCAAGCAGGTCGTGTAGATGTGCGGAAAGTGCTCGACCACGAATGCCTTCCCCAGGTGCGTCATGTCGAGGAACGCGCAGTCGTCGCCCCGCCGCTTGAGCTCGGAGTCGATGCTGCGCGCCACCACGTCGCGCGGGGCCAGCTCGCGGCGCGGGTCGTAGCGTTCCATGAACCGCTCGCCCGCGGAGTTGCGCAGGATCCCTCCCTCGCCACGCAGCGCTTCGGAGATGAGGAAGGTCTTCGCCTGCGGGTGATAGAGGCAGGTAGGGTGGAACTGGATGAACTCGAGGTTCGCGATCGCCGCCCCTGCCCGGTGTGCCATCGCCAGCCCGTCGCCGGTCGCGACGTCCGGATTCGTCGTGTACAGGTAGACCTTGCCGGCGCCACCGGTGGCGAGCACCACCACCTTCGCCAGGTAGACGTGCACCTCTCCGGTGCGCGCGTCGAGCACGTACGCGCCCACCGCGCGGTCGCGCCCGCCGGCGCCCAGCTTGGCGGCGGTGACGAGGTCGATCGCGACCTGTTCTTCGGCGACGCGGATGCCCGCGCGGTCCGCGGCGGCGAGGAGCGCGCGCTCCACTTCGCGTCCGGTCATGTCGGCTGCGTGCAGGACGCGCCGCTGCGAATGGCCGCCCTCGCGCGTGAGGTGGTACCCGAGCGGCGTCGCGTCGCGGGTGAACTCGGCGCCCAGCTCGATCAGCTCGCGCACCCGCGGGGGTCCTTCCTCGACGGCGACGCGGACGGCGCGCTCGCGGCACAAGCCCGCGCCGGCGATCAGCGTGTCCTCGAGGTGCTGCTCCACGCTGTCGTGCGGCGAGAGCACGGCGGCGATGCCACCCTGCGCGTGCGCGGTGTTCGACTCCGACCGGCCCCGCTTCGCGAGCACGGTGACGGACCCATGCCTGGCCGCCTGCAGGGCGAAGGAGAGGCCGGCGATGCCGCTGCCCAGGACGAGGAAGTCGGATTGGTGACGCATCCTTGCGCAGCTTATCGAAGCCCGGCCGGGTGCGCTCGGGTAGGAGCTTCGAGCAGTCCAGCGCAGTCGTGGAACGGACGGGCGCCCGTGCGGGGATTTGCTTGCCGGCTCGCAGACTTGTTATCGTTTCACTCGAAGATGTCGCGTTCCGTCCTCGCTGCAGCGTTCCTGCTGGCGGCCCCGCTGGCCGTGCGCGCCGGACCCTTGCATTCGTGGGTGGACAAGGACGGCGTCTACCACGTCGCCGACGCGCCGCCGGACAAGGTGCGGAAGCCGCCCCGCAACGTGGCGCCGGATCGACCCGAAGCCGCAAGCCGCAAGCCGCAAGCCGCGACGGAGAAGCGGCCGGCCCGCTGGTGGGAGCGCCGCAGCGACGCGCCGCCCGACGAGATCGATCGCGCGGCGAAGGTCTTCAACATCCCCGCGGAGCTGATCCGGGCAGTCATCGCCGTGGAGAGCGCCGGGGACACCTCCGCCATCTCGCACAAGGGCGCGGTCGGGCTCATGCAGCTGATGCCCGACACCGCCGGACAGATGTACGTCGAGGATCCAGTCGATCCCGCCCAGAACATCATGGGAGGGACGCGTTACCTCCGCCAGCTCGCCAACCAGTTCGCCGGGGACATGGTGCTCGTCCTGGCCGCGTACAACGCCGGGCCGGATGCCGTGCGCAGGTACAAGGGCGTTCCGCCGTTCGAGGAGACGCGCATCTACGTGAAGAAGGTGCTCGCCTATTACTACCAGCTCAAGCGCGCCGCGAGGCGGACCCAGGTGGCCGAATCGGCGCCCGCACCCGCGGCGGCGCAAGGCGCTCCCTGATGGACGCGACCAGGCCGCGGGCGCTGGACGACGGGGGGCTGTTCGAGGACGACGCGGATCTGGCCGAGAACCAGGAATTCGATCGCGCGGTGGCCGAGGCGTCCGACACCTTGCAGCGCGGAGATGCGGGCGGCGCGAGGCAGCTCCTGGAAAAGGCGCTGAGGTACAAGCCGCGCAACCAGCGGGCGCGCAACCTGCTCGGGCTCTCGCTCTTCAAGCTGGGCGAGCTGGAGAAGGCGGAAGCGATCTATCGCGGGCTCATCGAGGACCACCCGGCGGATCCGACGCTGCGGGTGAACCTGGGCCTGGTGTTCTTGAAGCTCGGCGCCGCCAACGAGGCGGCGCGCTGCTTCGAGACCACGCTCGATCTCTCTCCCGACCATCGCAAGGCGCAGAACTATCTCGGTCTGGCGCTGGCGCAGAAGGGCGAGGTGGGCCGCGCCCGCGAATGGTTCCTCAGGGCCGGCAACTCGGCGATGGCGCAGCGGATGGAGCAGCAGCTCGGCGCGACGCCGCTGCGCGAAGCGGCGGAACAGGCCAGCGACACGCTCGAGGAGGCGCGGCCGTTCCGGCCGGCGACCGAGGAGAGACCCGCCCCGCCCGAGGAGCGCGCGCCGGCCAGCACCTGGGTGGCCACCGCGCCCGCCAGCGCGACGGCCATCGGCCGGGTCGCGCTCGGCGCCACGGGGACCGCCGCCGCCAACGAGCTGCCCGAGGTGGAGGAGCCTAGCGAGCTGTCGGCCTATACCACCACGCGCCGGCTCTCCATCCCCAACCGCGAGGGCGGATTCGGGATCGGCTCGACCGAGGTGCTCATCCAGGTGCGCGGCGAGATGCTGACCCGCCTCGACGGTCTGGTGGCGAGTTGGGGCCAGCTCTCGCTCAAGCCCGAGCTCAAGCGGTTTCGCGGGCGGCCCACCGACAAGCCGTTCGGAGAGGGCGCCCGGCGCATGCTGCGCGCGTCCGGAGGAGGGCGCTTCGTCATCTCACGCGAGGGGCGCGTGTTCACCGCGCTGGAGCTGGGCGACGAGCCCGCCTACTTCCGGGAGGAAGTGCTCTTCGCCTTCGAGGAGTCCATCGTCTTCGAGAACGGGCGCGTGCCGTCGAAGACCGGCCACGATCTGCACCTGGTGCACGTGCGCGGCCGCGGGAAGCTCTTGCTGGTCACCGTGGGCGAGCCGAAGGCGGTGGAGCTGACCCGCGGCGAGCCCCTGCGCATCCCCATGGATCAGCTGGTCGGCTGGCACGGGCCGCTCATCCAGCCGCGCGTGGTGCCCATCGTCGAGGAGGCGCCCGAGCTCGGCGTGGCCCTCGAGCTGGCCGGGGAAGGCAGCGCGCTGGTCGACGCGCCGGACGGGAGATAGGTCGTGGAGTCGCAGGTGTTTCCTCATCCTCCGGCCTCGCCGGTGCTCGCAGTGGCTCCTCCCCCGCAGCGGCGCAAGACCCGGCGCGAGCGGCTGCGCGAGGAGCTGCTCAACGCGCCCAATCTGATGACGCTGGGGAGGATCCTCTGCATCCCGGTATTCATGGGGCTCCTCGCCTACGAGAACCGGCGCAACAGCTTCCTCGCGGCGCTGGTCTTCGCGGCGGCGGCGATCTCCGACTGGCTGGACGGGTGGCTGGCGCGCGTCTCGAACAAGGTGACGACGCTGGGGAAGTTTCTCGACCCGCTGGCCGACAAGATCATCGTGCTCTCCGCGCTGGTGATGCTGGTGCGCCTGGGGCGCGTCCCGGTCTGGGTGGTGGTGATCGTCCTCGCGCGAGAGCTGCTGATCAGCGGCCTGCGCACCATCGCGATGAGCGAGGGTCTGGTGATCGCGGCGTCGCGGGGAGGCAAGTGGAAGACCTCCTTGCAGCTCTCCGGGATCATCGCGCTGATGGTGCACTACCACTTCGCGATCGACTACCTGTTGTGGACCGTGGTGACCGACTTCCACGCGGTCGGCCTGACGCTCCTCTACATCTCCCTCGTCCCCGGGATCACCTCGGCGATCGACTACGTGCGCGCCTTCTACACCCTGGAGACGGGCGAAGGCCGCTGAGCTTGTCTGCCAGACGAGCTTGTCTGGCCGGCGGTGGTGCCGCGCTGTGCCGGCGCCGGGGCCCGACCGGGTGCCCGGCCCCGCTGGTCTCCCCGGCGCGGCCCATCACGCCAACCCATGCGGCGATCGCTAATCGGGCTCGATCGCAAAACGATTCCGGATATCGTCCGGGATGCGGCGCGGGCGGCCGCGGTCCAGATCGAGGAATGCCCAGTCGGTGGTGGCGACGCAGAGCTCGGCGGAGTCGGAGGCGCGGAGGATGCGGGTGCGGCGGATGCTGCTCGCCGCGGCCATGCTGGCCACGCGCGTCTCGATCGCGAGCTGCTCGCCGGAGAGGGCGGGACGCAGGTACTCGATGTGATGGCTGCGCACGACCCAGACCTCGCGCCGCGCGAGGTAGGCGGCCTGGTCCAGCCCGACCGCGGTCGAGTGAGCCAGCGCCGCCTCCAGCACCCAGCGGAGGTAGATCAGGTTGCCGGCGTGGCCAAGCTCGTCGATGTCCTCGGGCCGCACCTCGACGAGATGCCGGTACGGCACCTCTACTTCTTCGTGCCGAACACGAGGGCCACGTAGACGGTGTTCGGTCCGAGCACCGGGTGATTGCCCTGGGCCAGGCCGATCCCGACGAGCTTCTCCTTGGACGTGAGCACGATCTTCTCGTTGGCGACGTCGAGAGGATCGCCCTTGGCGCCGGAGAGCAGGTCGACGGTGCGGAAGCTCCGGTAGAGCGGCGAGACGAGCTGGCTATGCCGCGCGTTGGAGATGTTGCCCCCGGAGGCGGCCAGCTCCTTCGCGTACTCCTCGGCGACCTTGCCCAACGTCGGGTCGTCCCGGAGCGGCGGCGTGCCCGCCGAGGCGCGGCTGCGGTCGATCGCCTCGCGGAGCTTCCCGCGGACCGAGGCGATGTCCATTGGTGCCAGCTGGCGGACGAACAGCTCGGTCACCACCGCGGCCGGTCCGCCCTGGAGCGTGAACACCGTCACGCCGACGGCGCCGTGCGTGGCATCGCTGTTCATGTAGTTCGCGCGGTGGACGGGGCTGATCGAGAACCGGTCGTGGGCGCCCTGCGCGGTGCGCGCCTCGCCGGGGTTCTGCAGCACGAGTCCCGAGTTGATCCCGGCCTGCTTCAGCCGCTGGGTCACCTCCTGTTCGCTGGTCGCGCTCCCACTCCCGCGGGCGGAGGTCTGCGCGTCGCTTTGCGAGACGCTGCGCGCCACCTGCGCCACCTTGTCGTCCCAGGTCAAGGCGGCGATCCCTGCCGCGGACCGTTCCGCGTTGATCTGCT
>Ga0209690_1001191_pt1 | contig 14454 bp, 18 predicted proteins | sample GraSoiAngelo_150_FD_186164 | JGI IMG/M metagenome (GOLD analysis project Ga0209690, IMG submission 186164) | Grasslands soil microbial communities from the Angelo Coastal Reserve, California, USA - 14_1009_09_40cm (SPAdes) (version 2) | ecosystem: Environmental > Terrestrial > Soil > Grasslands ...
ATCAAGCTGGTGGATCAGATCCTCCAAGAGGCGATCCAGCAGCGGGCGACCGATATCCATATCGAGCCTGATCGCGATGAGCTGGCGGTCCGCTACCGGGTGGACGGGGTCCTCTACGACACCCGGGTGTCTCCCGACATCAAGTACCTCTACTCCGCGATCGTCTCCCGCATCAAGATCATGGCGCACCTCGATATTGCCGAGCGGCGCGTGCCGCAGGACGGACGGATCAAGATCAGGGTCGGCCAGAGAGAGCTGGACCTGCGAATTTCCATTCTCCCTTCCGCATACGGGGAGCACGTGGTCATCCGCATTCTCCCGACCGAGATGCTCTACAGTCTGGAGCTGTTGGGGCTCCTCCCGGAGGATCTGGAGATCCTCCAGCGAATCATTCGGGAACCTCACGGAATGATTTTGGTGACCGGGCCCACGGGCAGCGGGAAGACAACCACGCTCTACGCGTCCCTGAGCAAGTTAAATACCCGCCAGCGGAAGATCATTACCGTCGAGGACCCCATCGAATACGAGCCCAGGGGCATTACCCAGATCCAGGTGAATCCCAAGGTCAACGTCACGTTCGCCAACGCCTTGCGGAGCATGTTGCGTCATGACCCGGACATCATGATGGTGGGAGAGATCAGAGATCTCGAAACCGCCGAGGTGGCCGTCCAGGCTGCCTTGACGGGCCACCTCGTCTTCAGCACCTTGCACACCAATGACGCGGCGGGCGGGGTCTCACGGCTGATGCATATGGGGATCCCACCGTATCTCATCACCTCGGCTGCCACGGCCTTCATCGCGCAACGGCTGGTGCGCCTCATCTGTACGCAGTGCCGGCACGAGGTGTCCGACCCGGCGATGGCGCGCGTCCTCGTGGGCGGAGGACCGATCGCCTCCTATCGCGGGAAGGGGTGCGAGGCGTGCCGCTTTACCGGATACCAAGGCAGAACCGGCATCTATGAAATCTTGACGGTCAATGACCGCATCAGGGAGCTGATCCTGGAGAAAGCCTCCTCCGATATCCTCAAGAAAGAGGCGATCCGTCTCGGCATGAAGACCTTGTACCAGGATGGCTTGAAAAAGATCGCGGCAGGGCTGACGACCTCGGAAGAGGTGCTGATGACCACCCAAGCAGACGGATAGGTGGCGATGGGCAACCCGGCGCGCATCCTCCTTCGACCGTTCCAGTCGAGGCGCCAACGGACGACCACCGCACTGGAGTTGAGTGGTGAGTGGCTGAAACTGGCGCAGGTCGAGGTGGGTGCCAAGGGCAAGCGACTGCTCAGACTCATCGCCAGACCGGTCGCGCCCCAAGAAGAACTGTCACAGACCCTCGTGGATCTTTTCAAGACGGGTATGAGTTCCGCGGATTCGATCGTCATCTCGATTCCTCGGAACCTGGTCACCGTCCGTAACCTCCAGCTTCCCACCGCCGATCCGCATGAGCTCAAAGAAATGATCGATCTGCAGGCGGCGAAGCAGACGCCGTATGCCAAAGAAGAGATCATCGCGGATTTTCAAGTCGTCAGGCGCAGTCCAGAAGGCTATACGGATGTCGTGCTGATCACCACCCATCGCAGCGTCTCGAACAGATGCCTCAAGATCCTGGACGATTTCCACCTCAAAGCGGCCGGGATTCGGCTGAGCTCGCACGGGGTTCTCAGTAGCTGGCAGCTGATGCGCGGCGCCACGCGGGATGAGGAGCGTGGGCCGACCGCCGTGCTGGATATCGATTCCAACTTTTCTGACTTCCTCGTGACTCGGAGTGGCGCGGTGACGTTTACGAAGGCGCTCTCCATCGGGTCCGCGAAGCTGGCGGAGGAGGAGAACGAGATCGAGAAGCTGGCGGAGGAGATTCAGAGGGCGGTCGATATCTACGAGAGCGAACGGGTCGGCCAGGGAATCACGAAACTCGTGGTGACCGGGGCGGAGGTCGATCTCGCACGCCTGATTCCGAGCCTCACGGCAAAACTTCGTCTTCCGGTTCAGCGAGTGTCCCTCGTCGAGCGGCTCCCTGGAGCACGCGAGGCGATGGATCTTCCAGAGGCACAGCGGGGAGCCGTATCCTTCGCCGCGGTGCTTGGGCTGGCCTGGAACGCAGAGAGCGCCGGGATCGATTTGACTCCTCAGGAGGTCCGCCTCAGGGAGGCCCTCGAGCACAAAGGCAGAGCGATCATGGTCATGGGGATCCTCGGCGTCTCGATTCTCACGGCCCTCACGGCTCTCGTCTCCCAGCACGTGTATTTCAAGAAGCAATATCTCGAGCAGTTAGATGGGGAGATTTCTCGGACTCAGCAGGCGGTGAACGACGTGGAAGCGTTGAAGAAGAAGCTGAAGATCATCAGAGCGGCCGAACGGCTCGAGAACTCCTCCTTAGAAATCTTGTCTGTCCTTCACCGGAGCACTCCCCCGGAGATCTATCTCAGGACCATCGCTTTTGAAGAGCAATCACAGGTCGTCCTCAAAGGAATGGCTCAGAAGATGTCAACGGTCTTCGAATTCGTGTCCACGCTGGAGAAACTACCGAATTTTCGTCAAGTCAAAACCAAAAACGCGACGCGGTCGGGAAGCAAGGACGGAAGTGACGAGATCGAGTTCGAAATCACCTGTCCCCTCGCCAAGAAGAATGAAACTTAACCAAGTCTTGTCCCGGCTGTCGAAACGACAGCGCACATTGCTCTACGTCACCGTGGGGATCGTGGGTCTGGCCTTGTTGGAGCGGTTTGTCGGCGCTCCCCTCGGGGGTCGGCTGTACGAGCTCGACGAGGAGATCGTAGTGAAGGAGAACCAGCTGAAGAGGAACCTGAAAACCCTCGACGCGCGCGAGGCGGTTCGCGACGCCTATGCGCCGTACGCGGCCTACGTGTCAACGACGGCATCTGACGAAGAGACGATCGGTGGTCTGCTCAAGGAGATCGAAGAGCTGGCAAGGAAATCGGGACTCACCCTGCTCAATGTGAGGCCCAAGCCGGCGACCAACATCGATGCCGGCAAACGTTATCCCGTTGAGGTCGAGTTGGAAACCGAAATGGGCCCATTGATCAGGTTTATCCACGGCCTACACGCCTCGAAGTACCCCCTCCGAGTGAACCAATTGAGGCTGGACACCAAGGGAGGCCGAAGCCCTCAGGTGAAAGTGTATCTGCTAATCAACAAGAGTGTGCTGCAGTAGAGTGAAACGCCATCGTTCGGCGCGTTAGGAACTCTGGAGATGCAAAAATTTCTCTACAAGGCGCGTGACCGCGGCAGGCGGATGGTGGAAGGACGTCTCGAGGCCGAGACCGAGCAGGAGGCGCTGGCGAAGCTGGGCGAGATGGGCTGCTTTCCGCTCGCGATCGAACGAGAAGAACCCGTTGCACACGGGAAGCCGCTTCCGCGCTCCTCCGGGCTACTCACGACGATTCGGCGTCGGGACCTCACCCTCTTTACGAGACAGTTGGCGGATCTGCTGGAATCGGGCCTGACGCTGATGCGAGCCCTGGACGTTCTACGAGAACAGACGGAACACCCGCGTGTGCGCGAGGTCCTGGCCGAAGTGGCCTCTCGCGTCAGAGATGGTAGAAGTTTTTCGGAATCCCTCGCCATCTATCCAAGGATCTTCTCACCCCTCTACGTCAGCATGGTGAGGTCCGGGGAGGTGGCAGGGATGCTCGCGGGCGTCCTCGCCAGGCTGGCGGACTTCACGGAGAAGGAAGAAGAGGTATATGGCAAGGTGCGGTCCGCCCTGGTCTATCCAGCGCTCATTCTCTTGGTGGGAATGGGGACCGTCGCCGTCCTCCTGATCTTTGTCATCCCGAAGCTGGTTTCCCTCTTCCAGGAGGTGGGGCAGACCCTGCCCCTTCCCACCCGAATCCTGATCGAGGTGAGCCGGTGGCTCGCGAGCTATTGGTGGCTGGTCGTGCTGGTGGTCGCGGGCGGAGCCTTCTTGGTGAGACGGGGGACGCGCTCGCCGGGGGGGCGGTTGGCCATCGATCGCACCACACTACGCCTCCCGCTCTGGGGGGCCCTGATCAAGAAAGTCGAAATTGCGAGATTCGCGCGGACCCTGGCCACGCTCTTGAGTCACGGTGTCCCGATCTTGCCAGCCATGCAGGTGGTGGTTCAGGCGACGGGGAACGAGGTGCTTCGCGGAGAGCTCCAACAAATCGGTGAACAGCTGAGGGGTGGAGCCACACTCAATCAAGGAATGCGTCGGGGGCGCCTCTTCCCCCCTCCCGTGACCCACATGATCGCGGTCGGGGAAGAGTCCGGCGCGTTGGACCGCTCGCTGTTCAAGATCGCCGATACGTATGAGCGCGAGGCGGATCGTCTGATCAGGTCGATGACATCGCTGGTGGAGCCCGTGATGATCCTGATCGTGGGCGCCGTGGTCGGGTTCATCGTGATCTCCATGATGTTACCGATCTTCCAGATCGATCTCTTGGCGCGCTGAGTTTCAGCGTGGGGCCAGCACGGGTGAAGATCTCGACAAAAATCCTGAGGGACTCCCGCGGGTTCACCCTGATCGAACTGATGCTGGCGATCATCATCATCGGCGTCTTGGTGGCCATGGTGGCGCCGCGCCTGGCGGGCAAGAGCCAGCAGGCGAAGGAAGCCGTAGCGCGGGCCGATATCAACGCCAATCTGAGCGCGGCGCTCGATCTGTTCGAAATGCACAACGGACGATATCCGACCAGCGGAGAAGGACTGGCAGCCCTGCGGGCCGCGCCCTCGGGCGCCCCCAACTGGAAGGGACCTTACCTCAAGAAGGCCGTGCCGCTTGATCCGTGGGGGAAAGCCTACGTCTACAGGTCCCCCGGGCAGCACAACAGCGAAGACTATGACCTCCTCTCGACTGGCCCGGACGGGATCGAGGGTACGGCGGATGACATCACCAACTGGAAGTGATCCCCACCGGCACAGGGCTCGGGGGGGATTTACCCTCCTCGAGTTGCTCGTCGTGATGCTCATCGTGACGATCTTGGCTGGGGTCGCCATTCCTCAGTTCAGACGGACCTTCAGGAATCTCCAGCTCCAGGTCTTCGCCTCCGATGTGGCGACGCTGCTCACGTACGCCAACCGGCGCGCCGTGGCCAGGGGCGAAGTGCTGCGTGTCCATTTCGACGTCGCAGGCCGACAATACTGGCTGGCCAGCGCTCAAGACGCCTCACCGGAGGCGAAGTTCGAGAGGGTCTCCGGCAAGTTCGGGCGCGTCGCTTCCGTGCCCGGCACGATTTCCGTTGCGTCTGGCACCCCCGACGTCACCTTCTACCCTGACGGGCGCGCGGACCGGTTCGAGATCTTCATCTCTGAGGACGGTCGCGCTGGCTATCGAGTGGCGACGGACGTCCGGACGGGCCGCGTCACGCTCTCGGAGAGTCATGGGAACGACCGTCGGTAAAAAGTCCGGCGGGCGAACCTCGCTCGGCGACGGGGGGTTTTCATTGGTGGAGACCCTCCTCGCCGTCCTCATTCTGGCGGTGGGCCTCACCCTCGTGCTCCGCTCCTTCGGGAGCTCGCTCGACGCCCTCGGGAACTCCGCCGGTTACACGAGGGGATTGGCGCTGGTCGAGGAGAAGCTCTGGGAGTTGGAGGCGAAGGGCTCGATCGTCCCAGGCACCTCGACGGGTCAGTTCGCGGAGGAGGATCGCGACTTCCGATGGGAGGTCAAGGCATCCGAGCTCGGGGCAATGAAGCTGTGCGAAACCCAGGTCACGGTTTCATGGGCCCAGCGGGGACGACCTCGAGCCATCTCCGTCGTGACGTACTTGAAACGCGAGTAAGAGCATGAAGCGAGGGAGCGGAGCGCAGCACGGCTTCACGCTCATCGAGCTCCTGGTGAGCCTGACCATATTCTCCGTCATCGCGCTCGCCGTCTATTCCGTGTTTGCTGCCGGAGTCGGCGCCTGGCGGAAAGCCCAGGAATTCAGCTCGACCTATCAAACGGCGCGCCTCGTCCTGGACGACCTGGCGCAAGAGCTCACGAATGCCGTCAATATCTCGGGCACCGACTTTGTCGGCGAACCGCAGAGGCTCTCCCTTCTCACCGTGCGTCAGCGTCCTTACGCGCAAGGCCGTCCGGCCGATCCGAAGATCATGCGGGTCACCTATGAGGTACGGCGAGATCGAGCCTCCGCGACCTACTCCCTGGCGCGTGTGGAGGCGTCTCCCGTCGCAGGGTCCCAAGAGGAAGAGACGGAACTGGTCGTGAGTCCCATTTCGAAGTGGGAGCTTCTCTATACCCACAGGGACGACAGCGGGCAGATCGTCCCCTGGAAAGACGCCTGGCGAGTCAGCGATGCGGTCCCCCTCGGGGTCAAGATCACTCTGGTGGTCGGCGAGACACGCTTCACGAAGCTGGTGTTCATCCCCCATGGGTTCCAAGAGAAAGCGACCAAGCCTAAGGGCCAGTGACGGGTCCGTCCTGATCCAGGTCCTCTGGACTCTGGCGATCCTTGTCCTTTTAAGTCTTGCCCTCGGTTACACGACCGCACTGGACCAAAGGCTCGTCAGTTACCAGAGGGATCGGTTGACGGCCCTCTATCTGGCCAAGGCTGGCTACCAGAGAGCGCTGGTGGAGCTGGAGCGGGATCCCATTCCACCGGCTAATTCCTATCTGGAGTCGTGGGCGCACAATCCGGAGGCTTTTCAGCAGGTCCCCCTCGGGTCCGGCAGTTTCACGGTGAGCTATGCGTGGCCAGGGCAAGATGGGTCAGCAGGCGTCGTCTACGGGGTCGTCGATGAGGACCGAAAGATCAACATCAATACCGCCCCAAAGGAGATCCTCGTCAGGCTCCCCGGCATGACCGAGGGAATCGCCGATGCCCTCCTGGAGTGGAGGGCCAAGCATAAGAGCTTGGTCGAGCTGGAGGATAGGCCCTTCAAGGTCCTGGAAGAGCTCTGGCTGGTGGAAGGGATGACCCACGAGGTCTTTCAGGCTCTCCAACCGTTCGTCACCGTCTATTCAGACGGAAAGGTCAATCTGAATACCGCACCGAAGGAAGTATTGATGGCACTGGGCATGAGTGAGGGCTTGGTGGCCAAAGTCCTACGCTTTCGATGGGGCTTCGATGGTATCCGTGGGACGCGGGACGACCAGAGCTTCGCGACCCTCGCGAGCGCGGGGCAAGACCTCAATGCGTTCGTGCCCCTGACGCCGTTGGAGGCCGCCCAGCTCGGCAACCTGATTACCCAGAGTCGTTTGAAGGTCGCCTCCAGCTTTTTCAGAATTCACTCTCTCGGGACGGCGCGCGATGGAAAGATCAGCCGGGTTGTCGAGGGTATTGTCCGGCGCGGGGCAGGATCAGCCCGCTCAGTGGCTCTTGTCTCCTGGCATGAATCCTAGAGCGAGATTATCCCTTCGCGACGTTGAAGCGGAAGTGGCAGACTTCCCCGTCCCGGACGATGTAGTCCTTGCCCTCGAGGCGGAGCTGGCCCTTGGCGCGCAGGTCGGCGAAGGACCCGTTCACGGCGACGAGGTCGTCGTAGCTGTTGACCTCGGCACGGATGAATCCGCGGGCTATGTCGGAGTGGACCGTGTCCGCGGCGTCCTGCGCTCGCGTGCCCTCGGGGATCGGCCAGGCCCGCACCTCGTCCTCGCCCAGCGTGAAGAAGGAAATCAATCCAAGCAAGGTATAACAATCGCTTAGGACTCGGTGGATCGCAGGCTCCTTGAGGCCGAGCTCGGCCAGGAACGCCTGCTGCTCCGGGCCAGCGAGCTGGGCGACCTCGGTCTCGATGACCGCCGACACCCAGCCCACCCGGGTCCGCGGCCGCGCGGCGACTTCGTGAAGCCCGTACTTCTCGACCACCGCTGGCCCGTCTAAGATCGCCTTCTCGTCGAGGTTCAAGCAGTGCAGGATCGGCTTCTCGGAGAGGAACGTGAACCCTCGAATCGCCTTGGCCTCCTCGGACGAGAGCTCCACGGCGCGAAGCGGGGTTTCCGCCTCGAGGGCCGACTTGAGGCGCCGGAGGATCTCCTGCTCCTTCGCCTCGACCTCCTTGCGCTGCTTCCGGAGGGACGCCTCGAGCCGCTCGAGCCTCCGCTCCACCACTTCGAGATCGGCCAGGATCAGCTCGGTCTCGAGATCCACGATGTCGCGCCTCGGATCGGGCAGGCCCGCGACCTCGTCGGCGAAGGCGCGGACCACGTGCAGGAGCGCGTCGGCGTTCCTGAAGTCCTTGGTCTCGAGCCCGCCGCGCTCACCCTTGGCGATGCCCGCGAGGTCCACGACCTCGAAGCTCGCGTACGTGGTCTTCTTGGGCTTGAAGAGCGCGCTGAGCCGGTCGACGCGCGGGTCGGGCACGCGCGCGACGCCGGTGTGGAGCTCCGCGCGGCCCGCGTCGTAGCGGGCGGTGGCAACGGTAGAGCCGGTCAGCAGATTGAACAGCGTGGTCTTGCCGCTCTTCGGGAGGCCGATCAGGCCGATCTTCATGAATCGATTATGCCAGGTGGTGTCGTATCTTTAGAGTGTTCTGAGCCACCCCGCGAAAGACATCGACCTGAGGGGCGCGGCGGTCGCCGTGCTCGTCTCGATCCTCTGGGGCGCCAATCCCGTCGTGATCAAGCTGGGCCTCGAGGACGCCCCGCCCATCCGCCTGGCCTGGATGCGCTTCCTCGTCGGGGGCGTCGTCATCGGGCTCTGGGCGTGGGCGACCGGACGGTTCGCCGGCTTGCGCATGGAACGTTCCGAGTGGCGGCCGCTCGTCTTTCTCGGGCTCCTCTTCACCCTGCAGATCGGCTCCATGAACGTCGGCACCTCACTCACGAGCGCGGCGCACTCCGCGATCCTCTTGAACCTCTACGCCGTCCACACGGTGGTCCTCGCCCACTTCCTGATCCCGGGCGACCGGCTCACGCTCCGGAAGCTCACCGGCGTGCTCGTCGCCTACGCGGGCATCGTCCTGCTCTTCGTCCACCAGATTGGCGGCGGCGCGCCGACGCTCCTCGGCGACGCGATCATGGTCGTCTCGGCGTTCATCCTGGCCGAGCGGACCATCTATCTCGCGCGCGCCGTCCAGCGCTTCGATCCCGTGAAGCTGCTCCTCTCCCAGGTGCTCATCGGCACGGCCATCTTCGTCGTGGTCTCGCTCGTCTTCGAGCCCTCGCCGACTCGCTGGACCGTCCGCCTCGCCACCTCGATCGCCTATCAGGGCGTCCTGGTTGCCGGCTTCAACTTCGTGGTGAACCTGTGGCTCCTGCGCCGCTACCGGCCGAGCGCGCTCGCGGGGTTCTTCCTCACCCAACCGATCTTCGGCGTGCTCGCGGCCGCTCTCGTCACCGGCGATCCGCTGACGCTCGACCTCTTGCTGGCGAGCGCCGCGGTGGCCGTCGGCATCGGGCTCACGAGCCGCTGAGCCCGCGCTGCTATAATCCGGGCATGCGGAGCGCGCCGTCGAAGACGCTCGAGGTCGTGCCGAACCCGCACCCGGACCGCGACTACGAGGTGTCGATGACCGTGCCGGAGTTCACTTGCCTCTGCCCCCGGACCGGCCAGCCCGACTTCGCGACGATCCGCATCCGCTACGTGCCCGACCAGCACCTGGTCGAGCTCAAGTCGCTCAAGCTCTACGTGTGGTCGTACCGGAACGAGGGCGCGTTCCACGAGGACGTGACGAACCGGATCCTGAACGACTTCGTGGCGGCGGCCAAGCCCCGCTGGGTCGAGGTGACGGGCGACTTCAACGTGCGGGGTGGCATCAAGACCGAGGTCCGCGCGACCTCCGGCAAGCGGCCCGAGCTCTAACCCTCGCCCGCCCCTTCGCGCCAGAGGGTGCCCGCGTCGAGCACCAGATCGCCGAGCGGCGGCAGCGCCGCACGCTCCTCGCCTGCCACCCGCCCGGCCTGCGCGTACCCCTCCGGGCCCAGCGCAAGCGCCTCCACCGTTCGCGCCTCTGCGTCCACCATCCAGTAGAAGGGCACGCGGTAGCGTGCGTAGAGATGACGCTTGCGTTGTCGGTCGATGGCGACGCTCCACGGCGACAGGATCTCGACGGCAAGGGTCGGCGCCCCCTCGATCCCGCGGCTCGACACGGCGCCCGCCCGCGCGCGCTCGAGGTAGACGACATCGGGCTGGACGATGGCGATGTCGCTCAGGATCACGTCGATCGGCGAGAGAAGCACCTCGCCGAGCCCGCGGCTCCGGACGTGGGCGTCGAGCGCCTTGTAGATTGCGCCCACGAGGCGCTGGTGGCGGGGATTCGGCGCCGGCGTCACGGACAGCTCTCCATCGTGGATCTCGTACCGCCGCCCGTCGTCCGGGAGCTCGCAGTAGTCGCGGTACGTCAGGAGAATCGCCCGATCGGCCATACCGAACTCTAACGACTGCGCGAACGGCGTGTCAATGCACTGAATCCGATACGCCTACTTCGCGAGCGCGAGCAGCACCATTCCCGCGAGCATCACGACGGCGCCGAGCGCCGACTCCCGTACCCGCTGCGCCTCACCGAAGAAGAGGACGCCCGCGCCCATCGCGAAGAGGATCTCGATCTGCTTCACCGCCTCGACATACGAGGAAAGCGTCAGTGTGTAGGCCTTGCCCTGGCTCATCGTGGTCAGCGCGGCGAAGAGCCCGAGGGCCACGAACTCCTTCCAGAAGCGCGACACGGCCGGGAAGTGGCGCGCCGAAGTCGTCAGCGCGAGCGGCGTCATGATGAGGCTCGCGGCCAGGTAGGCGCCGAACGTCCCCGCCGCCGTGTTCGAGGCGAGGATCGCCTGCTTGATCGTGATCACGCTCGGCGCGTAGAAGAACGCCGCGAGCAGCGTGTAGCGCTGGCCCCGATCGGTCACGAGCACGCGCAACGGCTCCCACAGCGAGATGTGCGCGCCCGTGATGTTCAGCAGGTAGACGCCCCCGGCGGAGAGGAGCACGCCCGCGACACCGAGCGCGCTCGGCCGCTCGCCGATCGTCGCCCACGCCATCCCGAGCAGGATCAGGAGACTCACCTTCCAGAGCGCGGTGACGAGCGAGATGTCTGCGAGCTTGAGCGCCTTGGAGAGCGCGAGCGTCGAGAGCGTCTGGCAGATGCCAAACGCGAGGCACCAGGCGAAGAACCCGGGCTGGAGCGCGGGCCAGCTGGTGAGAAACGCCGTGGCGAGGGCGAACGGCAGGAGGAAGGTGAAGCGCCCCCAGACGTTGATGTACTCGTCGAGGGCGTGGCCCAGGCGCTTCATGGCGGTGTTGCGGAGCACCTGGAACAGCGCCGCCGCCAGCGCCAGGGCGAGCCACATGGCGGCGATTGTATCGCAGGGGTCAGGCGGGACCGCGGGGTGGGCTCAGGGGAAGAGCGAGGCGGGGACGAGGGCGAGGTCGCCGAAGGGCGGCGGAGCGACCGGGTCACGCCCGGACGCACGGAGCGCATTCGAGTACTCCTGCGTCGTGCCGGCCACGGGCGTCACCGACAGCTCTCCATCGTGGATCTCGTACTGCCGCCCGTCGTCGGGGAGCGCCGCGTACTCGCGGTAGGTCAGGACCGCCCGCGTCATCAGAATCTCCTGGCCGACTCTACCGGCCAGTTCAGCCGCGTGTCAATGCCGCGAGGCATTCGAAGATGATGAGGTTGAACCTCGCGCACGGGCTCAGTCGTCCGACGGCGGCCCCACCTGGAGGCCGCCGAGCGGGCCCGGGACGTCGTGCAAGGTGATCTGCACCAGCGACCGTGACTCCGCCGTGTCGACGACGACGACGTCGACATCGATGGCCTTGGCGTGCTTCAGGACTTCCCGTAGCCAGGCAAGCAGCTGGCCCGCCTCGCACAGTTTGCGCATCATTGCGTGCCTCCTCGAAGGACAGCCCCCGCAGCGCCGCTCGGCTTGATGGCGAGAAAGCCTCTTCCTCGGAACCTTAACGCGCCTTCGGGAATGGCAGCTGGGCGCGGAAAAAATGGATTGACGAGGTTTTAGGGATCGCCTAACCTCCACCCTGTCTCGGAGTCTGGCGCACATCGCGCCGTCGGTTTCGTGCCATTCGGAGGAACTTTCAAAAAATGCCGAAGGGTTAGAAACCTGTGGACGATCCAGCGATTGGTGTCTCAGACGTTCCCAAACTCGTCGCAGCCTGGTATGTGCTGCGCACGCGCTCCCGTCACGAGAAGACGGTCAACACCCAGCTCATCGAGCGGAAAGTCGAGACCTTCCTGCCCCTGGTCGAGCGCTGGAGTCACTGGAAGGACCGACGGAAGAAGATCGCCTTTCCGCTCTTTCCCGGCTACTGCTTCGCCCGCTTCCCTCTGGTCGAGCGGCTGCGCGTCCTGACCGTCGTCGGCGTCGCCGGCCTCGTCGGTTGCGGCGGCCCGCCCGAGCCCGTTCCCGACGCGGAGATCGACGCCATCCAACGGCTTGCGGCCACCACGCTCCAGTACGACCCCCACCCGTTCCTCACCGAGGGCATGGACGTCGAAGTCGTCCGCGGCCCGCTCGCCGGTATTCGCGGCAAGCTCCTGCGCAAGGATCGCGTCACCCGTCTCGTGTTGGCCGTCACGCTGATCCGTCAGGCGGCGGTGGTCGAGATCCACCCTGCGGACGTCGTCGCGGTCGGCCGCGCCTAGCCTCTCAGCAGGACGCGCGCCTGACGCGCGGCCACGCTGCCGGGGTAGTCCCGCACGAGACGCTCCCACGTCTGCTTGGCGAGGGCGCCGTCGCCGAGGCCCCGCTGACACAGACCGATCTTCAGAAGAGCGTCGGGCACCTTCGCACCATTCGGCACCGCGCCGATGAGCGCCTCGAAGTCCGCGAGCGCTCCGCGGTAGTCCTTCAGCTGGAAGAGGATGTCCGCGACCAGGAACTGCGCGCTCTCACGGAGCGGGTGGTCGGGGTACGCGCCGATCAGGTCGTAGAGGACGAGGACGGCCGCATCGAGCTCCTTCGCCCGAAGCTTCTCGACGCCCATGCGGTAGAGATCCTCCGCAGGCGTCGTCGTCGCTGATCTTAGCTGCGGCACCGCGGGCACCGGCATCGGGGCCTGCGGGATGAAGCCGCTCGGCAGCGTGGGCGCCGGCATCGGGGCCGGCGGGGCGAAGCCGCTCGGCACCGACGGCGCGCGGCTCTTGTTCTGCGCTTCGAGCTCGCCGACGCGGCGCTGGAGGAACAGGAGCTGGTCCTCCTGCTGGCGCGACGCCACCAGCAGCTTCGCGACCGCGTTCTGCAGCTCCGACAGTTCGCTCGCGACGCGTGTGAGCTGCTCGGCGAGCTTCGGTGGCTCGGGCGTGGCGGGCGCGGTCGGTGCGGCGGGTCCGGTCGGTGCTGGGGGCCCGGCCGGCGCAGCGGGCGCGGCCGGCGCGGCTGAGCGGCCGGCCTCACCCGCCGGCGAGCGCGACGCTTCGGCTGTCATCGGTCTGTGTCGGAACACTCCACAGCCCGCGAGGACGAGGCTCACCACGACCAGGCCGAGGACGGCGAGTCTCATGGCAGATGGTTCGCCGTCACCGTGACGCTCTCGGCCGGCCACGAGGCCGGTGCCCGGACCTCGAGCGTGACGGTCATCTCCCGGCTCAACGCCACCTCGACGAGCCAGAGCCAGCCCTCGGGCGCGTCCAACGGCCGATAGCTCCGCACGATCTCCCCCTTCGTGAACACGTAGCGACGCTCGCCCGGGTCGAACGTCTCGGTCCGCGCGCCGACCACGAGCGTCCCGTCGCGGGTCACGCACAGGACGTAGTCGATCATCTGCTGGGGCGCGGCGCGCACGATGCGGATGGGCGCAGCGCCCGGCTCGGCCGGCCGCGCGATGTCCACGACGAGCTGATCGAGCCTCGCGTACGCCACCGGCGCCTCGCGCACGGCGACCAGCTCGTTGCCGCCGCTCCGCACGCGGATCGGCACTCCATTCACCCCGGGCTGTCGTGGCTGGCTTTCAGCGTGAGCGACAGCGATCAGCGACACGATCGCCCCGAGGACCCACCACCTCATTCACTCACCCCGACGCCGGGGCGCCTGGCCGGACGCGACGCCGGGCGGTCGGCCGGCCCCTGAGCCGAGATCCAGCCGCTGCGTCCGGCGACGCGGCCGCGGGTCACGGGCGCCACCGGCAGATCCTCCCCGGCGGCGAGCGCGGCCGCGGCGACTTCGTCGAGACGCGTGAACGCGACGCGGGCCCGCCGCGCTCGCTCGACGAAGCTCTCGAGCGCAGGACCGAGCGGCCCGCCCTCGACCTCGGCGTGGAGCGTCAAGACGTTGACTCCCGGCCGGAGCGCGTCGACGAGCGCTCCAGAAAGGTCGCGGACGCGGCCCAGGAGTTCGTCCATCGTCGGCGTCGTCGTCGGAACCTGGATGGTCTTCAGCGGGCCGCCGGCGACCCGCGGCCTGAACGGCGCGTCGCCTCGCGTGTCGCTCGCGTAACGGAGGCCGAGGTCTTCCTGGATCACGAGCGCCTCGGGCGAGGTGCGCCAGCCCGGCGCCGCGCTCGCCTGGGGTGGGAGCCCGAAGATCGTCTCGAAGGCGCGCGCGGCTCGCGTCAGGTCGTCGCGAATCGCCGACGG
>Ga0209690_1001195_pt1 | contig 14429 bp, 17 predicted proteins | sample GraSoiAngelo_150_FD_186164 | JGI IMG/M metagenome (GOLD analysis project Ga0209690, IMG submission 186164) | Grasslands soil microbial communities from the Angelo Coastal Reserve, California, USA - 14_1009_09_40cm (SPAdes) (version 2) | ecosystem: Environmental > Terrestrial > Soil > Grasslands ...
TCGATAGACGAATTCGTAACCTGGATCGGTCTAAGAGAGTAAATAGGGAGGAACGATTATGTCAACTGCACCACAAATCGATTACGAGAAGATCAAAGGCGTTCACAAAATTCCGCTGGAAGAGCTTTACACCTCCGGCCACCGCACCTGTCAGGGATGCGAGTCGGCGACGACGATGCGCGGCTTTATCAAGGTGGCGGGTTCGCGCACGGTCGTCACGGGAGCGACCGGCTGCATGTATGTAGCCAACACCTCGTACTTGACCACGCCCTGGATCGTGCCCTGGATGCACACCCAGCTCGGCGCCGGCGGCTCGTCCGCCGTGGGCATGGCCGCGGGCTTGCGCGCGCTCAAGCGCAAGGGGAAGATCAAAGACGAGAAGATCAATGTCATCAACTTCTCCGGCGATCTCGGCGCCGGCGATATGGGAATTGGCGGTATTTCCGGCGCCCTACAGAGCGATTATGACTTGCTGATCATCATGTACGACAACGAATCGGCCGCGAATACCGATATCCAAGCGACGGGTTTGACCACTTACGGCGCGCAGACGACCTTCACGCCTCCGGGGACCAAGCACTCCATCATGCAACGGCGCTGGAAAAAGAACGTCGCCGGTATGCTGGCCGTCGGTCATCCCACCTGCCGCTACGTTGCCACCGCCTGCGCCACCTTTCCGCCCACGGACTATTTGAACAAGGTCCAAAAGGCGCTCGCCATCGGCGGCCCGACCTTCATCCACACCTACGATCCCTGTCCCAAAGGTTGGGACTATCACCCTCGCTTCTCAAACGAGCTAGGCGAGTTGGGAATCAAATGCGGCATCTATCCGCTCTACGAAATCGTCGACGGGAACATCATTTACACCTGGGACGCGCGCAAGACAGGCAAGGGGCGAATTCCAGTCAAAGAATTCCTCACCAAACAGGGCCGCTTCGATCACCTTCAAGAAGAGCACTTCACCCACATCCAGAAAATGGTGGACGAGATGTGGGACGAATGGGAGATGCCGGGCGTCGCGCCGATCAAGGGAATACTGAAGGCGAGAATTTAGTTCGCGGCTTGCGGCAAATTATCGAGCAACGAAGAGGCCCCAAATTTTTTGGGGCCTCTTTTTTTTGGCGCACTGAATTAGAACCGGCGCGGCGTTTGAATCAGAGCCAGCTCGTCGGAATCGCCACATCGCACAATACCCGCCCTACCACCACAGCCGCAGTGCCGCGAGTTGACCGCATAAGCGGCGTACTATAGGTTTGTGATTATGGGTGTTACGTATATACAAGCGCGGCTGCGGAGGCCTGACGGCCGCGGACCGACTCGTACCGTACGGTTTCTCGTGGATTCGGGTGCGATCTACTCGGTGCTTCCCGCGAAAATCTGGCGGGCGCTACGACTTAGAGCCGAGCGCAAAGTGGAATTCACACTGGCAGATGGTACGCCAATCGAGCGAGGCGTCTCCGAGTGCCGATTTGAGATCCAAGGGAAGGCAGCCACATCACCGGTGGTCTTAGGCGTAGAGCGCGACGGCGCGCTCCTGGGAGCGGTAACACTGGAAACTCTCGGTTTGATGCTCAATCCCCTGACCCGTGAGATCCTGCCGATGCGGATGCCTTATTCCACATCGGCAGCTCCAGGTAGCCAGAAAGAAAGAATCAACGAGCATTTACACCACTCTGTGGACACTCCAATTCCCCAAGCATGAGGACACTTACATCGGCCGGGAGTGGATTGAAGTCACGCCGACGCCTGGCTGCGGTTATGAGAACGGAACGACAGAGAAGATGAAAGGAACGAATAGTTCGAGCAACGCATTCTCCATCCAAAACTCTTACGAAGGTTGACATCGACAAATTCAGCGAAGAAGAACTCATTGATTTAAACCACCGGATCGTGGAGCGACTACGATTTCTAAACCAGATGCGCGCGCACTCGCAGATGCTGGGACTTCAAGATCGGCGACCGTGTCACTTTTCAGCCGGAAGGCCGTCCGCCTTTGGTTGGAATGCTCACCCGCTATAATAAGAAGACCGTTACGGTCATCACCGAAAATGGCCAGCATTGGAACGTCGCGCCCGGCCTCCTGCGCAAGGCGGCGCCTGCCGATAGCACGCACACCGTAAGCATAAGTGTGTTTGTTTTTTCCATTCCAATCCAATAGCCTCCCAATCATAGTCTCCGGGGTCATTAGAAACAAAGTGTTGCCCATCAGCATCATGCCCTGCTGTCCGCGAAGCAGAATTCTAACTGTTTTTTTCAGCGCATCAGTTTTTCTAGGCATGCTGCACTTTTTATCCTCTTCCGCCGAATCCGCTTGCCGTGACCCCGACGTGGCGCGGGGATTTGGATCTGTCGCTTACGCAGCGAACCTCGACGCAACGATTCAATACTTCGGTCACAACTTTTTTCTCATCACAACCAGCAAGGGAACCCGCATCGTCACCGACCCTTTGGGACCGGGATGGTATCCGAACCCGAACGTTGTCGGCGATGTGGTCACCGTCGGGAAAGAAATGTTCAATCACAATGCCGTTCAAATCGTCCTGGGCAATCCGCTGATCCTGCGTGGTTTGATAAACTACGGGTCCGATTGGAACAAGGTCAGCATGAGCTTCAAGGATACTTTCATCTACAACGTGCCGATCCACCAAAACGCGGAAGTCATAGAGGGCATAAAGGGATCTGCATTTGTCTTCGACCTGGGCACTTTGTGCATTGCTCACCTGGGAGACCTGAGCCAGAAGCTGAACGAGCAACAGATCAAAGCATTCGGCAAGGTGGACGTTGCCCTCACGCCCATCGGCGGCGGTCGCACCATGGGGCCTGACCTCGCCAGAGAAGTCTTGGCTCAGCTGAAACCCAAGATTGCCATTCCGATGCATCACCGAGACAATCCGTATCTTGTTAAGCAGTTTAGCGCCGGCCTTAAAACGCAGATTTTGAAGACCGATACGCTGGCGGTCAGCAAAGATGCGCTGCCTTCCTCTTTGGAGATCAGAGTCCTGCAGCCTCGCGGCGCGATGAGTTACGAGTGATTGTCGATATCGGGTCAGGAACTACTTTCGGGAAAGTTATATAACGTTCAAGCCCTTCTGCTTTACGGATTTCCCCAAGGCGATCAAAAACATGACGCTCTTGCCCGCGGCGTGGGGAGAGAAAAACTCCGTCACATCGTCGTCGAAGAAGGTGAGTCCCGACGCGCCCAGACGCTGGGCGTAGGCAGCAAGGTAGAGTCTTCCGCCCAGGATGGCGGCTTCGATTTGGGCCGCGCGATAGCCGCGGTTGCCGAAGCGCTCCAAAGCGCGATTGAGATCCGTCAGAAAGTAAATATTGACGCTGCAATCGGCGGGGATTTCCTGGCCTAAGCCGAGATATCCCGCCTCGTGGCGAAAGTTGCCTTCTTTAAGCAACTCGAGTGCGCGTTTATCCCGCCGAAAGACATAAGCGCCGGACGGAAGATCGTCTACTGCGTGGACAATCAAATAGAGGTTATTGAGCGAGGGTTCTGATTGATTCAGAAAATCTGTCGATATCCCGTGTGTTGCTCGATCGAGCATCGTGGAGAGTTGCGCAAAGCTAATCGAATCAGTGGAAAACTCGCGGGTAGAGCCGCGACGCTGAATGACTTCTTCAATAGTATCCCGGGGAACGCCATCATCACCTAACGGAAAGAAGAGCCGTGCTTCTTTTTCTCCGTCATCTTTCGTCGCGGCGGTTTCCTGTTGCGCTGCCGCGTGCCACGCCACAACTTCCTCCTCGCTTTCCAAGGAAGAAGCCTCATGCATGGCCCTCATAGCCGGATAATCGATCTCTTGCTTTGATAACGGCACCGTCTCGAACTTCATCGGCTCGACCTGTGGAGATAAACTGACCGCCGCAGGCGAGGCATTCCCCAGAGCTACCATCGAAAGCGGAGCCTCGCGATTGCTGTCTAAAGCTAGGAGCTCATTGGCGGTAGCATCTACGAAACCGATCACGACTTTTACCGGAATGTTACGCGCAGCCGAAGCAGCGAGAAGATTCGCCATAATCGTGCCGTTGTCCCAATAACAGTGGCGATAGGCACGGGCTTGGTATTTCCAGGCGTTCCGCCAATATGTAGAAGCACAGATGATCACGCACGGCGACTTCGCAATCGACGGCTCTTCCCCACTGGCATGAATGAGGACTCCACGGTAATCGCCCTTCCGCAATCTCCGGAGGGCAAAATCCTGCGGGCTGAAATGATAAACTCCTGCTCCTAGATCTGGCAGATCGCCGCAGACGAGATACAGATCGATGTGATAGAGCGCGCCGGTACAAGCCGCCGCGCGAAAAAGCATCTCCCCTCCGGGATAGCTCCTACGTTTGGTTATGCCTGCGGATAGAAAAAGTATTTCCGCCAGAGCTTGAATCGAGGGGATGGCCTGAGTTTCGGTCGGAGCTTCCAAAGCTGCGATAGCTTCAAGCGCCGCCACTCCCGAAGATGATAGATGTTGCGGTAGAGGAATGGGCTCCAGCTCGGAATAGATCTTGAAGGGAATCGGCTGGTTCTCCCAGTCAAGATAGTGCGGGTTCGTGCGGATGCTCTGATAGGAATGCTTGGTTCCGTTATGATAAATCCACGTGGCTTCGAGTTCACGATTTTTCATGGCCTGCTCTCACCATTTCTACTCTTATCACTGGCACGCACTCACCACTAGCGCTTGTAAAAGATAATTCATCAGCACAGCGTGCCGCTCGCGCTTCGACGAGCTCAGCGCGAACGGCCCTCGGGAGCGATCAGCCATTTCAAATCATCCGTGCAACTAGTTATAATTCGAGCACGCACAAATCATCGAGATACATTCCTGAAACCTTGTTTTTCAATCATGAAGAAACTTCTCGTCTGCCAGCACGTGCCGCATGAGATTCTCGGCACTCTCAATCCTCTGTTGAAGCGCGCTGGATTTCGGATTCGTTATGTGAACTTTGGCCGCCATCCCGACGCGGAACCGAGCCTGGAGGGATACCATGGCCTCGTGGTTCTCGGTGGTCCGATGAGCGTCAACGACGCCGGTCAATTACGCCACCTGACCACAGAAATGAAGTTGATCGAACAAGCCATGAAAAGACACTTACCCGTGTTAGGAATTTGCCTCGGCTCACAATTGATCGCCAAGACGCTCGGCGCTAACGTGTACCCGAACAAAGAAAAAGAAATAGGTTGGTATGACGTTAGTCCGACCGAAGAGGCGGAGCGCGACCCTCTACTGGTCGAGTTTCGTGGGACGGAAAAGATTTTCCAGTGGCACGGCGATACTTTTGACATCCCAAAGAGTGCGGTTCATTTGGCTTTCTCCCGGGTCTGCGTTAACCAGGCATTTCGTTACGGCGCCAATGTCTACGGCCTGCAGTTTCACCTCGAAGTGGACGAGCGGATGATCCACCGTTGGCTGAAAGTGCCTGAGAACCGGCAGGAGATCGCCGGCCTTGAAGGAATCGATCCCGAGCAAATCCACAGGGAAACACCGGAATATATCTCCAGGCTTCATCAATTGAGCGATCGCGTGTTTAGTGAGTTCATCAAGATCTTCGGCGTCCAAAAAAAGTTTCTGAGCCTTCCCTCACGCTAAGTCCAAGAAGCCGTTACGGGGCGGCGCTCGTTGAGATGAATCGCCGCTGTGCTCTTCTTGTGAGTGTTGCGAGCGCGATTGGTCCGTGCTCATGATCAGCACCTTCAACGTGGCGCCGCCGCTTCCCGAGCTTGCGCCATCTCAAACTGGCGAACATGCGGGAAGCACAGCACGAGGACTGCCACAATCGACAAGATGATCAGCCTCCGGTCATGACCGATAATTCGGCTCCGAGAAATGAAGGATGCGAAAATCTAAGGTGGCACAACGGAGAAAGCAACGTGTGATTAGCTTCAAAGATCTCGACGGCTGTTTATTTCTGGCAAGACGGACAATAAAAAGCGCTCCGGTTGCCGATGGCGACTCTCTTGATTGGGCTCGGGCAGAGACGGCACTTCTCTCCGTCGCGGTCGTAGACCCGCAGTTGATGCTGAAACTCACCGAACTTGTCATCGGCGTCGCGATAATCCGAAAACGACGTGCCGCACCAGCGGATCGCTTCGTTCAAGACTGTGGGAATCATCCTGGCGATTTCTCCTACCTGGGTCCGCGTGAGCCTGCGGGAGCGGGTTGTCGGTCGAACGCCGACGCGGCAAAGGATCTCATTCGCGTAGATATTGCCGATTCCCGCCACAGTTTGCTGATCGAGCAGAAGATCCCGAATCCGGCGGTCTGATTGTTTGGTGAAAGAGTACAGGTATGAACCGTTGAACCCAGGATCGAAGGGGTCCAACCCCAGATGTTTCAACTGCGGCAGTTCATGAAGTTCATTTTCCGCAACCACGAGTGATAAACCAAAGCGGCGGGGATCATGATAGCGGAGTTCCTGTCCGCTATCGAGACTTACGACGATGTGATCATGTTTTTGCTTCGGCGTTCGGGGATCGACGCGAATGAGCTTTCCCGACATCCCCAAATGGATCATCCAAACCATGTCACAGCTGAGAGAAATCAGAATGTACTTCGCTCTTCGTCCGATCTGAAGTATGGTTTTGCCTTTCAAGCGCTCAGCCAATCGCCGGTCGACGAGGCAGCGTAACCGCCGCTCCACAACGTTGACACTCAGGATACGTCGCCCTTCCAGATGGGGCTTGAGTCCGCAGCAAATGGTTTCGATCTCCGGTAATTCGGGCATATCAGCTTTCAGGGATTAGCAGGCCGTGGCGGGACAAGGCCTGAGCGAGATGGATAAACTCTTCGACACGCAGCGTTTCGCCCCGTCGGCCAGGGTCCACTCCTTCGGTGCGAAGAAATCCTTCGACCTCCGCTCGGCTGCGTTTCAATCGGCTTGTTAATGCGTTGGCGAGCGTTTTGCGCCTTTGCCCGAAAGCCGACCGTACCAGACCGCGCAGGTGGACAATTTCTTTTATCGGTACCAATGGCTCGGGAAACAGCTCGATCTTCAGCACCGTTGAACGCACTCTAGGCCTTGGATAGAAAGCCTCCGGTGAAACCGAAACCTTGTCGGTGATGCGGCCGTGCACTTGACACCACACCGATAACGTTCCGTAGGCCTTGCTACCCGGCCCGCTGGCGATTCTGTCGGCCACTTCCTTCTGCACCATCAATACCATCGAAGCGAAACGCTCACGCCAGTCGAACAAACGGAACAGCACGGGCGTCGAGATGCTGTAAGGCAGATTGGCAACCAACTTGATTTTGTGTCGCGGCAACGTCTCATCCAAAGGCACCTTGAGGATATCCGCGTGAATCAGATGGAGCGCGGGATGATTCCTCAGCGAGCTCCGTTGCAACCAATCGACCAGAAACGAGTCGACTTCGACGGCCCACACCTTGGCTGCGTGTTCCACAAGCCGCCGCGTCAAGAAACCTAAGCCCGGACCGATCTCAAGAATTTCATCTTGAGGGGAAAGTTCCAAAAGGCGCAGAATCGAGTCGATGACTCTTTCATGAACCAAAAAATTCTGTCCCAGCCGCTTTCTCGGCCTGAATTCGGATTCCCTGAGCGCCGTTCGGACTTCCTCGTAGAGGGTTCTCACATAGCCTTTCAATCCAGTAACCTAAAGGCCGCCGCATAAAATGCGGAGGTTTCCACCATCCGCCGCAAGAGACACTCATTTACAAGGTTAGATCGGCGTCGGCATTGAGACGGAAGTCGTCACACCGTCCACGCTTGAGCCAGTGATAGCCGGCCAGGGCGACCATCGCCCCGTTGTCGGTGCAAAATTTGGGTGAAGGAAAGAAAACCTCGATTGCGTCCGCGTCCGCCTTTTCTTTCATCTTCTCACGCAAGCGACTGTTGGCCGCCACGCCGCCAGCCAAAACAATTCGCCGCATGCCATACGCCAGGGCGGCCCTGATCGTGGGGTTCACCAGCATATCGACTACGGCTTCCTGAAAGCTCGCGGCGATGTCCGCTTTGTGGCCCTCCCACTGTTCCGGTCCCCGAGATTTCAGATAGTGCCATACTGCGGTTTTGATACCGCTGAAACTGAAATCACAAGAATTCTTCAGGCGAGCGCGCGGAAAGCGAATCGCTTTGCGGTCGCCATCTTTGGCGAGATGGTCGATGATTCGACCCCCCGGATAACCCAATCCCATCATCTTGGCGACCTTGTCGTAAGCCTCGCCCGCGGCATCGTCGCGCGTGCCGCCGAGATGGACGTAGGCGCCGACATCTTTGACGCAGTAAAGCAAGGTGTGACCGCCCGAAGCCAGCAGCGCCAGGTAAGGAAACGACACCTCATGTTCTAGCTGAATCGCGAGGAGATGGGCTTCGAGATGGTTGATGCCCACATACGGTATGCCCGAGCGAAACGAGATTCCTTTCACCAGCGAAAGTCCCACGAGTAGAGAACCGACAAGCCCCGGCCCATAGGTCACCGCCATGCCGTCGAGATCCTGCAGAGCGACGCCTGCCTTCTGCAATGCGTCATCGACGATGGGAAGAATGTTTCGGATGTGTTGGCGCGATGCCAATTCGGGAACCACGCCGCCGTAGGGTCCGTGAATTTGGTCCTGGGACGAGACCACGTTCGCCAGAATCCTGCGCCCATCGCGCAATACGGCTGCAGCTGTGTCATCACAGGAAGTTTCGACACCAAGGACTAACATGTTGGGTATTTTCAGCGCGGATTGGAAGAGCCTTCGGCTTGTAAACGAGAGAGCGCTTCCATGGCCGTGCGGTTACCGGAATTCAAGCGCAACGCCTGAGCATAACTGGCTTCAGCCTTTTGGGGCATCCCGAGGGCGCGGAAGTTTTCCCCTCGCAGCGCATGAACTTCGGCGAGCCAGAAGGGTTCCTCGCTCAAGCGAGATTCCGCAACGTCGAGGAAATTGAGAGATTCCTTATACCGCCCTAAACGATAATGGGCTTTGGCCAGAAAAAAATAACCATAGGGATTCGTCGAATCGACGACAATCGTTTTTTCCAGGCGACTCAGTGCTTTTCCTGGATCGCCGGCATCGAGCAACTTTCTCCCTTCCTCCGTGAGCCGAAGCGACGCAGCCCGTTGGGGCGGTATCCCTGGCGTAATCTTGGCGAGCAGCGAACTGTAGTCAGGCAACGGCTGCCCGACAGCCTCAGGAGACGTGCGCGTTTCACCGATGTTGGCGTCTTTCGATGGTTCTTTTCCGCCGGGCGGCGTCACGGGTCCCTTGGTCTTTAAGTCTTGTTCCCTAATCTTCGACTCTTGAGGCAGCGGCTGCCGTACACTTTCTTGAGCTGGCGGTGGTGGTGGCGGCGGTAATGTTGGCGCTTCAGGCGGCCTCGAAACCGCCGGCGGGATCGGAGTTCGGTACGGCGGGCGGGGCGCGCAACTCTCCGTCACAGCAGCGACGAAACCCAAGGCGACGACGCCGAGAACGATCTTCTGTACGAAGAAATTCACAGAACAAGAGATATTCTTCACGGCGATTGCGAGATCTGCCAGGTCGAGCTCGGATGAAGTGGACAGGTCCCCGTTGGCTCATCTCCTTCGAGAAAGGCCTCACGCAATATATAAGGGCAGTTGGGCGTCGCCAGCTGGCCGCTTAGTGGATCGATCTCAACGATTTTAATTCCAGGGGGTGGGATAAAGTCGGTGATCGGCGTTCCGGCCGTGGCCTGCTTCATAAACTCAGTCCAGATCGGCAGCGCAGCCTGAGCGCCGGAGAGGCCGAGCTTGCTTTGGCCATCGAACCCTACCCATACAACGGCCAATAAATCAGGCGTGTAGCCTACAAACCACGCGTCTTTGTAATCGTTGGTCGTTCCCGTCTTGCCGGCGGCGGGTCGAGTAAAACCCCGGCGCCGCGCGAACTCTGCCGTGCCACGATCCAGAACCCCTTTGAGCAGGTAGTTCATCAAGAAGGCCAACTGCGGCGAGAGCACCTTTTCCACCCGGACGTCGCGTTTTTCGAGCACACGGTCGGTGGGATCCATAACCTGCTTTACTGTCAGCGGCGTGGCGCGCACTCCATTGTTCGCCAGCGTAGAGAAAGCGACCGCGACCTCCAGTGGGGTCACTTCCGCAGCGCCCAGAGCAAGGGCAGGAACGATCGGCAAGGAACTTTGAATACCGAGACGATGGGCAATATCGCTAACCCGCTTGATGCCCACATCGCGCGCCACCCGCGCGGTAGCGGAATTCAACGACTTCTCCAATGCACGGCGGAGGGTGACCGTGCCGAAATATTCGTCATTATAGTTTCCCGGCTGCCACTCCTGTCCTTCGTAATTCCAGGTAAAAGGAGAATCTTCAACCATCGTAACGGGCGTAAACTTCTTGCCGCCATCGGCCCCGGCCATGAGCGCAGCAAGGTAAACAAACGGCTTAAACACCGATCCGGGCTGCCGCTTCGCTTGGAACACGCGGTTAAACTGAGATTTCTGATAGCTGCGCCCACCGACCATCGCCTTGATCTCGCCCGTCTGCGGGCGGATGACGATGATCGCGCCTTCTAAACTGTCGTCATCTCCTTTGCGCCGCAGATTTGAGTAGCTTTGTTCCAACTTTTTTAATCCTTCGGAGAGCGATCGCTCGGCAATTCTCTGCAGACGCAAGTCCAGGCTGGTAAATATTCTTAATCCTTCCCGGGTGAGCGCATCGTTGGAATAATTTTCCGCCAGTTCACGACGCAGATAATCTACGTAAAAAGGCGCATCGTTGGTCACTTTGATCAACTCGCGGTGGGGCAGTTTTTCCCGTATCGCCGCTTCATATTGCTTGCGCGTTATAATCTGGTCATCCAGGAGCTTTGCCAACACCACGTTTCTCCGCTTGGTGGCGGCGTCAACACTACGGTACGGAGAAAGCTTGTTGGGCGCCCGAATCAATCCGGCCAAAAGCGCCGTCTCTCCCACCGTGAGATCGGACATGGGCTTCGAGAAATAAAACTGCGAGGCCTCCCAAACCCCAAAAATCCCCTGGGACCCTCTCTGGCCGAGGTAAATCTCGTTCAGATAGTTTTCCAGGATCTCGTCCTTTGAATATTTTCGTTCAGCGATGAGCGCCATGATCGCTTCCTTGATCTTGCGGCTATACTTGCGCTCATCGGTAAGGAAAAAATTCTTCATTAACTGCTGTGTCAGCGTGCTTCCCCCTTGGACCACTCCTCCGCTTCGAAGATTGACCCACGTGGCGCGCACAATAGAAACCGGATCGATTCCGTGATGGTGATAAAACCGCTCATCTTCGATCGCCAGGATCGCCTTGATCAGCAATGGCGGCACTTCGGATAACTTAACGACCCTTCGCTCCTGCCAAATACGGTCGTAAAGTCCGGTAACCAGCTCGGGTTCAAGCTCCAGAGAAAACATCTCTTGTCCGGTGGCTTGGTTTTCAATTCTGGCAACCACTGGGCCTTGTAAAGAAATACGGACCGGGACTCCTTTGAAAGATTCCGTGGGATAGACAAAGTCGTGGAGATAGATATCCAGAAGACCTGACGACCGCTGGTAGCGATATTCCCCCTTGGTTCGCGGTGCGGATTGCATTTCGCGGTAACCAAGGCGGCGAAACTGATCCCACAGATCACCTACCTGGAGGCTCATGCCTACGTAAAGCAGATAGCTGTCAGAATAGATCTTGGATGGGAAACGCCATTTCTGGCCCTCAAATTTTTCCGTGACGGTTTTTTCCAGGCTCTTGAGGTACCAGCTCCCAAAAACCAGACCGCTAGAGGTAATGAGGAGAAAGGCGACTAGTGAAATGCTAAAGATTCGAAGGTTGGACTTCTTCAACCCAAGGCTCCAAAACCATTCTCATAATCGCCCAGATCCTAGCTAAAAGCAATGAAAGAGGGCCCGGTTTCGTCATCCCCGACCCTCTTTCATTTTATGAAAATATCAACGGAAGAAAATGAACTAACGTTGCGGCTTCAAGGCCAGGAAGAGCGTACTCTCACCGCGACGGACCAAGAAAAGAACTCCCTTGCCTTTGCGAATCGCGGCCACGGTTTTTTTGTACTCATCGAGGCTCCGAATCGGCTTGCGATCGACCTCCACAATGACATCGCCACGACGAATGCCCGCTTCGTCGGCGGCGCTGCCCGGCTCCACTGCCGTTACGACAACTCCCTCGGTTTTATCCAGACCCAAGCTCTCAGCGATTTGTGGCGTTAGCTTTTGCACGGTCATCCCTAGCTCGCCTTTGTCGGGAACTGCGGCCACCACCTCTTCTTCTTTGAGCTCTCCCACCGCGACTGTAAGCGTAACCTCTTTTTTGTCACGCAAAACCTTCATCCGCACTTTCTTATCAACGGGAGTCCGCGCGACGACAATCGGCAAGTCGCCCGAATCCTTGACCTCTTTCCCATCGAATTCCACAATGACGTCTCCGACCTTGACCCCTGCCTTGTCCGCCGGCCCGTCCTTGGAGACGTTTGCGACTAACGCGCCGTAGCCCTTGTCCATACCCAGACTTTCGGCAATGTCCGGAGTGACCTTTTGGATAAGCACTCCTAGATAGCCGCGGGTGACTTTGCCTTTACCCCGGAGTTGCGGCAGCAATTCTTTGACGAGGTTGACTGGAATCGCAAAGCCGATACCGATGTTCACTCCGGTCCGGCTAAAAATGGCGGTATTAATTCCCACCACCTCGCCGCGCAGGTTAATGAGCGGTCCGCCTGAGTTCCCGGGATTGATCGAAGCATCGGTTTGAATGAAGTTGTCGTAAGCCCCTTGAGTGATATTATGCCGCCCCTTGGCACTGACGATGCCCGAGGTCACCGTGCCATCCAATCCAAAGGGATTGCCAATGGCGACAACCCATTCGCCGACCTCCAGGCGATCCGAATCGCCCAAGGTTGCGGCTAAAAGATTCGTTTTGGCATTGATCTTGATGATCGCGATGTCGGTTTTGGGATCGCGGCCCACGACTTTGGCTTCATAGTCCTGCTCATCGCCCGACAACCTTACAACGATTTTTTGCGCATTCTCGACCACATGGTTATTCGTCAAGATGGAACCGTCACTATCAATAATGAAGCCCGATCCCAAACTGCGCTGCCGCTGCGGCCCCCGTGGCATCGGAGCACCAAAAAAGCGCCGCCAGAAATCGTTGAACGGATCATCCTCGCCAAACGGGTTTCCGAACTCTTGCGGACCGCGGCCTTCGCTCACTTGAGTGGTCGAAATATTGACGACGACGGGGCGCATTTTTTTTGCCAACGAGACAAAATCGGGCAACTGGCCGGGCGACCGAGCGTCCGAACTCCCGCCCTCTCCCATCACGGCTCGGCTTGGAGCCAACCAGTCGAGGCTGCCGCTGATGCCAAGCCCCACGACGAGGGAAATCAAAGCCACCAAAACAGCTCCCTTGTAGCTCACGCTCCCTCGCCAGATGCTCTTCAAATCCATGGAATACTCCTATCCCCTTTTCACCGCCTCGACATATTTCATGCGCAGATCGAAAAGAATGTCTTCCATTAATTGTTCTTCACCGGCATTTAGATTGCCGCGCGTTTTTTCACGCAACATCCCAAGGATATCGATCATTTGCTTGGCCACCGGAATGTCGGCCTCTACTTTGCCGCTTAAAGGATTCGCAATTTCACCCAGATTCATGAGTGCCTGGGTGCTAAGACTGATGACAAATGTCGAGAAATTGATCTCAGGCAAGGTTTCTTGCCGGGCTTCCGTATCGCTTTCCGATCGCACCTGACTCTCTTTCGCTTGCGGCTTTGCCGTGTCTTCGGATTCTGGCGCGCTTTCCCGGGCTTCACCTGTATCCGGTGAAAAGCGCCGCCTGTCTTGGACCGTAAAACCTTTGCCTTCCTGTTTTTCTTCTTCTCCAGCCATATCTGAGCCGCAGTCCCTGATAAATAGAGAAAAAGAGCCTGGGAATAGTTCCCGCGACTTATGCCGGCGGATTCCCAGGCGTCCTTTTGTCAAATACGGTCGATTCTATTTTCACCCACGCACGCCGCTGTGCGGCTAATCGCCTGCATGAACGTTCCGGTGGTGAGTAAGTTACAAGAAAAATCTTAGTTCAAACTTTAAATCCCCGACCCCCCTCTTGTCAAGGTGGCGACTTCCGGCAACTTTTCAAGTTCATCTATCACCTCTTCTGGGTAGAACTCCGTTAGACATCTGCGATGTGGGCAACCTTTCATGACTGAAATCTCACATGGCGAGCAATCGACACGGCGACTCAAGATCGTGACTCTAGCCCCCCGGGGCGCCCACTGATGCACATCCGACGGACCAAACATGGCCACCGTACGCACTCCGACTGCCGCGGCGAGGTGTGTAATTCCGCTGTCATTGCCAAGGTATAAATCGCTGCGCGCTAACAAAGCGGCCACTCGCTCCAGCGTGAAGCTGCTCGCGACAGTGGAGCGATTCAAAAGCAGCTCGAATCCTCCTCTTTCTCCTTCCACCGGCCCCATAAGCAC
>Ga0209690_1001199_pt1 | contig 14418 bp, 14 predicted proteins | sample GraSoiAngelo_150_FD_186164 | JGI IMG/M metagenome (GOLD analysis project Ga0209690, IMG submission 186164) | Grasslands soil microbial communities from the Angelo Coastal Reserve, California, USA - 14_1009_09_40cm (SPAdes) (version 2) | ecosystem: Environmental > Terrestrial > Soil > Grasslands ...
GTCCCCAGGGCCGGCTCCTGTGAGCAAGCGCACCGCGGCGGGTCAGGGACTCCGCGATGCCGTGGTGGGCAGCTCCAATGCCTGCGCGATCTCCCGCGCCTTGGCCTGGATGAGCTTCGTGTTGCGGGGACCCATGCGGAGGAGGTGCTTCTCCACCGCGCCCTGCTTTTCGAGCTTCTCGTCGGCGAAGAGGTACAAGGCGCCCTTCCCTGGCGTCAGCTCGACCGGATTGTCCGCCACGGGCGCGGCGACGAGGCGCTGAAGGGCCTGCGCCGCGACGGTGTCGACGTTGCGGTTGGGGTACCCCAGTGCGTGGTAGGCGCTCTGCAGCAGCGGGTGCAGGTCGCGGACCAGCGCGGCGAACCCCTTGGCGTCGATCGAGGCGACCACGTCCGCGAAGATGTCGTAGCGCGCGTAGCTGCGCGGATCGATGAACGTCCGGTTGCGCTTCTGTTGCGCCCGGAAGCCCTTCGCGGGACCGAGGAACGCGAGATGCTTGCGCGGGCTGACCCCCTCCGACAGGTTGTCGGTCACCGCCACCCAGCGCTCCAGCAGGCCGGACTGCTTGAGCCAGTCGGCCAGCTCGGGCCGCGAGGACAGCTTCGCGCCCTCGGCTCGGATGCGGGCGTCGGTCTCCTCGGCGCTGGGCAGCTTCGCATCGGGCGGAGCGGGAGGGGCCTGCTGTGCGACCGGCTCCGGGGCGGGAGCGGCAGGAGGTGAGCGGCGCACCCACAAGTACGCGCCGACGGCGACGACCGCGGCGGCGACGATGGCCGCGATGCCAACCCAGGTACCGGACTTCTTCTGCTGAGTCTCGAACATGGCGCCTCCCGGGGTCCGCTTCCTGGAACAGCCCGCTTCTTTTCATCACTCCCGGGCGCCGGAGCAAGCGGACGGCCGCCCACCAGGTTTGAGCTCAAACGATTCGCGCATCCGACCTTCGTGCGTCCGCGGACTTCAAGCCTCCACCACCAGGCCCTCGTGCAGCCGGAGCCGGCGCGGCATCCTCTCCGCCAGGCGTGGGTTGTGCGTCACCACGATGGCCGCGATGCCCAGCCGGCGGTTCAGGTCGAGCAGCAGCTGGTGGATTCCTTCGCCGGTCGCCTCGTCGAGGTTGCCGGTCGGCTCGTCGGCGAGGAGGAGGCGCGGCTTGAGCACCAGCGCGCGGGCGAGCGCGACCCGCTGCTGTTCCCCACCCGACAGCTCGCCGGGCCGGTGATCCAGCCGGTGCCCGAGCCCGACCAGCTCCAGAGTCTCGCGCGCGACCCGCTCGGCCTCCTCGCGCGACTGCCGGCTGATGAGCCCGGGCATGGCGGTGTTCTGCAGCGCGGTGAACTCCGGCAGGAGGTAATGGAACTGGAAGACGAACCCGACGTTGCGGTTGCGGAAGCGCGCCAGCGGCTCCTCGCCCATCTCGAAAGCGTCCTGCCCGTCGTAGAGCACGTTCCCCGCGGTGGGCGGGTCGAGCGTGCCCACCACGTGCAGGAAGGTGCTCTTCCCCACGCCGCTGGGGCCCACCAGCGAGGCCATCTCTCCCGCGCGGAGCGCAAACGAGGCCCCCCGCAGCACGTGGATCTCCTTCTCGCCCAACCAGTACGACTTGTGCAGCCCGCGCCCCTCCAGGAGCGGAGTCTGCAGACCCGGCGGAGTCTGCAGATCCGGCGCCTCGAGGGGCTCGGCGGAGAACGTGCGCTGCTCGCTCACGCCGTCATTCCGATCTCCAGCCTGCGGCGCACTTGCGCGTTGTCGAGCACCGAGGCGATCTTGCCGTCGAGATACCGCAGCGTCACCGCCTCGTGCTCGCGGTCGTACGACCCGACGCACTCGCGCGCGACGATCACCTCGAAATCGCGCTGGTAGGCGTCGATGGCGGCCATCCGCACGCAGGCGTGCGTATTGAGGCCGGCGAGGATCACCGTGCGCGCGCCGAGCTCCTCGAGCAGCGCATCCAGGGGCGTCCCGAAGAATGCGCTGTACCGCTTCTTCACCACGTCGCGATCCGCTGGGCGCCGGTCCAGCTCGGCGGCGATGCGGGCGCCCGGCGTGCCGCGGACGGTGATCGGGGCGCGCGTCCGCCTCACTTCCAGGAAAGCGTCGGACAAGTCGGGCTCGAACTCCTGGCGCACCCAGATCACCGGGACATCGCGCTCGCGGGCCATCGCGATCAGCTCGTTGGTGGCGCGCAGGAGCCTGGCGCGGCCGGGCGCATCCCAGGCGCGCAGGAAATCCTCGAGCAGGTCGATGACGAGCAGCGCGGCGCGCGCCATCACTCCTCCCGCAGCCCGTCGACTGGCGAGAGCCGGCTCGCCTTGGTGGCCGGGTACAGCGTGGCAAGGTAGCTGAGCGCCACCGCGATGGCGGCGACCATGAGGAACTGCCCGCCGTCGACGTTCACCGGGAGATTACTGATGTAATAGACGTCGGGATCGAGCTGCAGGCCGAAGCGCTCGATGAACGAGCACGAAGCCAGGCCGAGCAACAGGCCCATGGCGGTGCCGATGGCGCCGATGGCGAGCCCTTCCAGCACGAAGATCTTCATCACGCTCGAGTCGCGCGCGCCCATCGACTTGAGGATGGAGATCTCCTTGGTCTTCTCTAGCACCAGCATGATCAGCGTGGAGAGGATGTTGAAGCAGGCGACCAGCACGATGAAGGTGAGGATGATCGCCATGGCCAGCTTCTCCAGCTTGAGCGCGGAGAAGAGGTTGCGGTTCAGCTCGGCCCAGTCCTTCACCCGGTACGGGAACCCGCCCAGCGCGGCGACCAGGCGGCGGCCCTCGGCGCGCGCCGCGTCCACGTCCCGGAACTTCAGCTCGAGGCCGGTGACGTTGTCGCCCATGCGGAAGAACTTCTGCGCTTCCGGGATGCCGATGTAGGCGAACTTCGAGTCGTACTCGTACATTCCGGAGTAGAGGATGCACGCGACCCGGAACGACCGCGAGCGCGGAATCGGCCCGGTCGGCCCCATGTCCCCCAGGGGCGTGATGACCTGCACCACGTCGCCCACCCACGCGCGCAGCGAATGGGACATCTCCTTGCCGATGCAGATGCCGGGCATCTCGCGCAGCGCCGAGGGCGAGATGCCCTTCGCCAGCTCGTCCGGGTGCGACTGCTTCCGCTCGTAGGTGTCCTGCAGGTACTGCTCGCCGTCCCCGAGGAGCTGCGCCGAAGGGTGCGGCTTGGCCGCGGTGAGCGGGATGCTCCCCGGGTTGGAGACCCAGGACAGCTCGCCCGCGATCACCTGCCGGGGCAACTCGTTGACGCTGCCCGCGGTGGCGGGGTCGATGCCCTTCAGCTCGGCGCCGGTCGGCGTTTGCCCCTGCGAGAGGATCACCTCGTTGAGGATGAAGGGGCTCGCGCCGGCGATGCCCGGCGCCGAGAGCACCTTCGGCATCACGGCCTTCCACTCGCTGAAGTCGGAGGAGTACTTGAGCAAGAGCGCGTGCGCGTTGGTCCCCAGGATCTTCTTCTTGAGATCCGCTTCGAAGCCGCTCATGACCGACAGCACCACCGTGAGCGCCCAGACCCCGACGGCGACTCCGGCGATGGAGATGGCGGTCATCACCAGCGTGGCGGGCCGCTTGCGCCGCTGTCCCGGCGCGAGATGGGCGAGCTGCGCGCGCGCCTGCACCCAGCGGCCGAGGAGCAGCAGCGCCGCGACCACCGCCGCGACCGAGATCGCCAACGCGAGCGCATCCGTCCGCATCGCGGCGACCAGGTTCGGAGGGCCTACGAGCCCCGCCCGACCGCGCGCCACCTGGTCCCAGGCGCGCGTCCACACGCCCGCGGCGAAGAGCAGGCCCGGCGGCACCAGCCCGAGCGCCACCAGCAGCGCGATGGTGCGGCGGTTCAGCCGCAAGTGCGTGCGGGCGATGCCCGCCTCGAAGGCGAAGCGCAGGTCGGGGCTGGACGAGGCGCCGAGCAGCACTCCGAACGAGGCCCCCCACAATCCGAGGAGCCAGGCGCCCGCGCCGGTCAACGCGGCCCAGACGAGCAACTCGCGCGTGTCGGCGAAGAACTTGTCGTAGGAGAACGACGGCGGCTTCATCCGGTGCAGCACGAAGAACGCGACCACCGCGAGCGCGACCGCCGCCGCGCCCAGCTCGCGCCAGGCGAACCCGCGGGCGAGGAAGCTGACCAGGAAGCCGGCGAGGAGGAACGCCAGCGCCTCGGCGCCGAAGGAGAGCCCGATCACGGCGTCCGGCGAGAGCACGGTGCGGGCGGAGAGCAGGTGGCGGATCGCGAGCTGGGCGGCGAATGCCGCCACGAACAGCCACAGGGCCACGAGGAACGCCCGCATCCGGAACCGCTTCATGCCCCCTCACCCTGCTCCGGCTTGAGCAGCGGAAAGAGCACCACGTCGCGGATGCTGGGGGAGTCGGTGAATAGCATCGCCAGCCGGTCGATGCCGATGCCCTCGCCGGCGGTGGGCGGCATGCCGTGCTCCAGCGCGCGGAGATAGTCGTGGTCGTAGGGCATCGCTTCCTGGTCGCCGCGGCGCGCCGCCTCGACCTGGGCGCGGAAGCGGGCCTCCTGGTCACGCGGGTCGTTCAGCTCGCTGAAGGCGTTGGCGATCTCCATCCCGCCTGCGAACGCCTCGAAGCGGTCCACCAGCCGCGGCTCCGCGTCGCGCTTGCGCGCCAGCGGCGAGACCTCGATGGGATGGTCGAGCACGAACACGGGACGATCCTTCGGGAGCACGGGTTCCACCAACGCATCGAACGCCCAGGCGATCTGCTCACCGGTAGACGCCGCGCGGGCCAGCTTGTTCAGGTCCTCCCGGTCGGTGACCTTGGCCGCCCATTGCTCGCGGGGCAGGCGCGCGAGCGCGTCGAGCTGCCGGGTCATGGAAGAGCCTCCGACACCGTACGCCTTGGCCACCTCGCCGACCATGGAGACGCGCGGCCACGGCGGGCGAAAGTCGATCTCCACGCCCTGGTACGGCACGATCAGGTTGCCCGTCACCTCTTGCGCCAGGCGCGCGATCAGCTCCTCGGTGAGCTTCATCAGATCCTCGTAGGTGGCGTACGCCTGGTAGAACTCCACCATGGTGAATTCGGGGTTGTGCTTGCGGTCGATGCCCTCGTTCCGGAAGATCCTCCCCACCTCGTAGACGCGCTCGAGGCCACCGACGATCAGCCTCTTGAGGTGCAGCTCGGTCGCGATGCGCAGCTTGAGGGTCAGGTCGAACGCATTGTGGTGCGTCTCGAACGGCCGCGCCGCCGCCCCGCCCGCCTGCTCTGGAGTATGCAGGACCGGCGTCTCCACCTCGACGAAGCAGCGCTCGTCGAGGAACCGGCGCAAGCCGCTGATGAGCTTCGCCCGCCTGCGGAACGCCTCGCGCACCTGCGGGTTGACCGTCAGATCCACGTAGCGCTGGCGGTAGCGTGTCTCGACGTCGGAGAGTCCGTGCCACTTTTCCGGCAGCGGACGAAGCGCCTTGGTGAGCAGGCGGAAGCCGCCCTGGTCTCCCTCGATCGACAGCTCACCCGTCTTGGTGCGCATCGCGCGGCCGCGCACCCAGGCGATGTCTCCCAGGTCGAGCAGCTTCAGCGCTTCGTACGCGGCGTCGCCCACCTTGTCCTTCTTGATGAATGCCTGCAGGTCGCCCGTCCGGTCGCGCAGGGAGAGGAAGGTCACCTTCCCCATGGTGCGGATGGCCATCACGCGGCCCGCGATCGAGTACGCGGGGGTGTCGTCGTTCTCCAGCGCCTCGGCGGTGTCGGCGCCGTGGACTTCCCGCACGTGCTCGGTCGTCGTGCCGACCTGGACGTCGTTGCCGTAGGGGTGCTGCCCGCGCGCGCGCAGATCCCGCGCTTTCTCCTCGCGCAACCGGATCTGGTCCTCGATCGAGCTGGTCGCGCCGGGTGTCGGCTTCTCGGACATCGGATAGGTGGTTCTATCGCTCAAACCGCAGCGGTGTCACGAGGTTCCGCCCTGCGGAAGGTGGGTTGAACAGAGGCGCGCAAGCCATTGTCCAGGCCGGCGCCACCTCACGCGGCGACCGAGTGCGCCTTCCTCCCACCATCGAAAGTCTGGCCGGCTGCCGGGCACCGCCGGTATCCTGCCGCTGTGCTGAAGCGCACCCGCAAGACGCTCGGGCAAGCCGCGCTGCTCGCCGCGGCCATCCTGTGCCTGGCCGCGGGTCTGTTCTTCCTGACCCTTCCCTCGGCCGAGCCCCTGCGGATCGAGAACCCTCGCGCAACTGCCGTGATGGAGATGCGCGCCGAGCAGGCGGAGGAGCGCGGACAGACCGTCCGGCGCTCGCAGCAATGGGTGCCGATGGCGCGGATCTCGCCCTGGCTGCGCCGCGCGGTGGTGAACAGCGAGGATGCCCGCTTCTACGAGCACGACGGATTCGACATGGTGGAGACCGAGGCCGTGCTCGAGCTGGCCGCCGAGCGCGGGCGGTTGGGCCGCGGCGCCTCGACGATCACCCAGCAGCTGGCGAAGAATCTCTGGCTCGGCGAGGAGCGCACCCTCTGGCGCAAGCTGCGCGAGTACTTCCTGGCGCGGCGGCTGGAGGACCTCGGCAAGCGCCGCGTGCTGGAGCTGTACCTGAACGTCGCCGAGTGGGGAGAAGGGATCTACGGCGCCGAGGCGGCGGCGTGGGCCTGGTTCAACAAGCCGGCCGTGGAGCTTTCCCCCGAAGAGTCGTCGGTGCTCGCCGCCATGCTTCCCGCGCCGCGGCGCCGCAATCCGCAGCATCCCACTGCGCGCCTGCGAAAACGGGCCTTCGAAATCCTCGAGCTGTACGGCATCTACCAGCAGCTCACGCCGGAGCAGCTCGACGAGTCCCGCGCCCGGCTAGCGGACATGCTCGGCGCGCCGATGGCTGCGGCGCGGTAGTCGCCGCCGATAGGGCGGCGCTACGCTTTCATAGCGCGGACGTCATGGGATGCGCTCTGGGCGAGGCGACCGCCTGCTGCAAATGTCAGGCGTGCGGGGCCGTGCGGTCCTGCGCGGACAGCTCGGTCCACTTCTTTCCGACCAGCGGAGACAGCCTGGCCTTCCATTCGCCGCCGAGGTCGACGAGCGAGGCCACGATGGAATCGCGGAAGTAGGTCTGGACGCTCGGGTCCACGAAGGTCACCCGCACGCCGGTGGTGCCGACGGTGATCTCCAGATCGCACTCGTCGCACTCGTTGCACTCCAGCGTGCCCGACTCGCGGACATGCCCGATGTGCGGCCACTCGTGGTCGAGGTCCTTGTCCAGCGCGTCCTTCCAGAGGTGCACTTCGAGGCCGGTGCGCTTCTCGATCTGGTGCTTCAAATCGATCAGCGTCGGCGTCTTCCCGGAGAACGTCACGTCGTAGTGGATGATGGCCACGTCTTACTCCTCCTCGGGGGAGCTGCCCGGCCGGTCCTTGCGCCGCACGCCGAGCAGATAGGGCTGGATGAACTGATCGAGATCTCCGTCGAGCACCGCGTCGGGGTTCCCGCTCTCCACGCCGCTGCGCACGTCCTTCACCATCCGGTAGGGCGCGAGCACGTAGTTGCGGATCTGCGACCCGAAGGAGATGTCCGCCTTGGACGCCTCCACCTTGTCGCGCTCCGCCTGCTGCTTGCGCAGCTCCAGCTCGTACAGGCGAGAGCGCAGCACCTTCCAGGCCATGTCCCGGTTCTTGTGCTGGCTGCGCTCGTTCTGCATCGAGACCACGATACCGGTAGGCAGGTGGGTCAGGCGAATGGCGGAGTCGGTCTTGTTCACCTTCTGGCCGCCGGCGCCCGAGCTGCGGAAGGTGTCGGTGCGCACGTCCGCCGGGTTGATGACCAGCTCGATGTCCTCGTCCACCTCGGGGTAGACGAACACCGAGGCGAAGCTGGTGTGCCGGCGGGCGTTGGCGTCGAAGGGCGAGATGCGCACCAGCCGGTGCACGCCGAGCTCCGGCTTGAGCCAGCCATAGGTGTGGTCGCCGCGCGCGATGAAGGAGGCGTTCTTGAGGCCGGCCTCCTCGCCGGCCTGGAAGTCTCCCGGCTCGACCTCCCAGCCTTTGCGCTCGGCGTAGCGCGTATACATCCGGTACAGCATCAGCGCCCAGTCCTGCGACTCGGTGCCGCCCGCGCCCGCGTTGATCTCCACGATGGCGTTCAAGTGGTCCTGCGGACCGCTGAGCATGCGCGAAAGCTCGAGCCTCTCCACGGCCTGCTCCACCTCGCGCGTGGCGACCTCCGACTCGGCTCGTGCCTGCTCGTCGTTCGCTTCCTCGGCGAGCTCGTGCAGCGCGACTGCGTCCTCGAGCCGCTGCTTTACGCGCTCGTACGAGGCGATGGCCAGCTCCAGCTGGCTCTTCTCGCGGGAGAGGTGCTGGGCGCGCTTCTGGTCGTCCCAGAAGCCCGGCTGGACGCTCTCGCGCTCGATCAGATCGACGCGCGCGCGCTTGCGCTCGATGTCAAAGCGACCCCCGCAGCGCCTCGAGGCGCCGCGAAAGCTCGTCCAGCTCCGGGGAAGGGGAAGCCATGCGTGCCCAAGGGTAGCGGAGTCTGGGGCGCAAAGGAACGGGGAATCAAGCATGCGCCCTGGAAGGGGCCAGCGACTCGCCGACCATGCCCCGGCGGCCGAGCAGCCGCTCTTCGGCGGCGGCCATGCGGCGCGCCTTCCGCGCCGTGTGGTGGTCGTGCCCGAGGCAGTGCAGCAGGCCGTGCGCCAGCAGCCGGCGCAGCTCGGCGGCCAGGCTCCACCCATTCTCGCGCGCTTGCCGGCGCGCGGTGTCGAGCGAGATCACCACGTCGCCGATCGATGCGCCATGCTGCGGGAAAGAGAGCACGTCGGTGGGCCGATCCTTTCCGCGCCATTCCCGGTTCAGCGCGCGCATGCGGCGATCGGAAACCACCGCCAGCGACAGCTCGCGCGAAAGGCGCAGCGCCGCGAGCTGCTGCCTCGCCGCTGTGCGCAAGACGCGAGCCGCGTGCGCACCTCGTCCCACCTCGACGGACAGATGGACGGCGCGCTTCTCCGCTGCGGCTATTCGACCCATCGACGGCTGCCCTCGCTCGCCGCCCGGCATCCCATACTCCCGGCACCAGGAAAAGCGCCGCGCGCCACCGGACATGCGCGGGCTGGCTGTCAAATTGCACGTGCGGTTATCGTCCAGCCGGCCGAGCGTCCCCTTCCGTTCCCGCCCGATCGTCGCTAGATCAGGGCCGAACTGGAGGCCCCGCCCCCTTGCGCCGCTGGCCCTACATCCTCGTCGTCGACGACGACATGGACTTCCGGGAAGGCTTGCGGGCGGCCCTGGAGATGAAGGGCTACCAGGTCGAGGAAGCGGCCAACGGCCGGGACGCCCTGGAGCAGATCGAGAAGAAGCCCCCGCTCCTGGTGCTCCTCGATCTGCAGATGCCCGTGATGAACGGCCGCGAGCTGCTGCAGAAGCTGCGCGCGGCGCCGGAGACGAAGGACGTCCCGGTGGTGATCATCTCCGGCTTCGGATTCGAGTGGGAGGCGGAGCTGATGGGCGCGCAGGGTTACGTCGGCAAGCCTTTCGAGCCCGAGGAGCTGGAGCGCACCATCGCGGCGCTGCTCCGCCCTCGCCTGGTCAGCGTCCGAGCCGGCCCCGCGCCGGAGAAGCAACGCTAGCTTCGGCGCGGATGCGCCTCTCCTCGGCCATCAGGGCGGAGATGCGCGCGCAGAACAGGTCGGCGCACTTCTTGTGGTGGGCGAGCCGGGTTTCCGCGGGGAACGCCGAGAGATCGATCGGCTCGCCGAACAAGGCGACGATCGGATTCCGGGCGCGCAGGTTGGCGGCGATCTCGTGCCCCAGCTTGTTCGAGAGCCCGGTGACGAAGGCGGGCACCACTACCAGCGGGCGCGACTTGAGCGCTACTTCGCCGGCGCCGGGCTGAGCGGGCAGCAGCTGGTAGGGATCGTCTCCCTTGTTGCGCGTGCCCTCCGGGTGGAAGCCCACCAGGTTGCGCGTCCGCCGCAGCTTTCCCTGCACCAGCGAGAGGCTGTAGCGGTTGAAGGCCTTCGAGCGCGGCTTGCGGAAGAAGGGCGGGAACATCGACCCGCCCGAGAGCAGCAAGCAGATGAGCAGGCCGAGCGGGTTCTCGTAGAAGAAGTTCGCTCGGACGGGGAAGGAGGTGCGCCAGCGCCCCTTCCACCGGCGCACCAGGATCCAGCCCAGCACGAAGAGGTCGAAGAAGGTGCGGTGGTTCGCGACCAGCAGGATCGAGGCGTCCTCTGGAATCGACTCCAAGCGGTCCAGGCCACGGACTACCAGGCGCCGGAGGATGAGCAGCCCGAAGATCGGCTCGAGGATCCACCGCTGCCACAGCGCGCCGAGCCGGGCCCCGCCGCCGACGTTCGCCCAGCGCATCACGCGGAAGGCGAGCCGCTCGAACGGCGCGAGCGCTTCGAACGGCGGCGCGCCGGCGGAACGCTCGCGCCCCTCTGCGGGCAGCTCGGCCACGGCGTCTTTCTACCTCGACCCGGCCTGGACTTCAGAACCCCGGCACCAGCTTGGCGATGATCTCCTTCATGACCTCGCTGGTGCCGCCGCCGATGCTGAGCAGGCGCGCGTCGCGGAACGCGCGCGCCACCGGCGTCTCGACCACGTAACCCATGCCGCCGTGGAACTGCATGCAGTCGTACACGACCCGCTGGATGAGATCCCCGGCGAACAGCTTCGCCATGCTGATCTCCTTCACCGCCGGCTCCTTGCGCGCGAACAGGTCGCAGGCCCGGTAGGTGAGCCAGCGCGCCGCCTCGATCGAGGTGAGGTGATCGGCGAAGCGGTGCCTCCACACCTGGAACTTGATGAGCGGCTTGTCGAACGCCTGGCGCTCGTTGCCGTAGCGGAGCGCCTCGGCGACCATCTGATCCATGCCGGAGACGGCGCCGATGGCCGCCACCAGCCGCTCGCCCTGGAAGTTCGTCATCACGTGATAGAAGCCCTGGTTCTCCTCGCCGAGCAGGTAGCGGACCGGGATCCGGCAGTCCTCGAAGAAGAGCAGCGCGGTGTCGCTCGAGAGATTGCCGACCTTCTCCAGCTTCTTGGAGACGGAGAATCCCTTCACGTCGGTGGGGAAGGTCACGAGCGAGATGCCGCCGTACCCGGGGCCGCCGGTGCGCACCGCGAGCGTGATGAAGTCGGCGCGCGTCCCGTTGGTGATCCACATCTTGGCGCCGTCGATCACGTAGTCGTCGCCGGAGCGCCGCGCGGTCGTGCGCAGGTGGGCGACGTCGCTCCCGGCGTCCGGCTCGGAGATGCCCAGGGCGGCGATCTTCTCGCCGGCGAGCGCCGGGGCGAGGAACTCCTTCTTCTGCTCGGCAGTGCCGATCTCCTGGATGATGGGAGTGGCGATCTGCGACTGCACCAAAACGCCCATGTTCACACCCGAGTTCCGGCTGTGCACCAGCTCCTCGGCGAGCACCACCGCGTGCCAGAAGTCGCCTCCCGAGCCGCCCACTTCTTCCGGGTAGTTGACGCCCAGGGCGCCCAGCTCGGCGAGGTCGCGGAAGATCTCGCGCGGGAAGATCCCCGCCTCGTCCCATTCCAGCGCGTGAGGGGCCAGCTCGCGCACGACGTAGTCGCGCAACGTCTTGCGGAAGAGCTCGTGCTCGGGCGTGAACGGCGGCGCGATCATGCGTTCCTCGCGGCTGAATGAATGCTCATTCATTCCAGCGCAGGGTATCACGCCAGCGCGGAGCAGGCGAGGCCCACGCCGGCGCCGAGCGCGAGCGCGGTCCATGCCAGGCTGGAGGCGACCGGGCGCTCCATCTCGCCCGCCCCGCGCGCCGCGGCCCCCGGGAGCGCCGCGCACAAGCCTCCCAGCGCGAACAGTCCCACCGCCACCGCCGCTGGCGGCGCGACCTGCCGGAGCGCGAGCGCCAGCGCGCCCAGCACGGCCAGCGCGCGCGGGACGATCAGGGCATTCCGCGCCGCCGCCTCGCTGCGCGCGGCCGCCGCCATCCCCAACGACGGCGGCAGGAGCGACCACCATCCCCACGACGACCGTACCGCCGCCGCCGCCGCGCACCCACCGCCCACGGCCGCGAGCAGCGCGAGCTGTCCAGCCAGGGGAGCGCGCAAGACCTGGAGTCGCACGGCGACCGGCCAGGTGGACCGGGGTGTGCCGCGGTCGCGCAGGTCCGCGACGCCGACGCTGCCCACCAGCAGGGCCGCGGTGGCCAGGAGGGGCGCCAGCCGCGGCTCCGCCACGCCGACGGCAAGCCCCACCGCGCAGCCGAGGCCCTGTGCAATGTCGAGCCAGGAGTACGCGGCCGCCCGGCGCTCCACGGTGACGGCGTCGGCGATGGCTGCCGCGCACAGGTCAGCGACGGCGGGGAGCGCGGCGGCCACCGCGCCCAGCCCGTCCGCGAAGCTCACCGCGGCGAAGCCCTGCAAGAGCAGCGCGACGGCCAGCAGCGCGAAGGCGACCGCCCCGCGGCGCACCCGCGTTCCCAGCCACCCCCAGAACGGGCGCGAGATCCGGCAGGCGGCGAAGGCCAGGGCCGCCCAGGCCGGCCCCCGGTGGGCGAGAAGGCGCGCGAACCAGATCCACGCCGCCAGCTCCGCTCCTCCGGCGAGCAAGGCCAGGCGCCCCGCGAACCGGGCCTCGTCCGCGAACAGGCGCGGACGCACCGGAGGAGCGGGCTGGATCGGGAAGCGCGATAGCTTGCGCCCGCTCGGGGCGAATTCCTCGGGAAGCTTCTCGCCCGGCACGCGGCCGAAGGTACACCACCTTCTCCGCGGATGTGATCGCCGTCACACGTGTGCCAAAGCGTGCGCTACGCCCCTGCCAGTCGGGTCCCGTACATACCTGCGTCGCCACCCGCGGGGCTGCGCTAAAGTCTGCTCCATGGAGCCCTTGCCCGCCGAGGCGCGCGGCGCACCCACGCCGGCGAAGTGCGCGCACTGCGGCGGACCGTTCACGCCGTCGCTTGGGGACCAGTCCCTCTGCGATCCGTGCCAGGGCCTGGTGCCGCCCGAGCCGCGCTCGCATCTTCGGGAGAGCGACGTCGCCGGCTGCAAGCTCATCCACCAGCTCGGCGCGGGACGCTTCTCCACGTCGTGGCTGGCCGAGGGACCGGACGGCTCGTCGGTGGTCGTCAAGCTGCTGCACGCGTACGCGCCCGACCCCGCCACCGTGCAACGGTTCCTCGCCGAGGTCCAGCGGGTCGCTCCGCTCTCGGCGATGGAGCACGCGTCGGTGGCGCCGCTCCTCACCGGCGGCGTCCAGCTCGCGAGCGCGCTGTTCCTCGTCTACCGGAGCGGCGGAGACTCCACCCTGGCCGACGAGCTGCGCTCGCGCGGCCGCATCGTCGCCTCGCGCGCGCTGGAGCTGGGCGCGCAGCTCGCCGAGGCATTCGGCGCGCTGCATGCCGCGGGGGTGCTGCATCTCGACCTGAAGCCTTCCAACGTGGGCTTGATCCGCGACGCGGACGGGACCGAGCGCGCGGTGCTGCTCGACGCCGCGACCGCGCACTTGCTCGCGCGCGCGGACGTCCGCGACGAAGGCCCGGTGCCGCTCTCGACGGCCGCGTACATCTCTCCCGAGGAGGTTAGTGGAGTTCCCGGCCCGCGCTCCGACCTCTATTCGCTCGGCGCGCTGCTCTTCCAGTGCATCTCGGGCCGCCTGCCGGTGCTCGGGTCTACCGCCGAGGAGATGATCGCCGCGCACCTGGAGCAGTCCCCGCTCTCGCTGCGCGACGTCGGCCGCAAGGCGCACCCGCAGCTCGAGGCCGCCCTGGCGCGGGCGCTTTCCAAGGACCCCGACCAGCGGTTTGGCAGCGGCGAGGAGATGGCCGAGGCGCTACGCGCGCTGGTCCCGGTGGCCGACCGCGCGGGCGCCGGGGCCGAGCCGCCCGCACCCGTTCCCGACCCGATCCCCGTCCTCGCCCTGCCCGCCGCGGAGAATGGCGCCGCGACGGAGCGCGCCTCCCTCGCCGCGGGAGACGACGCCCGGCGCCGCTCGGGCCGGCGGATGCGAGTGCTCCTCGCCGCGGCGGCGATCGGCGCAATCGCGCTGGTGGGTGGGACTGTTGCGCTCCGGCATCATGCCCCTCGTCCCGCGGCCCCTTCGCTCGCCGCGGCGCAGGCGGGGCCGGACCTCGTCGCGGCGCCCGCCGCCGCGCAGGCGCTGGATCTCGAGCAGGCCGCCACGCCGGCGCGGGCTGCCCACCTCCGCGCGCAGCTGCAGGTCACCGCGGGCGATGCGCGCGGGGCGGAGAAGACGCTCCTCCCCGTGCTGGCGCAGACCGGGTTGCCTCGCCGCGACCTCTCCCACGCCATGCGCCTGATGGGCTCGGCCGAGGCGCGCCGCGGCCACCGCAAGACGGCGGTCGAGTGGTACCGCAAGTCCCTGCACCTGACCGACGACGGGGCCGAGCGCGAGCGCGTGGTGCGGATCATCCAGCACCTGGCCCATGAGTCGCCGCCGACGGCCGCGACCCCCTGAAGGCGGCGGTGCCGGCAA
>Ga0209690_1001202_pt1 | contig 14408 bp, 15 predicted proteins | sample GraSoiAngelo_150_FD_186164 | JGI IMG/M metagenome (GOLD analysis project Ga0209690, IMG submission 186164) | Grasslands soil microbial communities from the Angelo Coastal Reserve, California, USA - 14_1009_09_40cm (SPAdes) (version 2) | ecosystem: Environmental > Terrestrial > Soil > Grasslands ...
GATCAAACCGCCGCCGCCGAAGGTCCCGCACCAAGCGCAACTGCCGGGCGAGGCCGCCCCGCTCCAGAACAACCACCTCGTCGAGCGCCGGATGGTCCCGCACCATGTCATCAGTGCCGGGATTCACTAGCATGGCCAGGTGCGCCTTGGGAAAGCCTTCCCGCAGCCGGCTCAAGACCGGCGTCGCCAGGAGCACGTCCCCGACGTACCGCAGTTTGATGACCAGAATCCGGTCAGGAGTTCGCGCGACCATTAGGAATGACTGCGGCCTTGGAGGCGAGCCAGGTCCGCCTCAACCATCTCCTGGACCAGTTCCTTGAACGTAACCCCATACGTCCAGCCCAGTTTCTTTCTCGCCTTGGAAGCATCACCCAGCAAGGTTTCCACGTCGGCTGGTCTCAGGAACTGGGGGTCGACCACCACGTGGTCGCGATAGTCGAGGCCGAGATGCGCAAAGGCCAGCTCCGCGAACTCTCGCACCGAGTGCTGTTCACCGGTGGCGATGACGTAGTCTTCCGGCTCGTCCTGCTGCAGCATGAGCCACATGGCCCGCACGTACTCGCGGGCATGGCCCCAGTCGCGGCGCGAGTCCAGATTGCCGAGCCGGACCTCTTTCACCAAACCGAGCTTGATCCGCGCGGCATGCGACGTGACCTTGCGCGTGACGAACTCGAACCCCCGGCGCGGCGACTCGTGATTGTACAGGATGCCCGACGAGGCCTTGATGCCATAGGCCTCCCGATAGTTGCGCGCCAGATGAAACCCGGCCACCTTCGAGATCCCGTAAGCGGACCGGGGGTGGAAGGGCGTCTGCTCGGTCTGTGGGATCTCTTCCACCTTGCCGAACATCTCGCTCGAGGCGGCGAAGTAGAACCGGCAGTCCGGCGCGCAGTCGCGCAAGGCGGCCAGGACGTGGTGCGTGCCGTTGATGTTCGCATTGAGCGTGGAGAACTCGTCCTCGAACGAATAGGCGACAAAGCTCTGGGCGGCCAGATGGTAGCACTCATGGGGCTTGACCGCCTGGAACACCCGGTAGATGCTCGGGAGGCTCTCCAGGGATGCGGCATGCAGGTGGAGGCGGTCCTTGAGGTGGAGGATGCGCCAGAGCCGGTGCTCCGGATCTTCGATCGCCACCCGCCGGACGACGCCGTGCACCTCATAGCCTTTGTCCAGGAGCAACTCGGCCAGGTACGACCCGTCCTGCCCCGTGATGCCGGTGATCAAGGCGCGCTTCATGGCGCCACCGGCAGCTCTAATCGGATGACCGCTTTCTCCGGCAGCGAGACGCTAGTGGTGTACAGCAGCAGCCCACGCCCGAAACAATGCTTCAGCCGGTACAGAATGGCCTGATGGGCGCTCCCGTCACTTGCGACAAATTTCACCCCGCCGCTCTGATGGCCGCGCAGCCATTCGGAGAAGGCCGCTTGGTCCCGCTCATGCTTGTGATGAATGACGGCAGACCGGACATGGGCTGATCCAGCTCCCGGGATTGCCATCTCCTCTGAGCTTTCCATAACCTCCGCTTCCAAAACAAGGTTTCCGGCCCACAGACTGGATGGGCTGCCCAGCATCAATGCTCCGACGAGCGAAGTAAAACCCAGTCCTCTGACGAGACGCATTAGCCTCTCCTCTCCCCTTGACTGCTCTCCAGTTCCTGATATACCCGCAACAGGTCGCGAGCCGATTGCTCCCAGGAGAAGGCCTTGATCCGGAGCGAGCCTTTCCTCTTGAGGCTCTCGCGCAACCCGGCATCCTCAACCACACGCGTCATGGCGGCGGTGAGTCCTTCGACATCGAGGGGGTTCACCAGCAGCGCAGCATCACCGACCACTTCAGGCAGAGAGGAAGCATTCGAGCTCACGACCGGCGCGCCGCAAGCCATGGCCTCCAAGACCGGCATCCCGAATCCTTCATACAGGGATGGGAACGCAAAGAGGGTGCAACTGGAATAGAGCACGCGCAAGTCCTCCAGCGGCACGTGGCCGGGAAAGATCACGGCTTCCTCCAACCGCGCGCGACGCACCGCATCGAGAATTGGCTCAGCGCCGCGACCCATGCCGCCGACCACCACAAGGTTCATGGTCTCCCGTAACCGGGTTGCACGGCCGAAAGACTCAACCAGCCTGGCAATGTTCTTACGCGGCTCCGACCCGCCACCGGACAGTACGAACCCCTCCCGTTGAATGCCGTAGCGGGCCCGCACCTGTTGCTTGATGGTCGGGTCCTGAACCGGATAGAACTCCGGGCTGACAGCCGGGATCACGAGAGCAATCCGCTCTCGCGGCACCCCATAGAGTTCAACAATGTCTTTAGCCGAGTGGGCTGAGATCGTGACGACCCTTGACGCCCTAAGCGCCGTCTGCTTAGTACGCAGGAACGAGCGTCGCTGGCCGAACAGCTTGCGGGAGGGTTGCGGAAGCCGGTCCAAGGAAAGGTCATAGATGGTGACCAGACCTCCGAAGCGTCCCCAGCCACGCAGTTTGAAGTTCAAGCCGTGAAAAATGTCGACGCGGTCCCAACGAGCCTGGAGGCCCATCAGCAGCGTCGGGCAGCGCACGACCCGGACGTGGGGTTGCGCGATGAAGAAGGCATGGTCTTTCTGGGGGAGAGGATCGGGCGTGTACAGTAGGAACTCGTGCTCAGGAGCGAGCCGGACAAGTGACGTCAGGAGGTGCGCAACGTAAGTGCCGATCCCGGCCCGGTTGCGGGCCAGCAGACTGACATCCAGCGCGATTCGCATTGAATCTCCAGCAAGGGCTCCCCGTCCCGTCACGCGGACTTCAGGCGCGCAGCGGTACTCGAACGCAGGATATTCGGAGGAATGATCCCCTGGCCCATGGAATGCTCGTACCGGACGGCAGGGGCCGCCGTATTGTACGGGATGCCTAGCTTGGCCCGAACATCGCCTTCCAGCCAGTCCCTCAACTTCACAAGTTCATCAGAGCTCAGATAATCGGTGTACACGTAGGACGTGTACTCGCCGGGAATCCCTTTGTAGTATTCAGCCACCTCGCGATAGTCTACTTCGAGGCTGTGCAGTCGATCGCCGGTCTTAGCGTAAGTGTAGGTCCAGACGCCCGGTTTGGTCTCCACGGCCTCGTCGAAGTACGGCGTGCCGGGATAGGTCGTGATGACGGTCGCGTCGAAGTCGTCCGGTTTGACTGCCAGCAACCAGTCGCGAGTCGCCTTGACCGTCTCTTCCGATTCACCAGGGTGCCCGACAGACATCAGCGCCTTGACCTTGAGGTTGTGCCGCTTGGCGATCTCCATCGCGCGGGTATTGTCGGCCTGGGCCGCCTTCTTATGGATGTTGGTGAGGATCCGTTCGTGGCCCGACTCGAACCCGATGAGGATCCACCGGAACCCAGCCTGATACATCGCCTCTGCCTGCTGGTCCGTGAACAGCTCGGCCTTGATGAAGCCCCGCAGCCGGAACTCCACTCCGAGGTCCTTTTGCGCCTTGGCGATCAGGTTCATGAGCTCCACGATCTTGGGGTTCACGTTCAGCTCGTCGTCGTAGAGCATGAAGCCGGTGACGCCGTAAGACTTGTGGAGCTGGACAATCTCCTGGACGATGTTCTCGGAAGTCCGCATCCGGACCCGCCGCAAGAACGGGCTCATCCGGCCACCACAGAAGCCGCAGCCGAAGGGACAGCCGAGCTGCGCGATCATCGACAGCGCACGCACGCCGTCGATGGTGTAGTGGTAGCTGTCCACATCCACCAGATGACGGGCCGGGAACGGCAGCTCGGTCAGCTTCTGGTTGTCGAGGAAGAGGTCCGACTTCGGATCGTCTCCATCCACGAGCTTCGGAGGACTATCTTTCATTGCGTCGAACACAGCGATCTCCCCGTCGCCGACCACCAGCACGTCGAACATCTCTTCGAGCAGGCGGTACGCCGTGGCAGCGCGGCCTGTGACCCCCCGCTTCTGCTCGTACTTGTAGGCCGCGTGGATCAAGGTTACGTGCGGGCCGCCCAGGATGATCCGCACCGACGGATTGAGCGCCCGGATCGCCCGGTAAATCTTCGTCGCGGCAGGCATCTGCGGCGTCGTCGCGGTCAGGCCATAGCACGTGACGCTCCCGTTTCGCACATGGTCCCGCACGACCTCCTCGTAGTTCTCCACACCGGAGAGGTCCAACATCTCTACTTGGATGCCGGCCTGCTCGAGTACCGCCGCGACCTTCAGGATGCCTAGCGTCATGAAGACGCGCTCGTCCAGCAAGAAGATCGAAGGAGGGGTGATCAGACAGATTCGCTTTACCATGAGGATGGCTCCCTATCCTTTAACCACGCGCAACGTGACGGACATGTTGTCCACCACATTCCAGAGATACCGCCGAAAGCGCTTCTGGAAATATTTCGGAAAGTACCGAAAAGGCCTCCGCATGTCGAAATGTATCTTCTCGATCCGGAAATTGGTCTTGATCCCGTAGTCAGTCGGGGGTTCGAAATACTGAAATGTATCTTCGGTAATGAATCGAACATGCGTGGGGTCCCGGAAGGCGCCGCGAGACGTGTAATATGGGACGATGACGCGGACTTCAGCCCCAGAGCAACAGACGCGATAGACTTCCTCCATGAACGGAATGAGGTCCCTGATATGTTCCATGATGTGACTCATGTGCACGACATCAACCGAGTTGGTCTTCAAAGGCACCGCGTGCTCAAAATCACAGATGACGTTGACGCCCTGCTCTTTCCGTCGATCCAACCCGAATGCCCCGTTCAGCTTCCTCGATCCACAACCGATGTCAACGATTACCGGTCTCACAGAGCACGTTGACAGATCCCCACGAAATATTCCGCCCTCCGTTCACATGTGTGGTACTTCAAGAGATGGGCGTAGCCGTCATTGACAATGGCTTCCCGTTCCGCTTCCTCACGAAGGTAATGCCGAACCAAGTCCTCAAGATCACTGAGGTCAGCCTTGCAATAGACGGCATGGCGGCGATTTTCAAATCCATTCGGAATAATGGCTTCCGGCACATCCGAAAGCAGCATGGTCCTCATCGCCACTATCTCGTAATACCGGGGGGACGCCGTCAACCCGCCACCCCGCAGTGCTACTGCAATCCGCGAGGCCGTGATCTCCCGGTAGTAGCGCTCGGGCGCCATTTTTTTTAGCTGGTCGGACTCCGAAGCCCGCGCGTTTTGAAAGACCTTCGCCTGCCAGCGTTCCAGTCTCCCGGCCTTTAGTTTGTATTGACGGTCCTCCGGGCTGCCGTACACGCCGCCGGAGAATCGAACGCCTTCCATCTGCGACAGAATGGCCGCTGCCTTTACTCGCCGGGGGTGGGACGCCCTCCCTCGGTACGAGACGTCGATCTCCTTGGGAATCGGTCCAAAATCCGGCAGGGCGTCCACCACAATCGACAGTGGCAGCGGGACGGTCCGCGCAAACAAGCGGCGATCGCCGCGGAAAGTCCAGAAGACATCCCAGAACTCACGCAGCGAATTCCCCTTCTTCCACACGTAATCGCGCTTGAAATAAATCCGAATCGGGTAACGCCCGAGGACGTCATGGAGAATATGTGCGTCGTCTCTTCCGTCCACAAAGACCAGCGGCGGGAAGGGCGCCCGGGCGTAGAGTTCGGCGCATTCTTCCAGGCAGTCCTGACGAAATGAGGACAGGCAGACCAAGTCAAAATACCGGTCCCGAAGTCGATCCAGGATTTCTTCGCGACTGAAACGGCGACCAGGCCGTTGGACCAGGTACCAGGGACGGCTCTCCGGATCATGGAAGGCCGGCTTATACGGATAATCCACGACCTGTTCGTCCCCAAGGACTCGGGAAAGACCGATGTAGAGCGGGTCAGACACATAATCAAGATGTTGGCCCGTCAAGAATAGAATCCGCACAAGCTTTACCCGTCCTCTCCAGGTCAATCACCCGTTAAAGCCGCTCACGGGGGTTTTCTCATGCAATCTCATTAATTATACATAGGTTCCTGGGAGGATAAAAGGGAAATGCGGTTCAAACGCCACTCGGCGCGACATGCGCCCGTTCCCAGACCTTGGCATACTTCACGAATGTGTACATGCTGGCGAACACACTGATCAGAAACCCATGCATGCCTTCCCGAAACCCTTGCCGTGCGCGGGGAAGCTCACGCCTGAGTCTGAGGGAAATTCATACTGGAGTGAGATACCATTTAAGCCTCTTTCCGAGAGACCGCAAGATCTTGAATCGTGCCAAGAAGTCTCTCACTTTTCGCCATTTGTGAATTGGGAGACTTTGGAGGTGACGAAGATGATGGGCCACTTGTGGTCCCAGGTCCGGAACCATTTGGCGAACTCTATGACATAACTCCTGCGCATAATCATCGTAGTCATAGGCCGCGCAGATGGCGACCGCGGCGGTTAGGCAGGCTGGGTCGGTCGTCTGGAGGTCTTCGACCATACATGAAGGTGATTTAAAGTACAGGGCGTCGGCCGACAAAAGGTGACTTGGAGTGCCTCGCCCACATCCATAATCTCGTCCCCTGATTCGGACCGGATTGAGATAGTCCATTAACTGAAATCCGAGACCGCTAAGATAATTGTGAACATCGGTAAAGAGCGCCTGGTTCTTATAGAAAGGAAGAAATTCGACCTCAGCCTCGACTGCAAAGATTGAACGACGGAGGCACCTCTCACCCCCTCTCAGAATATCTATTTCAGTTCCCTGGGTGTCCAGCTTGATGACATGTGGGACAAGGCTATATTCACGGCATAGCGCGTCCAGGGTTCGGCCACGGAGTGGCACCTTCCGAAGGATGTCAAAATCGCTCAAAGGCATGTTCAATTTCTGGATGAGCTCGAGGTTAGGCTCTAACAGGGAGGTATTGGTTTGATAACGCGTGATGTTCAAGTCGAACACTCCTTCAGACCCATAGAGGGCGACCTGAAGCCAACGATGACGTTCGGTGTTCTTGAGTTTCGTGAATTCTCGTTCATCCGGCTCAAACCCTATCACGGTAAGATTGCGGAATCTCCCCCAACGCCTCCGATTAATCCCCCCTCCAGCCCCGACATCAATGAGGGTAAAAGGATAATCGGCAAGAGAGTGAAGCGACCCTAAGTTCTGATCGGAAACTGAGTCTGACATGTCACGTTTGTAGCGGTCTCTCCACAATGTTCTCAGATTATCCGACCGACGGTGGATCCAACCCATCGTTTTGCGCACGAATCAGGTCCCAGACCTTGGCATACTTCACGAATGTGTACATGCTGGCGAACACACTGATCAGAAACCCATGCATGCCTTCCCGAAACCCCTGTCGGATCACATAATATTTCCAAAAGGTAAACGGCGGACGAAATGCCAGATCGCTCCAATACACCACACGTTTTGTCTTACCACGTTCTTTAGCCGCTAGCGTGGTAAAGTTATTGAATTTTCGGAAGTGATCTTCGATGGTGCGTTCCGTGTAATGATCTAGAGGGCTGGCCAAATACGCTGCCGTCCCCTCAAACACAAACCGGTTGTGCGGTTCCTCATCGTTCAGGCGTCCCACTCCCTTCCGAAACAGCCGCAACTGGTAATCGGGGTAGCATCCTGCCCAACGAATCCACTTGCCATAATAGTAGTTCCTTCGTGGCAAGTAGTACGCTACTGGCCCGTCAGGAGCGTCAGACGATAAGATACGCTCGATCTCCTCACGCAATTGGGCACTGATGCGTTCGTCCGCGTCCAGGATGAACACCCAGTCGCAAGCTGCGTGATCGATGGCGTAGTTCTTCTGTTCTCCAAAGCCATTCCACGGCCGTTGATAGATTCGTGGCGTATACTCTCGGCAGAGCTGAACGGTTTTATCTTGGCTGAAGGCATCTACCACGACGATCTCATCCATCCACTTGGCTAACTCCAGACAGTCACGGATGTTTCGTTCTTCATTGCACACCACGATTGTGCAAGAGATGGTTTGCCGCATACGCCGTAGCCCCTTTCCCTGCTCGACCCTACCCCCGGAAACCACGTCTGAACACCTCGTGGTAGAACCGCCAGTTGAGCCACCGATTGCGCCTCGGTGCCAGCCGCAACGCCGCCGCGATCCGAGCCCGCATCACCGCGGGATGGGTTCCACTGAATTCCTTCAGGATGTCGTAGTCCTCGAACTCGAATGTGTCCATGCTGTATAGCTTGGCTTCCGAGGGCGGCGGGGCGTCACCGTGATAGACCGTGGTCATCTCCTGCTTCTTGGCCAGCATGGTCTTCGGATCCTTGACCCAGCCATAGTGAAAGACTCGTGCTCCAGACGGCGCTAGCCATTCGCCAGGCCCGCTTTGCAGGTACTGTCCGGTGGCCTTGAAGTGGAAGCCTACCGCATCGCCGCAGGACTCCACTTCGCCGTTGTTCCGGATGATCCGGACCGCCTTGTGGTAGAACCACGGATTGACAGACCAGCAATCCCCGACGAAGTGCAAGTAGCGAAAGATCAGCCCCTTCACCTCCGTGGCACGATGATAGTGCCGCATGGCCTCGACGATCCGGGGCCGATCGTCCTCGTGAATGACTTCATCAGCCTGCAGGTAGAACGCCCAGTCGCCCGTGCAGAGGGACAGCGCGATGTTGGTCTGTTGCGAGTAGATCAGCCCGTCTTTTCGCAGGGTTTCATCCCATACCGACTCCACGATCCGGATCTTGGGATCGCCGATGGAACGGATCAGCTCAAGCGTACCGTCCTCACAGCGTCCTACGTTGACGACGAACTCGTCCACGATCGGTAGGATAGACCGGATGGCCTCCACGACAGGATAGTCATAGCGCACCGCGTTGCGGCAAAAGGTGAATCCGCTGACCTTCATACATTCCCCATATCCATCAACTCAGTGTAAAGCGCTTCCAGGTTGCGCGTAAGCTGCGCGGCCGCGAACTGCCCGCGTGCCTTCTCGTAGCCCTGCTCGGCGAACCGCTCGCGCAGGGCATGGTTCTCGAGCAGCTCGATCACGGCGTCGGCGTATTGCCAGGTAAACCGGCAGACGAAACCGGTCACATTGTGCTCCACCACTTCGGCCTGCGCGTTGCACTTCTTGCGCTGCGGTGTTGCAATGGTCACCACTGGCAAGCGGCTGGCCATCGCTTCTGCAATCACCACGCCATAGCCTTCCCCCACCCGCGCGCCGTGGGTGTACACATCCAGACCAGCGTAGAAGTCCGCCACATTGACCGCCGGTTCGGACAGCTCCACCCGATCTTCGATCCCAAGTTGCCGCAGGCGGGCCTTGACCCGCACGGTCGCCCCGCGGAACCGACAGCGCATCTGTGGCACCTTCTTCCAGATCTTCGGCAGCATGTCTACGCACACGCGATGCCATTTCTGATCGTCGGCTCGGCTGCACCGCCCAATCGTCCATGAGAACTCGCGGCGGACCGGACGGAACTCGTCGAAGTCGATCGGCCCGTAAAGCACTTCATAGCGTTTCCCCGGAAACCGGCAATACTTGCTGAGATAGTCCAGCCGGGACCACTCCGAGAAGAAGACATGCGCGTCGATGAGGTAGTTCTCGGCGTGATCGATAGCGTTGAACACATTCGTTTCGACAATCTTGGGCGTCCCGTTGCGCTTGCGCGGGAGCGTCCCCGGCTCGTAATCGCCAGCTCGGTACACATGGTAGATGTCGATCTTCAGATCCCGGCTGAGCGCGTCGAGGTCTTCCGGTTGCACAATGACCTGCACGCCGAGCTTCTCCAGTTCGGCGACCCGAGGCCCGCCAGCCAGCAGGCCGCAGGCAAAGACCTCGAAGCGCGACTTGTCCAAATATTTTGAGAAAGTTTGGAGGGTCTTCTCGGTTCCTCCGATTCCCAGCTGGTTACAGGCTTGCAAGACCCGAATCTTGACCATTCATCTATCGCGGATGGCTGAGGAGTGGAGGGCTGTCGTGTCGGCTACGAAACGTTGCAAGCCGGTACGCCATGGAAGAAGACTCAGGCGGTGTTGCCGCAACAGAGCCGTAGAGAGGACCGAATAGGACGGGCGAACGGCCAGCCGTCCGGACTCGGCCGTCGAAATCGGCACGACCCGACATTGTAGTCCTGCCTCCTGCAGGATGGCCTTGGCGAACTCGTACCGGGAGCATTCTCCTTCCCCGCCAGCATGAATCACCCCCGTCACATCCGATCGGATCAACCCGGCGACCACCTGCGCGAGGTGGCGCGCATACGTCGGACTTCCGCGCTGGTCCTCCACGACACGGACTTCCGGCTGAGTGACAGCTAGGCTGAGGATTGTCTTCACGAAATTCTTCCCGTGCACACCATAGAGCCAAGAAGTCCGTACAATTATCGCCCTCGGGCAAGTTTTAAGAGCTTCCTGTTCGCCCATCAGCTTGGAACAACCATACACGTTGAGTGGACCGACGGGATCGCCTTCAGTATACGGTTCGCCCTTCTTCCCATCAAATACATAGTCAGTAGAGATGTACACCAGTCGAGCGCCAGCCCTGACAGCCCCTTCCGCCACTCGACTGGTGGCCTGTGCGTTTACCTGGAAGGCTGTCTCCGGATCCTGCTCGCATCCGTCCACATCACTAAAGCCCGCCGCATGAATTACCAGGTCAGGATGCGTGGCAGCGATCTTTGCACTGAGAGCCGGATCCGTCAGTTCGTAATCCGGACGATTGGCTGGAATCACATCCTCCCCCGCCAGAGCTCGCTGCATCTCGCGTCCAAGCTGGCCGCTGGCACCGGTCAGGAGAATACGCATAGGCCTTAACTCTGCAGACGGGTTCCATAGACCCGTTCGTAATAAGCCCGAAACTCTCCGGACTTAATCTTTTTCCACCAGGAGGCGTTCTCCCGGTACCAGTCCACCGTGGTCTTCAAGGCCGCGTCCAGGGGATATTGCGGTGCCCACCCCAGCTGTCTGATCTTGTCACAGTTCAGGGCATAGCGACGGTCATGGCCGGGGCGGTCTGTGACATGCCGGATCAGTGACAGCGGCCTCCCGAGCAGCTTGAGGATTGCCTCGGCTATCTCCTTGTTGGGCCGCTCGTGGCCAGCCCCGATGTTATAGATCTCACCTGGAGCGCCCTTGCGGAGAATCAGATCGAGCGCCCGGCAATGATCCTCCACATAGAGCCAATCGCGCTGCTGAAGCCCATCACCATAGAGAGGCAACAGCTGATCCTCTAGGGCGTTCGTCACGAAAAGTGGGATGAACTTTTCCGGATACTGGTTGGGACCGAAGGTGTTGCTGCCGCGGGTGATCATGACGGGCAACCGAAAGGTCGTGAAATAGCTCAAGGCCAACAGATCACCGGCCGCCTTGCTCGCGGAGTACGGGCTGCGCGGAGCCAAGGGGTCCGCCTCTCTTGACCGTCCCTGAGGGATATGGCCATACACTTCGTCTGTACTGACCTGGACGAATCGTTTGATGCCAAGCGCCCGCGCCGTCTCGAGGAGCAACGCGGTTCCCAGTACATCGGTTCTCACGAACCCGTCCGGTTCCAGAATGGAGCGGTCGACATGTGTCTCGGCGGCAAGGTTGACGATCGCCTCAACGCGATGCTCGCGAACCACTCGGTCCACGAGGGCCCTCTCGCAGATGTCCCCGTGGATAAAGGTGTAGTGCGGATGCCGCTCGACGTCTCCTAAGTTTTCCAGATTGCCGGAGTAGCGGAGGGCATCAAGGTTGATCACCTCCGTGTCTTCCCTCCGGAGAAGAAGGCGGACGAAGTGCGACCCGATGAATCCCGCCCCGCCGGTGACCAAGATCCGCATAGTCATCTTCCCTAGTCGGTCAGGCTATTCACAATACCGCGGCAGATGAGCCTCGCTCTCAGCCAGGCTCTTGTAGGATTGGTCTTTCGGAGAAAGCAGGGGGTTCACAACAGGCCATGAAATGCCGATTGCGCGATCATTCCAAATAATTCCGTGATCATCCTCGGGGTGGTAGAAGTCAGTGCACTTATAGACGACGCCTGCCGTGTCGCTCAAGACGCAAAACCCGTGAGCAAAACCCGGAGGGATATATAGCTGCCGTTTGTTCTCTGATGACAGCTCGATGCCATACCACTTCCCAAACGTCGGAGATCCTCGACGGATGTCAAGGACTATATCGAAAATCGCCCCCTCCACCACTACAATGAGCTTCCCCTGAGGCTTCTTCAGTTGATAGTGGAGTCCACGAAGAGTGCCGCGAACCGATCGAGAGTAATTGTCCTGCACAAACCGAGACGTGATCCCGCCTTTCGCGAACTTCCGTTCGTGATATAACTCCAAAAACTGCCCACGCTGATCCTCATGAACATCAGGTTCAACAAGGATGACGTTCTTCAGTTCCGCTTCAATGAATCGCACGGCTACCTACACCGCCTCAACAATACAGAACTACCTAGAGTTTGTTGGCGCCTGTCTGGGTCACCAGATTGGCAGCGCTCATGAGGGATTCGAACGTTCCCGCATCGGTCCACCAGCCATCCAGGATATCCCACGTCATCTGGCCACGCTCGATATAGGCATTATTCACGTCGGTGATTTCCAATTCGCCGCGCGCCGAGGGCTTAAGGGTGCGGATGATCTCAAAGACCTGATGGTCAAAACAGTAAATGCCGGTCACCGCATACGGTGATTTCGGCTCTTTCGGTTTTTCCTCGATCCTGACCAAACGGCCCCGTTCAAACACCGGCACGCCGAAGCGCTGGGGGTCTTTGACCTCTTTCAGTAAGATTTTCGCGCCCCCGCTCTGTTTCTCATAAGCCCGTGCCGCGGCGATGATGTTCTTCTCAATGACGTTGTCCCCCAGCACCACGCAGATCGGGCCACCGTCTGCAAAATACTCGGCGAGGCTCAAAGCGGCCGCGATGCCGCCCTCTCCTTCCTGATAGGTATAGTTCAGGTGTTGCAGGCCGAACTCCTTACCGTTGCCCAGGAGCCGTAGGAAATCTCCGGAGTTATTGCCGCCGGTGACCAGGAGGATGTCCCGGATGTCCGCGTTCACGAGCGTCTGGATCGGGTAGTAGATCATCGGCTTGTCGTAGACCGGCAGCAGGTGCTTGTTCGTCACCTTGGTCAGCGGGTAAAGCCGCGTGCCCAACCCTCCCGCAAGAATCACACCCTTCATTGTTCCGAGCCTCCTCTCACGTTGTCGCCCGGCACCGTTCCCAGAGCTTGGCGTACTTGACGAACGTGTAATAGGCGTAGAGCAGCGACAGGATCAAGCCCGGCATCCCATCCCGGAAGCCCTGCCGCAGCCCGTACATCTTGATGAAGGTAAAGATGGGGTGGGTGACCAGTTGATGTGCATGGAATCGCCACCCACGGATGGCCATCTGCTCCGCCATCAACGTCGAGTAGCGGCTCATCTTCCTGAGATACTCGCCAAGATCGCGAAACGGGTACTGCAAGACATGGCCGCGCAAGTAATCAACCCGACCTGTCACGTCGAACCCTTCGTGCACGAGGTCATCCCGGTACCGGAGCCGGTGCTTGTTGAAAAATTGCGGTTGCCGGTAGTCCGGGTACCAGCCGCAGTGCCGGATCCACCGACCCAGGAAAAAATTCTTCCGCGGCACGAAGAACGCATCGGCGCGGGGGCCGCTGGCAAGTTCGCGTTGAATTTCTTCGCGCAGCTCGTCCGTCACGCGCTCGTCGGCGTCGATGCTCAGCACCCAGTCGTGCGTCACCAGCTCCAGCGCCTGATTGCGGAGTTTGCCGAAGCCCGCAAAGTCGCACTGATAGACTTTTTCCGTGTATTCCCGGCAGATCTGCTCCGTGTGGTCGGTGCTGTGGGAGTCCAGCACGACGATCTCGTCAGCCCAGGTGAGGCTCTCGAGGGCACCCCGGATCTTCCCTTCCTCGTTGAACGTCAAGACATAGGCCGAGAGCTTAGACATGGACCACCTGAACAGGCAGCGCGCGCGCCAGCGACTGGGTGATCCGTTCTTCCACAGTCTCGACCGTAATCCGATCCAGGCAGTCCCAATAGGGGCACGCCTCGTAGATGCACTTCTCGCAGGTGGGGACATCGGGCTTGAGCACCACGCCAGCCCCAAGTGGCTCCCATCGTGTTGGTGACTGTTGACGGCGAGGGTCGAAAAGACTGATAGTCGGTACCCCGAGAGCTGCCGCAACATGCATCGGCCCTGTGGACAAGGACACCACTGCCTGACTCTCGGCGATCACCGCCATCAATTGCCGGACCGTCACCATCCCCATCAGGTCCCTCACTCCAATCGGCCATTGTGAGATCCCCGTGTCAGCCCGGAACTTGTCCCGCTCTGCCGCGGTCCCCGTCAATATAACCTCGCGCCCTTGTCCGGCAAGACGGAACACGAGGTCCCGGAAATGGACCGGCTTCCACAGCCGACTGGAGAATCCACCGGGGTGAACCACCACACGAAGGCGGGAGGACCCTCCCAAGAAGGCCCGCGCCCATTCCTGTTCCTCAGCGGTCACCATCAAGCACGGCGGTGTGACCTCTC
>Ga0209690_1001203_pt1 | contig 14398 bp, 9 predicted proteins | sample GraSoiAngelo_150_FD_186164 | JGI IMG/M metagenome (GOLD analysis project Ga0209690, IMG submission 186164) | Grasslands soil microbial communities from the Angelo Coastal Reserve, California, USA - 14_1009_09_40cm (SPAdes) (version 2) | ecosystem: Environmental > Terrestrial > Soil > Grasslands ...
CGCTCCCAAGTAGGCGATGGGGCCGGGCGCCACGTCACCCAGCGCGGCGGCGCACAGGATGCCCGACGCGATCCAGGCCACGAAGTGCCCCAGATACATGCCGCACGCGCTCAAGAAGCCGTATTGCCACCGCTTCGCGTAGCGGAGCACGGTCATGTCCGCCATCCCGATGTGCATGGCCATATTGCAAAACCACGCGAAAAACATGATGTGCCAAAAGCTGAACTTGGCTACGCCGTGCGCCGGAACGCCCGACCAGATACGCTCGCTCGCGACCCGCCAGAAGTCCCCCAGGGACGTGACACCGAGCCGCGGCAGCACGGCCACGGCCGCCGCCACGAATACCATGAACATCCACGGGGAGGCGACCTGCCCGGCGGCGGCGATCTTCTCGAACCCGAGAATCGCCAGCGCGGTGACCGCGATCCCGACCAGCAACACCACCAGCACCCAGCCCACCGAGTTGGGATACACGTCGTTCAGCTTCGGCATCGCCATCCCGAGCGGGAGGCCCACCGCCGTAGCGGCCACCGAGATCATGCTTCCCGCCAGAAAGCAGAACATCAGCGCGTTCACGATGTTGTAGACGAACAGCAGGTTCGGCCCGGTGATCTTCCGTAGGTGCCAGTAGAGGTTGAGCCGCGTCTGCGTGGCGATGGGCGCCGTAATGAAGGCCCAGCTGAGCACGGCGAGCAGGTTGCCGACGAGCAGTCCCAGCACCAGGTCTCGAGCTGCCACACCGTGCGCGACGAACAGCGGCCCGATCACGAACTCCGTCCCGGCCAGGTGCTCGCCGGCGTACAGCCCGATGAAGCTGCCGGGGCCCTGCAGCCGGTCCGGCGTCACAGGCTCGCGGTCGAACTCGTTGATGGCGTCCAGGCGGTCCGCCAGCGACTGCTGCGAGATCGGGGCTGCGGCGGCGCGCGGTTGAATGGTGCTCATCGCAGAAACGCGGCCGCGAGGCCTCCGTCGATATTGACGATCTGGCCCGTCGTCTTGCGGAAGTCGTCGGTGAGGAACGCGGCGATCGCCTTGACCTGGTCGGCGAGCGCGATCGGCTGGCCGGTGAGCGTGCGCCGGGCGTAGAATTCGGCCAACCGGTCGCGCAGCACCTCCGTGCTCTCCGCGGCGTCGTACGGCAGCCCGTACTTGGCGAGCGAGGCGACGCGCACGAGGTGGTTCGCCGCCGCTTTGCTCGTGTCGTAGGCGAATGACCCCGCTTTCGGCACCACCGCGTTGACGCTCGTGGTGATCACCAGGCTGCCTTCGAGCCCCGCACCCTGCGCCTGCCATACCCGCCAGGCTTCGTGCGCGACGAGGAACGGGCCCATGACGTTCGTCGCGAATGTCTTGCCCCATTCCTCATCGGCGACGTTCCCCTGCTCGTCGGGGCTCGGGTAGTAGCCGGCGGTGACGACGACGTGGTCCAGGCCCCCGTAGGCGAGGACGACGTCTTCGAGCGCGTGCCGCACCGCTGCCCGATCGGTGATGTCGGCGCCCAGCCCGATGATCTGGCCCGCGCCGGAGATGCCGGTTCCCGCCACACCGATCCCCATCCCCACCTTCTGCAGGACCTCCGCCGCGGCCGCCTCCGCGTGGTCCGCGTGCAGATCGACCGCCGCCACGGCGGCGCCCTGGCCGACGAGCTCGCGAACCAGCGCCCGCCCGATCCCGCTGCCCGCGCCGACGACCACAGCGACCGTGCGGTCGAGGGGCAGTCCCGGGGGCAGCCGCTTGAGCTTGGCGTCCTCGAGCAGCCAGTACTCGATGTCGAACGCTTCCTGCCGGTCGAGCGCCGTGTAGCGGCTCACGCGCTCCGCCCCGCGCATGACGCCGATGGCCGCGCCGTAGAACTCGGCCGTCACTCGGGCTTCGGACTTCGACTGGCCCCACGCGACGAGGCCGATGCCGGGAAGCAGGATCACGCTCGGGAACGCCGTGCGAATTGCCGGCGAGTCTGCCCGCTGGTGCTTCGAGTAGTACTGGGCGTAATCCCCGCGGTACTGCGACAGGCCGGCCTCGAGCTTGGCCTTGAGAGCGCCCGTGTCCGCCGCCTGCGGATCCCAGTCGACGTAGAGCGGCTTGATCTTGGTGCGGAGAAAATGGTCGGGGCAGCTCGTCCCCAGCTCCGCCAGTCGCGGGGCATCGCGCGAGTTCACGAACTCGAGGACCTCGTCGCGCAGCTCGACCGTCGCGATCTGCCGGAGGGCGCCGCCCGGGGGCTTAGCGGCGTCGCGGCTCACGCGCGCGCGCAGCCACGGCAGGATCTCCACCAGCACCCGCCGGCGATCCGCCTCGGGCAGCGGTTGCACGCGCGGGCCGCCGAACGCCGGCCGGCCGTCATCTCGTGCGTTCAGGAAGTCCTGCGCGCGACGGATCAGCGCGAGCGTCCGCTCGTAGCTCTCCCGGTCATCGTCGGCCCAGCTGATCAGGCCGTGGCCGCCCAGGATCACGCCCTGGGCGTTCGGGTGCTCACGACAGATCCGCTCGAGCTTCAAGCCGAGGTCGAAGCCGGGGCGCTGCCAGTCGGTCCAGAGCACATCGTCTCCGTAGACTTGGCGCGTGAGCGCGGGACCGTCGGCCGCGGTCGCGATCGCCATCACCGCGATGGGGTGCAGGTGGTCCACGTGCGCGTGCGGGATGAAGGCGTGCAGCGGGGTATCGATGCTCGCAGGGGTCGGATTGCGGTCGAACATCGTGTGCGGGTACATCCCCACCATCGCGTCCTCCGCCGAGGTCTTGGGCCCGCGCTGCGGAAAGCGCGCGTACATGCCGCGGAGACTCAATACTTGGTCCAAGTAGAGCGACGCGAAATTCGCGCGCGTCGCCGTGCGCAGGTCGCCCCCCGATCCCTTCACCCACAGCACCTGTACGGTCCCGCCGGTGAGCGGGTCGGTCGCGGCGATCTTCGACGACGTGTTGCCGCCGCCGGTGTTCGTGATCCGGGCGTCCGCGCCGAGCAGGTTCGATCGGTAGACCAGCCGCGCGACCGGGTCGAGCGCGGCGGCGACCGCGTCGTCCCAGCGGCTGCGCAGGTAGTCGTCGGACATGCCGCGAGCGCTCGCGGCGGCGCCGCGGGCGACGATGCGGGGCGGGGTGGTCATCATCTCGTCGGCACTGCCACGGGCAGGAATTCGCTCAGCGTGGCGCTCGCGCGGGCCACGTCGCGGATCGCCACGCCGCGCGGCAGGTCGCCGAGCGCGCGCGCCTGCACGAGCACGTTCCCCAGGGCGGTGGCTTCCTCGGGACCGGCCACGACCCGGCGTCCGCATGCGTCCGCCGTGAGCTGGTTCAAGAGCCGGCTCCGGCTGCCGCCCCCCACGACGTGCACCACCCGGGCGCGGGCGCCGGTGAGCGCCTCGAGCTCGTCGAGCGTGCGGCGATAGCCGTCTGCCAGGCTCTCGAGCACGAGGCGGCACGTCTCGCCGCGCGTGGCCGGCGCCGGAGCCCCGCTGCCGCGGCATGCGGCCGCCACCTTCGCGACCATCCCGCCGCGCTCGCCGAACTGAGTCGCGTCGAGATCGATCGCGTGGCCCGAGGAGGAGACCGCAGCGTCAGCGAGTAGTGTGTCCCACGCGAGCCGGGGGTCATGCGCCGCCCATTCACGGAGGCATTCCTCGAGCACCCACATGCCGGTGCGGTTCTTCAAGAAGCGGATCGTCCCGTCGAGCCCGACCTCGTTGGTGAACCCCGCCTGGTGCGCCGCCGCCGTCAACACCGGGGCCCGCAATTCGGCGCCCACGAGCGACCACGTGCCGGAGCTGATGTACGCCCAGGGCTCGTCGCCCGACGCCGGCACCGCCGCGATCGCGGCCGCGGTATCGTGCGAACACGACGCGATCACGAGGGGACGGCGCCCCGCGCTGCGAACCGCCGCAGGCAGCACCTCGGGCAGCACGGGCCCTAGGATCGTGCCCGGGTTCACGATCGCCGGCCAGCGCGCGGGATCGTCTCCCGCGGCCCGGATCACTTCTTGCGACCACGCGCCGGCCCGCACGTCGAACAGCTGCGTGGTGCTCGCCATCGTCCGTTCGGCGACGGGGCGGCCGCTCAGGCGGTAGAGGAAGTAGTCCGCGATCAGCAGCCGCGTCTCGGTCCGTGCCACGACCTCGGGCTCGTCGATCAGGTCAGACACGACCTGGGGGAGCGTATTGAATTCCAGAAACTGGATCCCGGTCACCGCGTACAGCCGATCGGCGTCGATGCGACGGAACACCTCGGCCAACCGCCCCCGGGTGCGCGGGTCGCGGTACGCGTAGGGGAGGCGGACCGGCGCGCCGTCCGCACCGAGGGGGACGTAGTCGACCGCCCAACTGTCGACGGACACCGACTGCAGCGTTGGCGCCATGTCGAGCGCGGCGGCGAGCGCGGTGCGCAGTTCATCCCACAACGCCTCCACATGCCAGTACAGGTGCCCCGCCTCCTCAATCATCGGGACGCGGAAGCGGTGCACATCACGGGTCGCGACCCGCCATCCCTGTGGCAGTCGCTCGAGCGTCCCGAGCACCGCGCGGCCGCTCGACGCGCCGAGGTCGATCGCGAGATAGCTGGGCGGCGCCGGTGCCACGCCTACAGGCTCCGCGGCGGGACATACGTGCCGCCTGTTCGTTGTGCCGCCACGCGCGCCCGGTAGCCCGACGCGCGGAACGCAAGCACCGGGTCGAGCGCCGCGCCGCCGCGCCGGCGCGCTTCGGCCACCAGGGGGCGCGCGTCCGTCTCGAACGCGTCCTTGAGCGCGCGCTCCGCCAGCAGCACATCGCCGGACTCCTGGTACGCGGCGAGCGCCGCGTGATCGACGAGCTGCGCTTTGGCGTACGCGAGCTGGAGCTGGTCGACCGTCTGGAGCAGGTCCTCGATGGGGTCCTTGATGTTGTGGCTCTGATCGATCATGTAGGCCGGCCGGAACCCCGTTAGGCGCTCGCGCTCGGCGAGCACCAGCTCGTGAAAGATGAGGAACAGCCCGTACGGTTTGATCGAGCCGGCCGTGAGGTCGTCGTCACCGTACTTCGAGTCGTTGAAGTGGAATCCACCGAGCTTTCCCGCGCCCAGCAGCCGCGCCACCACCAGCTCGACGTTCGTGTTCGGCAGATGGTGCCCCAGGTCCACGAGGCACTGCGCCCGCTCGCCCAGTGTCTGCGCGAGCAGCAGCGAACTGCCCCAGTCCTGCACGACCGTGGCGTAGAAGGCCGGCTCGTACGGCTTGTGCTCCGTGAACAGCCGCCACCCGGCGGGGAGCGCGGCGTAGACGTCTCGCAGGCAGTCCAGCACGCGGTCGAAGCTCTTGCGCAGCGACATTTGCCCTGGGTAGTTCGACCCGTCGGCGAGCCAAACGGTGATCGCCTCGGCGCCGAGCGCCTGCCCCACCTCGATCACGTGGAGGTGGTGCGCCACCGCCTGGCGCCGCACGGCGGCATCGGGGTGGCTGAAGGAGCCGAGCTTGTAGCTCAGGGGCTGACCCGGCTGGTCCTGGAACGTGTTCGAATTGACGGCGTCGAAGCCGAGGCCGAGCTCCGCGGCCTGCTGGCGGAGGGCGGCGGGATCGGGCGGCTCGTCCCAGGGGAGGTGCAGCGAGACACGCGGCGCGCCGCCCGTGAGCCGGTGGACGACCGTAGCGTCCTCCAGCTTCTCGGCGAGGGTACGCGGCTCGCCGGGGCCGGGGAAGCGGCCAAACCGGGTGCCGCCGGTGCCGAGCGCCCAGGACGGCACGGCGACCGCGAACCGCAGGACGGCCTCCACCACGGTCTCGGGATGCTGCCCGCGGCGGGCCAGCCGCTCCGCGAGCGCGTCGTAGTCGCGCTCGTGGTTGCGGAGTGCGTCGGCGCCCGGAGACGGCGCGGGCCGCACTTCATCCCCGACCGTAGACAAACCGGTAGTGTCCGGACCCGATTTCGACAACGACCGTATCCCCCGCTTGCCTCGGGCTGCTGATCCCGGCGGCCTTGCCGAGTGGTGTTCCACTCTCCGTCACCCGTTCCAGTATAGCGCCGGGCAAGTTCACCGTGGCGGAGGCGTTCGGCGGGATGGTCACCTCGAGGGTGAACTGCCCGTCCCGGGTCTCCCACGCGGAGGCGACCGTCCCGTACATCGTGTTCAGGCTGGCGCGCACCTGCGTGAGACTGCCGCCTGGCTGCGGCCGGATGAGGACGTGCTTGTATCCGGGTCGCTCCGGGTCGATCTCGATTCCCGCGACCGTGGTGTATAGCCACGCGCCCACGGCGCCGTACGCGTAATGGTTGAAGGAGTTCATCTCTGGATCCTGAAAGCTCGAGTCCGGCTTCTCGCCGTCCCAGCGCTCCCAGATCGTCGTCGCGCCCTGCTTGATCGGGTAGAGCCAGGACGGGTACTGCTCGCGCAGCAGCAGGGCGTAGGCGTCGTCGAGATGCCCGCTCGCGCCCAGGACGGGATTCAAGTAGGGCGTTCCCAGGAAGCCCGTGGTCAGATGCTTGAAACGACGCACGTCCTCCACCAGGCGCCGGATCCCCTCAGGACGCGACTCTTGCGGCACGAGGTCGAACGCGAGCGCCAGCGCGTATGCGGTCTGCGTGTTCGAAGAGAGGCGTCCGTTCGCCGTGAGGTACTCCCGGTCGAACGCCGCCTTGATTCGCTCGAACAGCGCGCCATACTGCCGGGCGTGCTCCGTCTTGCCCAGGACTTGGGCGGTGCGGGCGAGCAGGCTGGTCGAGTGGGCGAAGAAGGCGGTCGCGATCAAGTCCTTGTCGGTGGTCGCTCCAGGATAGTCGGCGCGCGTCGAGTGGAACGCGAGCCAGTCGCCGAAGTGGAAGCCCGAGTCCAGGATCAGGTCGTCCCCCGCCAGCCGCCGCATGTATTCGACCCACCCCCGCATGCTCTCGTACTGCGACTCCAGGATGCGGGTGTCGCCGTACGCCAGGTAGACCGTCCACGGGATGATGACGCTGGCGTCGGCCCAGCCGGTTGAGCCCCCGCCCTCGGCTTGGCCCCGCGACAGCACGTCAGGAATTACGTGGGGAACACTGCCGCTGGCCTTCTGGTCGGCGGCCAGATCGGCCAGCCATTTGGTGAAAAATCCGGCCACATCGAAGTTGAAGGCCGCGGTGGGCGCGAACGCCTGGGCATCCCCCGTCCAGCCGAGACGCTCGTCGCGCTGTGGGCAGTCGGTCGGGACGTCGAGGAAGTTGCTCTTCTGGCCCCACACGATGTTGTGCTGGAGCTGGTTCAAGAGCGGATTCGAAGTCTCGAACGTGCCGGTGGGCGTCATGTCCGAGTGGATCACGATGCCCGTGATGTCGTCCGACGTCGGCTTGCCGGGATACCCGGCCACCGCGACGTAGCGGAAGCCCTGGAAGGTGAAGTGCGGCTCGTATACCTCTTCACCGCTTCCTTTGAGCGTGTATTCCACTGTCTGACGGGCGGAGCGCAGGTTGTCGGTGTAGAAATCGCCCTTCCGGTCCAGCACCTCGGCGTGCCGCAGGCGGATCGTGGCGCCGCGCTGGCCGCGCACCTTGAGGCGCACCCAGCCCACCATGTTCTGCCCCATGTCGAAGACCGTGTCGCCGGACGGCGTAACCAGCAGCTTGACGGGCTTCACTTCCTGGATCCTGCGCACGGGCGGGCCGGCCGGGGCGACGAGGATCTGCTTGGAATGCTCGAGCACGCGAACCGGGGCCCAGTCCGAGTCGTGATAGCCCGGCCGGCTCCAACCGTCCCGCTCCAACCGCGCATCGTACGACTCACCGTCGTAGATGTCGGAGAAGCGGATCGGGCCGGTCGCGGCCCTCCATCCCTTGCCGGTGCCAATCACCTGCTGACGCCCGTCCGCATATCGAACCACGATCTGCGCGAGCAGCGCCAGTTGGTTGCCGTAGCTGTTGCGCTTGTTCCCCCAGGCGAGTCGGCCGCGGTACCAGCCATCGCCGAGCGTCGCACCGACGGCGTTCGCACCGGGCACGAGCAGCGCGGTGATGTCATAGGTCTGGTACTGCAGGCGCTTGTCGTACGCCGTCCACCCCGGTCGGAAGAGCTGATCGCCCACGCGACGGCCGTTCAGCTCCATCTCGTACAGGCCCAGGCTGGTGACGTAGGCGCGGGCCGAGGCGACGGCGCCGTCGACCTTGAATTCCGAACGCAGCAGGGGGCTCGGGTTCGACGCGGAGGTGTCTTCCTTCAAGTCGGGCGTGATCCAGTCCGCCGACCAGTCGGAGGAGCGAAGCAGGCCCATTTCCCAATAGGCGGGTGCGCTCCAAGTGGAGGAACGGGCCGCGTCATCCCACACGCGGACCTGCCAGTAGTACCGCTGCCCCGACTCGAGCGCCGGACCTCCGTAGACCCGGTGAATCGAGGCGTCGGAGGCCACTTTCCCGGAGTCCCACAGGGGATGCCGCTCCAGGGCGCTCGGCTGCCGCGCGACGCGGAGCTGGTAGGCCGTTTGGACGGTACCCCGTCGGGACGACTCGATCTTCCAGCCGAGCCGTGGAGCCCGCACGTCGATGCCCACCGGGTTGACCTGGTACTCGGTGCGGAGCTCAATGACCTGGAGGGGCGTCTGCGCATCCGCTGGGTGCGTGAGGCATGCCCAGACACCCAGCGACACAAGGCAGCGCCGGACTGCCCGCGGCACGGGGGTCACAGGCCTGCCTCCCCAATCGCCGTCGCGAGCACCGTCTCGGGAGTCCACTCGTCGATCGGCCGGGCGGGGGAGAGGCGCCCGCGACTCATAACCGCCAGCCGGTCGCACAACCCGAACAGCTCGGGGAGATACGAGCTCACGAGCAGCACCCCTTTCCCCGCGTCGGCGCAGCGCGCGATGGTCTCGTACAGCTGCGCGCGACTGCCGATGTCGATGCCGCGCGTCGGTTCGTCCAGCAACAGCACGTCCGCATCCTGGTAGAGCAGTCGGCCGATCGCGACCTTCTGCTGATTCCCGCCCGAGAGCGCACGCACCGGCTGCTCTGGGGCCGCGGCCCGGATGCGGAGCGCCTCGATCCAGGTCCGGGCAGCCGCGCGCTGCCGGCCGAGGTCGAGCCATCCCCACCCGGGCGAGCAGGCCGACATCCGGGTCGCCGTCAAGTTGTCGGCCACGGCGAGCGGCAGCGCCAGCCCCTCCCGCGTCCGGTCCTCGCTCAGGTATCCGAACCCTTGGCCGAGCCGCTGCGCCGGGCTCGCCCCCTGCACCGCGAGCGCCCGGCCGTGCAGCGCGATCCGTCCCGACGCCTGCGGCTCGAGCCCGAACAGGGCGCGCACCAGCTCGGTCCGCCCCGAGCCGATGAGCCCAGCAATGCCAAGGATTTCGCCCCGGCGCAGCTCGAAGCTGGCGTGCCGTAGCGTCGGGGGAGCGGCGACGCCGTCCGCGGCGAGCAGCACCTCTCCCGCCGCGCTCCGGGTGCGCGCGCGCTCGGGGAACAGCCCCGCGACGGGCCGCCCCACCATCTGCGCGATCAGATGATCGGCGCTCGTCTCCGCGAGCCGTCCGGAATCGACGCTCCGGCCGTCGCGCAGCACAGTGTACCGATCGGCGATCTCGCGAACCTCCTCCAGAAAGTGACTGATATAGATCACGGCGAGCCTCCCCCCCGCGGCGAGACGGCGGATCAAGGCGAACAGACGGTCCACCTCTTCGCGCTGCAGGCTGCTCGTCGGCTCATCCATCAGGAGGATACGCGCGTCGGCGGCCAGGGCGCGGCAGATCTCGACCACCTGCTGGGCCGCGAGCGGCAGCGCGCCCAACCGGGCGTCGGGCGTGAGATCCGGATGGGCGAAGTGCTCCAGCAGCCCGAGCGCCCGGCGGCGGGCGGCCCCGACGTCGAGCCACCCCCAGCGCGACGGCTCGATCCCGAGCAGGATGTTCTCGGCGACGGAGAGGTGCGGGCAGAGCGAGAGCTCCTGATGGATGAGGGCGATGCCGCGCCGCCGCGCTTCGAGCGGCGAGGGCGGGGCGTAGGGCCGATCGTCGAGCTGCATCTCGCCGCGGTCAGCATGCAGCGCGCCGGCGACGATGCCCATCAGCGTGCTCTTGCCGGCGCCGTTCTCCCCGATCAGGGCGTGCACCTCGCCGGGGTGGAGCACCAGGTCCACGCCGTCCAGCGCCACCGTCGGGCCGAACCGCTTCGCGAGGCCCGAGATCCGGAGCACGCTCACTGCTCGATCAGGTACCGCGCGATCGGCGGGTTCACGAGCTCCTGCGTCGCAGCCGAATCCAGGTTCGCCGCCGTCACGAGCGCGACGCCCGTGTCGATGAGACGCTCCACCGGTTTGCCGCGCAGCTGATCGGCCATCGTCTTCACGCCCAGGTAGCCCATGCGCATCGGGTTCTGAACCACCAACCCGTCGAGCTGCTGCGCGCGGATCGCGGCGATCAGGATCGAGCTGGCATCGAACCCGACGAACCGGACCTTACCTGCCAGGCCGATGTCCTGCAACGCGAGCAGCATGCCGATCGTCGAGGATTCGTTGGGAGTAAAAATTCCCTGGACCAGGCCGCCGTAGCGGTTGAGCAGGTTCTCCGACGCGCGCTTGGCCGTCTCGCGCGTGGGTCCGGCATACTGGTCGGCGGACACGATCTCGATGCCCGGGTAGCGGGAGCGCAGCACCTCGAGGAATCCGGACTCCCGCTCGGTCGTACTGGCCGATCCCTCGCCGTACCGCAGCAGCAGCACCTTGCCCTTCCCGCCGAGTAGCTCGCCCAGTCGGCCCGCGCCCAGCTGCCCGCCCTTGCGATTGTCGGTGGCGACGAAGCTGACGATGCTGTCCGACTCGAGCCGCGAGTCGATGATCACGGTGGGTACCCCGGCGCGCCGGGCCTCTTCGACCGGGCGCACCAGCGCACGGCTGTCGAGCGGGGCGAGCACGATCCCCTGGACGCCCTGGCTGATAAAGCCTTCCACGACTTGGATCTGCTGCTCGCGGTCGTCCTCGCGCAGCGGTCCCTTCCAGATGATGTTGACCGGTGCGCCCTCGGTCGCCTGCTCCCGCGACGCCTGGATGGCTCCGGCGTGGATGCTCTTCCAGAACTCGTGCGTCGTGCCTTTGGGGATCACGGCGATCGTCACCGGCCGCTGCGAGCCGACCTGCCGCCGTGCGCCGGACCCGCCGCACCCGAAGATCACGCCCACTCCGGCCGCGATCAGGACGACAGGCGCTGTTCTCTTCATACATCCTCCAGCAAGAGCACGTGAACCGTCTGGGGACCGTGCACCCCCACCACCAGCGTGAGCTCGATATCCGAGGTGCGCGACGGTCCCGTGATGAAGGTGATCGCATGGCTCGCGGCCTGGCGCACGCGGTCGAGCGCGTCGCCCAGCGATTCACAGATGCACCGCGTCGACAACACGGCCACGTGGATCGGGGGGACGAGCGACAATAGCCGGCTCCGCTCGCGCGCCGACTCGAGCACCAGAGTGCCGGTCTCGGCGATCCCCCATTGCGCGGTGGTGACTCCGGCGTCGCAGGCAAACAGGGCGTCGCGCGACAGGCGATCGAGGCTCTCTCGCACGAAGTCATGCCCCAGCGTTGACAGGAGCCGCTGGACCAGCGGGGCGTCCGACCCGACCACTCGCCGGGCACCCGCATCCGTCAAGATGCGGGCTAAGACGCGAGCGGCGTCCGGTTCTCCGCAAGCGAGGGTGCATTGTGCCCCGACCGCGGCGAGCTTTGCCTTGAAGCGGGCGACTGCATCGGGTGACGCGCGCTCGACCGGTCCCACTGACCCCGGGCGCAAGCCCGGGGGCGAACCCCGGGCCGCCGGCCCGGGGTCAGCCGTGGATTGGACCGGTTCGGCTGACCTCGGGGCGATGCCCCGGGGTTTCAGGTTCTCCCGGATCGCGCGCAGGATGTCTCGCCGGGCTGCGTCGCCGTCGTTCACGATCCCTCCGTCTCGCGCAGTCCCGCCCGCCACTCCTCCCGAAAGCTGCGCGGCGCGAGGGGGCGGAGATCGCGCCACTTGGTCCAGGCACCGAGCGGCGGCATGAGGTGCAGTCTCCGGGCGCAGCGCATCAGCCACTCGAACAGCCGCGGCCGCGCCATCACGGCCGCGTAGCTCGCGAACGCGAGCCGCTCGAGTAGCCTGCCCGTCCCGGTACTCCCGCGCCGTGCGACCGCCTGCGCGCGCAGGTGCAGCAGCACCGCCGGTATGTCGATCTTGACGGGACAGACGTCGCGGCAGGCGCCGCACAGGCTGGACGCGTACGGGAGCTCGGCGGAGTCCCCCATCCCGAGCAACTGCGGAGTCAACACCGCGCCGATCGGACCGGGATACACCGACCCGTAAGCGTGGCCGCCGATCTGGCGGTACACCGGGCAGGCGTTGAGGCACGCGCCGCAGCGGATGCACGCCAGCGTCTGACGGGTCACCGGGGACGCCAGCATGCGCGAGCGGCCGTTGTCGAGCAGCACGATGTGCAGCTCCTCCGGCCCTTCGTCCGCCGGCTGGCGCTTCGTGCCGGTGAGCAACGATTGATACGCCGTCAATGCCTGGCCGGTACCGGAGCGGGGGAGCAGCCGCAGAAACACCTCCAGGTCCGCGAACCGGGGGATCACCTTCTCGATGCCCATGAGCGCGACGTGGGTGCGCGGCAGGCTGGTCGTGAGCCGCGCGTTCCCTTCGTTCTCGAGAATCAGAATGGTGCCCGTCTCCGCCACAGCAAAGTTGACGCCGGAGACCCCGAGGTCCGCTTCGGCGAAGCGGCGGCGCAGCGCCTGGCGCGCCGCGGCCGCCAGCCTGGTGACGTCGTCGGAGGGCTCCATGCCGAGCTTCGCGGCGAACAGCGCCGCGATCTGGCCTTTCGTCTTATGGATCGCGGGGACCACGATGTGCGATGGCTCCTCACCCGCGAGCTGGACGATGTACTCGCCCAGGTCGGTCTCCACCGCCGCGATCCCGCGCGCGGCGAGGGCGGCATTCAGGCGGATCTCTTCCGAAGCCATGCTCTTGCTCTTCACGACCGTGCGGGCGCCCCGTCGTTCGGCGATTCCCGCAATGATGTCACAGGCTTGGACGGCGTCGCGCGCCCAATGCGCGCGCGCGCCGGCGCCCTCGGCGTTCGCGACGAACTGCTCCAGATAGCGGTCCAGGTGCAGCAGCGTCTCGTCCTTGATGGCGCGGGCCCGGTCGCGGGCGCCCTCCCAGTCCGGCACGTCCGCGATCGCCGCCCGCCGCCGCTCGCCGAACAGGGTCGTGGCGTGACGCAGCGCGCCCCGCAGCTGGCCGTCGGCCAGCGCCGTGCGCGCGTCCCGGTCGAAGGTCATGTGGTGGCGGCGAGCACTTCCGCCAGGTGCAGGGCGCGGACGGCCGATCCGCGGCGCGACAGCCGGCCGCCGATCTGCATCAGGCAGCTCGCGTCCCCCGAGACGACCGCATCCACGCCCGCCCGGTCGATCGCGTCGACCTTCTCATCCAGGATCGCCACTGAGATCTCGGGATATTTGACCGAGAAGGTGCCGCCGAAGCCGCAGCACGTCTCCGCGCCGGGCGGCGGCAGCTCGACCAGCTCCGCGCCGCGCACGTGGCGCAGCAGCCGGCGCGGCTCGTCCTTGATCTTCAGGTCGCGCAAGCCGTGACAGGCGTCGTGCCAGGTGAGGCGGCCGGCGAAGCGCGCCCCCACGTCCTCCACGCCCAGTCGATTAACGAGGAACGAGCTGAGCTCGTAGGTGCGCTCCGCCAGGCCCCGAGCCCGGGCGCGCCAGCTAGCATCCTCGAACAGCTGCTCGTAATGATGCAGCATCGCGGTGCACGATCCCGAAGGGCTGACGATCGCGTCGCTGCCGCTCGATTCGAAGATCTCGATGAGCCGGCGGGCCAGCGTGCACGCCTCCGGGCGGTAACCGGTGTTGAACGCGGGCTGCCCGCAACACGTCTGACGCTCGTCGAACTGCACGTCGCACCCCATCCGCCGCAGCACCCGCACCGCGCCGACCGCCGCCGCCGGCCAGAGTTGATCCGCCAGGCAGGTCACGAACAGCGAGACACGCATCGCGGGCTTCACAGGACGACGACGCCTTTGACGTACTCCGGGGCGCGGTGATCGTCCATGAAGGCACGGACGACGGAGTCGAGCGACGGGTGGCGGTGCGTGATCAGCGACTGGACGTCCACCTCGCCGCGCTCGATCAGGTCCAGCGCGCGCACGTAGGTGGCCGGTCGGCCGTCGTCCGCGAAGCCGCCGGACGCCCCGACCGGCGTCAGCAGGGTGGGCTCGAGGAACTGCAGCTGGCTCAGCACGCTCAGGTCCACGCCCGTGTGGCCATGCCCGTATAGGAGGATCGTCGCCTGCTTCCGCACGAGTCGCGGGATCGCCGCGAACACCGGTCCGGAGCCCGTGGCCTCGATGAGCAGCTCGGCGCGGCGCCCGCGGGTGCGCTCGTGCACCACTTCCACCGGGTCGGTAGTGGTCGGGTCGATCGTCTCCGCACCGAACTGCTCGGCGAG